>Ga0209166_10002055_pt1 | contig 15783 bp, 6 predicted proteins | sample Coa_R1_3_FD_187151 | JGI IMG/M metagenome (GOLD analysis project Ga0209166, IMG submission 187151) | Surface soil microbial communities from Centralia Pennsylvania, which are recovering from an underground coalmine fire - Coalmine... | ecosystem: Environmental > Terrestrial > Soil > Unclassified... | reverse complement strand
TGGTAGCGGCCTTACTGGGCGTGGGGAAGACGACGATTTATCGGCGCCTCAACACACACTAGCATTTCATTCGAGTCGCCTGCTTCGACCCAAGGACGACCGTTGAATATTCTTGTCGCCTTTCGCTGCCATGGAAATTTTCTTCTCAATTCCGGCAGTCGCGACCACGGTCTAACTTTCGGGGCAGGCAGCTCCGAACAGCCGCGCGCTGGGTCAGTAGTCCAGTCACAAGAGCTGCTCCAATTCTCGACTGCTTTTAATCTTAAATGCAGCTTTGGCCGCATGCGCGCCGAGCTAAGCCCAAAAATAATTAGAGCAATTCCATAATTGGTGTCCCCGCGCGCCGGGGCTGAAGCCCAAAAATAATCAAAAAGCGCTCAACGCACGGCTGAAAGAGGCTGCGGAAAAAGTCGTTTTTATGGCGCTTCGCTGCGCGCAGGCCTGCGGCAGCAAGGAAGTGTTATTTTCCAACGACTTAACGGCACGAGTAAATTCGTGCCCTGATACAAGTCTTCATATCCATACAAGTCTTCATATCCGAAGAGTTTTTCCGCAGCCTCTGAAAGCCGTGCTCTTCCACGTTAGTTCTCAACACTCCCCGTGTGTGCCTACGGGGTGGCTGCTTTGCGTAGCACCGCGCTCTGGCGCTCGTCGGAGTTGATTTGGCGCAGGAAGTCACGGAACGCATCCATCTTCTCGGCAGGCACAGTTACGTCTTTGATCTCGTAAGTCCGCTTATAGTGCAGCGTGTTGCCGGTTACCTCGACCTGGCTGGAGTAAGATCCGTAATCACACTTTGCCTCGACCGGCGGCGGCAACTCATCCACAACGTAGCCCGGGGGAAGCGTGATCTCGAAATCGTCGTTCTGCAGAGAGGGTTCGTGGAGCTCCACCGGATAGAGGCGCTTCTTGTCTTTCTCGATTGGTATTACCCACCCTTTTTGGCCGAGCACGCGCGGGCGCACAATGAGCAAATTGCCGGCTAAGCGGGCGTAGTTTTCCGCGGCGAAGTTGTATTTTAGGGTCAGGGCCAAATCGTAGTGGTCGAGGTTCCCCACCGAGGCAGCTTTGATCGAGAAACTATTCACCGAATTTCCCAAAAAACTCTCAAGCACCTTGGCGCGGTCTGATGGTTGCACCGCCAGAAGCTCCCCACGGCTGGAGGCAGCCTCCTCTCCCCAGCGAACCTCTTCCACATCTCCGGAGAGCATTCCTGTAGGGCTTAGCGAAAATTTTGCCGAACGCGACAGCAGGTTCGCGGAAGGAGCAAGCACGGGCAAGCGAACCAGTTCGCCTCCGTCCGGCGCTATTACCAATCCGTAGCTTTCTTGAAGCTGAAAAGGCAGATAACCGAAAGGAGTGTACGAACTGGTGGGATCAAAGAACAACAGCCGACCCAGTTTGGGATGCTCAACGATTGCATACAAACTGGTGGTAGGAACACTCTCTGGCAAGCGAATTGCCAGGATCACATGGTTGCCAGCAATGGAGGGAATATCCGGAACTACAATGCCGCGGTGACTGTCTACCATGACATAGTAAGAATCGACACCAATTTCGTGCAGCATGGTACTCAGCAACGTCACTTTGTCTTTGCAATCACCATAGCGGTTGCGGAAGACAGCCTGGGCAGGATGCGGCTGGTAGCCACCGATGCCAACTTCAATGGCCACATACCGAATATCATGCTGAAGAAATGACGCCAGGGCCTGCATCTTGGCAAGCATGGTGGTAGCACCTGCAGTCAGTTCGGCCACCTTTTTTTGAATCTCCGGAGTCGACTGGCGGCTATTGGTGGTGAGTTGCGAGTACCATAGGCCAATATCGCGCCATGATCCACTGCTCTTGGTTCGCAGCGCTGAATCTCGCGGATAGTACTTGAGTGTCATGCGGCCGGCAACCGCACCGATGGAAGGCATATTTTCCTCGTACTCAACCGCAGGCACGTTTTCCATCTCCCACACAAACTGGTTGGGGCCATTGGACTGCGGCTTAGTCTCCTCATAATTAGCCCAGTATGTGGCCATTTCCCAACCGGCAGGAAGATTCAGCGTAAAGCGGCTGTGGCTCACGGGAATTCCCTTCTGGAACGACCAATCATCTTCGAAGATATAAGGGCGCTTTTTTTGGACGTATTCGTAGCCGACAATGCTTCCAGGCTCAACCGCCGGAAATTGCAGACCTTTGCGACGTTCATCACTGTAGAGATCTTCGCTCCATCCACTTTCGATGGCGTCTTTTTCATTCACCGCATACTCGGGGCCGGTTGGCGGAATGGCCCAGGCCTTTAAATACGAGAGCTTAGTTTCCATGTCGAAGGGAACAATCACTAGGCCATATTCGTCGCGCGCCTCCGGGCGCAGGATCTTGTAAGCCCGGCGGTAAAGCGTCTCAATCTCTCCATTGTCCTTGACCGTGGTAATGCGCTCATCGAGCAGGATAACCGCGACCGTCTCCGGCGGATAGGCAGGCAAAGTTTGTCGCGCCGCGTCATGCATCCAATCGGGAGCTTTGTCTGCCGCCAGCGCCTGCGGAGCGATGCAACATAACCCCACGGCCAACAAGCCTGCGCTCACAACCTTCACCGGCAAAAATGCGCGCAGAAGACTACTTCTTTTCTGCGCTCTGGCTCTGGGCCGAGGTAAGCACGAGCTGCGACTCATCGTCGCCTTTGACCTGATTGAAAAAACTCCGTATAGCCGCATAAAGTTTCACCTCAAAGAGACATTGCTTTACATTCAGGCGACGATCAATGTGTACGATATTCCCTTGCGGGGTGGCGGTCAGGCTGTAGTCCATGACCGCTTCCGGGGTTTTGACCGCCGGGGGCGCCGTCTCGATGCGATACCCATCGGGAATATGCAGGATGATCTCATCGTGATCAACATAGGGGTAGTGGAAGTATACGTGGTTGACGCGCTTGGCGGGCTCGAAAGCTTCGGCCTCAGCCGAGCGAAAAATCGTGGCTGGCGCGAGGATGCGCTTGCCCGTGGTCGCGCCGAAGCCAGCCATGTGAATCTTACCTTCGATATGCAGCGGGGCATTATTATTTTCCCAACCGGTCATCTGGGTAATTTCAAAGGAGGCCTCGGCAGGCAGCCATTGGTGGACTAAATCTGTCATGTCCTTTTTCTTGCCGGCATCGTCATCCTCGCGCTCCTCCTCGCGGCGGATCGCGGCAGACTGGCCAAAAAAGTCCAAGCTGACCTTGCCCGAAAGATTTCCATCTTCGTCGAGACCGACTTCAGCCTGGCGCTCGCGGCGAGCATCGTCGGGCTTGGGCTCGGTGGTGGTGATGAAATCACCACCCTGCTTATTTACCCGCAATCCTTTGACTCCGGTTTCATACCAAGGCAGCAAGCCGTAGGGATAAAATCCGGAGGCCGGATCCAGATAGACATCGGCATTGTCCAGCTTTACCCAGACGATGTCGTCATCAATCTCAGAAGAATCCTCCATCTGTTCGTGAAAGAAGTTGTTGTTGCGCGGGGCGACGTACACCGAAGTGGCATCAAAGCCGGCAGTACGGGCCAGTGCGATGAATAAAAAGTTGATCTGGCGGGCGGTCCCGTATCCCCGTTTCAGGACATCTTCCACATTATCGTTCTTCTTCAGGTTCTCCTGCTTCTGTTCTTTTTTTGTCTTTTCGATTTCGTAGTAGGTATCCCGAATCTTCTGGACACGAACATAAATCTTGCGCAATTTTGTCTCCGGCGAGTCGTTGGGAGCGATGATCTGGCTGAGCTCGGCGTCCAGCGCGCCCCGGCGGTTAATGAAGTGTTCCAACTCATCGTTCCACTTCTTGCCCATGCGCTTCCAGTAGTGGTCGGGTTTCTCATCGGAGGGCTCATCCGGGGCACGATAAAAAAATTCCAGGCGAGATTGCAGGATTGGCTTCGGCAGCATGTATTTCTCTTCATCGATGCCGGGCAGATCGTGTACCTCCATGGTATAGCTGCCATCTGACTGTCTTTTAGGTTGCAGGTCGGCGGCGATGAGATATCGCCGCCAGTACATCTGGTAGTCAGTCTCTTCCTTGTAGGGGTGAAAAGAGAATCGGGCGAAACGAGTGTAAAGCTCCTGGTTCAATATCCAAACGGGCTCGACGAAATAATCCCGGTCATGTTGCTCGCGATACTTGTATTCCACGATACAGCCAGGCTGCACTTCAGGCAGGCTGAAGGTCTTCATCAGCTCCTTCACCCCGCCGATTTTGTAAACCTCTTTTTCAAAGACCTTGCCGTCAAAATTAACCACGCTGCCGTCAGGACGAATGGTGCGGGCCCGAACATCGTGGATATCAAATCCCCCCTCCCTTTTGATGAAGGGAATCTCAACATCTCCGAATTTCTTTCCTTCTTCGGTGAAGATCTTGATGCGGACGTATTCGGAAACGGTCGCCTCAGTGGTGTCAACGCTGCTTTCGCGATAGAGGATCATGGCGTGCGCTCCCGGGCTGGCCGGATTGTCTTTGAGCGCCAGGTCTTCTTTTGAAATCGGCTGCCAGTCTTCTGCCCATGCCGCAGGTACTACGCCTGCCAGTACGAGTCCAAGAAATAGTACTGCAACACTACTCGAAACACGTCTCACGGTAATTCTCCTCTGCGGAAATTAGTCTGCCAGGCTGGTACGACAAAATATCCATCGCATATACCCATCGCATATATATACCTATATATGTCAATTTCATAAAAAACTTTCGCCGCTTCTATTAATCAATGCCGGGAACAGCCGCAAAATACTGGCGTTGTTTCATCCGCATCTACTTGTGCCAGAATGCGAGACGACACAAACTTGTGAGTGAAAACCAAAGATACTCGGGCCGGGAACGACCGTCAATGATTTCTTGAGACTGTCACAGAAGCATGTGATTGAACGGGTGAGCCATGCGAGCACCGAGCCTGCGTGATGCCAAAGCGAGGGAAGGGCGGCGAATCATACGCCGCCCTTCCCTCTTAACAAAGGGAGCCTGAATCTGTTCCCTCTCCTGATCCGGAACAATTCCGCTGGATTTGACCTGCGCCAAGTCTTCGGTGAGAGAGTCACTCACAAAACGGCCGCTGGTGGAATCGAAAACATAATAGTCGCGCCGCGCCCACTTTGCCCCTGCGTCCCTGAGCACCGCGATGTCAAGGTAGCCATCGAAATTTACGTCTGTCATCTCGAAAAAACTGCACAGGCTGTCATCCCATATGCTGTTGACCTCGATGGTTTGCAACAAAGAGCCGGCTTGTGAAATTTCAATCCGGCCTACATGGTGGAGCGTGGCTCTCTCTGCTATAACCGGATTTTCGACCAGCCGAATCTGGTAGGCAGGCAGCTTAGGACCCACCTGAACCATGAAGTTCGCTGTACCGCTTGAGCATTGGGGAGCATTCTTGGAGAAATCTTCCGCCGTAAAAACCTTCTCACTCTGTGCCTGAACCGCCGCCGTCAAAAACATTGCAACCGTAAGAACCAGAATCTGCCGCATCTTATGCCTCCGCGCCTCGTCATCTCTGAGGCTTTCTGCTCGCTCGTAATCGCTGGCGAACATTGCGGAGTAATGCAGCCCATCCGGCCACATTTAAATATTTGATTCTAAAAGCTTTATTTGTCTAACATACGACAGGAACGTGTCAGGAGTTGAACACCGGTGGGGAAATGGATACAAACGCCGGTTAGCGGGATCGCCCGTCAATGCTGGTATTTCGCCGGCGTGTCACCCTTGCGCAAGATTATGACGTTCTCGGCTTTCTCTGTATTAAACCTGAGCAACGAACCTCTGCCGCTCGCTGACTTTTTACCATTGCGATAGAACGTCACCTCGCTCCCGGCCCAGGGATTGCGCAATCTGCATTCTCCGCCAGCCTGCGATTGCACCTCAACAAATTCCACCCGGCCTTGTTTCATGGAAGAGGTAACCAGGAACGCACCACTGGCGAGCAAGGTGAATTGCGCGTCCCACTCTTTCGGCCAAGCGGGAAAGACGTGGATGATGGAATCTTTCCCCGGCGCCGGAGGCGCGCTCTGCAGCAGCGCCAGTTGCAACGCTTCTGCCACTCTTCCCAGGCGCTCCGCCTCGGTTGCCCCAGGCCCTTCGCGCAGTGTCAGGCGGTTTCGCAGCACGCTGGTTTCGCCTCCGCCGTTCCAGTCGCAAAAATCCCTGGCCGGGTTGAGGCAGTTGAGCTGGTTAGGCAGCATGTGTTTCAGGTCTTCGGCGCGCCCCAGGTGCGCGGCCGCAGTTCCGTTGCGATTGAGCACGTTAATGGCTGTCTTGTCATTAACGCCGTGCGGATAGGTCGCGTCATAGGTCGCGTTGGCAGTCTTGACCAGCTCCGCGTCGTCGCTTTCAATCGTGACCAGATCGTAGTAATTTGCCGGCACAAGATTGGGCGCCGCAAGATTTCCTTTTAGAACCGGGGGAAGACCGCTGATCCATCGCTTGGGCTCGCCTGCTTTGACCAAGCCTGCTGCCGCCGGCAGGTCGCTGGTCGGCAAGGGCGCGAGGTTCCGCAAAAACTCTTGCCATGTAGCCCGCAAGTCCTGGTCGGCATCGAGAATTTCAGAGGCGCGAATTGCCAAAGGCAGAACGCCGCGCATGCCGGCCACTTCTTCCAGGGTATCCTGCGCTCCCCAGATCGGTTCGTGGCCGTTGACATCGTGGATGTGATATTTGCCATCAGCATCTTTCTTCACATTGGGATAGTTACGGTAGAATTCTGCCACGCCTCGGAGCATGGGATAGGCCCGCTGGCGCAGCCAATCCTTATCTTGCGTGTATTCGTAACGCAGCCAATAGAGATGAGCAATCTTGGCCTGGCTGGAAAAGATATGGTTCACCTGCCCGTAGGGGCCCGCGCCCTTATCTTCGTAGACCCATTTGCCGTTGACCCACTTTCCGGCATCAATCCAGTTCCAGCGCGAACTGTGCGGCTGCTTGGTATCGGCAAGTTCGCGAAAGCGGGCCGAGCGTTGATCCCAGGGTTTGCGTCCCAGATATAAATCGCGCATCTCGGCGGCGATATCGTCGGGCAGATTTTCCAGTCCGTCGAACCATACGACTTCTGGAATGAAAATTCCTTTGCTGCCCCACTGTTGTTGTGCCGCCAGTGTGGCTGAATCGAACATGCCGCTGTACATCGCGAACATGGGGTCCATCAGTTCAAAGCGGTTCATCGCCGGCAGAGCATTGTAGTAACAGCTCTCATTGGCCCACCAGTATTGCGAGCCCCACTCGCGCATGTCGCCGTTGGTGTACCACAGCATGCCGCCAAACCTCGGCGGATAGGCGCCGCGCGAAGTCGTGCCCATCAGGTAGAGAAAGTAGGTGTAGTTCTTCTCCACCTCGTCGGCCACCCCGTCATCGCTGTGCAGGTGGACGAACGCCTTCGACCAGAAATCTTGCCACCATGCCTGATTGCCGGCCAGCATCGTGTCAAAGCCTTTGGCCGCGGCTTCTTCCAATTGCGTCACAGCCCGCGAGGCGACATCCTGATTGCGGTCGAAGCTGGCAGCACTGGCGATCAGAATCAGGAAGCGGCCTTTGCCCGGCGCGGCCGACAGGCGTACGGTGGAGTCATTAGCGTACTTCGCTTTCGATTCCCTTCCCGCAACTCCAATCACGACGGCGGAGCTGTCGTAATAATCGCCTTCTTTGAATTCCTGAGTCAGAACGATTTTGCCGTTGCGGATATCCAGTTGCGAGGCGGCGCTGTGGTCGCGGGTCTGCACCTGGACAATGTGCCGGCTGGAGAGCGCGTAGTTCTTCCCCGCCAGATATTGGACCATGTAGCGCAGCATGCGCAGGTCGATATTGATGGGCGAGGGTTGCTCGCGCTCGTCGTCAACCTCCACGGCGATTACATCGCGCTCGTTCCAGGTGAGCACACGGGCCGTCACACCGTTGCCGCGAGCGGTCATAAGCGCGTCATAGACCGACAAATCCTGATGGAATGCGGGACCGGCGAAAACGTCATCGCCATAATCCACGAAATCAATATCCACGTATCCGCAGCCGCTGGCGTAGTCGCTGTGGCGCTCGGGAAAGCTATGGGTCGAGCTGTCTTCCGCAAAAACATCAGCGCGGTTGATCTGAAATTTCAAGGCCGAGGGAGAGGTCCAAACCAGACTGCCCATTCTTCCATTGCCAATGGGCAAGCCCTCTTCGCTGCGCGAGGCCGGCTGGTCGTAACTCAGGTCCGCGCGCGAAACCAGCTTGCGGAAGTCCATGCCAAGCATCGTGGAATTTGTGCCAATGGCTCTTGCTGGGGTGCTTTGACTGTTTGCATTGCAAGAGAGCACAAACAGCAACAGAAGCAGATGGAAGGCTATTCTCGTTACTCTATTCATCCGGAAGGCGCAATGTATACCAACTCGGAATAAAGTTCAATGAGATGAATGGTCGTTTTAGGTTTTGAAACGGTGTGGGGCGACGGCTCTTTAGGCAAAAGTCACGGTGGCGTAATCAAACTGTTTTTAGAGCAAGTTTCACGCGCGACGGTTTTCGCAAGCTCTTCAGCCGTGTCCTTCAGAAAATGCCTTGATGCAACATGGGGAACCCGTAACATTCTCGGGGATCCTTCGACTCGGGCGTTCGCCCTCGCTCAGGATGACACTCTTAAAAAAGTAAGTCCGTGCCCCGACATTTAGAAACCAACCCCAGTTAGTGAGCTTTTTTGATTATTTGTCCAGGCCGAAGCGGGGTGACAGCGGCCGGGCTGGAGTTTGTGCTTTCGCCATTCGAGTTCACGGCGTTAACAACATAAGAATATGTCCTGCCATTGATCGCGCTCTCGTCTACAAAGCTGGGCGAGGTCAAACCACTGGCAATTGTGCTGAAAGATGTGCTTTGAGCACTCGATCTCTTGACGTTGTAGGTCCTGGCTGCCGGCAACGCATCCCATGAGAGGGTAACCACGCTATCGCCGGCATTGGCGCTGAGGTTTGCTGGTGCGGCCGGCGGAGTGCCGTCGGGCAGCAATCCATAAACGCACAATTGTCCGCTGCCGATGTTTTCGGTTCCAAAGCTGGCCAGGTACACCTTGCCGTTGGCAATTGTCGGGGGCGCCATCTTGGAATAGTTGTTGCAGTCGTCGCGGCTGGGATTCTGCAGCGAGTTCCACAGTTCATGGTTTACGTTGTCGGCATCATAAGCGCGCAGGATGCCGGGCCGCGATTCGTGCCAGGCATCACCGCTGGCTTGAAGAGCAGTCCACAAAATTCCGCCTTTGTTCCCATTTGCGGAAATTGATACCATCGCTCCGGGATGGCCACCGTTGACTTCGGGCAAAATGGTAAAAGGCGTGGTTTCGAGCTTGCCGCCTTTGAATTTGTACACGCGCAACTGATCTTTTTGTCCCCACAGGTAGATCATGGGACCGTTTTGGGCGCTGTTCCAATAGGCAATGCTATGAATGTGAGACGTGCTGATGGGAAAGCTCTGCACGGCGTTTTCGTCACCCAGGTGGCCCATGTGCTTGCCGTCTACCAGGTACAAAACTCCTCCCTTGCCTCCATCCATCACCAGGTTCGTGCCTGGCACCAGCATGGGACCGGAGGCGTTTAAATCGTCATCCTTGTTATCCAGCAGCACGTGATTGGTGGGGGTGAACCAATCCAGCAGTTTGAGCTGGGAATCGAGCTTGATAAAACTTTCGCTGAAATTCTGCGTGCCGTCCCAGCTTCCATTGCCGGTAATGAAATAAATGTTGCCCTCGGAATCGGCGGCAGGCCCCTGCCCCGATTGCCAGATGCTCGCCGCCATGCCGCTGGGCGAGGTATTGAAGACGGCAAGCTGCTGCAGCGATCTGGCGTCATAGCTGATCACAAAACCGTGATAAGGCTTCTTGTCGCAGTGCGAGCTGTAAGCTACATAGATAACGCCGCCAGAAAGCAACAGTCCCGGCCGTTGATTTTCTTTGAGCGGATCGAAGCCTTCGGCTGAAATCACCACCGGGCTGGCTGGCAGGTCGGCTCCGGTGGAAAGGTCGAGTGCATGCAGCCGCTGGATGTATCCCTCGCCCACACGGGTCAGCGCCACCACGTACAGGGCATGGTTTTCCGCATCAATCACCGGCGTCCCCACAATGCCGGCATTGCCATTCATATCGAAGCAGCCGAATTTCCCATCGGCCAGGCCGGCAGGTGCGCCAAAATTAACATGCCAGAATGGCTTGGAAGCGCCGGCTTCGTTGGCGTCGAAGGCGTAGACGCTGTTGTTCACCGTGGTCACATACACTACGTCGTGCGTGCCGCCTGTGATGTTAACGCCCGCAACGTAGAGCGGCTGATCATAGACCTGATCATCCACAACACGTTTGAACAGCATGCCAAAGTGCTTCACGTTGACGTTGGAAGCAGTGAGAAGGGTCTCGCTCAAATTCGCGCCGGTGCGCGCGTTGTCATTGTGTTGCGTCAACACGCTCACCTGCCCGAAGGCGGAGACTACGGCACAAAACAATACCAGGACGTTTTTCATGAATGAATTTTTAAGGAGCACACTCGTAACGTAGCCTAGCTAAATTGCGTTATGGCTGCAAGTCGTGGCCGGCGAAGGCGTTCAGGGGCTAAAGCCCAAATATTTTGATTGTCTTACGGCACGAGTAAACTCGTGCCCTGATACTTGTCTTCTTGTACTCTGTGTTTTTTTAACTCCATGTTTTTCTGCAAGCTCTAAAGACACGGGCGTCGATATTCCGACGCCCGCTATTTCCGCTCTAAAGTTCACAGTGCTGTTTACTGCACTGTGAAGTTGCATACTTTGAGAGTACCTGTTGTGGCGCCCACGAATACTCCGTAGTTATTGAGGCTGGTGACCGTGTTCTGCTCCGTACGGAAAGCAAAATTGGAACCAACTGTCAGCTCCGAACCTCCCGGGGGTGTCACAAAGATGGAATAAGTATGCGACGGCACGTTCACCGCCAGGCGGAAGTGATACGTATTTCCGCCTGAGTACGGGATCGCCGGTGTCGGCCCAGCATAAACTCCGCCGTTACGCGCCAGGATTGTGCCCATGGTGCCATTGAACGCCACCAAGTTGGCAAATGCGGTATAGGTAGTCCCCGCCCCGTGCGAAAGCGCGACCACGCTGTTCATGTGGCTCAGCGCGGGCGTGGCGTCGAAGGTGGCGGTAAAGGTCCCCGTCTGCGCCGTGAATGGTGTATCGACAAACGGGCCGCCGCCGGTCGCGGTGACGCATTGTTGCTGGATCGGATTGACTACCAAGGTCACAGTGGCTGACTGAGCAAGGCTGCCGCTGGTGGCCGTGAAAGTCAGACTGTAGCTGCCGGGCGGAGTCGTGGTGCTGGTGGCTACGCTCAGCGTGCATGAGCCATTGGGAGGCACGGTAACTGAACATAATGTGGACGTAACTCCCGCAGGCAATCCGCTGACGCTGCTCACGCTTACGGTTCCGCTGAACCCGTTGACTGATCCCACCGCGGCCGTGTAGCTGGTGGCGCCGCCCGCGGTCACCGTCTGCGAAGGGGGCGTAACCGAGAACGTGAACCCTGGCTGTTGGGGTTGGTTAATCACCAACATCACAGTGGTCTGGTGCGAGATGCCGCTGGGGGTGCTGGTTCCCGTGATGGTCAGCGTATAGGTTCCCGGCGCGGTTGAACTGCTGGTTGTCAACGTCAGGGTGGAGGTGCCCGAGCCGCCGCCCACCGACGCAGGAGTGAAGGTTGCGGCCGAGCCCGCGGGCGCGCCGGTGACCGACAGGTTGACAGTTTCTGTGAAGCTGTTGATTGGGCTCACAGTAACGGTGTAACTTGCTGTTACACCCTGGTTGACAGTTTCAGAAGGCGGAGCCGCACTGATGGAAAAGTCGGGGTTGGTGTTGCCGCCTGGTATGCGCCACGCCCTCAGGTGCCCGCCGGGGCCGGTGAAACCGCCGCCTGCATTCCCGTCGGCCATGTAGACGGTGCCATTCACGACGATTGGGCTCTCCCAATGGAACAGGTCAATGTGGCCTGTCCACAACATGGCCCCGGTGGTCGGATTAATCGCCTGCACTTGATGGACTGCGCCCGAGCCGGTATGTTCACCGCCGTCAGCCGAGGTAAACAGAACTCCATTGGCAACGACTGCCGAAGTCGTCCAGCCATTCTGGATGTTCCAGTGATTATTCAGGCTGGGATTTCCCGCGGCGTCTATATCTACCGTGAACCCGTGGGTTCCGGAGTTGCCCACGACAAAGACCCAAACCTGGCCATTGGCCGGGTTCGTCCAAACCGCGCTTTGCGCGCGCATCAGACTTCCCGTTGGGTAGGCGAGCTGCACCACCGCGCCGCCTTGATGGCCGGGACCGCCCATTCCGCTGAGATTATCGAGGTTTAGGATACGAATTCTGGCGTCTTTGCCGGGGTTGACGCCCAGATGCGGAAACTTGCTGCTCAGGCCTTCCGGTAAAGGCGTCAAACCGCCGGCGCCAATATCCTGATCGCGGGACACGGTGGTAACAACGTCGGTGCCGGTCCAGCTATCCGCGGGGAAGCCGCAGCCACCTGATAAACGAGTGCTTCCGTCGGCAGGAAGGGCCAGCCAGCTCTCTTTCCACATATTGCACCCATTCCAGGGATTGCCATTGTTGTTGCCGGTCATGAAGAAAAACTTGTCCAAAGCAGGAATGTACGGATTCCCGCGGGCCCAGGGACGCGCGCCTGTGCTGGTGCAACCAGCGGGATTCTGGACGTCAGGGAGCTGCGAGCACGAGGCGTTGAATACGTGCTGGGTGCCGGTGTTGACGTCTATGATGGTCATGTGCCCGTTGCCATGATTGGCGGCATAGAGATATGTATGTCCGTTCTTCGCTGTGGCAATGGTGAGCTCGGAGCCTCCCTTGCCACCCCCGTGGTGCTCGGGCCATCCGCCGCCCATCACCTCACTGCCATTCCCTACATTTACCTTATGGACGAATCCATCGTTGGTATCCACATAAATGAACTGGCGGTTCGGGTCAATGGCCGGGGCGCTGTCGTTTACGCCGGTGGTGCCGAAGATGTCTGTCCAGACAATTGCGCCGGTGTTGCCGTCAAACGCGGTCAAATGCCCATGCTCGCCCTGAACGTAGACGAGGTCTCTCACCCCGCTGGGCGTGGTGACGTTCGATAGTTCCACGGGAGCGCCGTCGGGATTGTCGGCCGCGGGAAGCGCCGTGCTGAACAGGAGCGCCAGTTTGTTGACGTTTCCCAGATTGATCGTGGTCTCGGCTGTATTGTTAGCGGTTTTATCGGGTGTCAACGCAAACTGTGGCCAGTCAACCTTGGCCGGCGCAGCCGCCGCAGGGGCATCCTGATAAGCGCGGACCTTGAGCGGAAATTTAGCGATCAATAAAAGTGTGAATACAACGATGGGGAGCCAGTATTTACGCCGGGTCATGGGTGTTAATTCCTCCTTGGGGTGCTGCGTCTGCAGTCACGTTTACATGTAGGTTTGGTTCCGCTCTCGCGCGTGACTCTCGGACTTCGATCGCTCAGAATTTACGGAGCTGCCTGTACATACCATGCAGCTCCGCCAATTCCCTGATGAACGCACTGACGAAGTGAGAGTTGAGAGCAGTGGCGACTGTTGTGCGGAGGTCAAATCACCACGCAATGTTTTGGCTGTACTACATTCAATGCATTCGCTTTTTGTGTCAAACCAAAAAAAACGAACGTTATGTTTAGCAGGACTGAATTCAAAATGTGGACGGACGCCAGCATATAAATACCGGACACTGTTTTCCCGGTGTCCGGTATTTCCCCACATCAAGTCATCGCCTCGGCGCCGGTCGCGATCCGGCGATGTACGATGAACTTCTGCCAACAACTTCGTTCACTGCACCGCGAAGTTACACACCCGGAGCGCACCTGAGGTTGCGCCTACAAATACTCCGTAGTGATCGAGGCTGGTCACCGTGTTCTGCTCCATACGGAAAACAAAATTGGAACCAACTGTCAGCTCTGAACCTCCCGGCGGAGTCACAAAGATGGAATAGGTATGCGACGGAATATTGATCGCCAAGCGGAAGTGATAGGTATTTCCGCCTGAGTACGGGATCGCCGGTGTCGGCCCAGCGTAACTTCCGCCGTTACGCGCCAGGATTGTGCCTGCCGTGCCATTAAAGGCAACCAGATTGGCAAAAGCAGTATAGGTAGTCCCCGCCCCGTGCGAAAGTGCGACCACGCTGTTCATGTGGCTGAGCGAGGGCGTGGCGTCGAAGGTGGCGGTGAAGGTTCCTGTCTGTGCCACGAATGGCGTATTGACAAACGCGCCGCCGCCGGTCGCGGTTACACAGGGCGATGGAGGACTAACCACGAACGGTACGCTGTTGCAGTGGGTGAGAGTGCCATCGGTTCCACAGATCGTAATTTGCGAACTGCCCGGAGGTGTTGAGCTGCTGGTCGAAATGCTCAGCGTGGAACTCGAGCCGGCGACCACAGGATCTGGGCTGAAGGCAGCCGAGGCCCCGGCCGGCAATCCAGTTGCGCTCAGCGTAACAGCTTTTGCGTAACCGTTGATCCCATTCACTGTGACCGTACACGCAGCACTACCGCCGACTACCGCCGGATTCGGACACGTCGCCGACAGCCTAAAGTCCTGCGGCGGCGGCGGACCGTTCACCACTAACGTCACTGCGGCAGTTTCCATCTCCGTCCCGAATGTGCCTGTGATCGTCAAAGGGTAGGTTCCGGGTGTGACCGTATTGGTGGTTGAAACAGTGAGCATAGAGCTTCCCGAGCCGGTCACCGAAGCCGGAGCGAAAGTCGGAGTCGCTCCTGCAGGCAGGCCGCTCACCGAGAGCGTAACCGTCTCACTGCCTGTTCCGCCGGTACCATCGGCAACCACAATTCGGTCAAGGTCGGGACAGTCGGCGCTATTACTGAAAATTTTGAGGCTGTTCGACCCTGCTTTCAACGGAACGTTGAAGGTAGCGATGTGAGTTTCCTGCCAGGTGCCGGGAAAACACTGGAACTGGTTGACACCCGGCAACTGCACGCCATTAACGACAAATATTCCCGGGCGGCATCCGGAGGCGGTATGGGGCTGACCGCCGCAGGTTTTGTCGCCGTTGTTGTCGCTCTTTCCGCAGAAGTAGTACCACGTGGTTTGATAGGTGCCATCCTTCGGCGCATTGATGCCAACGAACGTATCCGTGCCGCGGCCCATGGGTGCGTGACCGAGAAGTTGCGCAACCCTAAATCCGGAAGGGCAGGTAGCGCAGGGGACTTTGACCGCCCTTCCCGCAAGCGTGCCCAGCGAAGCCGGATAGGTCGTGCCTCCATTGCCACTGAGTGCCGTTACGTTCACGCTGTAGGCCGTGCTGTTGCCCGCGTTGACAGTTTGCGACGAAGGCGTAGCCGAAACCGAAAAGGTCGCGGGCGCAGCCGAGGCTGCAATGGAAGCATTCTCCGTCGCGGCGGAGGCGCTCGCGCCTGCGCCGGAATTCAGCAGGGTGAAGTTGCATACTTGGAGCCTGCCTGAGGTTGCGCCTACAAATACTCCGTAATGATCGAGGCTGGTCACCGTGTTCTGCTCCGTACGGAAAGCAAAATTGGAACCAACTGTCAGCTCTGTGCCTCCCGGCGGAGTTACAAAGATGGAGTAGGTATGCGCCGGAATATTGATCGCCAAGCGGAAGTGATAGGTATTTCCGCCTGAGTATGGGATCGCCGGTGTCGGCCCAGCGTAGACTCCACCGTTACGCGCCAGGATTGTGCCCATGGTGCCGTTGAACGCAACCAGGTTGGCGAAACCGCTATAAGCAGTGCCGGCTCCATGTGAAAGTCCGACCACGCTGTTCATGTGGCTCAGCGAAGGCGT
>Ga0209166_10002054_pt1 | contig 15789 bp, 12 predicted proteins | sample Coa_R1_3_FD_187151 | JGI IMG/M metagenome (GOLD analysis project Ga0209166, IMG submission 187151) | Surface soil microbial communities from Centralia Pennsylvania, which are recovering from an underground coalmine fire - Coalmine... | ecosystem: Environmental > Terrestrial > Soil >... | reverse complement strand
CCGGCGGATCGAGCAGGTGCAGTGGGCCAACCAGACCGTGGTCACCCACCGGCTGGACATCTTCGGGGAACTAGCGCCCGGCTTGAACCAGTTGCTGTGCTTCGCCACCTTCGTCGGCCGCTGGAAGGAGATCAGCCCCACACAGGCCATCTCCATCAAGCGCCAGCTGGACGAGACCATGTACGCCAACAGGGTGCTGTTCTCCGACGAACTGTTCAGCGCTTACCACCGGTTCATGACTACCTTGTTCGCCATGTACGCCACCACGGAGGCCGACGCGCTGCTGCGGGCGCCGATCGAGTCCCAGTGGGGCAACCGCCGCAATCTGCCCTGGTGGAACGACACGATGAACGGCCTGTTCAGCATCGACAACGCGGCCAGCATGGACGACATCCAGGCCGCCTACGACGAACTGAGCCGGCAGTTCAGGGCGGACCTGTACGTCACCCACCAGGCCCAGCCCCTGCTCGCCACCCAGTCCTAGCCGACGGCAGGACCTTGCGCAGTTCGCCCTGATCCTCACGGATGAGCGAGCCAGACTGCCCGTGATGCCCAATACCGGGCTCATGGGCAGGTGCCGGGCCGACCCGCCGCTGGCGTAAAGGCTAGGACTGGGTCAAGCGGGCGAGGATGAGCTCGCGGACGCGGGAGGCGTCGGCTTGCCCGCGCGTGGCCTTCATGACGGCGCCGACCAGGGCGCCGGCTGCGGCGACCTTGCCGGCGCGGATCTTCCCGGCCACGTCGGGGTTGGCGGCGATGGCCTCGTCCACCGCGGCGGTCAGCGCCGCGTCGTCGCTCACCACGGCCAGGCCACGGGCCGCGACCACCTCGTCCGGGGTTCCCTCGCCGGCCAGCACGCCCTCGATGACCTGGCGGGCGAGCCGGTCGTTGAGCGACCCCGAGGCGGCGAGCTCGGCGACCCTCGCCACATCGGCCGGGGTAATCGGCAGGCTGGCCAGCTCGGTCCCGGCGTCGTTCGCCCGGCGGGCGAGTTCGTTGAGCCACCACTTGCGCGCGTCGGCGGGCGAAGCCCCGGCGTCGATCGTCTGCTCCACCAGGTCGAGCGCACCGGCGTTGCGGATGTCGGTCATCTCGGCCGCGGTGATGTCCCAGGCCTGCTGCAGCCGGGCACGCCGGGCCGCGGGCAGTTCGGGGAGCGCGGCACGGATCTGCTCCACCCAGCCGGCCGGCGGGGCGAGCGGCACCAGGTCGGGCTCGGGGAAGTAGCGGTAGTCCTGCGCCTCTTCCTTGCTCCGCCCCGGCGTGGTGATCCCGGAATCCTCGTGGAAGTGGCGGGTCTCCTGGATCACCCGCTTGCCCGTGTCGAGGACCGCCGCCTGGCGCTCGATCTCGTAACGCACGGCGCGCTCGACCGAGCGGAGCGAGTTGACGTTCTTGGTCTCGGTGCGGGTACCCCACTGTCCCGAGCCGCGCGGGGACAGAGAGGTGTTTACGTCACAGCGCAGCGACCCCTCCTCCATCCGGACGTCCGACACGCCGAGGGACCGGAGCAGGTCGCGCAGCTCCTTCACGTAGGCGTGCGCCACGGCCGGGGCGAGAGCGCCGGTGCCCTCGACCGGCCTGGTGACGATCTCCACCAGGGGGATGCCGGCCCGGTTGTAGTCCACCAGCGAGTAGTCCGCGCCGTGGATCCGCCCGGTCGCGCCGCCCATATGCTGCGACTTCCCGGTGTCTTCCTCCAGGTGCACCCGCTCGATGCCGACCCGGAAGGTGCGGGGGCTGCCGTCGGGCCCGGCCTCGTCGAGCGTCACGTCCAGCCAGCCGCCGGTGCACAGCGGCTCGTCGTACTGCGAGATCTGGAAGTTCTTCGGCATGTCCGGATAGAAGTAGTTCTTCCGGGCGAACCGGCACCAGTGCGCGATCGAGCAGTTCAGCGCGAGCCCGATCCGGATCGTGTACTCGATCGCGGCCCGGCTCGGCACCGGCAAGGCCCCGGGAAGGCCCAGGCAGACCGGGCACACGTGGGTGTTCGGCTCGCCGCCGAACGCGGCCGGGCAGCCGCAGAACAGCTTGGTCGTGGTGCCCAGTTCGACATGGGTCTCCAGGCCGATCAGCGGCTCGTACCTGGCAACCGCCTCGTCGTAGGAGACCAGCGTCGTGCTGTCAGGCATCAGGCAAGCCCCTTCGCATCGTTCAGCAGCGGGTATCCACGGCGGGCGTCCAGCGCCGCTTCGACCGCCGCGCCGACCCGGTACATCCGGTCGTCGGCCAGCACCGGCGCCATGATCTGCAGCCCGACCGGCAGGCCGTCCTCGGGGGCGAGCCCGCAGGGCACCGACAGCGCCGCGTTGCCGGCCAGGTCGGAGGGAATCGTGCACAGGTCGGCCAGGTACATGGCCATCGGGTCGTCGACCCGCTCCCCCAGCGGGAACGCCGTGGTCGGTGTGGTCGGCGAGATCAGCACGTCCACCCGCTCGAACGCGGCCTCGAAGTCCCGGATGATCAAGGTGCGAACCTGCTGCGCCTTGCCGTAGTAGGCGTCGTAGTACCCGCTGGACAGGGCGTAGGTGCCCAGCATGATCCGCCGCTTGACCTCGGCGCCGAACCCCTGCGCCCGGGTCAGCGCCATCACCTCTTCGGCGCTGTGCGTGCCGTCGTCGCCGGCCCGCAGCCCGTAGCGCATCGCGTCGAAGCGGGCCAGGTTGGAGGAGCACTCGCTGGGCGCGATCAGGTAGTAGGCGGGCAGCGCGTAACTGAAGTGCGGGCAGGACACCTCGATCACCTTCGCGCCCAGCGATTCCAGCAGTTCGACCGAGTCGTGGAACCTGCCCAGCACACCCGGCTGGATGCCCTCGCCGGCCAGTTCCGGCACCACGCCGATGGTCATCCCGTTCACGTCCGCCTGCCGGGCCGCGGCGACCACGGGCGGGACCGGGGCGTCCACCGAGGTGGCGTCGCACGGATCGTGCCCGGACATCACCTCGTGCAGCAGGGCCGCGTCGAGCACGGTGCGGGCCAGCGGGCCCGGCGTGTCGAGCGAGGAGGCGAACGCCACCACCCCATACCGGGAGTTGCCGCCGTAGGTGGGCTTGACCCCGACCACCCCGCACACCGCGCCCGGCTGGCGGATGGAGCCGCCGGTGTCGGTGCCGATGCCCAGCGGCGCCTCGAACGCGGCCACCGCGGCGGAGGAGCCGCCCGAGGAACCGCCGGGAACCCGGCCGAGGTCCCACGGGTTGTGCGACGGGCCGAACGCCGAATTCTCCGTGGAGGAGCCCATGGCGAACTCGTCCATGTTCGTCTTGCCGAGGATCACCACACCGGCCTCGCGCAGCCGCCGGGTGATCGTGGCGTCGTAGGGCGGAAACCAGCCGTCGAGGATCGCCGACCCGCAGGTGGTGGGCATGCCGACGGTGGTGAACACGTCCTTGAGCGCCAGCGGGACCCCGGCCAGCGGCCCGAGCTCCTCGCCCGCCGCCCGGCGCCGGTCCACCGCCCTGGCCGCCTCGCGCGCCTCGTCCGCCGCGACGTGGAGGAAGGCACGGACCCGGCCGTCGACCTGCTCGATCCTGGCCAGGTGCGCGCCGGTCACCTCGGCCGCGGAGACCTCACCGCCGCGAACCGCTGCGGCGATCTCCGCGGCGCTCATCCGGATTAGCTCAGCCATGATCAGTTCTCCGCCAGGATCCGCGGCACCCGGAACCGCTGCTGCTCCACGGCGGGTGCCTGGCTGAGCACGGTTTCCGCGTCCAGGCACGGCACCAGCTCGTCCTCACGGAAGACATTGACCAGTGGAACCGCGTGCGACGTCGGGGGAATGCCCTCGGCGGTCACCTCCTGCACCCGGGCCACCGCGGCGATGATCACATCAAGCTGCGCGGCCAGGTGGTCCAATTCGTCCTCGGCCAGGGCGAGCCGGGAGAGCCTGGCCAGATGTGCGACATCGTCACGAGCGATTGGCATGGTGCAATCCTAGGGTCCGGGTGCCAGCACGCCGACCGGTTAATGCGCGGCTGGTTGCCCTCGGCGGCGTTCCGCGGCCGGGCGGCGTACCTGCGACGGCAGGGTCACCGGCGCCACGATCCCGCCCGGGGGCGGCTCTTTGCTGGGGGGTGGTACGCCATTCGCCCCCGGTTCCCCGTCCGGCACCAGGGCCCCCTCCCGGGCGGGCACCGGCAGGTGGCTGGTGAGCCATTGGCTCGCAGCGGCCGGCTCCAGGGGACGGCTGAAGCACCAGCCCTGCGCGGCGTCGCAGCCCATGGCCGTCAGCGCCGCCGCCACCTCGGCCGTCTCCACGCCTTCGGCCACTGACCGGATCCCCAGGGCCCTCACCAGGCCGACCAGCGACCTGACGATCAGCTCGTTGTCGGCAACGTCGAAGAGCTTCGTGACGAACGACGCGTCGACCTTGACCTCGCTCACCGGCAGGCGCTTCAGCCTGACCAGGGACGAGGGCGCGGTCCCGAAGTCGTCGATGCTGATCGCGACCCCCAGCGCGGCCAGGGCGTGGACTGCCGCGATGGCCTGCACGGGCTCGCCCGCGAGTACCCCTTCGCCGATCTCCAGCATGAGATCGGCGGGCTCCAGGCCGTGCGCTTCCAGGCCGCCGCTGATCATCCCGGTGAGCCTGCTGTCCAGCAGATCGCGATCGGTGAGGTTTAGGCACATCTGCACTCCCAGCCCGTCCCTGCGCCAGTGCGCGGCCTGGCTGAGCGCGCCGTCCACCACGAACGCCGTCAGGTCATGCATCAGCGGGGATCGCTGCGCGGCGTGGATGAACTCCCCCGGCAGGACCATCCCGCGCTGCGGATGCCGCCACCGGATGAGCGCCTCCATGCCGCAGGTGCGGCCGCCGGGGAGGGACACCTTCGGCAAGTAGTGCAGTTCAAGCTCACCGTGGTCCATGCCGCGCCGCAGATCCCCGAGCAGGGATACCGGGGCCGCCGACCGGCGATCGCCGCCGGCCGAGTAGGACTCCACCCCGGTGCGGCGCTCCTTGGCCAGGTACATCGCCATGTCGGCGCGCTGGACCAGCAACTCGAACCCGGGCGCGTCCTCCGGGTAGAAGGCAATGCCGATACTCGTCTCGATCTGGAACGTCATCCCGTCCAATTGGATGGCCCCGGCCACGGCGGCGCGCAGCCGCACGGCCACCTCGCGGGCCGTGCTCCCCGGCCGCGCGGATGGCAGCAGCACCGCGAACTCATCCCCGCCCAGCCGCGCCACCAGGTCGCCCGGGCGGACGCTGTGAGCGAGCCGGTGCGCGACGATCTTGAGCACGCGGTCGCCGGCCGCGTGTCCGAGAGTGTCGTTGACGAGCTTGAAGCGATCCAGGTCAAGCAGCAGGCACCCGACCCGGCTGCCGTTGCGGGCCGCCTCCGCCACCGCCTCGCCTGCCTTCGCGTAGAGACAGGCCCGGTTGGGCAGCCCGGTCAGTTCGTCATGCAGCGCCTGGTGCTCTCGTTTCAGCGACATGGCGGCGCTCGCGTAGACCGCGGACAGTGGCAGCAGGAACAGCAGGACCAGCAGCACCGACCGGCCCATGACCACGACCACGAGCGGGGCGGCCGAGAGCAGCACGAGGCTGACGAAGGCCTGGTAGGGCAGCAGCCTGCGGAGGGTCGCCACGATAGGAGCCCGCTCATGCACCGCCACCGCGATACCCACCAGCAGGAAGTTCGCTGCGAAGTAAGCGCACGCGGCCAGCGCAACGGCCCCTAGCTGCCCGCCGGTCGGCTCCCACGGGGACAGCGGCCGCGGGTCGATCCCGGCGGCAAGCAGGACCAGCCGGGCGGCGGCCAGGCTGAGGGTGAACTGCGCGGTGTTGAACGCGGCACGGAACGGCGCCTGCCTCCCGAGCACCGCAGCGAGCACGCCGGCGATCAAACGGACGATTGCCGCGACCGGAAATCCCCAGTACAGAAGCGCAGCGAAGGTGAACGTCAGCGACGCGTCCGCGGAATCCTGGGGCGTTTTTCCCGGGGTCACGATAGGCCGCAGTTCGCCGATCACGCAGAGCACGGCAATGGCCGGCAGAAGAGGCTGGCGGACTAGCACGGGAAGCCCGGCGTTCCGGAGGGCCACCATCGCCACGGCAAGCAGGGCACCGCCTGCCCCCGTCACCGCGGTCAGATAGACCCACAGCGGTGAGCCGATCCGCGGGCCGTTGTCGCGCGGGTCGTTCGGATCGCTCATAGCGCCTCGTGCCTTAACGCAGCCGGTCGGATACGCACTGCCCACAAGCAGACTAAGGGGAAACCAGTACTTCGCGAAACCGCATGCCTACAATCCGTTACTGACTTTTCGATCGGCTCCACATAATCGCAGGTCAGGAAGCCATTACCAAGACACTAATTTTCTTAGTTGATCTCGGCGATGGCGCCCCGCGCGGCCGCAGTGACCGCCCCCAGCTGCCGTCAGGACTCGGCCGGGCCGCTCTCGGCTGCCGCTCGCGCTGCCTCGGTGCCGTCCGCCAGCAGGACCCGGAGCCCCGCCTCGTCCAGCACCGGCACGCCGAGCGAGAGCGCCTTGTCGTACTTGCTGCCGGCGTTGTCGCCCGCGACCACGAAGTCGGTCTTCTTCGACACCGAGGATGCGACCTTGCCGCCCAGCCCGGTGATCTCCTCGCTGGCCTCGTCTCTGGTCAGGTTCGGCAGCGTCCCGGTCAGCACGACCGTGACCCCGGCCAGCGGCCGCGCGTCCGCCCCGACCCCGGCGCGTTCCTCGGCCAGGACGACCCCGGCGGCCCGCCATTTCTCCACGATCGCGACGTGCCAGTCCACCTTGAACCAGTCGATCACCGAGGCCGCGATCGTCGGCCCGACCCCGTCGACGGCGGCGAGCCGCCCGGCGGGCGCGGTGGCGATCAGGTCCAGCGAACCGAACTCGGCTGCGAGCGCACGGGCCGCCGTGGGGCCGACATGCCGGATGGACAGCGCGACCAGGATCCGCCACAGCGGGCGGCGCCGCGCCTCGTCCAGGTTGCGCAGCAGCCGGCCCGCGTTGACCGTCGGCGCGCCCTGCTTGTTGACGAAGAACGGGACGCCGGCCAGGCCATCCTCGGTCACCGCGAACAGGTCGCCCTCGTCGGTCACCAGCCCCGAGTCGAGCAGCGCGACGATCGACTCATAGCCCAGCACCTCGATATCCAGTGCCGCCCGGCTGGCCAGGTGAAACAGCCGCTCCCGGAGCTGGGCCGGGCAGGACCGCGTGTTGGGGCAGCGCCAGTCCACCTCGCCTTCCTCGCGTTCCAGCGTGGTCCCGCACGCCGGGCACGCGGTGGGGAACTCGAACTCGCGCTCCTCCCCGGTGCGCAAGTCCGCCACCGGCCCGACGATCTCCGGGATCACATCCCCCGCCTTGCGGAGCACCACCATGTCGCCGATCAGGACGCCCTTGCGCTTGATCTCGTCGGCGTTGTGCAGCGTCGCGTTGGTCACGGTGGACCCGGCCACCTTGACCGCGTCCATGATCCCGAACGGCGTGACCCGCCCGGTCCGGCCCACGTTGACCTCGATCTTCAGCAGCCGGGTGGTCACCTCCTCCGGCGGGTATTTGTAGGCGACCGCCCACCGGGGTGCCCGGCTGGTGGACCCGAGCGTGCTCTGCTGGTCGAGCCGGTCGATCTTGACCACGACCCCGTCGATCTCGTACGGCGGCTCGTGCCGGTGCTCCCCGTAATAGGCGACGTAGGAACGGACCCCGTCCAGGTCAGGCACGATCTTGACCAGGTCGCTGACCGGCAGCCCCCAGCCGCGCAGCCGCTGGTACCAGCCCGACTGGGTGTCCGGCGCGCTAGCGGGCGCGTTCTCCCCCGGCTCTGGCATCCCGGCCGCGCCCGGATCGGCGCCGGGGACCACGAGCCCGTGCACGATCAGCCCGAGCGGCCGGCTCGCGGTGATCTTCGGGTCTTTCTGCCGCAGCGAGCCCGCGGCGGCGCTGCGCGGGTTGGCGAACAGCGGCTTCCCCGCCTCGCCGAGCTTGGAGTTGAGCTCGTGGAACCCCGCCACGGGGAAGAAGACCTCGCCGCGGACCTCGAGTTCGGCGGGCACGTCGGGCCCGGTGAGCCGGGCCGGCACGGCGCCGATCGTTCGGATATTGGGGGTCACGTCCTCTCCGGTCGATCCGTCGCCCCGGGTCGCCCCGCGGACGAGTGCGCCGTTGCGGTAGACGAGCGCGACCGCGAGCCCGTCGATCTTCACCTCACACAGGTAAGGTCCGCTGCCACCGAGCCTGGTCGCCCGCGCGGCCCAGGCGTCGAGTTCCTCGGCAGAGAACGCGTTGTCGAGGCTGAGCATCCGCTGCAGGTGGCGCACCGGGGTGAACAGAGTGGAGACGCCGCCGCCCGGCCGCTGGGTCGGCGAGTCCGGCGTGCGCAACTCCGGGTACCGCTCCTCCAGGGCCCGGATCTCGCGCATGAGCCGGTCATACTCGGCATCGGAGACGAGCGGAGAGTCCAGGATGTAGTACCGGTAGTCGTTCTCCGCGATCTCCACGCTCAGCTCCGCGTGCCTGCGCCGCGCAGCGTCGGGAGCCTCAGCAACTTCAGGCTCGGTCACGTCCGCTCCTCCTCGATCAGTTCCGGCAGCAGGCGGGCCGCCTCGCGGCAGTGCGCCATGGCGGCGCGTGCGTAGCCGGGCGCCGCGCCCGCCATCCCGCACGCGGGCGCCAGCACCACCTGGGCCGCCACACCACCCGGCCCGGCGCTCCCGTCCCGCGCGGCGGGCCAGCCGAGGCGCCGCCACAGCGCCGTCACGACCCGGGCCGTCTCGCGCGCGGGCGGCGGCTCCGGCGCGCCCGGCGCTCCGGTCGCGGGAACCGCCCCGGCAACGATCCCAAGGCCGGCCTCCACGGCCTCTGCGAGGCCGTCTTCGGCGGCCGGCGCCAGGTTGCCCAGGTCGCACCCGACCCCATCCGCACCAGCACCTTTGATGATGCCGAACGGTACTGACAGGGCGCAGCAGTGCACCACGGTGAACGCCCGTGCGGCGCTGATGATGGAGCCGAGGCCGGATTCCAGGTCGGCGGGTTCCGGGACGGGCAGCCGGTTCAGCCCGCTTGCGGTGGGCACGCCCCCGCCGATGACCAGGGGCAGGCCCGGCTCGTCCAGCTGAACCACGACCTGAGCACCGGGAACCCGGTTGCGCACCTCCGCCACGTGGGCGGCGAGTCCCTCGGCAAGGGATGCCGTGAGATCGGCGACGGCTCCGGGGTCGGCGAGGGCCGGGTCGCGGCTGCGGATGAGCTCGATGGTGGCAGCCAGCGTCCACGGCCCGCATACCTGGATCTTGACCGGCCCGGCGTAGCCCTCCGCAACCTCCTCGAGTGCGTCCAGGTCGGTGGCGAGGAATCCGCGTGCCCGGCTGAGGTCGCGGCCGGGCCTGGTGGTGAACCGCCATCCCGTGGGGGTGAGTTCCACGGGCAGGTCGACCAGCAGCGAAGCGGTGCGCCCGGTCAGGTCGGCGCCGGGGCCCCGGGCCGGCAGCTCGGCCAGGTGGGGGAAGTCCGGCAGCTCGCCGAAGATCAGCCGCATCGCCTCCGCCGGATCTGTGCCCGGCAGCGAGCCGGCCCCCGTCGCGCTGGAAGGTGGCCACGGATAGCGGTTCTCGGTGATCTCCGGCACCCTGCCGAGCTTAGAGCCCCTACCGGCGCCTCGCCCTCACCGCCACGGGCCCCCCGTGGGCGAGCCCGGCGGGCCTCCCAGCCTCGCCCGTCGCTCTGGTTAGGCCCGCAGGGCCGGTTCGGTGTCAAAGCGGTGGCCGGTCGGAAGGCGGCGAACATAGAGGCCGTAGAGGCGCCGGGCAGCGAAGCTCACACCGTCGAGGGCTTCGGCAGGCAGGAAGTATCGCTGCGCATCCGGATCATCCCAGATCCCTTGCTCCTCGCCGAAGCGCCGCGCCTCTTCGTAGCGCTTCTGTTCGCGCTTGATGCCCCGGGTGCCCATGAAGATGATGCCGAGGATGATGCCGGCTGCGCCGCTTCCGCCTGCCGTAATCAACATGAGACCGGTCATGTCTGGTGCCCCCTTACCCTGCTGACCTGCGGTGACTCAGCGCCGCGGGTGCGCTTTCCGGCTGTCTGTCCGATATGGGTGATACCGAAGAGACAGCTGTTGGGAATTAGTGGGTTGATCCCGATGCACCCAGGCAGTTGGATCGCTAGTATCATTCCTATGGATCGAGTCATTCCATTCATCCCAACCAGTGGTATGTACTACCGCTATGCCCCATCTCAGGTGAGGCGAAACCGGTACGTCCTAAATACTTGGATGAGTCGGATTGTGGGAATGATTCACTTGAGACCAGCCAGCCTCCTCATTGGGCTGGTTGGGATCTTTAGGAGGATTCATGGCTGACCCCATGTACCGGCAGATCGCTGACGAGCTACGCCAGAAGATCGAGTCTGGTGAACTTCGGCGGGGCGCTCAGCTTCCTACCGAGATCGACTTGCGAGAGCAATACGGCGCATCCCGGAACACGGTGCGAGACGCACTCCGGCTGCTCATCACGCGCGGGCTCGTTGAAACACGGCCTGGTCAGGGCACGTTTGTAAGTGAACGGATCAGCCCTCTCGTGACAACGCTCTCGAATCCAGACACGGGAGGCAGTGGGGAGGTCGGCGTCTACGAGGCCGAAGCACTGCAGGTGCGGGAGGCCAGCGCCGGCCCGGTGCGAGTCGAGATCCAGGAAGCAGCAGACAGCGTAGCCCGTGAGCTTCAAGTCAAGAGCGGCGCAACAGTCGTCAGCCGCCATCAGCAACGCTTCGTGGATGGAACTCCGTGGTCGCTACAGACCTCCTTCTATCCGATGGGCCTAGTGGCGCAGGGAGCGACGAACCTGTTGCAGGCAACCAGCATCGACTCGGGCACGATGGCCTACCTTGACGAAGCATTGGACGTCAAGCAGGCGGGATGGCGAGACACTCTGACGGTCCGGGCTCCGAACGAGAATGAGAGCCTGTTCTTCAAGATTCCAAGCGACGGACGAGTAGCGGTTATCGAGGTCGTAAGGACCGCATTCGATCAGCACGGTGGACCTGTCCGGACCACCGTGACCGTTTACCCCGCCGACCGCAACCAGTTCGTCTTCGCGTCCGGTGACATCCCCCCCGTGGTCGATGAGGGGGGCAGCTAGATCATGCCGGATACCCGGGGCTGACCCTGGTGTTCATCGTCGCAGCTATTTCTTGCAGTCTTCCGTGCGCCCACAACGGCCGCGGGACAGGGCGCTTGCCCCAACGTGCGGAGACCCCGTGCGTCCTGGATCCGAGCCGAGGTGAGGGAGGTGTGATGGCCAAGCGCTTCGGTCGCCCGTCAGCGCAGTATCGCTACGAGCACTACGACCCACGCTGGTAACGTCGCCAGGTCACGCACGCCTGGTCATCGCAAGCCGTGGCCGGTGCGGCCTGGAAGGGCGCTGTCGGCGCTTTGACATCGGCAAAGGTCGCAATGAGCGCCGACAGCGGCAAGGCAAGGTAGCATGCCAGGCCCACTCACCGCGGTGGGAAAGATCATCTGGTTGCCAAGATCATGAAGTTGGCACCCGGGTGGACGAGGCTTCGTCATGCTCGTCCATGGCCCGATAACGGCATCCGGGTGATCAGGCCCTGCCAGGGGCCGAGGGGCGCGGCGGGCTGAGCTTCGGGATCCGTGGCGAGGAGCACCTCGCCGGAAGAATCAGGCAGGGACACGGGCTGGCCGGTGAAGTTGGCGGTGACCAGCAGGGGGCCGGAGCGGTAGGCCCAGGCGCCGGGCGGCGCGGGCAGCCGCTCATAGCCGGCGACCCGGCCGCCGAACGCGGTCCGGCGTAGCGCCAGCAGGTCACGGACAAGGCGCAGGGTCGATCCCGGGTCGTCCCGCTGGCTGGCCACGTTGCGGCAGGCGTTGTCACCGAGCGGCAGCCACGGCTTGACGCCCTCGGCGCTGAACCCGGCCGATAGCGAGGTGTCCCATTGCATCGGGGTCCGCCCCGCGTCCCGGCTCACCCCTTCGCCCACGCCGGGGATCATCCGGTCCCGGCGCAGCGACGGCGGGACCGGGACGTCATTCATCGCGATCTCGTCGCCGTAGTAAAGCGTCGTGGTGCCGGGCAGGGTGGCCAGCACCAGCAGGGCGAGCCGCGCCTTGCGCTCGTCCCCGTCGCACCAGCGGGTGGGGAAGCGGCCGACGTCGTGGTTGGAGGCCATCCAGACCGGGCAGGCGCCGGCCGGCAGCCGCGCCAGCGTATTGTCCACGACACCGGCCAGCGCGTCGGCGTCGAAGCCGGCGAACGCGAACGGGAAGTTGAACGCGAGGCCGAGTTCGTCGTCCTGCCCGTAGTAGGAGGCCAGCAGGCCCAGGTCGCCTACCCAGGTCTCGCCGAGCAGCAGGCGCTGCGGCAAGTAACCGTCCGCTATCTTCCGCCAGTCGCGGTAGACGCCGTGGGTCTGCGGCCGGTGCGAGCTGTACACGGGCTTGAGGCCGAACCCGCCGTCCAGCCGGGTCCCGCCGGCCAGCGGCGGGTTGTCCCGAAGCTGAGCGTCCTTGTAGAGGCCGTGCGCGACGTCGATGCGGAAGCCGGCCACGCCCCGGTCGAACCAGAACCGGATGATCTCGCGGAACTCCTCGTGCACCCGGGGGTCCCACCAGTTCAGGTCGGGCTGGCCGGGCAGGAAGTTATGCAGGTAGTACTGGCCGCTGGCGTCATCCAGGGTCCAGGCGGACGCCCCGGTCGCGTCCAGCCAGTTATTCGGCGGGCCACCCGCCACCGGGTCGGCCCATACGTAGTAGCCGCGGTGCGCCGCGGCCCAGCCGGACAGGGCGTCCGCGAACCAGGGGTGGGCGCTGCTGGTGTGGTTGGGCACCAGGTCCAGCACGACGCGGATGCCGCGCTGGCCAGCCTCGGCGATGAGTTTGTCCAGGTCGGCGAGCGTGCCAAGCTCGGGGTGGACCGCGAGATAGTCGCTGACGTCGTAGCCCCAGTCCTGGTCCGGTGACGGCATCGTCGGCGAGAGCCAGATGCCCTCCACGCCCAGCCACTGGAGGTAGTCCAGGCCGGCGATCACCCCGGGCAGGTCGCCGTACCCGTCGGCGTTGGTGTCGCGCCAGGAACGGACGTAGATCTGGTACAGGGTGGCGCCGTGCCACCAGCGCGTCTCCTCTGTCTTGGCGTCCATGGTCCTCCTCGGTGCGGCTGGCCGGATACGGCCCGACTTGAACAGCCTGCCCAGCAGGCGGAGACTTGATCCTGTGAGCCCGTACCTGGCAATGATCGCGGTGGTCTTGCTGCCCACCGCGGTGGGGTACGGGGTCATCGGATCGGCCCGCGTGCTGCGGTGGGCGGGTGAGTGGCGGCGCTCCAGGATCGTCACCCCGGAGCCGGAACCGATCGAGCGGCTGGCCGGCAACCTGCGGCGGCTCCGCGCCGAACTGGAAGCGATGGAGACCCGCAGCGGCATCCCGAACAAGCACGTGCGGGTGGACGCACTGCGCGGCGCCTACCTGGATGCCCTGGGCACGGCCTGCCGGCGGCTGGAGGTCAGCCCGCCCGCCGTCGAGGGACCGCCGGTCAGCCCCCGCGCGAACCAGGCGGAGATCTACCGGGTGGAAGCCGCCCTCCGGCAGCGCGGCCTGGACGTCCGGGAAACGGCCGGGCACGGGTAACCGGGTCAGGCCGTGGACAACCGGGCCGTCTCGTCGCGCACCCACAGGCCGGTGAGGCCGCGGAAATGGGCGATGAAGCGATCGTGCTCGTCGGCCGGGTAGGTGGCCACGACCGTGTCCACGATCAGGCGGTCGAACTCGGGCCCCGCCGCCCAGTCCAGCACCCGCTGGTCGATGTCGCCCAGGTGCGCGTCGCAGAACTCGCGGTAGGCGTCGACGCTGAAGTGCGCGTCGGCCAGGCGGCGGTAGGCGCCGAGCTTCTGGCCGTAGTCCAGGTCGCTGCGGTCACTGATGTCGAAATAGCTTTGGGTGTCGGTGTCCAGCCGCGGCCTCCTGCCAGTCGCCAGGCAAAACACCGTCCACTTCAGCAGCGTCTTGAGCGCCCAGGGAAAGTAGTAGTGCAGTGAGGTGATCGAGATGTCCGGACAGGCGTTGGCGTAGTCGATCGGGTAGACGTCGTCCTCGCGGACGAGCATCTCGCAGGAGTTGAACTCCCACCGGAAGAACGCGTTGACCACCCGGGAGATGGTGACGGCCTCGATCCCGGCCGCCGCGTCCAGGAAGTCGTGCTCGACCCGGTACCGCGAGTGCATCGGCGCGGCGGGGTCGAACCGCATCACCATGGTCTCCGCGCCGATCGACAGGGCCCGGGCGAACACGTCGTAGTCCACCGACGCCTGCAGGTGCATGAGCATCTCGCCGGAGGAGTTGTACGCGCGGTGCAGTTCCTCGGGGTTGTTCACCCGGGAGACCCCGCGCCACCCGCCGCCGTCGAAGGGCTTCATGTACAGCGGGTAGCCGATCCCCGCGGCGATGGCGTCCAAATCGAACGGCTGGTTGTAGCGCCGCGAGGTGTAGGCGTACTTGGCGTGGTCCACCGGGTTCTTGTACGGGACGAGCACCGTCTCCGGCACCTTCAGGCCGAGCCGCATCATCGCGCAGTACGCCGCGTGCTTCTCCATCGCCTGGAACGTGAACGGGGAGTTGAGCAGGTACACGTCGTCCATCAGCGCGACCTTTTTGAGCCATTCGCGCGGGTGGTAGTACCAGTAGGCGAGCCGGTCGATCACCAGGTCGGTGCGCGGCTTGGAGTGGAGTGAGAACGGCTCGATGGTCAGCCGCTCGGTGGCGAAGGTGTGCCGCCGCCCGGTCCCGTCCGGCACCGGGCCGAGGACCGCGACCAGGTGCTCGAACGCCCGGGGCCAGTCGTCCTCGGTCCCCAGCAGCAGCCCCACCAGGTGCCTGACCTCTCCATCCACGGCGCCTCCCCGGGCGTGCTCAGGCAACGTTCGCATTTGGACGCTAATGCGGGCCGGCCGGTCCTGTCGAGGACGCGGCCGGCAGGCCGCAACGTACGATCGGCATGTGGTACTCGTTCTCGCCGTATCCGATGAGGTGGACGACGCGCTGCTGGCCGATCTGCATGCGGTACGACCGGCCCAGCTCATCGTCGCCTGCGGCGACCTGCCATTCGATTACCTGGGCCATCTGATGAACCGGCTCGACGTGCCACTGGTGTTCGTACCCGGCAACCACGACCCCGATATCTCCGGATACCGCACATCCCGGGCCGGGCTGCCGCTGCGCGCCGGCCTGCCCGCCCGGGCACCGTGGCCGGACGGCGCCATCAGCGCCGAGCGGCGGGTCGTCGACGCGGCGGGGCTGCGGCTTGCCGGGCTGGGCGGCTGCCTTCGGTACTCGCCAGGCCCCAACCAGTACACCGAGTGGCAGCAGGCCTGCCGGGCCGGTGCCCTGGCGCAGCGTGCCTGGTGGCACCGGGTCCGCGACGGCCGCGGTGTCGATGTGCTGCTCACGCACGCGCCACCGGCCGGGGCCGGGGATGGCACCGACCCGCCGCATCGCGGATTCCACGCCCTGCACCGGCTCACCCACCGGCTCCAGCCGGCCGTGCTACTGCACGGGCACGTCCACCCGCACGGCGCCCCGGTCGGCACGCACCGGCTCGGCCGGACCGTGGTGCACAACGTGGTTGGGCGTCATCTGCTCGAGATCGAGCCGGGCGCCGGCGTCCGCCCCTACCCTTGCGAGCAGTCCCATGCCTGCTGAGACCGGCTTCCCCCGGGCCGACGTGGCGGATGACTTCCAGCGTGCCCGGCGGCGCCAGGTGCTCTCCCGGCTCGCTCACCGGCTGCGCGGGGAGCCCGATGACGTCAACCTGATCCTGCCCT
>Ga0209166_10002053_pt1 | contig 15791 bp, 18 predicted proteins | sample Coa_R1_3_FD_187151 | JGI IMG/M metagenome (GOLD analysis project Ga0209166, IMG submission 187151) | Surface soil microbial communities from Centralia Pennsylvania, which are recovering from an underground coalmine fire - Coalmine... | ecosystem: Environmental > Terrestrial > Soil >... | reverse complement strand
TCCGACCGACGATCATGCCGGCAATACCGAGGTTTCAATTATGCTCGCTACTCGTCCAGACATAACCAAGCAACCTCAACCAAACGATAGCAAGAAGGCAGTAGATTTTTCTTGGGACAAGACCATCATTTCTGTAACGCCGGATGGGGAGATTGATAGTCACTCTAAATGGGTGGCCAGTAGTGAGATTGGCGAGGAATTGATTAAGGTTTACTCTGAGAATTTGATTGCTAAAATCCGCGCACTAATAGCTTCAGCGTAGATTTCTATTGAGATGTTGAGAAGATTCAGCTCAAAAGTTAGCACTTCTAGCGGTTTCTGGACGGCGCACCGATTTAATCCAGCGAGTTTTACAGACGGAACTTGCTTAAATAAGCATAAATGATATAATACACACATGATTTATCGAATCAGCCAATCTGTTATCACGACCACGACGACGCTATTGTCCTAGCCCGTCGGGTTCTCGCTGATTCAAAAAGAAGCTCCCGCACGGCGGGAGTTTTGCTTTCTCGAAGCACTAACTCCATTTAGGACGAGACGTAGAGATTAAACCTACTAACCCTATGGAGTTACTAAATGAAATACTTTGTATTAAAACAAGACAAGCAAATGGTCGAAATCGACGACTATCTTAAACAACCTGGCATTAATAATGAATTTGCCCGGTTTATTCGCCGTGAGGCATTGCACGAAGTGCTGGTTGAGCAATCCAACGACAGACCGGCCTATTTGCCGTATGCCAACAAGCTCGGCTTTCGCTGGGAGCCAAACGCCGACATCGGCCATGTGCAATACGACTATAAAGCCAACCTTATGCGGCGGCTGGTGCAGGATTATGCCCGCCAGCTGGTGCATGAGCTGGGTATACCCGTGTACGAAGTCAACGGCGCGAATATGTTTAATCTCAGCCACCCAGTAGTAGACGCCTATGCTTCGCTGTTTGGCGACCGACTCTACCAGTTCAAATCTGGCGATAACGACGTGGTCATGAGTTATGACGCCAGCTACCCGCAATTCAACTTGGCTGCTAAAGCACCACTTAGCTACAAACAGTTGCCATTTGCGCACTTCTCAATCTCGGATTGCTATCGCCACGAGCAGAGCGGCGAGATGATGTTACTTCTGCGGCAACGTCGGTTCTTCATGCCGGATATCCACCCGTACTTTAAGGATGTGGCCGAAGCATTTGCCTGGTTCCCGAAGCTACAACAAAAGATTGTCGAGGCGGCTAAAGATGCTGGGCGTGAGTACCAAGTCATCATTGAAGTGCCGTCTGAAAAGATCTGGAAGGAATATTTGAGCTACATCGAGCAAATTCCCGGACAGCTCGGCGCGGATGTGCTTGTAAACATCCTGGAAGATGGCGTTGACCGCTACTGGGTCGTGAATGTGGACTACAAGATCATTGATAAGCTGGGCCAGGAGCGAGAGATCGGCTGCATCCAAGTGGATATTGGCAACGCGCCGCGCTTGAATATCCATTACATTGACAAAGACGCCAGCAAAAAGCACCCGGTCATTATTCACTCGGCTATTCCGGGTGGCATCGAGCGGTATTTGTACCTGCTGTTCAATGATTTTGAGGAGCAAGGCTTGCCGTTGTGGTTGATGCCAGTGCAGATTCGGCTATTGCCAGTAGGCGCCAAGTTCGTAAAAGTGTGCCAGGAGCTGCTCAAGAAGTACGAAGAATTGCCGTTACGTATTGAGATTGATGACAGAGACGTCATGCTACCGGCCAAGCTCAGGGCTGCGCATGAAGATTTAGTGCCGCACAAGGTAGTGATTGGGCAGAAAGAAGTAGACGCAGGTTTTGCAGAGTTGGAAAAACTAGTGAAGCAACTTGCCAAAGAAGTACAAGGCAAACCGTTTATCCGGCGAGAGTGGCCTGCGGAGGTGAGCAGGCAGCTTTTCTGAGCCCTAAATCGTAACTTCCACTTGCTCGCAAGTGGAAGTTGGCCTGTTCCCGAAGGGAATAGGCTTAGCAAACATGGCTTTAAGATATACTTAGCCATATGGAAGTATCCTGGTATGACATAGAACACAGTATCGAAACGCTCGCCAAAACTGACGGAGGGTTCAGCTCAGCACATCGCGGCGTTGTAACCCTGCCCGATGGCAGGCAGGTTTTTGTAAAGCTTGGCGTAGATGGCTCCACGAAAAAGTGGGCCAAAAAGGAAATAGAAACCTACCGTTTTCTGCATCGCAATGGCTACGCCTATATCCCGCAGCTCATTGCTTACAATGAAGACGAAACTGGGTTTGCGCTAGAGCTATTGTCGCCTGAAGTCGGTTGGAATTGGCAGGATGAATGGACGGAAGCCCGCCTGAATAAAACACTGGAAGCAATGGACACCCTGGCCGCAATTAAGCCCGTAGGTGCGGATAAAGAATACTTTAGCGATGAGATGATTAACGAGAGTGACGACGGCTGGCAACCGCTCAACGTGTCGCATGAGCTCCAAGAACGACTACTAGGAAAGCTTCGTGAAACCGGACGAGATGATCTTGCCGCTGTATTGAACTTCGCGGCCGAAGCTGCGCGAAGCAGTCAATTCAGATTTCAAAAAGATGTTCTGGTGCACAATGATGTACGTGCCGATAACCGCACCTGGAATGCCAAGCTGCAAACAGTAAAGCTGGTAGACTGGAACTGGACGCAGCTAGGCGATAGACGAGTAGACGTGGCTGCTATGCTTGTCCATGTCCATAAGGCGGGAATGGATGTTACGAAAAAAAACACCTCCCACCTGAACGCTGACGCACTGCATTGGATGGCTGGTTTTTGGTTCAAATCTGCCGCTACCCCGATTTGGCCAGGTGGCCCGGCACACTTGCGGGATATGCAGCTTCAGTCTGGCATTACCGCGCTTGAACTTGCAGGGAAGGTACAGTAGCGATGGCCCTAGAAAAAGCTAATCTAAAGACAATCCCACCTCTCACGGACCTCATCCTCCTCATCGGCCCGCCCGGTGCCGGTAAATCCACCTTCGCCCGCAAACTTATTGAGCAGCAAAGCCTAGATAGTGCGGCGCATATCTCGAATGACGACATCGCCAAGGAGCTGTTTGGCGTAACGGTAGATCGCGGCGATAAAGACGGGGCAGTATTCGCTGAACAAGACAAACGGATAGCAAACCGGCTGAAAAACGGCCAGGTAGCTATTGTCGATGCTACCAACGTCAAACCGGAAGCCCGCAAACGCCTCATTGCCATTGCCAAGCAATATAACCAGCCAGTCACTGCCCTTTGTTTCTACCGGGACGAAGCTACCCTGCTCAAACAAAACCAAGGCCGCGATGTAACCGTGCCGGAAAGTATGGTGCGCGAATATGCCGCGCTTATGGAAAAAGTGACCGAAGACAAACTAAAAAGTGAAGGCATCGGCGCAGTGTATGAAGTACCCGCCTTCCAGCAAGGAGAAACTAAATGACTAACTACGACCTTTTCGCCAAGTTCTACGATGCAGCTATGGGCGACCCGACCACCAAGACCGTTCGCCTCAAGACGCTCATTCGTAAACACCAACCCCAGGCTAAAACGCTTTTGGAACTGGCCTGTGGTACTGGTAGCATCCTCAAGGAGCTGTGCAACGACTACACCGTAGAAGGGCTTGAGCTGTCACCTAAAATGCTAGAGATCGCCGCCCGCAAAGTTCCCCAAGCTACACTCCATCTTGGCGACATGTCAAACTTCAACCTTGGTAAGCAGTTCGATGTAGTTATTTGCGTCTTCGACTCCATCAACCACCTGGAAGCGTTTGAGGGGTGGCAGGCAGTGTTCAAACATGCAAGCGACCACCTCACAAAAGGTGGGCTCTTTATCTTCGATTTTAATACCATTGGTAGACTAGAACGGCTCATGCAGTCGCCGCCAGCTATAAGTCGCTTAGGTGACGATTACTTGTTTATGACCATCACCAAAACGCCGAGCGGCGCTTCCAACTGGGATATCAAAGTCTTTGAGGCATTAGGCGGCAGTAAGTTTGAGCTGCATGAAGAAAATATTATTGAAGCCTCATACCCCTTAGAGCAGGTCAAAAAAGCGGCAGGGGAATACTTTGATCTCCTGGAAATCATAGATCACTTTGACGGAGAACCGAGTGACGAATCGGATAGAGTATGGGTGGTGGGGAGAAAGAAATAACGCCGCTATGACCAGCAAACTTCACCTCAAAGAAAACCCCACGCTGGCAGACATCCAGCAATATGTCATCGACCTTGAGAAAGAGCGAGGGTTTACCCAACAAACCGTGCTTGAAGTATGGGCACTCCTAACGGAAGAGATTGGCGAACTTGCTAAATGTATTCGTAAAACAAATACATCCCTAAACACTGATGCTGCTAAACACTACGACTTTGATGCTGCCGGGGAGTTTGCCGACATCCTCATTGTCCTGAGCGCGGTAGCAAACCGTATGGGAGTAGATTTAGAACAGGCCTTTAGAGACAAAGAAGAAGTAAATAAACAACGGACGTGGGCATAGTGTCAGATAGTATCGGCCTGGCCAGAGGCATCGTTAAACTCGTGCCCTATGACCCATTGTGGCAATCACGCTTTGAAGCTGAGACAAAACTATTGCAGCAAAAGCTCGGCATCGACACTGACCGCATCCAGCATGTCGGCAGCACGGCTATACCGGGCATTCTCGCCAAGCCGATAATAGACATCGCTATCCCTGTTGAATCACTTGCAACCGCCGACGAATGGGCAAAACCACTGGCCGACCTTGGCTACTGGGACAAAGGCCCGCAGCCTGATATACCACAGCGCCGGTTTTTTGCCAAAGGGCCGGAAAACAAGCGAACGGTATATTTGCACGTTGTTACCAATCAAGAATACCGGCGGCTCGTGGCTTTTCGTGATGCGCTACGCGCCAACCCGAAACTTGCAAAAGAATACTCGGAACTAAAGCAAAGCCTGGCTACTGCCCATGCCGACAATCGAGCGGAGTATTCCAGTCGGAAGGACGATTTTATACAACGGGTGCTTGCAGATTCACCCTAGAGCTGATCGAAGGAAGCTCACCGTCTCATTCCAAGACTGCTCACTGGCCAGCTTGTTGCCTTCGTAAGTACCGCCCAAGCTCAATATCTCATGCGTTACGGTGTCTTCACTGACCGGCTCATAGCTGCTAGGGTCGAGCCCAGGCACCTTTATGCGATGTCCTGCATTTGGATAGGCAATATGCTCATAGTGGTGGGGATAGCTGTGCTTCTTCAAGCGTTCCATAATCAGATTTGCCATGCGCTCCGACGGCCACAACTGGTCATTCTTGCCAGAGATTAGCAGTAGCGGGCACGCAGCCTTTTCTATGGCTATCTCGGCACTCGCCCAAACTGCTGGGTTGTCGAGGATTTGTTTAAACCTATCGACCTTGGCAATAGCACCACCCTTGTCAAAGTCATTTGGCCACTGCACATAAGGCAGCGGCTTGCCGTTGTATGTCCAGGACGGCCGCCCTGCAACGCCCATCCAGCGTATGCCGCTTGGCACATAGGCCACAACGCTGCCCACATGTGGCGTAAGGGTTGCCGCCTGCAAGGCAGCTTCAGAGCCGCGTGAGGTGCCGGTTACGCCAACTTTCCGCCCTCGCACCATTGGTTGTGCAAGCAGCCAATCCACGCCCTGCACAAAATACTCAAGCGGCAGCTCGGCAAACTCTTTTAGCAAGCCTGGAGCACCAAAGTAACCGAGTGACAAGGCAACAAAGCCAGCCTCAGCCAGCAGCGGTGCGGCAGCCGTTTTAACCCCGCCGCTTGAGCCGCCGATACACAGGGCGGCCGGAAATGGGCCTTGGCCTTGAGGGGTAAAGAGTTCTCCGACAAGGCCGCTAGTATTGATCTGGCGTTTAGTGATGCTCTTTCTCATTTGGGGGAACCACCGAAAACCGCTTAATATACTCATACGCCCGCTTCCACGGCAGCTCCGGGAAATACTCTGGCGGCCGCAAGTTATGATTACCGGCTGCTATGTAGGCAGGCAATCCTTCTTTGATGACAATGCGTTCATATTTCCATTCTGGGTATGCCTGCCTGTAGGCCGCTTCGTGCCCTTCCAGTAGTTCTTCTTCGGGCGTCCAGCCGTTGTAGTCAAAAGCCCAGGTGCCATTAGTGGCGTACATATGGTTGCCTGGATAACCACCTTTCGGCTTAATGTAGATTAGCTCGTAGCCTTCACCGTAGTGCAATGACAAAAACATGTGCGCCAGTATGTGGCAGGCACCAGATGCAAAAAATGCTTTGTCATCGCGTTGCCAGGCTAGGAACATGTCGCGGTTTTCTTCAGGGGTGCGTTGGTAGATGATGCCGGGCTCGTACATATCCCTAGCCTATATGCTCCCGCTCCCACTTAACCCATTTCTCCACCACAGCTGGCAAACCATCAACAGTCAGCAAAGGCTTACCACGAGACGATTTAGCTACGCCGAGTTTCCAGGCAACTACTCGTAGATCGCCAATGATGCCAAAGGCTGCCACTGCTCGCTCATCATCCTCGCTAAATGACCGGACCGAACGGTAGCCTTGCAGCCAGTCTTTGAAGTAATCCTTTGAAAATCTTAGGACACCATGCGGCTCCAGAGCCCGCCAACTTGTTCCGGCGCTATCAAAGTCGAAAACAGTAAGCGTGTCACCTGTGCGGTGTACGTTATCGAGCGTTAAGTCCATGTGGCAAATACCGTAATCGAGACTGGGGTTTGCAATGAGTCGCTTTAAGCGTTCACTCAGAGCGGTCATTGCTTGCCACTGCCCAGCCTGGGTGAGCAGTGGCTTCATGCGCTCCAGTTGCTCGTCGATCAAAAGGGCGGCGTCGTAGTTGTCGCGGCCAGCGGCGGCGGTGAAGCTATCCGCTGCATTGTGTATGCGTGCCGCCTCCTCCCCAAGTAAGACATAGGTATCGTGGGCAGCCTTTGGTTTTTCGCCCGGTGCCCATTCGTAGAGTGCTGCGGTGCGTTCTTGGCCATCTAGCATAAATGCCCCAACGTAGCCATGCGTGCCGCGAACCGGCCGTACTACCGGCGCACCATGCCGGAGAAGATGCGCAACTAAGTTCAATTCCCATTGCACTTCTTTGGCCGTTCGTGACGCCGTGTTATAAAGCTTGAGGGCAAACTTGCCTGAAGAGGTAGTGACTGCTACCACGTCATTAACGGGCGTGTTGAGATGTTTGCAGATTACGTCTTTTAGGCCGTAGTGGGTTTCGATTTGTTGTTCGATGTTCATTAAGCCATATTTTAACAGTTTTTATGTCCGTATCTGTATAATTGAGGAATGAACACTAATCCTGCCGCCCAAACCATCCTCTGCTACGGCGACTCCAATACCTGGGGCCAGAAACCAGATAAGGCAGGACGCTATCCAGTAGACGTGCGCTGGACTGGCCTGTTGCAAAAGGCTTTAGGCCAGGGCTATTACGTCATTGAGGAGGGGCTTGGCAGTCGCACAACCGACTTAGAATATGCCCGCAAACCTGGCCGTAATGGTAAAACATACCTTGAGCCCTGCCTTGACAGCCATCTGCCAATTGACATCGTTATACTGATGCTTGGCACCAACGACCTGAAAATCGAATTCAACCGAAGCGTGCAAGACATCGCCAGTGCTATCGAGAGGCTTATAGAAATCATTAAGGACAAAACAGCATACCAAGACAACAAGGCCGCACAAATTATTCTGGTGAGCCCGATTTTGATTGATAATACAGCGCCCAACTTCGCCAAGTTATATACACCAGATTACTACGATCATGAGTCGGCTCTGAAGTCACGGCAGCTTGCGCCTGCGTTGCAAAAAGTTGCAGGCGATGCAGGTTGTCTGTTTGTCGATGCGGCCCAAGTGGCGCACGCCGGTGACGACGGCATACATTTTAGCCAGGAAGCACATACGGCGCTCGGAAGGACGCTTACTACATTGCTATGACGAGCATTCATAACCCTGAACCAGTTCCCGTATTGAATATTATTGGTCCGGTGGGTATCGGAAAGACCTCCGTAGCCTTCGCCATATCTGATATTTTGCAGTACGACCGTGACGAAGTCTTGCCTCATGCCCTGATTGACCTAGACGATGTGCGCCGCGAATGGCCAGCACCGGAAGGCGATCCGTTCAACATGACGCTTGGGTTTAAGAACCTGGCAGCAGTGTGGAAAAATTACCAAGAAGCCGGCGCACAATGCCTCATTATTCCGAGCGTGATGGAATCACCTGATGATTTTGATAAAATCCGTACTGCCGTACCTGGCGCAGATATATTTGTAGTACGCTTGGTTGCTCCGCTTCACGTCAACCATGAACGTATACGTGGCCGCGAAAAAGGTGAGAGCGGTCTTAAGTGGCATTTAGAACGTTCAACGCAGCTTGCTAGAGAACTTGAGGAAAAGAAGCTGGAACACATCACCGTAAACACCGAAGGGCGATTGCCGGACGAGATAGCACGGGAGATAGTGGAGCGCTGGGGAGTACTAAAGTAGCCATGAAGGATAACCAACCTCGCTGCCCCTGGGCCGAGACCAACCCGCTTCTCACCGGCTACCACGACACCGAATGGGGCGTGCCTGTCCACGACGACCGCCAGTTGTTCGAGATGCTCAACCTGGAAGGCGCCCAAGCGGGCTTAAGCTGGCTGACGATTCTTGCCCGGCGCGACAACTACCGTCGTGCCTTTGACAACTTTGACCCAGTAAAGATAGCGCGGTACGACGAAGCCAAGCGAGCAGCCCTTCTCCAAGATGAAGGCATTATCCGCAACCGGCTCAAAGTAAATGCCTTTATTGAAAACGCCAAAGCAACGCTGGCCATGCAGCAAAAGCACGGCAGCCTGGACACATACCTATGGAGCTTCATTGGCAACAAGCACCTCACCCAAGCCGATCACGACGAAGCAACGGAAATAAGCCAGCTCATGAGCAAACAACTCAAAAAAGACGGCTTTCGCTTTGTCGGCCCGACTACTTGCTATGCCTTTATGCAGGCGGTGGGGATGATGAACGACCATACGCCAGAGTGTTTTCGCTATCGGGAACTTAAACACGGCGAGACAGCCGGAGCATGAACACATCCAACCACCCTACCGGCCTCGACTCCAACGGCTTCATCCTCTCGGAAGTAAGCCAAGAAAACATACTGCCCCAATACCGGAGCGTTATTGACGCGAGCATCGCGGCGCTCAAAACGACCTTACCCGACGTTGTTCATAGCGTTTACGTGTACGGCAGCGTTGCCCGTGGCAATGCCATACCGGGAAAATCTGACCTCGACATGCTCGTTATTTTCAAGCGTAAGCTCACCCAACAGGAGCAAGACGCGCTGAAGGGCCTGCAAGAGAGCCTATCAAGCCAGCACAAAACACTGGTACGCGAAGTTGGCATAGCCGATGCTACATGTACCTATGACGAGATGCTAGACTCAACCAACAAATACGGCTGGGGTGCCTACCTCAAAATCCTTTGCGTTTGTGTGGACGGCGAAGACCTTACGGAGCGCTTTGAGCAATTCAAAATATCACCAGATATAGCCATTGGTTTTAATGGCGATGCGAGCAAAGCCATACAAAGCGCCATCGAAAAGATTACTAACGCAAAGACGGACGATGACGCCGCGAAAGCCGCTGCAATCGTCGCCCGCAAACTCATTCGTACTTGCTACATGATGGTCATGACCAGAGCCCAGGTGTGGACGACAAGGCTAAGCGAACAAGCCGAGCTGTTTTTACGGTATTTCCCCGAAAAACAAGGATTTATTCGTACCTTGCAGAGTTGGATTGATACCCCATCAACCGACCGAGAGGCCATTTTGAAGGTGTTGCGCGGTGATTGCCGGTGGGTGATTGATAACTTTGAGGCAGAAGCAAAAGTAACTGGGGACTAGCTTTCTAAGTGGGACTTGAGCTTTTCTGTTATTTGTTCCACCACATCGTCGCTAACCAGCCGCTCAGCATTCGGGTCGTAGTGCTCACCGTATAATGGGTCATCAAAGGTAATGCCTGCAAACTGCGGAGCTTGTTTGTAACGAGGGAATATATGCCAATGGACATGCGGGTGGGGTGGATCTTCCCGAAAGGCATTGTTCATAAAGCAGCCCCAGTTGAGCGGCACAGCGCCAAAAGCCTCACGGTATGCATGCTCAAGTTTTTTTATCAGTTCTTGAAAATCAGCCCATTCATTAGCGTCTAGCTCGCTCAGACTGCCTTTATGCTTACGCAATGTAACATACGCCCTGCCGAAGTATGCCTGGTTATTGCCCAGCCCTACACTCCAATATTCGGTGAGCATAAGTTGATGTTTGGGTTTTTCTAAGAATTGGCAAATATCACAGTCTTGATTCATGTGTGTAGTATAACTGAATCTGTACTGAAGAAGAAAATTCTACTTATCACTCTCAGCATGCCCACTTATAGCATCAGCTACAGGATTCGCGGTCTTAATTTGAGCCTTACAGATAAGGTATTATTAGCATAGTAAAAGGGCTAGGAGGCCGCCGGAAATCGCACGTTTTAACTTCTCAGGTTGACATGGTAGCCATAAAGTCATAGAGCTATAATAGTAGGGTTACGATCAAGAATGAGAATGCAGATGGACGACAGTTTTTATACCATTACCCGAGATAATTTAGCCGGTCTTACGCCCGACCAGGCAGTACGTCTCTTTAGCGACCTACTGTGTGCCGAGGCTATGGCTAACGGCGTTCTGACCAGCGCAATTAGCGTCCCATTTGCTGTCGATACACCCGATGGCGGTGTTGATGCCGAACTGACAGGAGTGACCGGTACGCCCGGACAGGGTCTAATTAAGCCCGGTCGTACACGTTATCAGATTAAAACCGGCTCCTTCTCCTTAGCCGCTACAAAGACTGACGCCCAAGACATTCTTCTGAACGGCGCCCGGGACGCCTTAAAGCCAAAGATCAAAAGTTGCCTAGACAACGACGACACATTAGTTGTGGTCCTCTTTGGCAGCGACAATCCCGAACCAGAAGATGATGCGGTGGTTGCTAAATTCAAGGAAGTCCTGAAGCCATTCAATGCCCAATACGAATCGGCGAAAATTGAAGTGTTCCGGCCGAACCAGCTAATCCGTTTTCTAGAACCATATCCCTCGCTCAGGATTAAGCTCCTTGGCCGGGGTAATTTGCCTTTTTATGATTTGGAAAGCTGGGGCGGGACGACGGAAATGCAGCAGGCGCTCGTCCTGGGCGACCCACAGAACGGTTTCATTGATAATTTCCGGCAGAATATCTTTCCAAACAACAAGCCCGTGCATATTCGAATTATTGGCGAGCCGGGCATTGGTAAAAGTCGCCTAGCGCTTCAGTCACTCAAGGCCGACGGCTTACAGAACCTCGTCATTTACTGCGAGTCACCGGAACAACTACTTGGTAGCAGCCTAATCAACCACCTAACTAGACGGGACAGCACCTGGAACGCCATATTGGTGGTCGATGAATGTAATTTCACGGCAAGGACCGACATTTGGAACCGTATACAGCCGCATAGCCCACGCATCAAACTCGTCACCATCTACAACGAAGAGGACGAGTCAAAGGGCCAAACTACTTATCTGGATGTCCCGCGACTCAGCGATGATCAGATACAGGACATTATCGTGAGCTACGGTTTTCCGAAAGATGACACCCATCGCTGGGCCGCATACTGTGACGGTTCACCGCGCGTGGCCCACGTAATCGGCTGGAACCTCAAAGAAAATCCCGATAACCTACTGGCTTCCCCTGATACGATCGACGTTTGGAAGCGGTATGTTGCTGGCCGTGACGCACCGGATAGCGAGGCTGCACAACGCAGGCATATTGTCCTCAGATGGCTGAGCCTATTCAAGCGCTTTGGTTACCAGGACCCCCTTAAAGAAGAAGCCAAGCTCATTGCCGAAAAAATTAAGCGAGAAGAACAGATCGAGTGGCGAGAGTTCCAGCGGATTGTTGATGAGCTGCGTCGCCGTAAAATCCTGCAGGGCGAAACAACACTCTATATAACGCCTAAGCTGCTCCACATCAAGCTCTGGGCCGAGTGGTGGGACCTGCATGGTAGCACCGAGGATTTCGATGTTGACAACTTCCGCACGATTAACCCGGACAGCCAACCGCCCGTCACGCTAAACGACCAGCTAATGGACTGGTTCTTTGAACAATTCCGCTATGCCAACGAATCAAAGGTAGCCCCTAACGTAGTGGCCAAACTATTAAGCCCGGAAGGTCCGTTTGGGGGACTAGATTTTTTAGACACTGATAGGGGCTCTCGATTTTTTTTATATCTGACGGAAACTGACCCGGCCAATGCCATAAAGCGGCTAAAGGATACCATCGGCAAGCTTACCCGTGAAGAGCTGAAAAAGTTCGGCGATGGGCGCCGCAATGTCGTATGGGCGCTGCAGCGGATCGTAGTCTGGCGCCGGCATTTTGCCGATGCAGCCGAGCTGCTACTCAAATTGGCAGTGGCTGAAAATGAAACCTGGTCAAATAACGCTACTGGTGTCTTCACATCCTTGTTCTCGCCCGGCTACGGCCGGGTGGCAGCGTCCGAAGCTTCGCCGCAAGAACGATTTCCGGTCCTGAAGACCGCTATGCAATCGAGTGAAAAAGAACGGCGTCAATTGGCGCTCAAGGCCGCGTCGCATGCTCTCGAAACCGATTTTTTCAGTATGGATATAGGAGCTGAATATCAAGGCCTGCGCAAGGGGCCATCCTTGTGGATGCCAAAAACCTACGCCGAGCTCCACGAGGCATACGAAATCGTTTGGGACCTGCTCGTTGAAAAGACAAAGCAAGAGCCCCAGGACGAAGCGCGAGAGGCGACGAAGATTTTGCTTGACCACTCACGCACTATCATCACCATTCAGAGGTTAACTGACAAAGTCATTGCTACCATACGGGATCTCGCAACCAAAGATAAGCAAGAGGCGTTGAGCACGGTGGTCACTATTATCCACTATGACAAGAAGCGTCTCCCCGAGGAAGTCGTCGTTAAGCTACGACAGCTTCAAGATGATCTGACCGGTACTGGCTACCATTCCTTGCTTGAGCGTTATGTTGCACTCGACCTGCTGGAAGATCACTTCGCCGACAACGGCGAGCAGGTAGACCAAATCGGCGAAAAAATTAAAGTCCTGGCTGAACACTCCATAGAGCATCCGCAAGACTTCAAAAAGGAACTCGGCTGGCTTATATCAGGGAAGCCTCAAAATGGCCACAGATTTGGATATGCCCTGGGGCAGGCGGACGAATCTTGGTCGTTGCTCCCTACATTACTTGACGGCCAGAGAAAGGCTGAGCCGGATGTTGGTGCCTTCTTTTTGGGTGGCTACTTTCGGGCTCTCAGGGAAAAGGATTCCAGGCAGTGGGAAAAAGAGCTTGATACGCTTGCAGCGGACAAGGACTTATCGCGCTACGTCGGTGAATTAAGTTGGCGATCCGGCATGAGTGATAGAGCTGCAAGTCGTATCCTTAAGCTCGCGAAAGAAGGCGTAATAAAGACTGGTGAGTTTCGAATGTTTGGTATTGGCAGCGCCATCGAGCCGCTTTCCGAGTCAGCCTTGCTCGAGTGGGTCGAGTATGTACTTCGACAGCCAGAGAGATTTGCAGTAAGCATTGCGCTCGATTTCCTGGAATTCTACTATGTTATGAAAAGTAAGGGGCCGCTGCCTCAAGATGTGACAAAGCGAGTACTGCTTGACGATAGACTATTCACTCCAACCAAGGAACAAGTCGATCAGATGGAAGATTATCACTGGTCTAAGCTGGCTGAGGCGTATGTGGACGCCTACCCTAACAGCGCGCCCGCTATTGCGGACAAAATGCTCGAGCACTTTGACGAGGATGGGACTATCACCGGTGGCATCCTTCATAAGGAGACTCAGAACCTTCTAAATAAAATCGCCGAGCGCAATCCGGAGCATGTCTGGGAAAGCGTCAAAAAACACCTAGTTCTGCCAATAGGCATGACCGGCTACCGGATTACCTACTGGTTGAAGGGTAAAATTCAATTCGGCGAAGGTCGGGGCGGTGGGGCGTTAACGCTCTTCCCGTCCGAAAAATTATGGGAGTGGATCGAGGAAAAAGAGCCAAAGAGGCGCGCGAGGTTCGCCGCTGAATTTGTTCCATCCGTACTCTTTCGCGACGAAAACCGCATTTGCTTCGCACGCGAGTTACTTGTTCGTTACGGTCAGTATGAGGACGTCAGATCGGCACTGCGCTCTAATTTCATAACCGAGGGCTGGTCCGGCAGCGCTAGTTCCCACTATATCCAAAAGCGTCAAGGCCTTCTTGACTTCAAAGATGGCGAAACGGACCCGAATGTCATCCTTTGGATCGACGAATTTGTAGAAGGTCTTACTGCTCAAATCAAACAGGAGAAAATTCGCGAAGAACGCAGTAACTTCTAAAAGTTACCATGAAGCATGAAGACCGCCAACGATGGCATATTCTTGCGCTCAGATCCGCAAAAGCGCCGCTATTGGCAGTGCTGGGTTGTCCAATCCGAGACGCTTGATTCCGCGCCGAGTCCGCTAAGACTTGCGGATAATGCTTGAGACGGGTCTTTGTCGATCTTTTCAAAGAGTAACTTAAGAGTTTTTATGTCAGGCTCGATTTCTTTAGGTGCGACGGCATCTAAACTGCTAAGGGCAACCACAAAATCATGTGGATTGTTGGAGCTGTGGGTAAACGGGTGAACACTGTAGGTGTCGCCGTAACTTTTTGCTAGGCGCGCGTCTTCTTGCTTGTAGGTACTACAAAAGGCGGCCACCGAACGGGGTGGCCTGGACACCACCATTGCAATTATGAGAATGGCTATAAGCACTATGCCGACCCCAGCAGAAACGATAGTGCGCTTTTTGGCTAATTTTTTCTTGAGTTGCTCAAACTTCATACCTGTTGAGTATATCATCAACACCCAAACAGCAGGGCTACTAGCCTACTGGTTCCTTAGTAGCTCCATGGGATGCACCTTTAGCGCCTTTGCCAGGCGGTGCAAATTACCGAGGGTTGCGAACTGCTGACCATGTTCTATAGAGGTTATCGTGTCGTAACTAATGTCAGCCTTCTCAGCTAACTGTTCTTGCGTCAATCCAGCAGCTCTGCGTAGTTCGCTTATACGTTTGCCAAATTTCTTGTAGTGCTTCGGATCGGTCGTCGCCATTACTTGGACTGTATCGAACTGGTAGTGTAAGCACCAGGTAGTTAAATTACTAGTTATACGAGTATTCGTGCTATATTACTGATATAACTAGTAACTAGACTACCAGTAAAATATGCATGGCCTTTTTGTAGAAAAGCACTCAATTAAAGAAGAACCACTATCATGGTGGCTTGCACGCCATATTTGCTCTCACGGCCAGGTCGGCAAGATTGCTGTAATGACAGACAGGCCAGAAGCCTTGCTATCTACAACGCGTAAACAATGGCTTAGGCTCCTACGCCAAGCCCAGAATGAACTCTCAGCTACGCTCAATCCCGTTCGCATAGATGCACTTACTGGGCAAATTCTCTGGATGCAGGGCTTGTCGTTTACCTGTAAGCCACCTGATGATCTACTTGAAGCCGACATAACATTTGCAACCGCTGACGATTTTGTGCGCGTACCACCCGTTTGCAGGTGCATCTACGTCACTTATCAGTTCGAGCGAGAGAAGCTCCATATGCTCACAGCCTGGATGCCGCGCAACAGTCTTGTGGTGGTCTATGAGTAGGAGCTTGCCAGCTACCGATGATGTGTTGCGTCGCCTTAACTTTATCCGCCATAAACGCCAGGAGTATTTCATCTGCCTATCCATAGATAGCAGAGGG
>Ga0209166_10002051_pt1 | contig 15812 bp, 30 predicted proteins | sample Coa_R1_3_FD_187151 | JGI IMG/M metagenome (GOLD analysis project Ga0209166, IMG submission 187151) | Surface soil microbial communities from Centralia Pennsylvania, which are recovering from an underground coalmine fire - Coalmine... | ecosystem: Environmental > Terrestrial > Soil >... | reverse complement strand
CGCGATCACCCGCGCTTCCTGCACGGTGCACGGATGCCGCGCGTACTTCGGCGGCTCGTCGCGCACCGGGATCTCGGTCAGGTCGAGGTACAGCGCGGCGCGGGGTCCCATGTCGTCGCGCAGGAACGCCATCGCGGCCGCGCGCTGACGGTTGAACGTCGCGCCGAATCCCTCGAGCTGCCGGCGGATCACTTTGACGATCGTCGGCAGATCGGCCACGCAGGCGGCCGCGTCGATCTCTTCGATCCGGGCGATCAGGCGGTCGCGGTTGTCCGTCTCGCTGTCACTGACGGCCTCAGGCGGTTTCTTCGCCCAGGCTTTCATCGTCGCGACGAGCGGGCGCAGGCCCTGCATCGTCGGCAGCGTGTGCGCCTGGCCGGCGGACCAGGCGTCGAAGGCCGCGCGCAGCGGGATCTTGTCGTCGAGGACCAGCCGCACCGTCTCGATCGGCAGGCCTTCGAGCATGGCCTCGTATCGATCGGCGAGCCGCTTATCGTAGACGCCCGTGCGCAGCCGCACCCGCCCGAGGCCGCGGAAGATGCGGTCGATCTCGTAGCTGCCCCGCGCGGGTTTGTAGGCCATTACGCGCGCTTCTCCTCGATGTACTTCAGCACGTCGACGTACCGATAGCGCTTGTTGCGCCCAACGTAGATGCACTTGATCGGCAGCCGGCGCACCGTCTTGGCGCTGACGCGCAGAATCTCCCCAACTTCGGCCGCGGTGAGCAGCTTCTCAAGGGGCACCAGCTGCGCGACGACACTCACGGCGTACTCGCCTCGTTTCGTTGCGCGCGGGCGAGGCGCTTCTGCGTGTTGATTCGATCGCGATGGCGTTGGTAGTACCGCGCCTTGCGCGCGCGGCCGTTCTCACGCCGGCATGCGAGACAATTTCTTCCGGTTGGCACCACGACCGTGTTCTCGGGTGTGAATTCGTGCCCGCGGTGACAGTGCGTCGGCCGCGCGACAACCTGCGGCCAAAGGCGACCCTTGCGCGCCGCGTCCTGGATGTTCTCAGCCTGCGTGCCGGCGAACAGGTGCGCAGGGTTCACGCAGGCAGGCACGTCGCAGCGATGGCAGATCACCATGCCGAGCGGTGCCGGGCCGTTGGCGATCAGGTACGTCAGGCGATAGGTGCTCATCCGCGTTGCGCCCCACCGAATGTCCGGCCGACGGGCGACAAAGATCGTGTCGCTGCGCACGGGCGCGACGAACCAACAGCCGCTCGGGTCGCGGATGATGCGCGAGTAGAGGCTGCGAACAACAGCGAGTGGTACGCCCTGGCGCGCGCCGGCAGCCTCGAGCTCGGCCCACTCGTCGGCTGTGGGTTGGTGGGGCTTCAGGTTTGGGTGCATGGTAGTTCCCACTCCGCCTGCAGGTTGCCGTGTGAGTCGGGGAGCTTGCTCCGCTTAAATGTGCCGGTGCGCTTCAGCCCCGCGAGCTCGCCTAACGCGCCGAGATACGACAGGTCACGGCCCCTGCTGTCGAGCAGCCCGACTTCGCGCCGCACGTCCTCGATCGTGATCCGGCCACGCTCGCGCGCCAATCGCTGCGCAATCGGAATCAGCCGCTCGAGCTCCGCGCGGTGCTCGCCGGCGGATTGCCACAGCGCGTCCAGGCCGAGCTGGAGTGCGTCGCTCATCGGTCGGCCACGGTCACACCGTCGGCGCCGCGGATCCGCGCCAGGCCCTGCGCGATGTCGACGAGCCGGCGGAGGATGTCGGTCTTGCGCTCGGCGGCGCGGTCGAGGCCTTCGAGGCCCAGCTGCAGCTCGCTCATCGCCGGTGTTGGTCCGCGTGTTCGCAGGTCGCGAAGTGCGCGATGTAGAGCTTCTCGCCCGCATCGGGCTTCGCCGTGAACATGGCAACCGGCGTCTTGCGGTCATCGTCCAGGACGTCGACGTCGAGCCGGAAGCCACGCGGCGCGGCCACCGGATCCGCGTCGAGCGGCATAGGCTTCCCCTTCTGCGTGACTGTCCAGATGATCGGGTCGCCGCAGCTGCCGCAGTACGCGAGCTTGAAGTCGCTCATCGGTGCGCCGCCAGGCGTTTGCGCGCTTTCGCCACCGCGTAGGCCTGCATCTCGCTCAGTTTGGGATGCGCCGCGCGCACTGCGGCGATCGCGTCGGCGCCGGGCCACGGATCCCACGCGCCCAGCCCTTCGGTCGCGATGTCGGGCGTCTCGTCCCCTTCGTCGCGCTGATACCGCTCGCGCGGCGCGACGCCGCGCCGGATGTCGGGGAGCGGCTGGCCCGTGATGTCGAGCGGGACGCGCCGCGCACGCCAGCAATCGAGCAACGCGACCACCGTAAACACCAGCGCCCACAACGCGCCCGCCACCACGAAATACCACAGGACCCAATGCTCGACAGTGTGCAGCGCGGCGAGCACGGCCGTCATTCCCGCTCCCCCGCAGCCGCCATGCGGTGGTCGGGCTCGTGCCGGCGATCCGGCAGCGCGCGCCGCTCGCCCTGGCGCAGATCGCGCGGGATGTACTTGGCGAGCTGCGCGGCGGTGAAGCCGCGCGCGACGAGCCCGATCAGCGCGAGCTCGATGCCGCAATCGGTCAGCGGCGGCAACTGCGCGGCCACTTCGCGCCACACGGCCAGCTTCTCGGGCGCGAGCTTGTGCTCGATCTGCTCGACGATCCAGAGACGCGCGGCCGCGCCCGAGGCGAATGGCCCCGCGACCGGCTTGGCGAACGACTCGTCGCCGAAGACGTGTATCGGCCCACCGAACCCGCCCACCGTCGCGACCTTCACGGCACCACTCCGGGGAGTGCGTCACCGATCCGGCTGGGCGTACTCGTAGGGGATTTCTTCGGCTTCCGGTTTTCGACGGTCCAGTAGGCGCGGCGGCAATGCTCGACCATCTGCACCACGCCGGAGCGCGTGTGAAAGACGGCACGGAGACTCGCCTTCGCCCCTACGGCCAACCACTCGGGCCGCTCCGCTTCCGCGAGGCCGCGGAGCATGCTGCCGAGCCCGAGTACGATGACCTCTAAATCACTCACCGAGTACGACTTGGCGAGCTCGCGGATCACGGTGCCCTCTTGGTCCTCGGACCACGGCTTGCCGTTGATCTCCGCCGGGCACTTCCCATCGGGGCGCCACAGGTGCTCGCGAATCAGCGGGAACAGCACGGCGAACGGAGTCTCCCGGGGGACACTGCCGTGGTCGCTCGTGTGCGGTTTCCGCGCGGCGCCAGCCGGTTGCGTAGCAACCGAAGCCTTAGTCTTTGACTCTGGGGTTGGGGTAGGGGATGGGGATGGGGGCACCTGTGACAGGCCCGTTACGGGGCCGTTATTGGTGGCGTTACGGTCGCGGAATGCTTTCTGGCGCTTGGCGTTAGATTCGCGCTCTTTGAGCGTTACGGCCCGCGACGGATTGTAGATTAAGTAGTCGTGAATGGCGTAGCCGCCCTTCCGACGATGCCAGAGCCCAGCCTTCAACATGAGCGCCGGCCAGTCGAAGTCGTCGGCGTCGGCACCCACCGACATGAACTCGTTGCCGCCAGTTTCAATGCTCCACTCGCCAAAACCATCAGTAAGCACGGTGATCGCCGCCTCGGGGATAAAGCCATCCGTTAGGTGCCGCGCGGCGTAACACAGCGCGCGCACCTGGAGCGCCAGCGCAAGCGGCGCGAAGGCTCCAAGACTCAGCATCTTCGGATGGTCCGCGAAGTGGTCGTCCAATCGCACCCACGTCACCGGCCAGCCTCGTCCGGATCGAAGAGCGGCTGCTCATCGTCGTACTTTGGCTCGTCGTCGTCCTCGTCCTCGATGGGCGAGAGCTCGGTGTCGAGCTCGTTCTGCTCGGTCCCATCGTCGAGCTCCGCCTCGCGCTCTTGCTCGATGCGCTGGCGTCGATCGCGGGGCCGCTGGCGGGACTGCTCGCGCGTCGCGCGCGCGGGGTTGCGCTTGATCATTTTGCTCTCCTAGCCGCCGGCGCCGGACTACGGCCGCAGCTCGTGCACCGATCGACGACGCTGCCGTTGCCCTTCTTGAACTGCGTCTCGCGCATCCGCCCTCGCGCCCAGCCAGGGCGGCGTAGCCCCTTGTTCGCCGGCACGTGTCCTTCCTGGAAACGGAAGCGCGCGCCGACATGAGCGCCGCGCCGGCCGGAGCCGACACGCGGCCGGGCTCGCGAGGTAGGCGGGAGACTTTTTCAGTCCCAATTTGTCCGCGCGTCGACATACGGAGGCCACGGTCCGACCCATGCGCTGGGCGACCTCCGCCGTTTGCAGGTCGGGGTAGAGGCTGCGCAAGAGCGCATCGTCGTCGCGAGACCAGGCGCGCCCGTTCACGTTTGCGCCACGGGCGCGTATTCGGCGGCAGGGACGTCGAACGACCACGCCACCGCCTCGCGCGCGGACTGCATCTGCGGCGGCACGCGGAGCACGTAGTGCTTGTAGGAGCCGTCGGCCTCGGGCGTGCTATTCGTGACCTGGACGAGCACGACGGGCTCGTCGTCGGTGAGGTCGATCCGAAACAGCGTGCCGTAGTCGTCGGCCTGCAGCTTCTCAGCGCCGCTGATCAACAGGAAGCGCTCGTAGCCGAGCCGCTCGATCATCACGCGCCGCACCTCGGCGTTCGGCTCGCCGAGGATCTGCGCGGCCGTCAGCGTCTCGGGCGCCTCGATGATCTGCTGCGTGACCCGAACGCCGTGCCACATCCAGAGCCCCCAGCCGTCCGGCCATACGATCGCGGGCCCGTCGGCGCAGTGCAGCCGATGCGAGCCGAAGCCGCGCGCCCGGGCAGGATCGACGAGCTCGCGGTGGATCGCGAGCGGCCGCGCGCACACCATGACGAAGCGCCGGTGCGGATACCACCAGCACGCGCTCTCGAGCGTCGCCTCGTAGGCGCGTGCGCGCTCCCACAGATCGCCCGGCAGTTCGAGCGCGCAGACCTCGCGGAAGAACGACGTCCATGCGCCGCCCCAGGCCCAGTAACCGCCGACCCACAGCTGACCGCCGAGATAGGCGGACCAGGCACGGCGTATCGCCTCCAGCGCCGCGCGCCGGATCTCGTCGCCGCCAACCGCGCCGTCAACCGCGCCGTCAACCGCGCCGTCAACCGCGTCGCCAACCGCGCCGTCAACCGCGCCGCCAACCGCGCCGCCAACCGCGTCGCCAACCGCGTCGCGAACCGCGCCGCGAACCGCGTCGCGAACCGCGTCGCGAACCGCGTCGCCAACCGCGCCGCCAACCGCGCCGTCAACCGCGCCGTCAACCGCGCCGCGAACCGCGCCGCGAACCGCGTCGCCAACCGCGCCGTCAACCGCGCCGTCAACCGCGCCGTCAACCGCGCCGCGAACCGCGCCGCCAACCGCGTCGCCAACCGCGTCGCGAACCGCGTCGCCAACCGCGCCGCGAACCGCGTCGCGAACCGCGTCGCCAACCGCGCCGCCAACCGCGTCGCGAACCGCGCCGTCAACCGCGCCGCCAACCGCGCCGTCAACCGCGTCGCGAACCGCGCCGCCAACCGCGCCGTCAACCGCGTCGCGAACCGCGCCGCGAACCGCGCCGCCAACCGCGTCGTCAACCGCGCCGCGAACCGCGTCGCCAACCGCGTCGTCAACCGCGCCGTCAACCGCGTCGTCAACCGCGCCGTCAACCGCGCCGCGAACCGCGCCGCAGTCGAGCCGCTTGTTCTTGGGGAGCGCCCGCTGTCGTTCGATCAGCTCGAGCGCCAGGGCGGCCGCCGGCGCGGCGAACGCCAACGCTAATGGCGAGGACACGCGGACGACGACCTTGGGCCAGGGAATCTTCGCGTAGCGGTAGCACGCCTCGGCGGCTTTCGCGAACACGTCCCACTCCGTGTGGCCGACGCGCAGCCCGATCTCAATCCACTTGTCCGCCCACGCATCCATCTGGGCGCGCTGCGCGTCGGTCAGCTTGTCGATGCGCTTCGGCATCGCTAGTCCGCCACGTTCCGAATGGCTTCCGGCGAATACTCGCGTTGCCGCACGACCTTGTACTTGCCGGGTGCGAGCGGAATTGGAGCGTGTTCCTGGTGCCTGATCTCCGTCAGCTCGTCGATGTCGAGGTACATCACGCCGCCCTCGTCGAGGCTGAGCGTGGCGACGCCGGCGTCGACCGAGTGGTGGTGGCCGGTGACTTCGCCGCGCGCCAGGATCAGCCGGCCGTCCTCGGCCTGCACGGGTGTGAGCTTCTTCGGGGCCCGGCGAACCGGGATGATGAGAACGTCACCCTGTCGCAGCATTTCCTCGTCTCCTTGTTGTGAGTGAACCACACAGGCGAGCGCCGGTAACTGGAAGAGACCAATCCCCCTGTCTTGGTAGAACCCGACGCCCGCCGAGGGCGCAGTCGGGGCGGTGAGCCCCTGCATCGACGGCACCGTTTCGCTTATGAGGCGCGTCGGCCCGTCACCCGCGCTGTTCGCGCCCAGCAGAGCACCGACAGCGAAGTCGCTCTCTCAAACGACCGTCCGCGCAGGACGCATCGGCTCACGCATGCCAGGCGCTACGACTGCTCGAACTCCTGATGGAGAACGCCGGAGTGGACGTTCAATCGCTGCAGCCGACATGCGCTCCCCAGCGCAACCACCAGGCTCTACGACTCCGCTTCGCTCACCATTCCCGTCACGCCGTTCAGAATCAGCTGCACGCCACGCTCGACCTGGTTGCCATAGCGTCGCTCCAGCGCCTTCAAGAGCTGCGGCGCGTACACCATCCCGCTGTCGCACGCCGTGATGAACAGATGGCGCGCCTGCTTGGTCGATTCGCCGCTGCCGATGTCGATCGCCGCGAGATAGCGGTCGTAGCGCCAGCGGAACTCCGCCATCGCCGCCGCCTCCTCCGGATCGAGCGGCACGCCGACCGACACTTCGCACCGCCAACACGGCGGATCTGGCTCGTCGTCCGTGAGCAACCCGACGTGCGCGAAGTCCGCGCCACACTGCGGGCAGTGACAGCTCGAGACCCACAACGGCCCGATCCGCACGTTCCGCTCGTGTGGCGCGGTGTACTTCTCGGCCGGCGAATACGGCACCGCGCCCGGTCCGGTCCCGGGCTTGATGGTCCCGAACGACTCGTCGTAGGCCAGTTCGCCCGTCTTGGCGAGCGCGTCGATCATGTCCTGCGACAGCTTCTCGCTCACTCAGCCGACTTGTCTTTCTCGTAGCCGCACTCGCTGGCCGAGTGCTCGCCCTCGATGTCGCAGATCGCTGACGCGATGTGCTTCACCGTGCTGACCGGCTGGCGGAGTGCTGGCGCCAGCTGCTGCACCTCAGCGGCCGGCGCGGCATCGGGCACGATGCGGCCTTCGGCAAACACTTCCTGCGCCGACTGCAACCGCGGGTGCTTGTTGAACCACGCGGGCTCGGCCTTCATCGCGGCCTTCCGATAGGCGCGGGTCAGCGCCGACTTCGTCGGCTCGGCATCCCCGACCGGGTCGTTCTTGCGCGCCCCCGCCCAATTCACCCCGAGGAACGGCCCGCGGCCCTCGTAGTGCAGCGTGACGACGGCCGCGCCCTTGGCGTTCTCCGGCACGCCGAACTCGACGCGCCGCGCCTTGCGCCGCTCGTTCTCTTCCTGGCTCGCGCGGTCGTCATGGTGGATCAACTCCTCTTCCGGCCGGCGGAACTTGGGATTGGCGGCGACGAGCTCCATCCAGAAGGCGGCGTTGAGATAGACGTTGCCGGCGAGCACATGGACGTGCCGGATCGGATCGGCACCGATCTCGAGGCAGTAGCGCACGACGGCCTGGCGCGCGACGGGGCTGATCTCCTTGCCCCAGCCGTTCTCGGCTACCGCCTGAGCGGTGAGCCGCAGCATCTTCTGCTGCCGCGCGATCGAGGCCTGCGAGAACGCGACCGCGCGCTCTTGCGGCGTCTTGGCGACTTGGAGCAGCTGCGCTTCAAGCGCGTCCTCATTGGTCAGCGCCGCTTCAGTCGGCGCGACGGCTTTGCTCATCGTTGAGGCTTCCACGACTGGTTACCTCCGGTTTGGGTTCCCTACCCCGCCGCCAGCGCTGCGAGCAACTGCTGGTCGCAGCGCGACTAGCCGTCCGAATCGCCGGCCGGTGAGTTCGAGGCGCGGCGGCATCAGTGCGGCTCGCATTGAGGGCAGCCCGGCGCCGGATCGTCCGGCGTGTGTTCGCTGTGCGGCGTCGCGTGTTTCGCGCAGGGGAACCAGGTGCCGCTCTCCCACTCGCAGCCGCAGGGCGCGGGGACGCCGGGACCGCAAAAGCGCGGCACTTCGATCGGGCCTGTCATGCGTCGCCCCGTTCGTTGCCACGCGCGCGATCGCGGTTCTGCGCGACGAGCTCGTCGACGTCGGCGAACCGATTCGGCCGCTCGAACGCCATGCGGAGCAGCACGCCGAGGCCGACAAACACCAGCGCGGTCCAGATGGTCATGCCTGGCCTCGCAGCAATTCCTGCTCGCGCTCCGCGAACGCTTCACGCAGCCGGTGCAGCCGCGCGATCGCGCCGTCCAGCGCCCGCAGCTCGAGCGAGACTTCGCGCGCACCTTTCGTCTCGAGCGCGCGCAGCTCGGCGATGTCCTCGGCATGCAGCGCGTCGTGGACCGACTCGACGAGCCGCAGCGTCAGCGCTTCGGGCTGCTTGTTCTCGTAGGCGCGGCGGATCGGCTCGAAGAAGCGCTCGAGGCAGGCCTCGTCGCCGTGCGCCCGCAACGCCTTGATCAGCTCGGCGCAGCGGATGTTGAGGCCGCTCTTCGCGCGGAGCAGATGCTCGATCGTGTGCTCGGAGTAGCCACTCTCGCGCGCGAGGGCGCGCGCCACGGGGTTCGACTTGCCGCCGCCCCATCGGGCGGTCTTCGGGCTGGACTCAGGCGTTCCCGCCTTGCCGTCCGTGGGCCGCGTGTCCATGATGCGCGCCGTCATGTCTGCGCACCTTCGGCGATCGCGGGGGTGTCCGCCCAGCACTTCGCGCAGCTGTCAGCGGGGCGCGGGCTGCTGCCCGGCCGGTAGCAGGTGCGGGCGTGCGTGACCGGCACACGGATGCCGCAGCGGGTGAGGTCGTCAACGGTCTGCCGGTGAAAAGCGCCGAAGCCGTCCTTCCCGCTCGCCCACGCGACGAACGGCAGCGGGTCGTCGACGAAGCCGCCGGCATCGTCGGCGAGCAGCGCGATCAGCGCGCCCATTGCTTTGGCATGGTCCGCTTCGGGGATGATCCGCGCCGGCTGGCCGGTGGCGGTCTGGCCGAAGCGCGCCGTCTTCAACGCGTCGGCCACGATCCGAACGGCCTCGTACTGGCCGCTGGTCATACGGGTGCCGGGGTGCGGCGTTCAGTGCCGGAGCGGCGATCTTCGTCGGACCGGAGCGCCGGGGACCCGAGCTCGCGCAGCAGCTGTCCGACCGCCGCCATCGCCAGTTCGCGGAACAACGTGCTGTTGCCGACGAGCCTGCCACGACGTCGGCTCTCCAGTTTGGCGGCCTCCCGCAGGTCGCGGGCTTCCTGAGCTGTCAACCGCACCCGCACCGCCGTCTTCTTGACAAGTGACTTCATGAGAGGCACCGTCCTAGGTTCTGCGTCTGGACACCGACGGGACAACCGCCGGACAACTGGTCCTTACAATGGCAAGGACTCCTTCTCTTGTCAAGAGGGCTTTACGGCTCAGGCTAAGATCACGACCGACAAGGAGTTATTCGCGGCGCGATTGCGGCATCGGCTGGCGGACCTCCAGTGGCGGGCGCCCCAACTGGCCGACGTGCTCACCGCGCGGGGCGCCCGCGTCTCGCGTCAGCAGGTCTTACAGTGGTCGAAGGGGAAGGCGTATCCGTCCGGGCCGCTGGCGGCATTCCTGGCTGATGTGCTGGGAGTCACGGCGGAATGGTTGTGGCTCGGACGACCGTTAGACGAAAGGGAGAGAGGCAAGGCGTTGCTGGCCGCTCGGGTCGCGAAGGCGATCGAACACAGCATCCTGACGGGGAATCCGCAGAAACTCGAGACTCTGGCCCTCTGGCTCGAGCGGTTGGCGACTGACATCCATCGTATCGACCCCACCTACGACACGGAGCAACTCCTAAAAGACGCCGAGGAATTGCGGCGCATGGCGGGCTAACCATGACGCGCGGATTGTTACGGCATTCTTATGCCATTCTTATTCTCGCCGGCTGCGCGACGTTCCGTCCGGGCCACGGCGTCACGCCGGACATCGCGACGCAGTACGGCTGCAACTACGACGCGATCGTCGCGCAGACGGACACGCTCACCGCTGGTCTCGGCGGCGCGCAGTACGTCTACATCCCAAAGGTCGGGTGGGATGCCTGCAATCTGCTCGCGCACGATGGCGCGCCGACGCGCGTCGAGCATCTCGAGACGCAGGACGTGCGCGCGCAGGACTGGTGGTATCAGGACGAGGACAACACACACCTCGTCACGCTCACCTGGGAGCCGAAAAGCGGCCGCTGGTTCGTCACCTACGTCGGCTGGTAGCTAGAAGATGTGAGGTAGGCCCACCCGGCAGGTAAAGCCGGCGACGGCGTCGGCGCCGCGGATCCCGAGCCCCACCGTCCCGCCCAGGCCGCACGGCGACGCTGACTTCATCGCCTGGACCTTGCCGTTTAGCCGCTGGACTTCGCCGTTCAGAAAGATCGTGCCCGTCTGCAGCGAATCACTGAGGTGCTGGAGGCTGTCCGCGCGCTGGTCCGCGAGTGCGAGCGCGCGCCAGAGGTTCAGGTTCGCGCGCTTGAGATCTGCGCTCTCGAGCCGGTAGGCAGCGTTCGAGTCGCGGACGGTGTGGGCTTCGGCGAGCGCACGCTCGGCGAGCTGGGCGGCCGCGGTGTCGATCGACGCGCGCTCGATGGTGATGTGCTCGACGTGCTTGAGGGAGTCCGACTCGTGGCGGATCGCGTCGCCCCAGCTGACGATCGACTGCGCGAATGCCGAGTCTTTGCGCGCGTGCTCGGCCGAGTAGGCCTGCAGCTTCCGGACGCTCGCGTCGTAGCAGAGCGTCGACGCGCCGCCCAGCAGTAGGGCGCCGAGGACGAACCCGATCGCGACGTCGCGCAGGTTCACTTCCGCCCCAGCTTCGCGTTGAGCCAGGCGACGAGGCGCCGCACGAACGCCCAGCGCCACAGCGTCACGCCGAACAGCCAGTGCAGCGGGCTCACCTGGAAGCACTCGTAGAAGTGCTGATCGAAGTCGTCCAGACCAACGAGCAGCGCGACCCAGGCCCACGTGCCGCCCAGCGCTACAAATGGAGCTGAGATATAGAGGTGATGGAGCTCGTTCAGGTGGAACGGATTCGAGAGCCCCGCGTCGCGCTCCATCTGCGCGTACCAGCCGAGCAGGATGAACAGTGAAAGTAGGGTACTTTCAGCGTAGATCATCGCCGGCACCGCTTGACGCGCTCGAGGCGCGCGAGCTGCGCCTCGTCGCGGTTCACCAGGTCTTGCGCGATCGTCACTTCCTGCTTCAGCGAGTCCTCTTGGCGGACGACCGCGGTGAAGCTCGTCGTCTCCTGCCACTCGTCGTGCATCGTGAAACCGGCCAGCAGCACGACGCTGGCGAACGCGCCGAGGATGACGCCGCCGACGATGCCCAGCAGCATGGGCTTCACGGCCCGCTCGGCGGCCAGTTCAACATCCGCACCCAGCCGAAGCCCGGCTGGCGCACGAACGCGCACGATAGCCCCTGGGTCACGTTGATGACCTGCAGAAACTCCGGCGCCTGTTGATCCTGCTCCGACAGCGCGCAGTAGTCTTCGCGCGCGAAGCGATAGGGCGGCGGGTGATTGTGCCACGTCCCCGCGGTGATCAGGGCGGGGCAGTGGTCGTAGCGCACGCTGTCGGGACTCGCCTGCTCGATGGCCGGCTCATACGCCGCCACGATGTAGATCACGCTGTCCATCGGCGCGCCGAGCAGGCAGCGAAAGTGTTCGAGCTGCGCGGTGTCGGCGATCGCGGTCAGCGCATCCAGTAACGGGGCATACCAGCTGAAGCCCCTGACGGAGTCGTGCGCTGGCACCAGGAGCAGCCCCGACGCCGACGGCAGCGGCGGCGCAAGCGGGCGCGGCGCCGAAGCGCAGGCGCAGACGAGGGCCAGCGTGGCGAGCGCCTTCATGCGCGCGGCATCCGCCAATGCGTTGGGCACTTGACGAACGCCCCGCTTTGGGCGAGCGCCCACACATCCGCCGTGACGATGCAGGCCGTGCCATCTTCCGCGACGGCGACATAGACGGGCGCGATCGCGACGTCTTCGGGCCGCGCCCACGGCGTGCGCTCCCAGTCGGGGGCGGAGGCGAAGACACCGACATCCCAGATGCGTTTCCCGCCAGGGATAGGCGACAGGCTTAAGGTGTCGGGCCAGTGCGGCCGCCCGAGACAGGCGGCCACCAGCGCCAGCGCCGCCAAGGGTTGCGACCTCACGGCTTCGCCTCAGGATAGAGCAGCGGCTGGATGCTGCCCTTCGGGTGGGACGACGGCGGCAGCAGCAGGCCGGTCCACAGGCCGCACGCGATCCGATAGGCGCGCAACTTGAGCCGCGTCTGCGGCGTGAGCGGGCGGCTACGCCGGCAAAAGGACGAGAGCGTGCGTCCGCGGTTCATGCCGCGCCTTCCCACTGCGCGACTTCCGACTCGCGCCGCTCGACGAGCCCTTGGTTCACCTGGTGGTTCACGTAGACCCACTGGCGGAGCTCGCCCGGCACCGTGGCGAACTGACTGTCGTTCAACTGCCGCAGCAGCGTCGAGCTGGCGAACCGCGGGCCGCCGATGTTGAACACGAACGACACCAGGGAGTCGAACTGGTTTTGGAGCAGCGGCACGGTGACGTATTGATTCACGGCGGCCTGCGCCTGGGCCGCATCCTGCCGCAAGAGGTCGGCGGCCTCCTGCTCGGTCAGCCCGTTGCGCCAGTGCACGTCGACGCCGGCGATGTGGAGCAGCCCGGTGTCGAGCTCTTCGGTGGTGAGCAGGTGGCCGACGCCAATCGTGGGCAGCCCCTTGGCGTCGTAATACATCTCGAGCCGCACAGCTTCGCGGCGCTCGATGGCGGCGAGCCCGTCGTCGCTGAGATTCACGGACCGGCAGTGATGCCGCGCGCGGGCGCAGCGGTCGGGGTCACAAACTTGTCACCGACGAAGCCGGCGCCGAAGAGCGCCGACATGAGGGCGATGCCTTCGAGGGTCGGGGAGGTGAAGAAGATCATCTTCAGCCCCTGCGCGATCCCCATCGCATGCATCACGCTCGTGGGGTCAGCGAGCTGCGCCTTGATCCAGTTCACGGGGCCCGCTGCTCGATGTGCTGGCGGATCGCCCGCACGTCTTCCTGGATCGTGTTCACCTGCGCCTGGAGCGCCTGGTACTCGGCCTCGACGGTGTCCTTGTTGGCTTTCTTGTCGAGGGCGGTCGAGAGCGCCGAGAGGCCGAGCGTCAGGCCTAGCGTCAGGAGGGTGAGCGCCACGGGGACGCCGATGAAGTACAGCTTGTTCCAGCCGTTGCCGGGGCGCTCGCTGCGCTCTTCGGCGCGGCGCTCGAGCTGCGGACCCGGACCCGCTGCGGGATTGGCCATGCCGTTCCCCCCGGAAACAAAAAGCGCCCCCCGCGTCAGTGACACGGAAGGCGCTGCACCTGCCTCAGTTTTTACCTACAGGCCCTGCGTTACCTCAACATAGGAAAAACGGCGGGAGTCGGAAAGTCCCGCATTGCGCCCGGCCGCCCCGCCGTGGCATTCTGCACTCGTCTGCAAACGGAGCTGCCTGTGCGCTACCTCGTCCTTCTCGCCCTCGTCGCCGCGTGCTCGAAGTCGCCCACCACGCCGGCCGGCATCGACCCGAGCGTGCTCGTCATCAACTTGACCGGCGACAACGTGAAACTCATCTGGGCGGCCGACTCCGCCGGGCAGCCAAAGATCGACACGGTGACGGTGGGCCCGAACACCACGGTCTGCCAGCAGTGGCTGCAGGGATTCGACTCACTCTACACGAAGGTCGTGGACTCACTATCGACGACGCATCCCGCGGCCTGGGCGCAGGTGACGACCCCGTGGGTGCATTTCGCGCAGTACCCGGACTACTTCCAGCGCGACACCGTCAAGGTCGCCCCGGACGGCCAGAACATCAGCATCACCAACGCGCTCGACGGCGCCGAGTGTCAGTAACGGGCCGCCGGCCAGAAAGCGCGGATCTTCCGTAGGGCCTGCGCGATCGTATCGGTCGCGAGGACGCCCCACGGCCCGAACGCCGTCACCATCAGCGTCGGCACGAGCGCATTCCAATTCCAGATGATGTGCTCGGTGCATTGTGGTAGCGCTTCCCAGGTGTCCTGACTGATGGGATCGTTCCAGTGCTCCACCACGACGAGCGACCAGTCGGGCCGCCCGGGCGTGGCGACGGCATGATAGGTGGCGGTCGGCGGATTCGCGGCCAGCGTAGCCGTCGGGATGGAATAGAAGATCCTCACGTCAGGCGATTGCCTCCCGTATTCCCGCTACCGCTGCCGCCGCCCGCGCCGATGTTGACCGTCATGCCGGCGCCGGAGAGCGCAATCCGGCCGTCGCTCCAGGCTTTGTTCGCGTCGACCATTGACGGTGCATTGTCGAAGGCGGCGATGTTGAACGGAGCGAAGCGCACCATCGCGTTCGCGATGTCCCAAAACGGATACCAGTAGACGGTCGTCGACGCCGGCAGATCGGCGCACACGACGGCATTGAGCCAGGCGCTCGTGTATTGCGTCGTCGCCGAGTTGTTGAAGTGCCCGGTCGGCTCGGTGTAGTTCGTGCCGAAGGGAATCGGGAATGCAGGGCCTCCGGTGCCGTCCTGCAAGAACTCCGCGTTCGTCGCCGTGCCAATAAGCACACACCAGCCGTCGTACCCCGCCTGGCTCGCGGGCGCCGTGACCGTCAGCAGGTTGTTGGCACTGACCGCGAGGCTGGATTCGGCGCTGACGGCATAGACATGCTGATCTTTGACCAAGCCGATCCGCGCGAACAGCGTGGTCGCGCCGCGGGTGCCGCCGGCCACCTGGCCGAGCGTCGGCGCCGCCAGGCCCGCCGGCGGCGCGGCCATCGCAATCGTCGAGCCGTCCGGTTTGCGCAGCGTCTGCGCCGACCAGCTGAAGGCCACAAACATCTGTCCCGTCGCGATGCCACCCCACGCGCCCGTGAACAGGCTGCCACCGAACGGCACAGGCAACAGCGCGCCGACGTTGTTAAACGGCGTCGAGATGCTCGAGCCGTCGATCGTCTTCACAACGAACGCCGCGACGCCGGCGGCCTGGCTGCCATCCACCGTCGCATACGGCGTGATCGTCACGTAGATCGTCGCACCGAACGCGAACGGCCCCGCCACGAGCGCGAACCCGTTGTTGCCGACGAACAGCGTCCCCGTGCCCGCCGCGGGCTGGCTCGACGTGCTGGTCGCGATCTTCACCGCCGCGACCGCCGGCGTCCCGCTCCAGAAGACGTTGAGATTGTCGCCGGCGCTCGTCCCCGGCGCTTCGCCCACATAGCCCGACACGCCGAGCGACAGCGGGTTCGTTGCGCTGTAGGGCGGAATGGCGAGCGCGTTCGCCACCGGCCGAATCGACGACAAGCTCTGGATCCACACCGACCACTCGCGGCCCATCGCATCCCAGCGGCCCACGATCACGCCCGTCGCCCACATCTTCCCCGCCAGCGCGCGCGTCGCGATCGGATCGTAGGCGAGGAAGCGGTCGACCTGGATGGAGACGACGTCGCCGCGCTGCAGCCAGGGCTTCGGGTAGGTCGAGCGGAAGCGCCATTCCATGAGCCCGAGGCCGAAGCTCTGACCGTGGCGGGACGAGAGACCGCGCGCGAGGCCGTCGCTCGAGATCCACTTCGCCGTCTCCGTCGGGCACCGGAGCTCGGCCTC
>Ga0209166_10002048_pt1 | contig 15817 bp, 18 predicted proteins | sample Coa_R1_3_FD_187151 | JGI IMG/M metagenome (GOLD analysis project Ga0209166, IMG submission 187151) | Surface soil microbial communities from Centralia Pennsylvania, which are recovering from an underground coalmine fire - Coalmine... | ecosystem: Environmental > Terrestrial > Soil >... | reverse complement strand
TTTATTCGCATCCTGGGCTGTTACCGAAAGGGCAAACAACATCAAAGCGGCGAACGAAAGCCATCTCATCTCGTCTCTCTCCTTGTTTAAGTCGGGTTACGAAGGGCAAAAACCGCGCGATTGTCCTGCAGACTTCGTGACATTGTCAATGGGTAAATTTCTGTATGTACCGTATTCCTACGGCGAGAAAGGCCGAGCGCGACCATTACTCACGCATAAGTCATTCGGAAACCTCACCCTTGCCGGGTTTACGAAATCAGGACAGGCGCCCACAATTTCTGTTACGAAATTCGAACATCAGATCAACCCCGCCTTCACCCTTCGCAAAAAATCCTCGCCATCCGCCTTGGCCTGAGCCAGTACCTTCGGCTGATTCCGAAACTCCAACGCCACCTCCTGCAGAAATAGCTCCACGGCATCCTTGGGCTTAAATCCCTGCGACACCAGTTTCCGGATCCGCGGCGTGAAGCTCTCTTGATCTGGCACGCCCAACCGCGCCAGATGATCCGCACACTTATGCTCGCGAAACTTCCCCGCAGCCAGGCGGTCGTATGCCGTTCTAGCCTCCGGATCGTGCAGCATGGTGGGCAACGGATAGTTCCACTCGCACTGCGAACACGTCCATCCCTGAAACGTGTGGTGCGACGTCCAGATCAACCCTCTGGCAGTCTTATCTTGCAAGCTGCGATGATCTCCACTGCTCACACCCATGAGCTGCGCCACTCCCGCACCAAGCAACTTGCGTGGCCCATGATCGCGCACACAAACTCAGTAGGATCACTCGCTCCGTGACCCTCTGTGCCCTCTGTGGTTTCGATCTTACCCCGGCTGAGAAAGCGTGAGGCGTATCAAGAACGGTTCAGAAAATCGCAACAGCAGGGAGGGACGAGTCGTTTGTGGTTCGATTCAGGCGGTTTCACTTTGCGAAGAAATAATCAAACGACTTTACCGCCGTAAATTCGTCGTCCCGAATATCAAACACCGTGTAGAGTTTGGTGACATAGAGGATATCCTCCACCTTTGGGCTCAGGTTGAGCAGCTTCAGTTCGCCGCCCGCGTTCCGCACGGTCGTAAACGCGCCCACCATCTCGCCCACACCCGAACTGTCCATATAATCCACTTCCGCCAGGTTCAGGATGATCTTCTTCTTCCCCTGCTCCAGCAGCCCGCGCACCGCATCCCGCAGAGTGTGAATCTCATCCCCGAGCACAATCCGTCCCTTCACATCCAGAATGGCGACGTGCGCGACCTCCCGGTTTTCAATAGTCAGCGGCATCAGTGCAGGCATACCAGCCCGATGGCCCGAATACTAGTGCCTCTACCACACCAAGTCAATCTCCGCATGTGCCTGGAGCAACTGTCGAAGCTCGACGATTTCCCGAAGCCGGAAAGCAACAGCAAGTGGAAGGGCGGCGCTCTAGGTAGATAACGTTTACGTGGAACAGCAACGTCAGGTGGAACAGCAGTTTTACGTGGAAGAGCGGCGCTTTAGCGCCGCGATAGACGTGAGATAAGACCGGGCTTCAGCCCCTGTGGTGCCTACGAATGCGCCCCGTGCGGCCGCGCGTCCAGCTCCAACGCGGCGAACTCCGCCTTATCCCGGATCTCCTGAATCGGCGAGGTCACAATCGGTGTCGCATACCCCGGATGCCGAAACTCCAAATGCATGCCCCGGCCCACATACTGCATCTTCAGCATCGACCCACCCCACGTGGACCCGGCAATCGCCACCTGCACCGGCTCCGGACAAAACTCGGGATGCCCCGACAGCAGCGCCTCGCTCCCGCCCAGCAGCACCGCCGTATAGCAATGATGCATGGTCTGGATCTGCAGCACCGTCGACGGCGGCAGGTCGTTCAGAAACACCCCGCCCTCAATCTCCGACTGAATAATCCCGCTATTGATCTCGTCCGCCAGGTTGGGGTGTGGGTTAAACATACCGTTGGTTGGCAATTAGGGTACCGGGTTTCTTACCCCGGAACAAGAGTCCTTTCGGTCGTAGCCCCTGGCGGAAGGGCTTGGACCTTTAGACGAACAAACCACAGCCTAGGTTGCAGGATTTATGCCCTCCCGCCGTACCGCCAACGTCCCGCCGTAGCGGCGTAGCGCCGGCGTCCCGCCGGCTGTCGCGGGGGCGTCCCGCCCCCGAACCAAGGCTCGACTATCCGTTTTGATCAATCCTCCTACTCACGAGCCCCCCGCCACCAGTTCCCGGTCCATCCACTCCAAAATCAGCTTCCGCATCTCCGGCAGCTCCTGATGCTCACAATCAAACAGCTCAATATGACAATCCGATTCCTTCCCGTACTTCCGGTACAGCGGCAGCAACCGGTCCCGAATCTTCGCCACGCCGGCCGTCGGCGTCAGCGGATCCCGCCTCCCATTCACGCTCAAATGCGCCCGCGGCACGATCAGCTCATTAATATCCGCCGTCTGAAAATGCTTCAGCAGCGACGGCACGTAGTAATAAATCCCGTGCTCTTTCAACCCGTGCGCCTTGATCAATTCCTCATAGTCCGTCAGGCAGCATACATCCATGCACACCTTCACCCGCGGATCGAGCGCCGCCAGCCACCACGCCTTCGTCGCCCCCATCGACATGCCCAGCGCGCCCAGCCGTTTCGCATCCACCTCCGGACGCCCCGCCAGATAATCCATCGCCCGGAACTCGTCGAACATCATCATCCCGTAGAGCACCTGCCCGCGCCACAGCATCAGCTTGAACGCATCCTGTTCGCCCTCGTGTCCATCCGCCTCATGCTTGCGCTCGCCAAAACACCAGCTATCGATCGCCAGCGTGACAATCCCTTTCTCCGCGCACACCGGCGCGTACGCCGGCTGCACCTCCACTCCCTTCAGCAACTCCTCCTTCCCCAGGTCATACATCCCTGCATGCCAGTGGATAAACAACAACCCCGGCGCCCGCTCCGGCCTCTTCTTCGGAATCAGCAATAAGGCCGGAACATCTTCCACCCCATTTAAATCCAGGATCAGCCGCTCCAGCGTGTAAGTATCGTGATCTTCTTTCTTGATCAGCCGCGGAGCCTTCGCCTGACGCTGCCAAGGCAAATCCCCCAGCAATCCCCACAGTTCCTTCCTACGCCGCTCCTGTTCTGCCGCAAACGAATCCGCGTCATTCAAGGGTGAAGCCTCCGCCGGTCGAGCTCCCGCCAATGTTGCCACACCCGGAACCATCAACCCCGCCGCCGAAGTCTGCAAAAACTGCCTTCGGCTCCAACCCTCATTTATGACTGTCATCGCCCCCTCCCCGTTCAGGTCCACTCGAAACTTGAAACTAGAAACTCGAAACTGTACTTCCGTACCCTCCCCGATTCCCCCGCCCCCCACCCCCACCACAATCCCTGCTAAAATATGATGTACAAGGGGTTCAATGCCAGTACCAGTGTCGCAAATGTGGACGGTTTCGACCTACGTCCTCCGCCAGAAGCTCGCCGGACGCAAGCAGTACCCGCTCGTCCTCATGCTTGAGCCGCTGTTCCGCTGCAACCTGGCCTGCGCCGGATGCGGCAAGATCCAATACCCCGCCCACATCCTTAAAAAAGATCTGAGCCCGGAAGAATGCTTCCGCGCCGTGGACGAATGCGGCGCCCCCATGGTCTCGATCCCCGGCGGCGAACCGCTCATGCACCGGCAGATCGACAAGATTGTCGCAGGCCTGGTCGCCCGAAAAAAGTACATCTATCTCTGCACCAACGCCCTGCTGCTGAAAGAAAAAATCCACCTCTTCCAGCCCAGCAAGTATCTGACATTCTCGGTTCACCTCGACGGCCAGCGCGAGGAGCACGACCTCGCCGTATGCCGCGAGGGCGGATATGACATCGCCGTCGATGCCGTCAAAGAAGCCCTCCGCCGCGGCTTCCGCGTCACCACCAACACTACGCTCTTCGACGGCGCGAACCCGAAATCCGTCCGCGCCTTCTTCGATGAAATGATGGACCTCGGCGTCGAAGGCATGATGCTCTCGCCCGGCTACTCCTACGACAAGGCCCCCGACCAGAAACATTTCCTGGGACGCGCCCGCACCCGCCGCATGTTCCGCGCCATCCTCTCCAATCGCAAGAAGACCTGGCAGTTCAATCTCTCGCCGCTCTTCTTAGAGTTTCTGATGGGCAAGCGCACTTACCCCTGCACCCCGTGGGGCATGCCCACCTACAACGTCTTCGGATGGCAAAAGCCCTGCTACTTGCTGCAAGACGGCTACGCCGAAACTTTCTCAGAATTGTTAGCGACCACCGAGTGGAGCAACTACGGCACCGAGTCCGGCAACCCGGCCTGCGCCAACTGCATGGTCCACAGCGGCTACGAAGCCAGCGCGGTGAACGCGACCTTCAGCTCGCTGTCGGGCTTCCTTGCGACCGTGAAAGGCACGCTCTTCACCACCTACAAAGATGACGAAGCGCTCCGCATGCTGGACGAGCCGCAAGCCCCGGTGAACCCGTTAATCCAGATCGCCCCGTCTTCATCGCACGAACTGCAGGAAACGCGAGCGTAGATTCTATTTTCCTCTGTGTCCTCGGCGTCCTCTGTGGTAAAGCTTTTGACTTTTATGACAGGCAAAGAAGCCGGCCACATCGAAGAACATCCGCAGCACTCTAACCCCGACGCGCTCGAAGTAGCGCCCGGCACCGAGCACGAGCAACTGGAAGGCTGGACCCCGGCCCTCGCCTCCGAAGAAGAACTCCGCCAGGCCCTGGAGAAAGCCTTCGACTACCGCGGCGACATCACCATCACCCGCAAAGACGGATCCAAGATCGAAGGCTACCTCTTCGACCGCCGCTCCGCCGCCACCCTCAAAGACTCCCAAGTTCGCCTGTACCCGAAAGATTCGAACGAAAAGATTTCGATCTCGTACGCCGACATCGCATCTCTCGCCTTCACCGGACGCGACACCGCCGCCGGAAAATCCTGGGAAGCCTGGATGAAAAAATACGCCGCCAAAAAAGCCGCCGGCGAAAAAGACCTCAGCCTCCACCCCGAACCCCTCGAATAGCCGTCGCCCTGAGACGAATTCGCCGTAGCCGTCTTTCTCTGCGCTCTCCGCGCGGAATTTCTCAGCGAACTCTGCGGTAAGCGGTTGTCAGAACCCTCAACTGAACGACGCACCTGCGTGATCCTGGATACATCTTCCCATAGCAGAAAATGCCACAATTTCCCCAGAGGCTTTCCATGGAAGTCACCATCGACCATCTCGGAGCAGTGCAATTCGAAATCAAAGCCCGGCACCACACCATCGCCTGCGACCAACCCCTCGAGAACGGAGGCTTCGACGAAGGTATGACCCCGCCCGAACTGTTGCTTGCGTCGCTAGGATCCTGCGCCGCCTACTACGCCGCCCAATACTTGCGCAAGTACCATCTCGCGACCGACGGCACCCGCGTTCGCATCACCGCCGACAAAGTCAAAGACCCCGCCGCCCGCATCGACAACTTCCGCATCGAAATCGAAACTCCGGTGGAATTGACCGACCAGCATCGCGCCGGCGTCGAGCGCTCCGTCCATCACTGCCTGATCCACAACACGCTCCTCCACCCACCCCAAATCACAATCGATATCAACGCCCATGTCCCGGCCCCACAATAAATGTGAAAGAGGTTTGAAAGACATTGTGGTTAGAAGCCAAAATCAACCGGGCTTTAGTCCTGTTTTTTTCTGCCGTCATCGAGCGCACAATCGAGCCCTATAAAATTCGCGCCCCGATTCCACCCGCTAGCTCTCTTTATGATCCGCGTTCATCCGCGAAATCCGCGGAAAAGAATTCATTTCCCTTTGCTTTCAAAATTAACCCCGTCAATCAACCCCTCCACCTCATCCTCGGTCCCGCCAATCGCCGTAATCGACACCGCGTACCCGCGCGCCAGCCACGCCAGCGTCGACTGCCGCATCGCACGCGTCCCCACATCTTTATGAAAATCTCCGCGCACCAGCTTCTTTCCCCCGACCTCAGCCTCATACGGCTCCTCATCCACCGTGAATCCCTGCGCGGTCGCCACCTCCGTCAGCGGACCAAAATATTGCGCTGCCTCCTTCAGCCCCGGATACGCCTCCACACTCTCCGCCGCAATCACCACCGACGCATTCACATCCTCCCCCTTCGCCTCCGGAGGCCGCGAAAACGCCGCCAGCAGCACGAGGTGTTCCTTCGTGTCCCTTAGTGCCCTTTGTGGTTGAGGATTTTCGGCATTAGCATCTTGCGAGGACTTTTCCGCATTCATCTCCTCAGTCCGCAGCACCCATCCCGCCGGAATTTTGTAAGTCAGTCCTAAGCCGTTATTGCGATAAACGCCTTTAATAACGGACCCGGCGTCAATCCCGGAATCGGCAGCAGGCTTCTGGCTGGGAGCAGACGAGGAATGTCGGGAAGACGGTGTGGTAGTGGAAGGTCTGGATGTGGACTGTGCCCAAACGGCGAGCCCAAAGAGAACCACCATGCCCAGGTTCAGCAGACGACGAAAGCGCATCCCTTAATCTTACTGAACCTGGTTTTCATTCAACAATCAACATTCAACAATCAACAATGCCCTACGCCGCCCGCCCCATCACCGGCTGCGTGCAATGCGAGCACCGCTTCGCCTCGATCGGAATCTCGCTCAAGCATTCCGGACACTTTTTCGTCGTCGGATCCGGCGGCTTCTCCCCGCGATTCATGCGCGCCACCAGCGCATTCACGGGTGTCACCACGAAGAAATAAATCGCCGCTGCAATGAGCAGAAAAGATACGCAGGCGTTGATAAAATCGCCCACCGGAAACGGTGTGCCGCGAATACTGAATCCGAGATAGGAAAAATCCGGCTTGCCCACGATTGCCGCGATCAGCGGCGTCAGCAAGTCCTTCGTCAGCGCCGTGACCACGCCGCCGAACGCCGCGCCGATCACCACGCCCACCGCCATATCCACAACATTTCCACGCAGAATGAATTTCTTGAATCCGTCGAGCATAACGGTGCCCCTCCGAAATGGATGCGGCCAATGTAAGTCAGGCAGGGCAGGAGGTCAAGCGAAGGAATACCATGTGCCAAAACTAAGAAAAAATTGGAAAGAGACTATTGTTGGATCAGCCGTGAAACAGTCCCCGGTCAAGAACAAGAAGGCCACCGGTCAAGAACCAACGAGCCACCGTTAAGAACCGTGGAAGAGCGGCGCTTTAGCGCCGCGTCAGCCGCATCCTCTGAATTTGGGCTTTAGCCCCGGTGTAGGCCAGTTCTCAAATCCTCATCGGCATCACAATATACCGATACTTATAATCATCCCCCTCAGCCGGCCGCAACTGCCCCGCCGACTGCGGATCCTTCAATTCCAATCTCACTTCGGCCGTGCCCGCGGCCTTCAAAAAATCCACCAGATACGCCGCATTGAACCCAATCGTCAGCGGCTCCCCGTTATACATCGCTTCCAGCGAATCCTCCGACTCGCCTGCCTCGGTCGACGACGCCGAAATCTTTACTTCGCCCTTTTCCAGCCGCAGCCGCACCGCCCGCGACCTCTCATCGGCAAACTGCGCCACCCGCAAAATCGCCGAATTCAACTCATCCGCATTCAGCGGAACCACCTTGCTGTTGTCCTTCGGCAGCACCGCCTCAAAATTCGGGAACTGTCCCGTCAATTGCCGCGACGTCAGCAGCCGCGACCCAATCCGGAAGAACAGCGTCGACTCATCCTTGGCAAATTCCACCGTCTCCGAATCCGTCGAATCCAGCAGCGACTTCAACTCGTCCATTGCTTTCTTCGGCACCAGCGTTTTCATCTCGCCCGAGACGCCTTCAAACTTTTCTCCACTCCGCTCGCAGTGCGCCAGCCGGTGCCCGTCCGTCGCCACCATCGTGATCGACTCCGGCTTCAGCAGCATCAGACCGCCATTCAGCGTGTAGCGCGACTCTTCATTCGAAATCGCAAACCCGGTTCGCGCAATCAACCCGCGCAGCACCTGCGCGCGGATCGTCACCGCTCCCGCCGTCGGAAACGCCGGCAGGCTGGGGAAATTCGACTTCGCCATCCCCACCATCTTCGTATTCGACCGCCCGCATCGAATGCTGACCCAGTGATTCTCCAGCAGCTTGATCGTGATATCCGCATCCGGCAGCAGCTTCACATAGTCATACAGCTTCCGCGCCGGAATCGTGCACGAACCTTCTTTCTTCACCTTCGCCGCGCACGACGTCCGCAGGCTCAGATCCAGGTCCGTCGCCGTCAGCGACAACCGGTCTCCCGCCGCCTCAAATAAATAATTGGATAGGATTGGAATCGTGGTCTTGCGCTCGACCACTCCCTGGGTTGCGGTCAACTCTCGCAGCAACTCAAATTTGCTGACCGTGATCTCCATCGTCCCCGCGGCAACGGCGGCTTCCACCGGCATAATCCTTCTCCCCGAAACCTGCGACTGGCCGTGCTACTTCTGGTACTACCTTATATCAAATGCAAAACCTATAAAACCAGCAGTAACAGTAGGCTCTGCGGAGAAGTGGAAATCTCTCTCAACTTGCCTGTTGTCACTGCCTTCCCGCCCAACCTCTCGTGTGAGTAATCGGTCCCGCTGGCTTCGGAGCCCGTACTGTATCGTGCCCCTAATTTCGATTTCTCACTGGGCTTGCACAACTTCCACATCCCATTCACAGGCATCTACAAGGAAGACTGTATTGTAAAGTGGAAATCGCCACAACACCCGCGATTCATCCGCCTAATTGCTCGGTCAGTTTATTGATCAACCTGTTCAAATCTTTATCGTTCTTCCGGACCTCTTCAATCTTCTCCACCGAGTGCAGCACGGTTGTGTGATGCTTCCCGCCAAACTGCCGTCCGATCTCTGGCAACGAAGCTTCCGTCATATGCTTCGCCAGGTACATCGCAATCTGCCGCGGATACACGATGGCCCGCGAATTATTCTTTGCCTTGATTTCTACCAACCGCAGCCCAAACTGCTCGGCCACCATCTTCTGGATCGATTCGATTGTCACCTTGCGCGCCTGCGAGTCGATAAAATTCTTCAGCACCTGCTGCGCATAGGGCAGCGTGATCTCCGCCCCAATCAGCGAAGAGTGCGCCACCAGCCGGATCAGCGCCCCTTCCAACTCCCGCACGTTCGACCGGATATTCGACGCCACATACAGCGCCACGTCGGTCGGCAGCGTGACTTTCTCTTGCTCCGCCTTTTTCTGCAGAATCGCAACCTTCGTCTCCAGGTCCGGCGGCTGGATGTCCGCAATCAATCCCCACTCAAACCGGCTCCGCAGCCGGTCCTCAATTTCCGCCAACTCTTTCGGCGACCGGTCGCTGGCGATCACGATCTGCTTCATCGACTCGTGCAGAGCGTTGAACGTATGGAAGAACTCCTCCTGCGTCCGTTCTTTCCCCGTCAGGAATTGAATGTCGTCAATCAGCAGCACGTCCACATTCCGGAACTTATCCCGGAACGTCGTCATCTTGTCGTAGCGCAGCGAGTTGATCATGTCGTTGGTGAACTTCTCGCTCGACACGTAGCAAATTGCGCTCCCCGGCATCCGCCGCTTGATCTCGTGCCCGATCGCCTGCATCAGGTGCGTCTTGCCCATGCCCACGCCGCCATACAGGAAGAGCGGGTTGTAAGCCTTCGAAGGCCTCTCCGCCACAGCCTGGCATGCCGCGTGCGCGAACTGGTTCCCGCTGCCAATCACAAACGCATCAAACGTATACCGCGGATTCAGTTGCGCAGCGCCGTCCCAATCGAATCGCGACTGCGATGGACTCCCCGCCGCCGCAGCGCTCAGCCCGCCATCGTGCCGGACCGCCGTGGCCGCCGGATCATCCTCCGGCGTCACGAACTTCACATCGTTGAATCCCAGTCCCAAGACGTCAATCGCTTCCTGGATCAGGTCCGCGTATTTATCGCCCGCATGGCGAAATTCCACCGTCGGCACGCGCACGAACAGCACGCCTCCGCTCGAGTGGCTGTAACGCGTCGGCTTGAGCCAGGTATCGTACGAGTGCCGGTTGATTTTCTTTTCCAGCGCATCCAGAATGCGCGCCCACGGATTCGGAGAGAGGGTCGTTGTGCTTGGAGCTGACATATATGAATTTTTTCACCACTGCGGCGCCCTGGCGGCTGGTGTAAGAGCGCCTTCGCAGACTGCCGTGCTGATTCGGTGGAACGTTAATTTTACTGCGGAATGTGTCCGTTCTGACGTCGCGCTGAAAATTTTCTCGTGGGCCAAAAGCAGGACCAGTCCGGCATACTAGCACAAAAAATTTTGTTGTGTGAAAAACTTCGGCTGGACTTTTTTGCGAATCCCTATTCAGTACCCGATTCCATCGCGCTGTCAAGTGCCGCAATGGTAACTGCCGCGCAGACTGTGCAGTCTCGAGTGCGACGCACACGATCCTCTGTGTCCTCTGTGGTTGAAAGTTTTTCTCCGCGTTCTCCGCGCGACTCCTCAGCGCTCTCTGCGGTTCAAGATTTCATCAGACCCCTGCACACTATTTTCCATGATCCATCCCAGCAACCCGCTCATGCAGAATCCCACGGCGTTCAACACCCCATGAGTCCGCGCCATCTGCGGAATGGTCAGCACATCGCTCCCGAAGAAGTCGGCAACCGCATACATCCCCGCCAGCACCATTCCCGCAAACACGCAGCCCGCCGCCACCTGCAGCAACACACGCGCATTCGCGTCTTCCGCTTTTCGCCCGTATCCCCGCACAAAAATCGCCAGCCCCGCCACGCTAATAGAAAAGAAAACTCCAGCCACCATCTTCAGTGCCGGAGAAATCACAAATCCCGCCGCCACCAAGTAAGGCATTCCAATCACGAGAGCGACAACCCAGCGTAGCCAGCGCACCTTCCCGCGCCTCTCCGCAAACTGCAGCGTAGCCGCCGCAATCATCGCCGTCGCAAATCCCGCAAAATGAAAATGCACCGCCGTCAGCAACCCAATCGGCTCCTGAATCCCCATCGGCCGCAGTCCCCATCGCGAGGCCACCAGCCACGCCCCACCCACCGCTAGGTCCAGATAAGCGACGCTCACCACGACACGTGCGAATGAAGTGCGGGCAGATGTCGATCTATGGGAAGTAAATGTCGCGGGGGCGCTCGCGACTAACCACGAAGCAGAAATCAAATCTCCAACTCCCGCCCCGGCCATAAGCAAACAAACCACCAACCACCCGCAAGCCAATTCCGCAGCCGTACGTCCAGGCCCAATCCAAACTGCGCCCACTGCGAGAGCAGCCGCCACAGGCTGAATCCTCCGCGCAATCGACGCCAATCCTCTCCCGCGCTCGAACCCACGTCCCAACTCCATCCCCAACGGCACAATCACCAGCGGCCCAAAAAGAAACATCAACTCAATCGCTCCAAAGCGCGCGACCCCAACCCGCGCCAGCACCGCGAGCCCAGCCCAAACCACCGCCCCACCAGTAGCGCTCACCCGCGCCCACATTGCCGTGTCAGTCGGCGCCGGCGCCACCCGTTCAGCAATCTGCTTCTCCTCACGTTCCAATGTCGTAGTCATGACCATCTCTCACATTGTCTGGGTTGCCCCACCCTTCCCGCGGTTTGTTTGTAAAGTCCCGAGGGAACGGTGGGGTTTGTGACTCTCATCTCGTCGCCGCCATCCCAAACACCACCACCAGCACCGCGAGCGATCCCACATAAAGCATGTCCAGCCCCCAGTTCTCTTTCCGCACCTCGCGGTCGTAATAAAAAATCTGCAGCCCCACCCGCAGCAACCAAAACGCCGCGATAAATCCACTCAGAAATCGCCCCAGCACACTCTCCCCGGCCAAATCCCGCGCGAACCCAAAGCAAAGCGCCGCAAACAGTCCCAGCACGACCACGATGTAAATCCAATGAACATAAAAAATCTGCCGCAGAAATCGTGGCACCCCGGCCAGCCGCTCTCTTACCCGCAACCTCCTCGGCAGCGGAACATTCGCCGCAATAATTCCCAGGTGCACCACTCCGGCTCCCCAAATCGCCCGCACCATCCAATCCGAATTCATAGCGCCCCCGATAGGACTCTCTGTGTGCTCACTCAGCGTCCTCAGCGGTCAAAATTTTTCGCTCCCTCCGTGACCCTCTGTGTCCTCTGTGGTTATCGAACTTTCGTTACGTCAGATAGTTCTGTATACTCAGAACGCACACGGCAAAAAAAATTATCCCGCCTTCTTCCTCACCTTCGTCCCCATACGCAACAGCTTCCTCACTGTCCCCGTAGGCAGCCGCTTCATCTGGTCATACAGCTCCGTCACCGCCTCAAAGAATCCCGCCATGGCCGCCAGCCGCTCCCGCGTGTAATCCGCCCCAGCCTCCTTCGGATCAAGGTCCGCCAGGCACTGCCGCAGAATCTCGCGCGTCGGATCGATCTCCCTCCGCTTCCTCTGCTCGATCACCAGCCGGAACATCTCCCATACATCCTTCATCGACTCGTAATGCTCCCGCCGGTCGCCTAGCACGTGCACCGCCCGTACGATCCCCCAAGTCTCCAGTTCCCGAATCGACGTGCTCACATTCGATCGCGCCACGCTCAGCGTCTGCGCAATCTCCTCCGCCGGCAAGGCGTGCGGTGACAAGTACAGCAGCGCGTGAATCTGCGCCACCGTCCGGTTGATCCCCCACCGCGTCCCCATCTCGCCCCAGTGGAGGATGTACTGTTTCTGCACTCCGGTTAGTTCTGGCATATCATTATTTTCAGTACAGACAGAATATACTGAAAGCCGCTCGCTTGTCTAGTGGAAAAAGTTAGACGGTCAAACGTGTGGATGCCCCACTTCTCCCTGCTTTTGGGAGAAGTGGGGATTTGCTATTTCGGTCGTGCGGAATTTACGACTTTCAGTTGGCAGGGGAGCGCGAAGGATCACTCAAGCTGATCAATTTTCCCGGAGGATACTCGGCCGGGTTCAGCGGAACTCCAGGAGTCTGATTAACGATCGTCAGCACTTTCCCGCTTCGTACTCCCTGAATGGTCAGGCGCTCGGGTTCCACCGTGAGCACCCGGTACTCCTCGTCAAAGAGTTCCTTTTTTTTTGCCTTCATAGGGGAATGGGATGCAATATCTCGCCCGCGCGATTCCATGTTAATTTTCAGAAAATTTCACGCCCGCCCCTTGACAATCCCCGCGGGTTGTAAGCCCAAGTCGGCGGAGGCGAATTTCGCCGCCGTGCCGGCGGCTGTCGGGCTTAGCCTGCCCTGAGCGAAGTCGAAGGGTCCCCGCCCGCCGCGCACGCGATGCAGCCTGCAGAACTTATTCGTACCGCAAAGCCACCATAGGATCCACCTTCATCGCCCGCCGCGCCGGGACGTATCCCGCGACCAGCGCCACGAAAACCAGCAACACCGACACACTAACAAAGGTCACCGGATCTCCCGGCGTAACCTCGACGAGGAAATCGCTTACCAGCCGGCCCACGGCAAACGCCGCCAGTAGTCCCACCACCAATCCACCACTGACCATCACCAACCCACCGCGTCCAACCATTCGCAGAATGTCGCTCCGTTGCGCGCCTACTGCCATCCGCAGCCCGATCTCCCTCGTGCGCTGGCTTACCGAATACGACATCACTCCGTAGACGCCCACAATCGCCAGCGCCAATCCCAGCAACCCGAGCGCCGCCGCCAGGCCTGCCCCGACTTCGAACAGCAGCAAGCCGTTGATCCCTTGCAAAGCAGCCGTCATGGTGCGCACTCCATAGACGGGCATCGCGGGCGCAAGCGACTGCACCATCTGCTGGATCTCATGCACCATCGCCTGCGGAGCTTGCGCCGTCCTTACCTGCAATGTTTGGACCGGTAAGTAATGTTGCGCGATCGGCAAATAAAAAGTCGGCTCGTACACACCGTAAGCCTCCGCCATGCGGCTGTTCTTTACGACGCCTACGATGCTGATGGGATGTCCCGTGTCCTCCGCCATCGCGAACGACCGGCCCAGCGGATCCTGCCCCGGCCAATAGCGTTCCGCCATCGCCTGGTTGATCACGGCCACGCGCGCCGAATTTTCGTTATCTTCATCGTTGAGTTCCCGCCCGCGCAGCAGCCGCATGCCCATTGTCTCAAAATATCCTGACGACACCGAGTTGTCTTCGGCGTGAGGCGCGCCTTGGCCTTTCACAACCGAGTATCCAGGAACGACAAGATCGGCGCCGGAAACCGACTCGCTCAGTGGAACCGCCGACGCCAGGCTCGCCGACTGTACTCCCGGCAGCGCCCGCGTGCGCTCCAGAATTTCCCGAAACAGCGGCTTCGCTTGCGCCTCGTTATACCCGATCCCGTTCGGATCAATCGTCAGATTGAGCACCCCTTTCGGATCGAACCCCAGGTCGGCTCGCTCCACTCCTTGGAGACTCCGTACCAGCAACCCTGCGACGATCAGCAGCGCCAACGATCCGCCCACTTCCACTCCCACCAGAATGCTGCGCATGCGCTGGCGTCCGCCGCTCGAGGTGCGTCCACCTTCATGCAACACATCGCTCAGATTGCCGCGCGACAGCCGAAGCGCCGGCACGATCCCCACGACCATTCCTGTGGCCAGCGCCACCGTGAGCGCATACGCAAACACTCTCCAGTCGAAACTGAAATCCAAAACCAGCGGCAACTCGGTCTGCGCCGGCAACGCGCTCAAAAGGCGGCTTCCGCCGACGCCCAGTAACACTCCCGCAACGCACCCCATGCCGGCCAGCAGCAGACTCTCGGTCAGCAGTTGACGAATCAGTCGGCCTCGCCGCGCGCCCAGGGCAGCCCGCACCGCCATCTCCCTTTGGCGAATGCCGGCGCGCACAAGAAATAGATTCGCCACGTTCACGCAGGCGAGCGCCAGCACTGTCCCGGCGAGAATCAGGAACAGAGCCGCCAGCTTCGGCAGCGGATTCTCTCCCGTGATCAGCCCCGGCGGCCGCATCGCTTTCGCCTGCAGCTCGCGATTCCCGCTCTCCCTCGGATACTGCCGCAACATCCGAGTCCCCACCACCGCCACCGCGGACTGTGCCTGCTCCAGCGTTGTTCCCGCTTTCAGTCGCCCGAACACAATCATGTCCCGCGCTTTCGGATTATTCAGAAAATCCCTGGCCGTGCCCCTCTCAATCGAATACATGCCCAACGGCAGGTACGCTTCCGTCTCCACGATGGGAGTAAGTCCTAGAAATCCCCTTGGCGCGACGCCCACCACGCTCACCGCCGTCCCATTGATAAACGCGGTCTTGCCGATCACCGACTGGTCGCCATCGAAGCGCGACCGCCAGTAGTTGTAGCTTAGTACGACCACCGGATCGGCCCCAGCAACCATTCCCTCGGTCGGCAGAATGAACCGCCCGAGATAAGGCTGAATGCCGAGCAGCGAAAAGAAATCGCCGCCCACATAAACCGTCTGCACCGGCTTGGTCACGCCATTCCAGGTCAAACCATTGGGAGCACTCTGCGCGCCCTCCAACCCCCCAAAAATAAAGGAGGACATCCCGGAAAATACTTCGCCACCCTGTTTGCGAATCTCCGCAAACTCCGGATAAGAAAATTGCGGCTCCGCGTTGACCACACCTCCAGACACAACCAGGTATGTCATCTGCCCAGGATCCTTGATCGGAAGCGGCCGCAGCACCAGCCAATCCACCATGCTGAAGATGGCGGTGTTCGCCCCAATGCCCAGCGCCAGTGTCAGCACCGCCATCGAGAAAAATCCCGGGCTCTTACGCAACTGCCGCAGCGCGTGCCGAAGATCCTGCACGACTCCATTCATAATCCACTCTCTAATTTGAACGTAGGGGAACTTAAATTGATATTCAACATATGGGAACGTACAAGAGATTCAACGTATGGGAGCCTATAAAAGCACGACAGCCCCGA
>Ga0209166_10002047_pt1 | contig 15834 bp, 15 predicted proteins | sample Coa_R1_3_FD_187151 | JGI IMG/M metagenome (GOLD analysis project Ga0209166, IMG submission 187151) | Surface soil microbial communities from Centralia Pennsylvania, which are recovering from an underground coalmine fire - Coalmine... | ecosystem: Environmental > Terrestrial > Soil >... | reverse complement strand
CTGGAGATGGACGTAGATGATGAAGCGGATCTCCGCGCGCTTCTGCGCCATGATTTGACCCATACCGCGACAGGAAAGTGGCTCGAGGAAAGTGGCGTCGCCGCACGTTTCAGGACCCGCGCCACCGTTGTGTAAACCCCGTGCTAGTGCACGTGCTTTTCGTACGGCTTGTTCGCGGTGATCCCTTTTCCTTCGGTCACAACGATCGTCTCTCCCGCAGCGACATTATTTATCTGATCGCGCTGACCGCTGGGCCACAGAATATCGACCCGCTCTGCTTTTTCTAGTTGCCCGAGGCCGAATGTGAGCACGAGTTCACTCGCCGAAAGATAGCTCGAGCCGCTGTGCAACATCTGCGCTTGCGTTCCGCCGGCCGCCGTAACGCGCACGGTCGCGCCGATCCCGTCGCGATTCGATTTTGTTCCAACGAGCTTCACTCGCAAGCTGTGGTTCGCTGCCGTACCCGTCGCTTCATTGCGAAATAGAACAGCCGGGCCTCCGTTTGTGGCCATCAGCACATCGAGTCTTCCATCATTGTAAATATCCGCGTAAGCCGCGCCACGCGCCACCCGCGGCGCCGCAAACGCGGCCCCCACGGATTTCGTTACCTCTTCAAATTTCCCTTTTCCCATGTTCCGGAAAAGATGTGGCGGCATCGCATACTTTACGTTCGCCTGGACGCGCTGAATATCCGGATCGATGTGTCCGTTCGCCACGAAAACATCCGGCCACCCGTCCAAATCATAATCAAAGAAAAAGCACCCAAATCCCAGCGTCAACAAGGACGCCCGCCCAATTTCGGACTGCGGCGCTTCATCGACAAATAACCCCGAACCTTCATTGTGATAGAGAGAAAGCATCTGGTTCGCAAAGTTTGTAATCAAAAGGCTGGGATGCCCGGAGCGATCATAATCCGCCGTATCCACGCCCATGCCCGCGCGCGCTACGCCATCCTCGCTGAACGCCACGCCCGCGAGAACCGCTTTCTCCGTGAACGTTCCGTTGCCATTGTTGCGATATAGCTTGTTGGGCTGTGTGTCATTCGAAAGCAAAAGATCCGGCCAGCCGTCGCCGTCGTAGTCGAGCACCGCGATGCCGAGCGTTTTCGAAGTGGGATCGCCAAGCCCTGCTTTTTTCGTGGCATCTTCAAACGTGCCGTCGCCGCGGTTGTGCCACAGCCTCACCGCCGTGCCCTTGTACGATTCCGGCGTGCAATACGATTTGCTCTTTCCATCGAGCGTGCAGAAAAGATCCGTCTCCGGGCTCCACTGCACATAATTCGCAACCACAAGATCAAGCTTTCCATCCTTGTCGTAATCGACCCACGCAGCCCCCGTGCTGAATTCCTTCACTCCGCCGAGCCCGGCCTTCTGCGTCACATCCGTAAACGTTCCGTTCCCGTTGTTGTGAAACAGACGGCTCTGCCCGTAAGCCGTCACGAACAAATCGTCGTAGCCATCATTATCAAAATCTCCGACGGCCACTCCCATGCCGAACATTTCTTCCGCATCCAGACCCGCTTTGTGCGTCACATCCGTAAACGTGCCGTCTTGATTGTTGTGATACAGCTTTGGCATCGAGTGCTTTCTCGTATGCCCAGGCCAGTCCATCCCATTCACGAGAAAGATATCCGGCCAGCCGTCGTTGTCGTAATCGATGAACGCGACGCCAGGCCCGAGCGTCTCCGGCAGATATTTCTTCCCGAACGCGCCATTGTTGTGGACAAAGTGGATGCCGGCCTTTTGCGTGACATCACGAAACGTCACCCCCGGCGGACTCGCGGGAGTTGGTGCGCTCGTTCCCGCAGCTGCCGCAAAATACAAACCAATCGCCAGTCCCGCCAAAGCGGCCGCGGGCTTCTTCACTGTCCCACCGTATTCCCATCGCGGCCCACGCCCAGCGCATCGGCCACTCGATTGATGTAGTTGAACCACGACGCAATCAGCGTGATCTGCAAGATGCCGCGGTCGTCAAATCCCGCGGCGCGCAGCTTCGTGTGGTCCGCGGGGCAAACCTTCGTCGCGTCCTTCGTCAGCTTCACCACATACTCCAGCATTGTGCGGTCCTGTTCCGTGATCGGAGCGGTCCGATAGTCCTTCTTCAGCGCTTCCACCATCTCCTGATCCAGAGTGACGCGACGCAGAAACTCTGCGTGAGATTCGATTCAATAGTGGCACCGGTTCGTCACCGAAACCATCGTCGCGATCATTTCATGCTGATGCCGTTTCAAGGGCAATTCCGGCGACAGCAAAGCGCCAAACGTGCTGAACGCATGAAGAAGTACATCCGGGAAAAGCGAGTGCGAGCCAACGATGCTCGCCTCAACTCCAGCGAAAACAGCAGCCACGGGCGTGGCGTATTCGACGGGATAAAGCCTGCGCTCGTCTTCAATCGCCTTCTTGACGCTCTCATCCTCTTCCATTCGAACCGTCTTGATCCAAGTCATGCGCGATGGCCCCCAAAGGATCCGTCCAAGAATTATCGCGATCCGCCGCCTGTTTTTGCTATTGCTCCCGCCTTTGCTCTTGTTTCTTCGGTTGTTCGGCGCGCGGCGGCTTTGTACGCAGTTGCAGCCCTTTTCGGAGTGCCGGTGGCCAGCGCCACGGAAACATGCTCGTGAATCAACTGCCGCTCGTTGTTGTCTTCAGGATGCGCCTGCCGGTAAGCTCCCGTGATTGCCTGAGACGCTTCGTCCGCCTTGAACCGCAGATAGCGTTCTTTGTGTTCGTTCGCTTTCGTCTCGTCGCCAAGTCCGTTGTAGCAAAGCATCAGGTTATAATTCGCCTGCAAATCTTCCGGATCAATTGCAAGTGTCCGCTGGAAAGCTTTCACCGCCTCTGCATATCGCTTCTGCAAAAATAAAATTCGCCCCAACTCGTCAATCACCACACGGTCTCGGGGATATTGCGCCAGCACGATCTGCAAGCGCTCCGCCGCCTCGTCGTACTTTCCTTCCTCTCGTAACACCCGCGCGTAAAAGAAATTGGCCCGCGCCAGCTTGGGCGCGATCGCCAGCGCCTGGTCCAATACTTTCTGTGCGCCCTCTATGTCGCCTTCTTGCACCAGGCACCGTCCGATATTCACCCATCCATCCGGATTTTGCGGATCGATCTCCGTAATTTTCTCAAACGCTGCCGCCGCCCCCTTCAAATCTCCCTGCAAAAATAGCCCGATGCCGTAATCGTTCCACCGCGTCCAGTCCTCTTTCGCCAGCTTCACCTCCGGTTTCGGCGCGGCCGCGTTTCGCGGCAAGATCCGCAGGCTTTTCGTGTCTTCTGCAATCGTGATGATTGGAAGATTCGGAATCTTTTTCAGCTCGCCGGCAACCTGCGAAGTATCGCCCGTGAACGCAATCTTCCTGTCGTCGTACTCTGGCGCAAACCCTCCCCCCGTCTTGCCCGGCTCCTCCACTCCTGCGTATGCAAACTGCGTGTTCCACCACATGAACTTCCGGTAGTTCAGCTTCGCGTGCAGCGTGATCTTCTCCCCCGCATTCTCCGGAATGTGCAGCCGGAAGTGCGCGGTATCCGCCGCCCCCGGCGGAATCAAGTGCGCATACATCGTCGCCCGGTTCGCCCACGCATTTCGTTTGTTGATGGGATTGCCGTGCTCATCAATCTGCAGCGACTTGTAGAAGTGAGCGCCTTTTTCCACCGGCCCTTTGCCGTCGTCCTCGACTTTTCCGCTCCAGAACACCGTCTGGCCTTTGTCGTCCACGGCCTTCAACTCCAGCCACACATCAAAAGCATCGACCGTCCCGCCAGGAAAAAAGTGCCCCACTTTTCTCGTCCTGACCACCACATCCACTAACTCGTCATCGCCGCGCCGCACGGCCGCATCCACGACGCCTAATGGCGCCGTAATCGGCCGCACTTCCCCCGCCGCTCCCGTAGGCGTCAATACTTCCGCTTCCTCTCCCACCGCAAAGGAAGTAGAAAGTTCCGGCCTCACGACCCCGCCCCCCGCGGCTTCTTTTTTCTCTTTCTCCGCCGGCGACACCGCAAAAATATCCACGGTCACTTGCTTATCCTGCAGAAAGTGCGTGCTCGTCTCGAGCTGTTGCGCATCCTCGTTCGCCGTCGGCAACGCGGTATTCGCCCCGGGGAAGCGGTGCGAGTGCACAAATCCATTCACGTTTCCCGCGTCCTTCGATTGCACCAGCGGCATGTGGCAATCCGCGCACATCTGTGGATTCGCCGGATAGTAGAACGACCGCGCGCCTTGTCCGGAAACGCCGCTGGCCTGCCAGTTGTCATATTCGTTGAACCCGCGCACCCACCGGTAATGATTCACCGGCACATCCAGATGCACCTTGTGGCACGCCGAACAAAATTCCGCCACTTGCGTTCGCATGAACGGCTTCAAGAACGTCCGCCGGTGAGGTTCGGGATTCAAGTTCACCACAAAATCGTGCAACCTCCGCACCAGCGGATTGTCGCTCGCAGCCAGTGCATGCAGCTTCGGATACTCCAGCGTGTAGTCGCCCTGCCCCATCGTGCTCTTCACGTGCACGATGCTGTGGCACATCAGGCAGCTCAGTCCCGCATTTGCCGCCGGCGTATTTTCAATTTCTCGTATTGGCCTGTCGAACATCCCGCTGAAGAGCAGCGACGGGTCGTGGCACCCTGCGCACCACCTCGAAGGCTTCACGCCCACCACGTCTTGCATGTACTCGATGCTTTTCCGGTACCACTGATTATTGAACGACGAAAAGTGGTGCATCGAGCCGTACCACTGCTTGTAAATATCTTCGTGGCAGCGCTCGCACGCCTGCGATTGCATGAAATATTTTGCGGGGATGTTGACGCCGCCCTTGGTCTGCGCCGAGCTCGGAAAAAATTTCCCCTGTGGCCCGTCTCCTTCGTTGTCCATCGTCGCCGGAGAGATCTCGGGATTCGAGATTCGGAAAGCGTCGTTCCAGGCCACCGTGCGATACCACCATGCGCCCGCCGATATTCCCGCCACAACGGCGGCCAGTGCCGTGGACCGCAAAATCTGTTGCGCGCCCCCCGCGCCCAGCCACCCGCGCGAAGCCAGCCACGAACCCGCAAGAAACGTCGCACCTAGCACACTCGAAAAAATGTGCGCATACAGCAAATTCTTCATGGGCAAGGACGTGCCCTTGAATATCAGCACCACCCCTAGCACCGCGCCCGCCGCTAGCAAGGACCATCCAAAACACGCGCCCGGCGTGCTCGTCCGCAGCAATTTCACAAGAAACGGCAAAAGGAGCGCTGTCAGGAAGATTCCAGCAGCCACATGGAACAGCACTACAACAATGTAAGCAATGTTTGCCGAAGGGAAGCCGTACAAATACACGGCGCTCGCAGCCAAAGCTATCACGCTGTGCGAACGCCACTGGCTCATTGGGCCTCTTGCCACTGGGAAAAATTCATTCTCGCAAACTCACCGCTGAAAATAAAGGCGGCCGGCGCTGTGCGGGCGTCCGGCCGCGGGTGCTTGGGGTGCCTCCACGTCGCCATAAACTCGGTAAGGTGGGAAGCATACTGCTTGTGTGTGTGTTATAGCGAGCCACCAAAAATCTGGCAATACTGCAAAACGATTAGAAGCAAATTATTTTTTAACCCCTTTTGTTTCAATGATTTCGTAGGCTTTTCCGGCGGGCAAATCCTGGTACTCCTCGGTCCTACCGCTAGGCCACTCGATTGTCACCCGATCGATCTTTTCGCTCTTGCCAACTCCAAAGGTCACGGGCAGTTCGGATTGCGACAAATAACTCGACCCTCCCCGCACAATTCTCAACTGGCTTTGTCCGCCGGCGTAAATCCGTACAACAGCTCCAATCGCATCACGATTTGATTTTGTTCCCACCAACTGAAATCGGATGCTGCGGTTTCCTCCCTGCAGATCATTCCTGTACAAATACGCTGGTCCATTATTTGTCGTCATCAGTAAATCCAGGTCCCCGTCGCGGTCGAAGTCTCCATAGGCAAGGCCGCGCCCTACGATGGGAGTTTCAAACCCGCCGCCAAGTTGCCGCGCCACGTCGCGGAATTTTCCGCCGCTTTCATTCAGGAAAAATTGCGGCGCTTGCGCGTAACCGACGTTGCCGCGAATGTTTCGCACCGTCTCGTCGATGTGCCCGTTCGCCACGGCCAGGTCCAGCCAGCCGTCCAGGTTGGCATCGAAGAACGCGCATCCAAAGCCAAGCGTGTTCCGCGAAGGCGCGCCCAGACCCGCGGGCATCGCAACATCATCGTAGGTGCCCGAGCCGCCGGACCCTTTGCCTGCGGACCCTCTGCCCGCGAAATGGTACAGGCCGATCATTTCATTGTCGAAGTTGGTGATCGCCACGCCGGGCTTGCCGGTATTTTCAAAATCCCCGGTGTCGATTCCCATTCCTGCTCTTGCTTTTCCATCCGTGCTGAAGGCCAGCCCCGCCTCGACGCCCACATCCTTGAATTTTCCATTCCTCAAATTCTTGTACAATTTGTTGGGTTGCGTGTCGTTGGCCACCAGCAAGTCTGGCCAGCCGTCCTGATCGTAGTCGAACATGGCTACGCCCAGGGATTTCGAGCTGCTGTCGAAAATTCCGCTCGTCGCCGTCACATCCTCGAATGTTCCATTGCCGCGATTATGGAAAAGCCAGCAGGTGTCCCCGCGATATGCTTCCGGCGTGCAATAGGACTTGTGCGTTCCATCCAGGCTGCAAAACACATCATGCTCCGGCGACCAGCGCACGTAGTTGCACACGAAAAGGTCCAGCAATCCATCGCGGTCGTAGTCAAGCCAAAGTGCGGAGGTACTGAAGCCATGCCGGTTCAGCAAGCCGCTCGCTTTGGTTACGTCAATAAACGTGCCCTTGCCGGTGTTGCGAAAGAGCCGGCTCTGTCCCACGCAACTGATGAAAATATCCGGGAACCCGTCGTTGTTGTAGTCGCCCGCCGCTACTCCCATTCCGTAGAGCTCGACGTCCAGCCCAGCGGCGCGCGTCACATCGCTGAATGTCCCGTTGCGATTGTTCCGGTAGAGTTTCAGCGTTGATCGCTGCCGCTGGTGTCCCGGCCAGTCCATTCCGTTGACGAGCAGGATGTCCTGCCAGCCGTCGCGGTCGTAATCGAGGAATGCGCAGCCCGATCCAAGTGTCTCCGGCAAGAGCTTTCCGCCGTACGCGCCGCTGTTGTGCTGAAACTGAATCCCCGCCGCGCCGGTTACATTGGCTAGCTGAAAGCCAAGATCGTCTCCCGTTCGCGCAAACATCCGTTCAGGTGCAAACGCGGCTCCGAAGCCCGCCGCGCATGCTCCCAATAGTAAATCGCGCCTCCTCAAGGCAAGTTCACCAGGCCATGTCGAATCGCGTAAACCACAAGCTCTGCGGTCTTGTGAATTCCCAGCGCGTCCATGATGTTCGCGCGATGCACAGACACGGTATTCGCGCTCAGATTCAGCTCCGCGGCGATCTCCTTGTTCGATTTTCCCGCCACGATGCGCTGTAGCACTTCGAGTTCTCGAGGCGTCAGCCCGCCTTCGCGTTCGCCTTTCAGCGCGGTTGGATGCGCTACCTGGGGATCGAGAACTTTTTCTCCCCTCGCCACTCGTTTGACCGCATTCGCCAGGTCCAGGTCCCTGGCGTTCTTCAAAATGTATCCGCGGGCTCCTGCGTCCAATGCCTGCCTCACGAGCGTGTCTTCCGAATGCATGCTCAGCATCAAAATCGCCGCATCGGGCCTGGCTTCCAGAATTCGCCGCGTTGCTTCGAGTCCGTTCATTCCCGGCATCGCGCAGTCCATCACAATCACGTGCGGCCGCTCTTTCGCCGCCAGGCGCACCGCTTCTTCGCCGTCGCCTGCCTCGCCGATGACTTCGATCTCCGCATCGTCTTCCAGGATGCGCCGGAATCCACGGCGCACCAGCGCGTGATCGTCCACCAGCAACACCGTTAGCTTATCCGCCATGCGTCTCGACTTTCTGGCGCTCGATGCGCAGTCGAACCATCGTGCCTCCCTCCGCGGGTTGCAGAAATTCCAGAGTCCCTCCGATCAACTCGGCTCGTTCGCGCATCGCGACCAGTCCAATCCCCCGGCTATTTTTCTCCGGCACAATTCCTTTTCCATGATCTTCAACTTCCAGCTCAAGAGCATCCGGCAAAAACTTAAGCCGCACCCACACTTCCTTTGCTCCGGAATGCCGGCTAACATTATTCAGCGCTTCCTGCAAAACGCGGTAGACATGCACGCTTGCCGCTCCGTCGAGCGGAAATGCCACTCCGGATTTCTCATAGTGCACGGTGATTCCCGCTTGGCGCTCCACCGTCGGGATATACCAGTCCAGAGTGCTCTCCAGTCCCGCTTCTTCGAGCAGCACCGGGTGCAGCGCTTGCGACAAGCTGCGAATATTCTCCAGCGTCGATTGCGCGATTTCGCGCACCTCCTGTACCTCCTCTCGTACTTTCGAGCCCTCCGGCAGGTGGCTCCCCGCGCGGCCCAGCAGCGACCCGATCGCCGTCAGCACCTGCCCGAATTCATCGTGCAACTCGCGCGAAATATGCCGCAGCGTGGACTCTTGCGTCGAGATCAGTTTTTGCGCCAGCTCACTGCGGTGCTCGGAAAGCGCCGCAAGTCTTGCAAAAATGATCCGGTTCGTTCGAATTAAATACAAGCTCGTCAGCACAATCGTGATCAGCATCGCGCCCAAAAACAAGTACAGCTGGCGCTGCACGCCGTCGTAGATTTGCGCGATGCGCCCCGCCGCCTCCTCCTCGCCTTCGTTGTTTTGCACCAGCAACCGTGAAACCGCTGTGCTCAACGATTCCTGCCTGGCTTGCAGTGTAAGCCGTATTTGCTCGCGTGCCTCCGCCTCTTTTCCCTCGGCGGCCAATGCAAACATGCGGCCGACCGCGTCCCAGAATTGCGCCACCGATTGACTGAGATACTTTCGCTGCTCGGGTGTCCGATTTGCTCCCGCCAATGGCTCTTCGAGATGCAGCGCCACATCCAGATCTTCGCGAATGCGTTCGAATTGCGCCGTCCACGCCGTCAGCGGATACGGCGCGCTCGCGTCCAGCATGTCCCGCATCGCCAGCCCTATCGAGTTCAAATCGTTCTGCACGCGCAGCAGCTGCAGGGAATCCTTGCGGTTCCGGTCCACCATTTCGCTCTGCAATTTTCGCAAGCCGGAAAGTTGCACCCGGATGTAAAACGAATACGCCACCACCGCGGCTAGCGTGATGATGAGCCCGAGTAAAAGGCCGGTTGTCGGCGAGCGCTGCGCTGGCGATGGCACGGAAAGAGAATACCTCAGGCGGCCGCTTGGCGGCGCACGAGGAGCAGCAGAAAAATCATCGCGATGGCCGAGGAAAGCGGGACAAGCAAACCGATCCGCAAGCTGCCGGCGTGTGCGGAAACAAATCCCACGAACCACGGACCGACCGCGGAGCCGACCGACGACATGGAAAACATCAGCCCGCCCAGCCGCACCGCTCTTGCTCCGTACCAGCGGGAGAGCCACGCCACGCAAACTGGGAAAATCGTCGCGCATCCCAAACCCGCAAGGGTCATGGTCGCAAACGCCAGGTCTTGCCGCGTTGCCAGCACCAACAGAGTGTTTCCAACGATGACCACGATCAGCGCGCTCATCACCAGCCGGTATTCGCGGACACGCGCGAGAATAAATGGCGCGGACGCGCGGCCGGCCAAAAGCCCGCCATAGAAAAACATGGGAGCAAGCGTGGCCCAGAAAGTCCCGCCTCCGGAGAGACGCTTGGCGTGCGTGGCGGCCCAGCTGCCCAGGCTGACTTCAATTCCGACGTACAGGAAAAATAGCGCTGCAAGAGCGAGCGTGGTCACCAGGCCAGGGCTGGCTGTGGCCGTCTTTGCCGCGTCGCCGGATGTCGTGTGCTTTCCTGCGGGCATTTCCGCAAAGATAACGGAAAACGCCAGCAACGCGCCGAACCCGGCGAGGACGTAGAGCAGGCGCGTGAGAAATCCGAATTTCAGAGCGAGCATGACCAGCGCAGAACAAGAGACGGCTCCCGCGCCCCAGGCCAGATTCACCAGGCTCACCAGCGACGCGCTGCGCGCGCCGCCAATTTCCGCCACCGCGAGATTCGTCGGTGGAACCACCAACCCATAACCTGTTCCCAGCGCCGCCAGCGCGAAAAGTACCACTGTCATCGAGGAGGCGTTGATTGTTGCCAAGCCCGCGGCCATCAAAGCGTAACCAAGAACGAGCGGCGTTTTGCTGCCGAGATAATGAGTGATCAGGCTGGATAGCCAGACACCGCCAAGCGAGCCGGAAAACTCAACGGCGAAGAAAATGCCGGCTTGCGAGTCGTTGAGAGACCAGCGCGCAATGAAGAGCGGCAGCAGCGGACCCGAGAGCGTGATCTCGAGACCAGTCAGGACGAATCCGGCGAAGAGCAGCACGAGCAGGTAACGCTGGCGTGCCGCGGCGTTGAGTGCGATGGCTTGTGCGCTCACTGGTTATCAACCATTTTGCAGGACTATGGCGCCGCGAGCAACCCAGCGTTTTCGGTGCGCTTTTTATGCCTGCGGAAAAGTTGATCCCTCCGATTTCAAATCGCCATCTTTCCGATTTCACGATTTAGTTCTTCAGCATTCAAAACTTAGTCCTCTCCAGTCGGCGATGCGATAGTATGAAGCGCTTTGCTAGACGCTTTTATGATTCTCTCTTTGATGCATTCATGATCGATGTTGGCCTCATCGGGTTTGGGCTTGCCGGCCGGTCGTTTCATGCGCCGGTGATTCGCGCCGTGCCCGGCTTGCGGCTGGCAGCGATTTTGCAGCGCAGCGGCAACGAGGCCGCCGAGAAATATCCCGATGTGCGCACCGTGCGCACGATGGATGAACTTCTATCCATTTCAGAAATTCGGCTGGTCGTCATCGCCACGCCAAACGATTCGCACTATCCGCTTGCCCATGCGTGCCTGGCCGCCGGACGCGATGTGCTCGTGGATAAGCCGTTCACGACAACTCTCGAAGAGGCGACCGCACTGGTCGAGTTTGCGAAGCAAAAGGGCCGATTGCTCACCGTGTATCAGAATCGGCGTTATGACGGCGATTTTCAGGCCATCGTGCAGCTTGTTGCGAGCGGCGCACTGGGACGCATCGTTCGCTTTGAATCGAATTACGACCGGTATCGTCCGCAGTTGCGGCCGGGCGCCTGGCGCGAACGGTCCGGGCCGGGAAACGGCATTTTTTTTGACCTTGCGCCGCATCTCATCGACCACGCACTGCTGCTTTTCGGCATGCCGGAAGCGCTGACGGCCGATATTCGCATCGAGCGCGAGGGCGCTGTGACGGATGATGCGTTCGACCTCGCTTTTCACTATCCCCGCGGCCTGCGGGCGGATTTGCGTTCCTCCATTCTCGCCGCTGCCACTCGCCCGCGCTTCCTGCTGCATGGAACACAAGGCGCGTTCGGCAAGCAAACATTCGATCCGCAGGAAAATAATCTGCGGCACGGCCGCATCCCCGCGGACACGGCGTGGGGCGCGGAGCCGGAAGAAAATTGGGGCGTCTTGACCCTTTCCGAGAACGGCGCGCTTACCCAGCGCAGAGTTGCCCCGGTGAATTGCGACTACCGCGATTTCTACGCCAATCTCCGCGATGCGATCCTCGGGAAAGCGAAACTGGCAGTGAGCACAGAGTGGGCGCTCGACGTGATGCGCCTGCTCGAACTGGCGCGGCAGAGCAGCAACGAGCGGCGAACCGTTTCTGTGCCTGTCATAAGATGAGTAGCGATCGCCTGCGTCCCTCTGATGACGGCCGGTCTGGCGAACGTATGGATTTGCGAAGGTATCCAGCGGCTCTCGCGTATAATCGAATTGTGAGTGAGATGAAGGAGCGCTGCCGTGGCTTCTGTCGTTGAATTGGCACCCTCGATACTGTCCGCAAACTTTGCGCAATTGGGTGCCGAGGCGAAAGCCGCGCTCGAGGGCGGCGGCACGGTTTTGCATCTGGATGTGATGGATGGGCACTTCGTGCCGAATATCACTATTGGGCCGCCCGTGGTTGCTTCGCTGCGAAAAACCATTCCGGATGTGACGTTCGATTGCCACTTGATGATTGAAAACCCGGATGAGTTCATTCCGGCGTTTGCGGAAGCCGGGGCGAACTGGATCTCCGTTCATCAAGAAGCCTGCGTTCATTTGGACCGCACGCTCCATTTGATTGAATCGCACGGGTGCAAGGCGGGCGTGGTGATTAATCCGGCGACTCCGGTGCATACGCTCGATGACGTCCTGGAAATTGTGCACCACGTTCTGGTGATGTCCGTGAATCCCGGGTTTGGAGCGCAGCATTTCATTCCCAATTCGCTCAAGAAAGTCGAAACGCTTGCGCGTATCCGTGAGTCCCGCGGCCTGGAATTCCGCATCGAAATCGATGGCGGCGTAGCGCTCGATACCGTCGGGGACATCGTTCGGGCCGGCGCGGAAATTCTTGTGGCCGGGAACGCCGTGTTTTCCCGCGGCGATATTCGCGAAAATGCGGAAACGCTTTTGCGCGCGGCGCGTTCGGCTTCGTCCTTGAGCGCGCCGTCAAGCCTGCGCCGAGCCTCCGCGCAGGTTTCACGCACTCCTAAGGCAGTTCGCCGGAGACGACAAACGTAGTTCACGGGCCGCGGGAGAACGCGGGCAAAGTTGGAGTCATCGGTCATCCTCAGAAGGATGACCCTACAGCCGTTATTGCTCCTCATAGTTCCAAGTCAGACCTCCGTCGACGACGAACGTAGTTCCCGTGACATAGCCGGATTCAGAAGACGCCAGAAATGCGGCGATCGATGCCACGTCTTCCGGTTTGCCAAGACGGCGCAGCGGGATATTCTCCAAAAGACTTTTCAATTTCACCGGATCGTTCAAAAGATTCTTGTTGATGGGCGTTTCGATCGCGCCGGGAGCGATGTTGTTGACGGTGATGTTGTATGGGGCGAGCTCGATGGAGAGATCTCGCGTGAGCATTTTCAGTCCGCCTTTGCTGGCGCAATAGGAAGCGAAATGCGGGAAGGGAAGCTCCTCGTGAACGGAGCTGATGTTGATGATTTTTCCCGGGCGTTTGGCCTGCATTAAGTAGCGGACCATCGCTTGCGTCACGAAAAACAAGCCTTTCAGATTTACGTTTAGCACGAAATCATAATCGGCTTCGGTCACGTCCCAGAAAGGCGCGCGCTTTTCGACGCCGGCGTTGTTGACGAGGATGTCCAGTGCGCCGAGCTGCGAGACGGTTCCGGAGATGAAGCGCTGGCCGTCGGCGAGTTTCGAGACGTCCGCTTGAATGGCGATGGCCTTTCCGCCGCCGCTGCGGAGTCCTTCGACGACCTTCTCAGTGCCGGGTTGGTCCGAGAGATAGCAGATGGAGACGGCTGCGCCTTCCTGTATAAACCGCTCGGCGATTCCCAGGCCGATCCCCTGGTTACCGCCGGTGATGGCCGCTACTTTACCTTCCAAGCGTTTTGACATGGGTTACGCCTCCATCTCCAAAAGGGTATTTGCGAAAGAGCGCGCCCATAAGGGTAACACTTGGATGCCGCGGGTCAGTTGCTGGCCAGCAGGAAAACGGGCGAAGACTGAAGAGCACAGACTGAAGTCTGTGCCACCCTCCCCACCCCCGGTTTTTTTGTAAGTGCGGATTCTAAAGGACTTTAAGTGCTGTGTTTTGTAAGTGCGGATTCTAAAGGGGTTAGAGGCGGATTTTACGTAAGTGCGGATTCTAAAAGAGTTAACGACGGAACGGCCGAAACAGCAGGCGAACGCTTTCGACGGAAGGGTATACCCCCCGGTATTTCTGTAAGAGCGGCAGGCAAAAGGCTTACACGCGAGGGCGTCTGCAAGAGCGGCAAGGAAAGGGGTTACACGGGTGCGTATTTCTGATGCGGTGCAAGTGTGAGGAATGGGAATGGCAAGACCACGACTCGGTCGCAGCAGGCACCGGGCACAAAGTTTGCCGAGAAGAGGGACTTGGGAGTGGTTGGCGACGAGAAGCATGTGTAATGGTAGCAGGGCTAGTACTGATTGTCAACTATTTTATGAGTTTACTGCCTGCTCATTCGAACGGCCAGGCGCGAATTCGAATCAGATTGGAGGAAGTCGAGTGCTTGGAAGGGGTTGGGGGGATTGAGACGGAGGCGAAGTATCCGCAATGACTATCATTCTTGCGGAAGGCCCGCGCTTTGAAGCCGACGCAGTGTTACCTCGCCGAATATTGGGTCGCGGAAGATATTGGGAAAAGCGGCAGCAGGGCTGCCGCACTCCAAATCTCTAGTTCGCAATATTATGCGGGACGTAGGAGGTGACGGAATGGTAGTCGGCGAGGTGGACTTTCGGGAGTTGGAGGCGGGGCTAGTTGGGGAGGAAGCGGCCTTCGATGAGGAGGGCCAGGGCGGATTCGAGGGTTAGGCCGGCGGCTACCAGCGGTTGGATCCAGAGGCGGTGGAAACTTTCGGGGTGGTCTCCGACTTCTGTGAACAGGTGATCCAGAGCTTCGAGCTTCCAACTGCGCTCGAGGTCTTCGCGGTTGAGGCGTTCGCGGAATTCCTCGACGAATGACTGGAATTCTGTGTTGCTCGGCTTGTCGCTCATTTCGGGAAACCTTCTCATTTTGCCGCGTTCGTGTTTCTGGGAAGCCTCCTGCTCGCGGCGCCGAGGACTATGGACGGGAGAGCAAGACCGTCGCCAAATCGGTGGCGAGTGAGGTTGGTCAGGTTTTTTGTTGGCATCCGCTCCTGAGGCGGCGCCAGCCATGGAAGGCTGACGCCGGCAATCAGGAGGGACGCATATTGGTTATGCCGAGCCGGTTAGGCCGGGACCGTCACGCGACGCTCATTCCGCGACGATCATTCCGTAATGATCGTTACGCAATGATTGCTACCCGACGATGAAAAACGTCGTGCCGCCGCGATTTACGAGCAGCAGCGGGTTGTCTCCGGCTTTGCGAACGGCGCTCTCGAACTCGGAGACGTTGTTGACGGGCTGATGGTTGACTTCCTGGATGACGTCGCCTTTTTGCAATCCAGAGTCGGCCATCTTGCTGGCTGGATCGATGTCGGTGACCACGACGCCTTTGGTGGACGCGGGGATGTTGAGTTGCTGAGCAATGTCGGCACTGAGGTTGGTGACTTCCACGCCGCTCAATGCTGTGTTGGCGCCTTCCTTGCCATTCGAATTGGCTTGGGCGGATTGCGCGGGCATTTCGGCGAGCTTGACGGTGGCATCACGCATGTCGCCATTGCGGAGAAACTTCAGGGTGACATCCGTGCCGGGCTGCATCATGGAGATGCTCATGCGGAGCTGATTGCTGTCCGTGACGGGCTTGCCGTTGACGTCGAGAATGATGTCGCCGCGTTGAATGCCGGCTGCGTGCGCAGGGCTGCCGGGCGTGACGTCGCCAACGACGATGCCTTCCGCCTGTTTTTCGCCAAAGGCCCTTGCCATCGCAGGAGTTACGTCTTGGGGATAGATGCCGAGATAAGCGCGGGTGACATGTCCGTTTTTCAGGATTTCGCTCATCACCTGACGAGCGAGATCGGACGGGATGGCGAAGCCGATGCCCTGGCTGCCGCCGGAACCGTGAGAAAGGATGGCGGTGTTGATGCCGACCAGTTCTCCGCGGTCATTGATGAGCGCGCCGCCGGAATTTCCGGGATTGATGGGGGCGTCGGTCTGAAGAAAATCTTCGTAATCCTCGATGCCGAGATTGCCGCGGCCGGTGGCGCTGATGATGCCCTTGGTGACGGTCTGGCCGACGCCGAAAGGATCGCCGATGGCCAGAGCGACGTCGCCGACCTGAACGTTGGAGGAGTCGCCGATGGTGATGGGATTGAGATTTTTTGCGTCGATGCGCAGAACGGCGATATCGG
>Ga0209166_10002046_pt1 | contig 15834 bp, 10 predicted proteins | sample Coa_R1_3_FD_187151 | JGI IMG/M metagenome (GOLD analysis project Ga0209166, IMG submission 187151) | Surface soil microbial communities from Centralia Pennsylvania, which are recovering from an underground coalmine fire - Coalmine... | ecosystem: Environmental > Terrestrial > Soil >... | reverse complement strand
GTTTAACTTGAGGTGTGAGGCATGTTTGCTCTGCGAGAAGGCATGCCCGCCACGCGCTATTACGATTGAATACAAGCCTACCCATCGTTTTCGCCAGCGGCCTTACTTCTCGCCAACGTCTATCGCTGGCTATTATACGCCGCGTATCTCCGAGTATGCAACCCACTACCCGCATAAGCCTGTGCCGCCGGTGGTTGCCATGCCGACCAGGCCAGAATTGGAGCCGGAGACTGATCTTACAAAAGTAGATGAGATTCTGGAACGATCATCATTAGAAGCCTACGATCTCGGCGGTATTATTGATCGGGTGATCGACGCCTATGGTTATCTGCCCCTGGAGGCGGCGCAGCGTATCGTGCAGGTGCGCGGTGTGGACCTGAGCGATATTTTTGGCATTGCGACGATGAGTCCAAAGTTTAAGCCTGCCCCACTGGCGAAGGGGATGCGTCGCAATGACCAGATGGAACACGGCCCCTCGGCGGCGACTCGTGGGAAGTTTGGGGAAATTAACCACAGGAGGGGACCGAGTGCCTGAGCTAGCATATCAGCTTTTGCCGCAGCCTGGCGCGCCTACCATGCGGACGTTGGAGGCGTATCGTCGGGCCGGAGGATACCAGGCGCTGGCGCACGCGCTTCAGCAGGTGTCTCCCGAACAGATCATTCAACAGATCAAAGATAGCGGGCTGCGTGGGCGAGGTGGCGCGGGCGTGCCCGTTGCTGATAAATGGCTCATTGCGCATGATGAGACCGAGGAGCCAAAATATGTTATCTGCAACGCCTATGACGCTGACCTGTCTTCGCGGATCAGTCGCACCATGCTGGAGCAGAATCCGCATCAGGTGATTGAGGGCATCGCGCTGGCCGCCTATGCTGTCGGCGCGCAAGATGCCTACCTGTTTACCCGCAGTGGTTATACCGAAGGGATTGCGGCGATGCAGGAAGCGCTGAGTGAGGCGCTGGAGGCCCGTCTGCTTGGCCGCGATATACTGAGCAGCGCCTTTACCTGCTCGATTACACTGGTTGCGGTGGATGTTGGGTTTATGGGAGGTGAAGAGACGACCTTGATGGAGATTATCAAGGGCAGGCGGGCAATGCCACAGCAGCGTCCGCCGTATCCGGCGATCTTTGGCCTCTGGGATAAGCCGACGGTTATCAATAACCTGGAGACGTTGATCAATGTGCCGGTGATTGTGCAACGCGGCCCTGAGGCGTATCGCCGTCTGGGGACCAAGGATAGCCCAGGTACGAAGCTTTTCACCGTGTATGGTCTGGATGGGAAGGCGCAGCCTCAATTGATCGAGACGCCGCTGGGCACGACGGTGCGCCAGGCGCTGGGCCAGATGGGCGTAATTCTGAATGATGGGACAGCGCGCGGCGTGGTGGTCGGTGGCCCAGAGGGTGGTGTGCTGCCGCCGAGCCTCTACGATACGCTGCTCGATTTTGAGCCGCTTGAGCAAGTAGGTGCTATTGTTGGGTCGGGGACGATTGAAATCCTACCAGCCAATACTTGTATGGTGGCGTGGGCCTACGAGCGCAGTAAATATCTGACTGGGGAGTCTTGTGGCAAATGTGTTCCTTGCCGTCTGGGGATGAAGCGGATTACCGGCACGCTGGAAAGCATTATGAGCGATCTAGGAGCAATGGATGATCTGACGGTGCTGGAGGAGTTTGCGCGCTATGTGCCAGATGGGTCGCTGTGTGGCTTTGGCATCCATGCTCCCAATGCGGTGACGACGGCGATGCGCTACTTTGGCGAAGATTTTCGCGCGCATATTCAAGATCAGCGCTGCCCAACTGGCGCCTGTGTGCCGCTGCGCGTGCATCGGTTTGTCAAAAAGCAAGTCCTGTGATGGGTGAGGACACAACCCTCTGGAGGAATCAATGGCTATTCAAATTAAAAACATCTCCTCTGCACAGGCGCAGCCCTTCGAGCGCAATGAGGTGGGCCAGCCCACCTTCACGCTCACTATTGACGGCAAACCGGTGCGCGCCTACGAGGGGCAGACGATCCTGAGTGTGGCTGTAGAAAATGGCATAAGCGATATTCCGACGCTCTGCGATGATGAGAAGCTGGAGCCGACGTCTGCCTGTCGGATGTGTCTGGTGGAGATCGAAGGTTCGGATCGGCCCGTGCCGTCGTGCAATACTCCAGCGGCGCCGGGGATGGTCGTGAAGACGCGCTCGGACAAGCTGGTGCATGTGCGGCGGACGAATCTGGAGATGATGCTCTCCGATCATAACGCTTACTGCCAGCCGCCGTGCCAGATTGGGTGCCCGACGCATATCGACATTCCCGGCTATCTTGAACTGATCGCCAGGGGCGAGAACCGCGAGGCAGCGCGCCTGGTGACAGAGGTACTGCCGTTCCCATACATTCTGGGGCTGGTTTGCCCGCATCCATGCCAGGATGTCTGTCGGCGCGGCCTGGTGGAAGAAGAGATTGCCATCTGTCGCATGCACGGCTTTGCGGCGGAGGAGGTGATCGAAGATCCGCCGACACCTTGGCCGATGGAAGCGCCCACCGGCAAGCGCATCGCGGTAGTTGGCGCTGGCCCGGCTGGCCTGACCTGCGCGTATTATCTGGCGCTCAAGGGGCACACGGTGAAGGTCTTCGACATGATGCCCCAGGCTGGTGGGATGCTGCGCTATGGCATCCCAGAGTACCGTCTCGAAAAGAACATGGTGGATAAAGAGTTGGAGAGTGTCTGGCGGCTGGGCGTGGAGTTCCAGGGGAACGTGAAGCTGGGCGAGGATTTCACTGTTGATGACCTGTTTAAGCGGGGTTATGATGCGGTCTATCTGGGCATTGGCGTCTGGACCAGCAACGAGCTTGGCCTGGAGGGCGAGAATCTGCCGGGGTTTGTGAACGCGATCACCTACCTGCGCGAGAAGACGCTGGGTATGCCGGTGCCGGTGGATGACAGCAAAGAGGTGGTGGTGATTGGTGGCGGATTTACTGCCTTCGACTGCACGCGCACCTCGCTGCGCCTGGGCGCCAAGGTGCATACCGTCTATCGCCGGTCCACCAAAGAGATTGGCGCGACGCCTGAAGAGCGCGAGGACGGCGAGAATGAAGGTACCGACATGCAATTCATGGCGAGCCAGACGCGCATTATCGAGAAAGATGGGCGGGTTGGCGGTGTCGAGTTTGTGCGCAATAAGCTGGGCGAGCCGGATGCAAATGGTCGCCGCCGCCCGGTGCCCATTCCTGGCTCAGAGTTCACCATCGAATGCGATACGGTGATCCCGGCTATCGGCCAGGCGCTGGATACAGCAGTGCTGAAGAATGAGCCAGGCGTTACCATTACCAAGCGCCGGACGATTGAGACCGACCCCTACAACTTCATGACGGGGCGCAAGGGCGTGTTCGCGGGCGGGGACGCGGTGATCGGCGCTTCAACGGTGATTGAGTGTGTGGCGCAAGGGAAGCTGGCCTCGCGCACGATAGACGCCTACCTGCGTGGCGAGAATATGACCGAAATTTCGCGGCGCATTGAAGCGGAGGAGCGCAAGCCCGACCTGATCGACATCGTGCCCTACAAGCCGGTTGAGCCGCAGGTCAAGATGCCAATGCTCCCTTATGAGGAGCGCAAGCGCAACTTCCGGCTGATCGAGGCGGGCTACCTCCAGGAGCAGGCGCAACGCGAGTCGGCGCGCTGCTTGCAGTGCGCCTGCCCTGCGGCTGGGCAGTGTGATCTGCAAAAGTTCAGCATTGAGTATGGCCTGTCAGATAACCGCTTCCATGATGGCGAGGCGTATGACTATCACGATTATGAAGTGGATGTCTCGCACAGCTTCATTTTGCGTGATCCCAACAAGTGCATTAACTGCACGCAGTGTGTGCGCGTTTGCCACGATGTGATCGGTCCGAACTGCTATGGGATGTTTGGCAAGGGCTTCGATACGATTGTTTCGACGCCGTTTAATGTCTCGCTGCACGATACCGATTGTGTCTCCTGCGGCGCGTGCGTGCAGGTCTGCCCGACTGGCTCGCTGATGATGGCCGAGCGCGAACTGGTGAAGTACGATTTCGCGTTGGACCGCTGCATCTTCTGTGGCGACTGCGTGGAGGTTTGCCCGCACGGCGCGCTGGGCGAGACGCCGAATTTCGAGTTGTCGTTCTATAACCGCTTTGGTCCAGGCATTGCGTTGCATATGGATGATCTGGCGAACGCGCCCAATTATCTGGTGCGCCAGCGGGTGCCGCGCAAGCCGGAGGATGGGCCGCTGGGGCCGGAGCCGCTGGTGCGCCCGCTCCCTGCGCGACGCATCCGCGAATAGGTGTAGCAGTCCAGGAGGCAGGAGGAGCTGGTTTACCAGCTCCTCCTGCCTCCTGGCGTTTGATGGGCGCAAGCCCTGAGACATTTCTCCCGGCTGGTTCGTCGTTTCTTGCGAAGAGAGGTGATTTCGGCTATACTGCACCTGGACTTATGTATTAACCAGTATTCAGGAGTAATCAGCGTTATGCCCAAAAAGCCACCTGCTCGCCATGTGTCTAACCAGCATCGGCCTCAGCCAAAGAAGAAGGATGTGCTGGTCCGAGCAAATTCTGCTACTGAGATTGTTGCAGGGGACGAGGAAGAGGAGACTGAAGCGCCGACAACGGTGGAGCCGATCAAGGCAGGAGAGACGAAGACCAAGCCTTCTAGCGAGGCAAGCAAAGCAGCGCCGCGCCCTCCTGTACCGGCAGGAAAGCGACCAGAAACTACGGCGAAAACTGGCGCTCAGCCTACCCGCGCTTTGCCTGCATCCCAACGCGCGGGGCGGCCAGGTCGGCGCCCAGGAGCGCGGCCTGGTTCACGCATTACCGTTGGCCGCCAGGCGAATCTGGTCAGCGCTGAACACTATCGCTATACGCTGAAAGATTTGCGTTTTATTGCTGTGCTGGCTGTGATCATGTTTGCCATTATCGTCGCGCTTACCTTTATCTTGCCGCGCTTCCTGCCCTTCTACCAGTAGCGCTCTGAGGGGGTCTTGAGCAGGTAAGGGTTGGTGATCAGCGAAAGAGAGCAGTTCCAGGATCGAGGTGATGCTCCCGATCCTGGAACTGCTCTCTTCAGGCACGCTTAGCGTCTTTGGAGATAGCCGCTGGTGATCGGTTCCCCCTGGCGTTGGGAAGCTGGGATGGTCACGCCGAGGACACGCTCTATCGCCATGGTATGGCAACACGTTCCCCAATCGGAGAAGAAGCGGCAGGTGCAGTTCCAATTCCCCTCATGGAAAGTCGTGGTGTAGGAATCATTCTCGCCTCGGAAGGTCGCTTCAAAGTGGTTGAATTGAATGCGATCTGGCTCTTCCGCGTAGCGCTTCGCCTTCGCAATTTTGCCGATCATGCTCGAATGCACGGCGGGCACCTCCTTGGTAGACTGGTCGGCTTCTTGTAAAACGATGACATCTTTGGATGCGCAAGGGTATCCGTAGATGATGTTCGTGGTTATGCCGCTTGCATCTGATAGCGATGAGCTATCAATCCGTCGTGGCCTCACCCCCTCTCCAGTGCAGCTGGTTCTCATTGCCGCTGTGGACCCACTGCTGGGTGTCCGAGATAAGACAGGGCGACATTGCCCGCGAGCTATTCAACCTGATCGGTGAGACTGCTGCGTATACGAAAAAAGCACCAGGGCAGAAACTCCCCAGTGCTTCCTGGTATGTCGCGCATCTCCCTGATGCGCGTTGCTGGGCGAAACAGGGAGCATGCTCATTATCAGCAGTTCTGGCATCCTCTTAGCACCCCTGGAGTTCACTAACACCCCGGTGCGGAGCAATCCATTACGTGAATGAGCTTATTATAACATCATTGATGCTGAAAGTCCAGCATGCAAAGTGTGTAAGCGCGTGATTGGTGGCTGGTATTAGATTTCTGTCATCGAGCCTTCAATGGCGATGATGGTGTCAGGACCATAGCTGATGACGCTGGTTGCTGGCAGGAGACGGCGCCCGCTGCCCAGGCGATGTAAAATGCCGGGGCTTTCAGGAGCCAGTTCAAAAGCTAGTAACATGCCGTTGCTTGGGTCGATGCGGAGATCATTGACGGCCCCCAGTAACCTTCCCCTGTCGCTGAGGACGCGCATCCCGATCAGGTCTGCTGCCTTCGGTAGTTTATCAAGCCAGGAAGTATCCTGACCCGCGAGAGTTCCTGGCTCAAACGTTACGGCGTCCAGGCCAATGCGTGCTTTCAGGGCGGGAACATAGGTTGGTCCGTGCAAAAGGCTCCCCTTGGTAGCGAAAGCCTGGATGATGCGCCGGTGTTCGTCAAAGAGCAGGTCGTTTACCTTGCCAATCGTGACACCCTCGGCAAGATCGACCAGCGGATGTCCGCGCAGTTGTGAGAAGGTGATCCAATTGACGCGTGGGATGGCTGCGCTTTGCTGCTGCGCCTGGAGTGGCTGTGCAAAAGGCGCACCTGATGTTTGAGTTGATGGTTGGACCTGCTGGACAGACGAGACATCAGGCGTCTGGTAGGATGTCTGCATTGCTGGTTGCGTTTGCTGGATGGAAGAGGTCTCAGGCATTGCTGGCGGCTGCATTGGCTGTTGGGGTTGCGGTGTGTAGGAGCTATCAGGCTGCTGGGCTGGCGCTGAGCGTAAGGGTTGGGTGGCTGGGAATGATGGGTCTCCAGGTGATGGTTGAGGTGGAATTTGTTGTTGCATCGATTATGCTCCCTTTGTGCGCAGATACACGCTGTTCCTGGACAGGGTACCCGAAGATGCTTCTCTCTAGCTCAGCGTGCAAGATATGTACCGACGCCTGGCAAGATGACGCAGGTTCGTTGTGAGCGGGTTCACGGTTGGTGTATGCTGTGAGCGATAGCGCCGGGGGGGCATATCTGGTATACTAGCCAGTAGGCTATGGGAGCCTGCTTTTCTGGATTTCTCTCTGGTTGATGAAGGACGAAATGATACCTCAAAGGGTCTCTCATTGTGTGTATGAGAGGAGGATGCGGTCGGATCGCACGGTACGCCGCTGAGTGTATGATACAGATGACGGGGTTACTTAAGAAGCCAGGGAACATTCGATGGCTGGTCGGTATGTTGATTGTGTTGCTCATCCTGAGCGCCTGTGGGGGAGCATCCTCGCCGCCGACAAAGCCAAAAGCCGCTGTCCCTTCGCTGCCGCCGCTGCCGCCGCTTTCTGGGCTGCCGCTGGCGGCGTTGCAGGGGCAGATTACTGGGTTGGTGCCGCCAGATGCGACGCTGCAACTAAATATTGGTTTACGTGATGATCGGCAAGGTCTGGCCCAGGCGGCTCAAGACATCTATAATAGCTCCTCTGCCAGCTATGGTCATTACCTGACGCCTGCGCAAATTGCTCAGCAATTTGGGGCTGATCAGGCAACCATCCAGAAGGTGAGTGACTGGCTGACCGGCCAGGGCTTTCAGGTGGTCAGTACCAGCCCCCTGCATATGAATCTGATTGTGCGGGCAAATGTCTTACAGATTGTGAAAGCGTTTCAGGCGCCGCTTCAGCTTCGCACGCTCGATGGCCGCACTTTCTTTGGGCCAGCGAACGCCCCGATCCTGCCCTCGGATATTGTGCCGCTGATTGCCTCGATTACGGGACTGAGCGATTTTAGCCAAATCATCCACACGCCGCCGCACTTTCTAAGCAATGTGCATGGACGCTCTCCACAGGGGAGTCAGCAGCCCAGTCTGGGCGATTGCACGCTCTATGGGGCTCTGGGGACGGTGGCACGCGACCAGATTGCGCATGCCTACGCACTCGATCAGTTGTATAAAAAAGGCTTTCAGGGCCAGGGCATGAAGATTGGGGTGCTGGAACTGGGCGATCCATACAGTCGCAACGATGTCGCCAATTATGCGTTGTGTAACGGCGCGAGTCTGCATCTGCGCAATGTCCAGGTTGATCGTCCGCTGTCGCCTGGCTCTGGCGCTGGGGAAGCGACGCTGGACCTGGAGATGATCGCGGGGTTGGCGCCTCAAGCGGAGATTCTGGACTATCAGACGCCCCAGGCAGATAATGTGGGTTTCCTGGATGCGCTGAATAAAGTGGCTGAGGATGATGAGGTGCAGGTGCTGAGCGTGAGCTATGGGGCGGGCGAGGATCAATTTGATGCCTCTTTTCTGTCGCAACTGAATGATACGCTTGAAATTCTGGCGCTTGAAGGGATTAGCGTCTTTATTGCCAGTGGGGACTGCGCGGCCTTTACCGATGGGGTATTTGGGCAGCTTCAGGTAAGTTTTCCGGCGAGCGCTCCCTGGGCCATTGCCGTTGGTGGGACGAGCTTTCAGGGAAGCAACGAAGTTGCCTGGTCGCAGTCGAATCCCGATAGAGCGCACTGCCAGAATACCTGGGGGACGGGGGGTGGTGTGAGCCAGAATAAGGGCTTTCCTCGACCGACCTGGCAGACAGGTTCTAACGTGCAAAATAAAGACTCGAATGGAAACCGTCAGGTGCCGGATGTGGCTGGGCTTGCCGATAACATTTCGATCTATTATCAGGGCATCTGGCAGCCAGTCGGCGGCACCAGCGCCGCTGCGCCCATCTGGGCAGCCGGGGCGGTTATCATCGATCAGGCGTTGCAAAAGCAAGGGGACTTGCTGCTCGGTGGGCCGCCCAATATCTATGCTCTTGCCAACCATCCGGGGAAGTTCCACCCGTTCCATGACATTACACAGGGCGATAATCTTGCTTACTCTGCTGGACCCGGTTGGGATTATCCGACTGGTCTGGGGACACCGAACTTCATCGATATTGCTCATGTGCTTGGGGCCGTCTAACTATCTCTCATGGGGTGCAGAGTGATCCTTTGCATGTGAGGCCGTCGTCCCGGGTGGCGCATCGGTGGGCTAGCGCGCCGGTCAAAAAGCTGGGTGGCTGGCGGTTAAAACCGCGCCTGGAGGCTGCGCCACCAAGCCCGCCTGCGTGGGCTTGGACGGAGGCTGGCGGCTGAAGGCCGCGCCTGGAGGAGCCAGAGGCTCCGCGAAGCCCGCCTGCGCGTGCTAGGACGAAAACAGGACTTCTTGACCGATGCGCTAGCAGCCCAAGAATCCCAGGGGCGCGCACAGGTGGGATTCTTGGGAATGCGGCCAGATCAGGTGGAGAGCGGTCTCGCAGGCAGAATCCCCAGAATCCCTAGAATCCCACGTAATGCGCAGTTTTAGAAGCACGAACAGACCGCGACGGCGCGGCGTTCAGCGGTCAGGCTGTAATAGACCTGGCGAATCTGGGCTGCCACCGAACGCCAGCTATAGCGGCTGACGGATGGGCGCGCGCCAGCGCGCAAGTCTTCTAGCAGCGCGGCATCGCTGAGGACGGCATCGATCTTTTCGGCGAAGAGGCCAGCGCAACGCCAGGGAATGAGGAAGCCATTCTCGCCATCCTGTACGATATGTTGCAGCCCACCCACTTTGGTGGCGATGACGGGTGTTCCGCAGGCCAGAGCCTCTACCGCTACCAATCCGAAGCTCTCATAAAAGGATGGCACAACCATAAGATCAGCGGCGCTATAAAAGCGCGGCAGGTCTTCCTGGGGGATGGCGCCGACGAAACGAATCTCTTTTTCTAGACCCTGAGCGCGTGCGACGGCGCGGAGTCGCTCTAGCTCTGGGTCGCCCTCTAGATTGCCACCAACCATGACGACCTCTGCTGGCTGGCGCAGTAGCCCGGCAGCCTGGATCAGCATCTCGCCGCCTTTGAGTGGGTCGGGTCGTCCTACAAATAAGAGCGTTGGTTTGCCGTTCAGTCCCAGCGAGGCTCTGGCTTGCTGGCGGTCCAGCGATTTGAAGTGTTGCAGGTCTACCCCGCAGGGGACAATCGTCATGCGCTGCGCTGAGATGCCGTAGAGGCGCGCGATCTGCTCGCGCTCGTGGGGGGTGGCGACGGCGATGCGGTCTACGCTGGCGATGATGCGTCCCTCATATTCACTACGCAGGGGCGATTCCAGCTCGTCGGGGCGCGCCTGTTGTTTGAGCCGGGCTAGGGTGTGAAACATCGTCAGGTGGGGAATATCCCAAGCTTCGGCAAGCTGCATACCCGCTACGCCAGAGAGCCAGTAATGGCTGTGAAGGACATCGTAGTTGTGCGGCTCGTGTTCGGCAAATTGCTGCACCCGGCGCACAAATTCAGGGATGTGTTGGAAGAGGTCATTCTTAGGCAGTTTGGCGATGGGACCAGCTTTGATCTGTATCACGCGCACTTGCTCGCTGAGAGGGAGCATCCGAGGAGTGGTGGGGTCAGTCCAGCGGGTAAAGATGTCCACGATGAAACCATGTTTGCCCAGTTCGTGGGCCAGTTCGCGTACATAGACGTTCATGCCTCCGGCTTCAGGGCTTTTGCCCAGGGGCGCCAGTGGCGAGGTGTGCAGGCTGAGCATGGCGACTCTAAAGCACATGGCCCACCTCGCTTTGCCCGTTGGCTTTACACGGTAGGGCGCAGATGCGCGGCCAACGCCCCTCGCTTTCGGCCATAGCATGCTGAGCCTGGCTCAGCGCGCTATGGGCATGGCAGGTTGTAATCACTGCTTACCCTCCTTACTAGCATGTGTAACTTGCTGTAGCATCTCAAATTTCCCTTACAGGTTCCATCCATGCCCCTATACTTCATTCTCTGTAGTATTGTACCATACCTTGTCCAGGCGCCTGTTGGATTCCTATTGGATTCCTATCAGCGCTTTTGCGCGACGTTTTCTTGCTTAGCAGAAGGATGTAGATAGATACAGCGAGAGTGGGAAGAGAAAGATCGCCGTGACCAAGGCAGCCCCAGCAGTTGGTTATCATTGTTTGCTGGGGATAGTGCTGCTGGTTTTTCCTCGGCGAGTAGGTGCAAGTGGAGCAATTACTCACTGTGGCTGTTGCTGGCGCTGGCGGGCTCTGGGGGGGGACGGTTATTGTGGGGGTGGGCGCCATTACTGCTTTGCTGCTGATCGGTTGGCTCTTCGTCGGCTTCTCTCAACATGGTGTTGTCAGAGTGGCGCACGACCTTGATCTTGGTAATCCGTCGGCCTCTGGTAGAAAGCACCGTTAAGGTAAGACCTTGATAGTTGATTTCGTCACCCACGCTGGGGATTTTATCTAGTTGCGTATAGACAAAACCGCCCAAGGTATCATAATCCTCATCGGTGAGTTTCAAGTCTAGTAGCTCGTTGAAGTCGTCGATGCTGATTTTGGCATCGACGATATATTCATGGCCGCTGAGCTTCTCGTAGAGGACTTCTTCTTTGTCGTACTCATCCTGAATGTCGCCAATGATTTCCTCAACGAGATCTTCAATCGTCACCAGGCCGGCAACGGCCCCATACTCATCAACCACAATTGCCATATGCACGCGCTGATGCTGAAGCTCGTGGAGGAGATCATCCAGTTTCTTCGATTCTGGGACAAAATAGGCCGGGCGGACAAAATCGCGTACCTTGCCCTGAAGGTTGCCCTGGCGCAGATGGCGCAGGAGATCCTTGGCATAGAGTACACCGATGATGTTATCGATAGTGTCTTCGTAGATGGGGATCCGCGATTGCCCGCCCTGCATGATGAGGTTGACGGCTTCTTCGAGGGTGTCCTCGCTCTCCAGTGTGACTATATCAATGCGTGGGACCATGATCTCACGCACCGGGCGATCCCCCAACTCGAAAATGCTGTGGATCATCTCTCGCTCTTCTTCCTCGATCACGCCCTCCTCTTCGCCCACTGTGACCAGCATGCGCAATTCGTCTTCGGTGACGAACGGCCCGCGTCGGCGGACCTGGCCGCCTAAGAGGCGTACCAGCGAGGAGGTGATGACGCTGAGAAACCCGATGACTGGAGTCAGCAGCCAGGCAGCGCCGCGCACCGGATTGACCAGGATGCGCGCCCAACGCTCTGGGTTCTGGACGGCTGCTGTCTTGGGGGTAATCTCGCAGAAGATCAGGACCACCAGCGAGGTCAGGAGGGTCGAGAGGAGTTCGCCCCAGTTTTCGGAAACGTGAATTGCCAGGACCGTTGCCAGCGTGGAGGCGACAATCACCGCCACATTATTGACGACCAGAATGGTGGTGAGGAACTTGTTAGGTTCGGCCAGGAGTCGCTCAATCTGTTGAGCAGTCACATCTCCTTCTGCTACCAAATTCTTGATTTTGATGCGGCTCACAGAGGTGAGCGCTGTTTCAGCGGCTGATGAAGTGGCAGAGAAGAAGAGCGCGATGAGAATCCCAAAAAGCTGGAGCCATTGGGTGTTGGTAAATCCTGAAGCGGCTGCGCTGCTCTGCGCAGCGGCGGCAAAAGAAGCCAAAGAGATCAGTCCTGGGTGGGCGCTCGTGGCACTATGGGCAGTAAAAAAACTCGCTATTGAACCTGATGAACCAATACTCTCCATAGAGATCGCCTACTCCTCCCCCTCTCCACGCTTTGGTGTGCTGAGAGGAGCCGCTTGCGAGAGTGCGCTGGCGTCAGAAGATTCTCGTAGGTTGGCAGATGCGCTGTTCCCACCAGGCTCCTCGCTTTGTTCAGTTGCAGAAGCAGCATGCGGAGTGGCGCGTGTTTCTCCTTCCTTTGTGTGAACGCGACGGATGGCGCGGGCCGGCATGCCAACTACCAGTGTGCCTGGCGGGACGTCGTGGTTGACGACTGCGCCCGCGCCGGTCGTGGCCCCGCGACCCATCCTGACTGGCGCAATAAAGAGCGTGTCGCTGCCGACGGAAGCTCCATCTTCAATCATCGTTTGTTTCTTAATTGGTGTCCCATCGTAGTTGCAGGTGATCGAGCCTGCCCCGATATTGACGTTTTCCCCGACGGTGGCGTCGCCCATGTAGCTGAAGTGGTGCATCTGTGTGCCTGCGCCGATGAATGATTTCTTGACCTCGGCGTAGTTGCCAAGATGGACTCCACTGGCAAGATGCGCGCCTGGTCGCAGATGGCTCATTGGCCCGACGTGGACGCGCGCTTCCAGCGTTGCCTCTTCCAGCCAGGAGCCGATGACGACGCAGTTGTCGCCAATCTGGCTATCGCTGATGACGCTCTGCGGGCCAATGACGCAATCGCTGCCAATTGTTGTCTGCCCGCTGATGGTGGTAAAAGGCTGAATCACGGTGTCCTGGCCGATCTGGACGCTGGCATCGATAAATGTGCTGGCCGGGTCGGTGAGCGTGACGCCGCTGAGCATGAGGCGTTCCAGAATGCGGCGGCGCATGATCTGCTCGGCCTCGGCAAGCTGCACCCGATCATTGATACCCATGACCTCCTCCAGTGCGGCGCTCACGGTCGGGATGGCGTGGCCCTGCCTGGCGGCCATCTCGACCAGATCAACCAGATAATACTCCCCGCTGACGGGATTGCGCTGCACGTGTGGCAGATACTCCCAGAGCCAGTCTACGCTGATGCAATAGATGGAGGAGTTGACCTCGGTGATCACGCGTTGCTGGGGGCTGGCATTCTTTTCCTCAATAATGGCGCTGACCTGTCCCTGTTGATCCCGCACAACGCGCCCGTAGCCAGTTGGGTTTGGAGCCTGAGCAGTGATGAGGGCAAGCGGACTGGCGCTTTGGCTGGCAGCAGTGAGCAGCGCAAGCAGCGTTTGAGCGGTCAGCAGTGGCGCATCGCCAGGCAGGATCAGCACATGGGAAGGCGCTGGCGAGAGCGAAGCCAGGGTTGCCTGAGCTGCCAGCACGGCATCGGCGGTGCCCAGTTGTTCGGGCTGGATGGCAAAGCGGCAGCGACCATCGAATGTGGCGCGCATGGCGTGGCTTTCCGGGCTGGCGACCACAACGATGGGTATAGGGCCATCTTGTCCCTCGCCAGGCTCAGAGGTTTGAGCGCCTGGTGTTGCTCCCTCGATAGCGGCCAGCGCGTAGTCTAGAAGCGGGCGACCGACTAGAGAATGAAGCACTTTTGGCAACCGAGAACGCATCCGCGTGCCCTTCCCGGCTGCCAGCACCAGGGCTGCCAGCTTTCTCATCGATATAGCGGCGCAGACCCCCAACGTGAAGCCTGGGGAGCAAACGCTGCCCTCCTTTGTATCCTACTCCCGAAGGGGACGCAGGCAAAGCGGTTGATGTATCCCTGTCTGTAAGGAATGCTCCGCCGCACTGGGTAAAGGCTGGGGTGCCAGGATTCGAACCTGGGATCGCGGATCCAAAGTCCGCTGCCTTACCGCTTGGCCACACCCCAATAGATTGGATGAGCCATCTGTGTTTGGCTCTCATGTATAGTATCTTATTGTCTTGGGCGTGTCAAGGTGCCTGGCTTGGTTTGATGGCTGATCGGTTGGTGTCGATGAGTAGCTCGGCAGTTGCGTTAGGCGGCTCGCCCTTGTATACTTACTCAAGAGGTTGCGCCTATCTCCTTGCGTCCGCCGCCGCTAGCCGTTCAGCATCGGCAGGGACCGAGGTTGTGTTTTCGAGGAATCACTACATGGGTTTGGCACAACAACCCGCGTTTGAAGTACCGCGTCCCTGCGAAGATTGCCCATTCTGTCAACGTCAGAAGCTCCATACTATTCTGAGTGAGTGTCAATCCTTCTTTTTGCTGGCCGATCATGCTCCGCTGATCGAGGGACATATCCTGCTTGTTCCTAAGGCTCATTATCGCTGCTATGGTGCGGTATCTCCAGCGTTGGAGGAGGAGTTTCTGCGGATGAAGGCCGAGGCGACGGAGTTTTTGCGCCAGGCGTATCGCCCGCCGGTCTTTTGGGAGCATGGCGTCTTTCACCAGACGGTGTATCACGCTCATCTGCATTGCTTCCCGTTTGGGCCGCTTCAGCTTGATCTCTCGGCCCATCATCCCCATCCGGTGCGTGGTCTGGCAGATATACGCGCATGGTATCAAGAACGCGGCCAGTATTTCTATTTTGAGCAACAGCCGGGTGAGGGCCAATTATTTTTGCCCGAAGAGCTACGCTATTTCTCTGTGCTGGGCGCGTTACGCGAAGGGGCACATGCGCATGGAGCCTGGCATCCACCTCTTGAGCGGCGACTGAATGGTCGGCCAAAGATTCAGTCTCTGATCCAGAAGTGGGAGGAGTTTTCTCAGGAAAAACTCCTGTAAAAACGACTTTCATGAAACCAGCCCTCACTGCTTAGCCGAGGGCGCAATACGAAGGAGGCTTCGCTGATGACGATGGAGATCAAACGTGTTGGAGTCGTTGGCTGTGGGTTGATGGGGAGTGGTATTGCACAGACCTGCGCCCAATCGGGTTACGAGACACTGGTGCATGAGGTAAATCAGCAACTGCTTGATAAGGGGCTGGCGCGCATTTGTGGCGCCTGGGAGATGCTGGTGAGCAAGCAAAAGCTGAGCGAGGGCCAGGCGCAGGAAGCGCGCGCACGCTTGCGCGGCACGCTGACCCTGGAGGCTTTCCACGACTGCGATCTGGTGATTGAGGCGATCATTGAAAACATGGATGAGAAGCGTAAGCTCTTTCCGCAGCTAGATCGCATTCTGCGCTCCGACGCGCTGATTGCCAGCAATACTTCGTCGCTGACGATTATCGAGATGGCTGCTATGACCAATCGCCAGGATAGGATTGCTGGCCTGCACTTCTTTAATCCTGCGCCAGTGATGAAGCTCGTGGAGGTGGTGCGCACCATTGCGACGAGCGACGAGACCGTTGAGACGCTCAAAGGCTTTGCCCAGTCATTGGGCAAAACTCCAGTTGTTGCCAGGGACCGGGCGGGCTTCATTGTCAATTTCCTGCTCATTCCCTATATGCTGGCTGCGATTCGTATGTATGAGCAGGGCTTTGCGACGATGGAGGACATTGATACGAGCATGAAGCTGGGCTGTGGCTATCCGATGGGGCCATTTGAGTTGCTTGATTATGTGGGATTGGATACGACGCTTTATGCGGCGCAGGCGATCTACGATGATTTCAAAGACGCCCTCTACGCGCCGCCGCCGCTGCTCAAGC
>Ga0209166_10002045_pt1 | contig 15836 bp, 25 predicted proteins | sample Coa_R1_3_FD_187151 | JGI IMG/M metagenome (GOLD analysis project Ga0209166, IMG submission 187151) | Surface soil microbial communities from Centralia Pennsylvania, which are recovering from an underground coalmine fire - Coalmine... | ecosystem: Environmental > Terrestrial > Soil >... | reverse complement strand
TTTGGCGGTAATAATATAAATACACAAGCTCTAAATAACCAAACACTTGGCAATGCTAGTCAAAATATGACTGGGGCGGGCGGCTACGGTATGGGTAATTTTAGCGATATCGGATATGGACCTAATGGTATGCCTGTAGGTGGTGGATTTAACGACATACCTGGTTACTTCTAAGGATAGTTAATGCCTCAAGAACAGATGGATAACCCGGTCCAGGACTTCCTTAGCGCCTTCTTTGCATCGCGTAATATGAAGGCGAATGCCCAGCTTGGGCAAAATAAACTGGCCCTTGAGCAAGCTCGTTTCAACGCTGAGCAGGCTAACCACCAAGCCGACATGAAACAACGGGCTGACCAGTTCGCGCAAGAACTAGCCCTTCGTAAAGCCCAGCAGGACAACACCGAATCCTACCAGAAGTCCATGCTTGATGAGACACGTGCTCAGCGTGTGGATGCTAGTCAAGAACGATTCCGTGCGGCTGGCGGACAACTCATTAATACACCCGACCCGACCAAAACACAGACGGATACTATACAAGGATCGTTACCACAGGTCCCGGGAATTACAGTACCGCCTATGGCCCCTACCGCTACACAACCAGTTGGCCCTACACAACCTGACCAGATGACCCTGCTTAATAGTGGAGCAAACGCTCAGTTACCCCAGGGTATGTTACCACCGCCTTCCGTGACTAGTACTGTTAACGTGCCGGTTGGTGAGCAGATGCGGCAGGCTGGAATTGACCCGACACGATATGCACCTACTCAGGCTCCACTTGGTACACCTGCCGGACAATCCGCCTATTTCCCTACACTTAAGGGTAAGGTAGAAGAGGCTAAAGAAGCTGAGAACGACGCTAACCAAATGGAAATTACTCCAGAACTAGCTTCTGCTATGCCAGGAGCGGGATTACAAGTTGGAGCAAAGTTAGACCGACGTATGATTCCGATTATACAAAAAGGTCTTGAATATAAACAAAGTGAAGCTGAACATATTCGGGAATTTGGTGAAACAATAGCCCAACGGCGACAGGCTGAGCAAGATTCTATGCAAATGAAACAAGCCTTATTAGCCTTAAAAGCTAATCAATCTACGTCAGGTACAGATATCGGTCAAATGTACGCTGAATCGGCTATAGATGACCCGGATGCTAAGATACCACTAAAGTATCAACCTAATGCCTTAGCTTATATACGCGCTCATCCCCAAGAATTTGAAGGGATAAAGTCCCTACCTAGCGAGATGGGCGCATCAGAGAAGTTGCCGTTCCAAGCTGCAGCCGCAGCTATTGACTTTGGCAATAAGCTCAAAGAGGGCCTTAAGGACCCTCTTATCGCCAATAACCTTGGACCTATTATGGGGCCAGTACAGGACCTTACTAAACGTCTTGGAGACGACCCACGATTCAAGAATAATCCTGGTGCTATCGAGAAAATGCAACAGTTCCGTTCAGAAATTGTAGGTAACTTCGTTAATGAACTAAAAGCCGTAAATCCGCGTGCTGCGGCTTCCTTACAAGGACTCGTCGACAAGATGGCCCCTAAAGAAAACATGACACCTGCTATGTTTGAGGGTGCTATTAATGGTATGCAAACTGTAGCTTATAACCGTATTAAGACAGTACGTGATACACAATTTGGAGGTAAAGCTCCCTCACGTGTGATGGATAAATATCAAGCACCCCAACAGCCAATTGCGAATGAAAACCCGTTATGGCGTAAACAAGGGGATAAAAACTTTATCGCCCCAGATACTAGTATGGTTGTAACTGATAGCAAGGGTAATAAAAAATGGATCTACCATGATGGCGGCAGTGACAAATTTTATCCTATGGCTACTTTGCCTCCGGACGTAAAATAATATGGCACAAGACGATTTTGACTACAGTAACGCCCACGTGGATACAACTCATAGCCTTAGCCAGCCTGAGGCTAACGGGTCATTCCTGACAAACCTAGGACATAGTGCTGCCAATTTTGTAGGTGGGGTTGCTGGTGCAGTTACTAGTCCCCTACAAACTGCCTCGTCTATACACGATGTAGTTAATGGTTATCTTAATAAGATCCCCGGTATTCATGCAAATACTCCAGCCGATAAGGCCCGCCAAGATGCTGCTGCCGATGCGATGACCAAACATTTTAAGGATCGCTATGGATCGGTAGACGCCATCAAAAAAACAGCATATGAAGATCCTATTGGATTTGCGGCTGACTTATCTAGTGTGCTAGCTCCTGTAGCTGGGATAGGTGGAGTGGCTGCGGATGCCGCCGATATAGGCGGTTTAGCTAGAACAGCTAACGCCCTAAGAGCGGGAGCTAAAGTTGCACAAGTGGGCGCAGACGTAACTAACCCACTAAACGTAGTAGGGGGTGCTACTAAAACTGCCGGGGCAGTCGCCAAAGCAACTGGAGCTACTCCAGAAGTTGTGGCCGCAATAACCCATCCAGTTTCTACGGGGGCGGTTAATTTTGCTAAGAAAATCTATGCCAAAGCTGTTAATCCTGTAGGAGCTACAGCTAAAGACATAAATACTTTAGCTGAGACTGGATTAAGCGAAGGTATAGGACCTACTAACGAAGGCAAATTATGGAACCGTATTATGGGTCATGCCGATACGGTTAATAAGATGGTTGATGAAGGTGCGTCTCAGGGACTTACTGTTGATCCTGAGCAGGTTCGTACTAGCGTAGCTAATAAATTACTACCTAATGCTGCTCAAGGCGGAGAACCTGGAACATCATTCGGCGTCCAAGCTACTCCTGAGGCCGATACCAGTCGTGTAAAAAATGCACTACAAGAGTGGACAGATCAGCATTTTATAGCAGCCACACCTGGACAACCTGCTAATCCGGGTACTATAGTAGCTGGGCATAATACACCTAATCCAACGTATTCAGGGGGAACACCTGCGATTCCTGGTACACCAGAACGTCCGATTCCTATTCCTATAGATCAAGCAAATGCCATTAAATCAGGTACATATAAGCAATTATCTAAAAAATCATTTGGTAAAAGTGCCGCAGGTGCAACTGAACCAGTCCCAGTAGCTAGTGAACAAGCCCAGCTTGAAATTGCTCGTGACCTTCGCCGTCAAATTGGGGATCAATTATCTTCGGCCGGTATTGGGGACGTACATGGAGCAAATGCTGCTGAAGGCCGCCTACTTGACTTACAGCCATACATCGAGAAAAATGCTGCTAACGCGGCCAGGGCTGGGCTTATGAGTCAAGCCACTAAAGGGGCTTTAATCGACCACATGCTACCGCGAGTAGCTATGGGACTATATAAAGCTGGTAAAATGGATCTACCTACCCTTAACTATATCGTACGTCAAGGTGCAACTACAGGAGCGGTTGAACAAAATGCCCAATAACGAAAGAGTACGCGGGTCAAGCGAAATACCGCTATCGCCAAAAGGCCGAGAACAAGCTATTGAATTAGCCCAAGCCAATTCCGGTAAGTTCAATAAAATCTACGCTTCTAGCCTAGGCCGTACAAAAGACACAGCAGCCGCGTTACTAGCTACCAATCCTGGTGCCCAGGTCCATGTAACTGACGAGTTACAACCGTGGCGTCTTGGTGGCGATGAAGGTAAGAACATCGACAAGGTGTTGCCGGATATTCAGGACCGCATTGAGAACCGCCCGGATGACCCTGGCACTAAAGGCCGTGGTCCAATTAGTACGAAGGACGGTGAATCCTTTAATGAGTTTAAGAACCGTGCGTTGGATGCTACCCGTGCGGCCTTGGCTGACCATGATCCTGGCGACAAAACCGCCATCGTAACACACTATCGTAATATTCGTGTTATACAATCGTGGCTTAATAAAGGAGCCAACGCCAACAATGACATTGACACAAAAACTATGTTAGAAAAGGGTGATAGTGACCCTGGCGATATGTTCTACCTTCATCCTGGCAGTAAGACCCTACTTAAAATGAGCAAGGCCGATCAGCCAGGTGTGTATCTCGTACGGCACGGCCACACAGACTGGAACGAAGGTCCTCCCCAAACCGGAGGCAACGCATCATGATGGAACTAGACCAGCAAGAATCTAATCTCGATACAGCATCCCGTCTAGTTCGCATTGAGACGATCCTAGGGCGTCTGGAGCACCGCCTATTGGGTAACGGACAGCCTGGGGATCTTCAGAAGTTCACAGACCGTCTAAACGACATTGACGATGATCGTGCCCGGTTTAAGGGTGCGTTATGGGTTATTGGTACAGCCGTAACAGCTTGCGGTGGGTTTTTAGCAAAGCACTTGCTTAAGTGGTAACTAATATCCAGTAAAGGTTCCATAAAACCACTAGTACAAAAAGCGGGTTAGTTAGCCGGAAAAATAGACGGTTAGCTGTGCGATACGCAATATAACCCATTCCAACGGCCCATAACTTTATAACTATAAGACCGACTGTAAACGACGGCATAAACTTTACAAACCATAGCACAAACGGATTACCCTCACGTAGTCCGTGGTGTGTAAACCACACGGTTGTAAGTAGGTCAAGTAGCTGTAAAATTATAAATAGTGGAAAGCCCATCAGTCTATACTACCATACTTAAGAATTTTGGCCCCGTAGTAAAAGTCAAAGCTGGTACGCCTTCGGCTACCAGCTTTCCAATACGAGAATATACCCATTACTAACTCGCCATTTTTTTGCCCTGTCTCAATATCGGCCTTACTAATATGCGGTTCTTCGTCAGGATGCGAGTGTATGGTACCGATTACTTGGTCGGGTTGTACCGATACGCTAACACGTATTAGGTCATTCATATCCCAGGTAACGTAATTACCAGCCGCCTCGATATCAGGGTACACAAGATCACGTACCGTGATCTTGGTAATCTGGTCATTCTCCCGTGTTATCGACCCCACCAAGAACGCTAGTATCTCGTCCTCTGTTGCTAACGCCCGCTTCTTGAAGACCGCCAAGGCGGTCTTCGGTAGGGCCAGTTTTGGCGAGTTCTTCTTTGGCACGTGAGATAAACTCCTTTAACATACGATACCCATGGCGGGGACTTACTATGAACTCGTTTAGAAGTATTGCTGCGTTAGCCCAGAACTCATCCTGCCCGTTATTGATACGGAGACGAATGTAATGGTTTAGCGGTGTGTGATAGAACGTACCATTGGGTTTGAACATCGACGGTTCGAACTTATCTTCCTTGTCCACTAAGTCCATTCTTTCTGGTATGATAGACACACTATGTAGCTGGGGTGGCTTAAACCAGTATAACAGGTTCCAGATAGACCAGCGCCTAACCGTATAGGCCACGGCCCAAGCCTCGACATGTGTACAGTTAAACTCTGGTACCTTATTCGTGTGGTTATCCAACGTAGATTGCTTCAATTAATTCTCCTAATTGTTTCCAAGATTCGCACTTGTGTATATAGCGGTATGGCGTGTGTTCCTGGTTCTTTTGCCAAACCGGATTATCCATAAAGATAAACTCTGGCTTACGATTGTATACAGTTTCTGCTACGTTAGGCGAGTCGTCAATCATAACGTCACAGTATAGTTGTGAGGCTAGGAACCACTTTTGCGGTTGGGGAATACCCGTAATGATTGATACTGGTTGCCTCATTCCCATAAGCCATAGCCACTGCTCAATCATCTTATCGGCACGGTAATCACTACGAGCCGTCATAATATAGCACTCGTGTTCACCTACAATAGTGTTCCAAACCCGTATCGTGTCCTCATCATATGGCTTAAGTCCCATATACATAGCTTCTGTACGGGGAGGGGGAAGGAATCGACCTTCTGTCAAAGTTCCATCCATATCAAAACATAATCTCATAATTTACTCTCTAGTTCTATTTGTAGTAATGCTAGAGCCCGCCATGCAACCTTAGCCGAGTGTCGCTGCCCATCTGTATCAATCGTACCCCGCTCCAGTAAGTGCCGTACAATACAGTCAGCATGATCCGTAGATTTCTCTTTGGCCCAATGCAGGGGTTCACCAGGGTTATGTTGATCGTTACCCGCCTTACTAACCCGAGCTATCTCGGCGATAGCTAATGGGAAATAGTCAAGTACACCTGTGGTGATTGGGGTGTCTTTACGGGTCTTAGCGTCTGTACTTAACAATCTACTTTCCTTTCTTCTTTTCCGGTAAAAAATAATACCAAATATTAGATAATTTTACACATTGTAACTTACCCTCTTTAACACTACGACGAAGTAAACTATGTACATACCCGCCGCCAGAATATCCAAATTTTTCAGAAAATTCTTTAGCTGTGAAAGAATTGGGAGGCCGTTCTAACTTTATTTCTAACGTATCCTGTAGTTTACCCCAGTCCATTAAAACATCTCCAATCCCGTAGGTAAAATCCAATTCCCATTGACTTGCTCAGCTTGCCATACCTGATAATCACCAGTCTTAATATTTATCACGCCGTAAGCCCATCCATGCCGCCAAACTAATGAACCCATATTAGCACGAACGTAGTCCATATCAAGCTGACACAAGCAGCCACACATACGCCCAATACGATTCTCAAGACCTTCAATTGATACGTGTTGAATACCGTGTCCATGGCCCATAAGCACGCTCCCATAGCACTGAGCAGTGCGCCTAGCAGCATTAACACCAGTTGCGAAACCGTGTATAATTTTAAGATGCCCAAGAGTTAATACTCCAGTCTTTCGGTCATACGGTAGTACCTCACACTTCATCTTTGTACACACGTCAAGGATCTCTTTAATACCTTGATTAGCATAGTCCGCCACGACCCCGTTAGCCGTCTCAGCAACGTCCCACAGCCGCGTATCGTGGTTACCTAGGAGGAAATAGTTGGGTTGGAATTTTTTCAGCCAATCGGTGCCAGCATCGAAGTCAGCCTGTAACGACTCCCGCCGATCATCTTCGCTAGCTTTCTTACGAAGTGGGCGGAAGTCGTACAAGTCACCGCCGCACACGCGAATGTCGGGCTTCCACAATTCACAGAATTTGAAGAAGGCTTTATTAGCCGTGGGGTCCTGCTTATCCCCATGTATATCGAACCCGGCTACGAACTTTTTGTAGTTATTTTTTAGGATCATTTATTACCCTCATAGTGGCCACTTTGTCACCGCAGCGCCCACAGAACTCACCTACTACCTGTTTTCCTTTCATTTCTAAGTATAAGTAAATAGTAGTGTTACACGTTTTACAAGTCGAGTATGTTGTCATAGATGGTATAACTATTATACCATTAATCCCTCTTTTTATATATTCCACCCTTACACTCAATCTGCCCTTCGTCACCGGCCCTAATGCCTACTAGCATGAACTCTATGGCCTTCCGGATCACGATTGGATCGTAGCGTTGTTCAAGTTGCTTAAATATGTGGCTACCACTCGCTGGCAATAGCTTAAGGATTTCTTTGCGAACCACGGCATATTGTGTTGGCGGGGCAAGCGCATCATCAATCCTAGCCCCCACATACTCAATAAGATTAGCGGCAAACTCAATATCCGGGTAATCCACTTTAGTGTGGAACCGCGAAATCGCAGAAACCATAGCAATCTTAAGAGCTGTATCTCGACAACGATGAGCATATGGCTGAGCGCCAGAGCTAAACCAAGAAGTACGTTCATCATAAAAGACATTATAAGCCTCTACGGCAGAGGCCGTTAACACGGCCTCGCCTACTTCCATAAAATCCTGCGCTATCGCCCGCATATGGATGAAAAATTCTTCTTGGGCAGACTCGGCGGCAGCTAGCTCCGCAGGAGCTATACTATACTTTAGGAGCGGTACACTACGCTTTGTCTGATCCTCACATACAATCAGGAAGCGAGGATAGAACCCACCGCTCATTGCCGCTTCTGGCATGGCAGAATGTAGCCAGTCCCGCGTCGATCCACCCATCATTGTAAGTGTCGGGCGGACTATTCGTGATGGCCCTCCAGACTTCATAGCCCCTTTAAGACTAACGTCCTTATACCCCTTAGTAGACATTAGTTCGGTGATTGTTTCTATCATCCCTTTTTGGTAATCTTTAGGACCAAAAAACTCAGATAACTCGCCAGCCAGGATAGCTGCACAAGTAGGGTCATGGTTAAGTTCCAAGAGTCGCTGTAAGATGGTTTCACTAGTACGACCGCCAATAATAGGAACAGTATTAACAGCCTGTAGTATAAGCTCGGCTCCATCTATCGCAGTATCCTTTCCAATACCTGAGTGGCCCACCACAAGGGTAGATATGTTAGGGAAGATTTTGAATTTAATCTGGTCCACCCAATAACTTCGCCGTAACACAGCCCCAATAGCAGAAATAGCGCAAGAAAGATCAAACGAGTACGGTGTTTCAAGAACGGCCCTTGCGTCGAGCCACAGCCTCAAGATGCTGTCCTTCGGCACTATCTTTGGATTGAACGTATTTCTCAAAACCGTCTCCTAGTAATTTTTGACGTGTATCCCACCATCCTTGAGTACACTTAGCACAAAGGGGAACCTGTAGACCGCTAACGATTGTAAACATCGTTAGATCTTTTGACCCGCACCGCTTACACGTGTTAGTCATCTTGGTCAAGTGTGTCTCCATACAAAACTTCATTAGCGTGAGCCACAGCGTCGGCAAGCGTCTCACTAACAAGTCGGGGTTCATCCTCGAAGTCATAGATAATATACTGGCTTAACCCAATTCCTGGCTCAAATTCGTCTAGTAAGTGTGTCAGTGCTTGCTCTAGTTCGTATACGTAATTATCGTTCATATTTCTCTATAGTCTTTCTTTATTTTGCCACATACACGACAAGTTTTCCATGTATTCCCCTGTTTGGTAGACCAACACCGCCAGTTATGTAAAAATATTTTACAATATAAATTAAACATCTTTACCTTTTTGTGGTGGTGTAAATCGTGTCTGTCGATGCTCCATACAATCAGGACATGAACGACCCCGTGAACCTTCCCAAATAACCCCTCTACCTTGACATGTTTTACATGTTAAGGGATCAAGTAAACCATGACTAAAATAGTTATCGCAATCAGTGCAACCATAACCGTTAGTTCCAGCATATACACCTTTCCTTCCACACCGTGGACAAGTAAATCCAGGCCATGGCTTTACGAAATCATTTCCTTCTTCAAAATTAGGATATTCCCACGGTTTCAAAGTGTTACTGCCTTTAGACTGCCCCATGATCCTCCCGGTTCCCCTACCTTTACACCAACTCGAAGGCTGAAGCCTTCGAGTTCTTTCCACCCTTGTTCCATGATTGTAGCACTTCTCCTAGCCTGTGTCAAGTCCCCAGGCCCCTGAATTAACAAAGAATCGTGAATTTGTGCACTTATCCGCCAGCCCGGCTCCATCTCCCCAATTCGTGTCAGACCTAACGCCTGACACTCATCACTAAATCGTGTTGGATAGTGGCCGATCATCGCTCGTATAATGATATCAGCCAAGGTAGAAGCCGGGAGAAAAGCCAAAGACTCAGTAGATACAAAACGAGAACTAAACCAGCGTATCCTTCCAAAGACATTACGGAGATAACCGTCTCTTTTAGCCATTTCAATGGTTTCATTTTGCCACCTTACTGTATCAGGATTCATCTCCGCCCGGATCGCCAACACATCCTTGCACTGCTTAGCCGTGAAGAAGATACCAACGGACTCTAGGTATTCTTGTAGCTTAACCCAGGTCATACCATAGTTAGACCCGTGATTCGCGTGTTTAGCTATGTCGTAGCAACGGAACCCAGTTAGGCGCTGTCCCCAGAACTCTCGTATGTCTTCTTCAGACTTTGATAAGTCTGGACAATTAAAGAGTTGCCGAGCCAAGTCCAGATGTTCATTGTATCCCGGAGTCCCAAGTCGGGCAAGTCTTGCACTGTCCTTTGCCAGCCATGCCGTAAGCCAGTTCTCTCCACCCGAATAGTCAAGCTCCACGAATCGGAACTCTGGGCTGTCAGGGATATATATTTTTCGGATGACCGGAGGTTGATTCTGAATGTTAGGATCAATACCTTTTCGTTGTCCACTACTACTAAATCTCCCTTCACTTGTACCCACAGGATTCAACCGAAAGTATAGTCGATCCTGTTTAAGCATCGTCTCTTTAGCAAACGTGTTAACAAGTGTGTTCCGTTCTTTGATCTCGTGCACTGTCACGAACTCAGGATGAGTTCTGGCCCACCCGCTCATTGCCTGCTTATCAGCAGCTTCAGTCCCCCGCTTACGGTTCATAGGAACCTTTAGCTTGTGTGCCCGCGCATAGGCGATAACTTGTTTTTGGCTAGCGTATGGGCGTACTAGTTCAGTATCAGGAACCTTTAACTTCTTTATGATGTGAAGTTTGGGGGGTTTCGGAGTGTTGCCACAGCATGGGCATTGAAGGTCATCTCCAGGGCTCCGAAAGGTAATTTCAACTGGAGCATGGGACGTTCCGGCTTTTTTCGTACCCTTGCATTTAACGGATTTAGACTTGTAAGTTCCTTCCGGAGCTGGGACCAGCCGATTAACTGGGATGGTATATGGTCGTAATCCGTCAGGTAACGTTCGTTCCAGTTGTATGACTTCACCGCTTAACTCCTCTCGTATATTAGCGATGAGTCCACTATTGATACGGAGTCCTGCATCAGATATGTCTCGGCATATATAGCTAATAGGCACCGACACGTTCCAATACAGAGCTTCGAGTCCCCACCGCTGTAGAAGTGCATCCAAATGGGTATTAATTTGGAAACTTCCATCTGTATCTCTTGCGTTGTATAATCGGTAGGCCTCATCGTCTGAAATACAGCCACCGTATCCACCGAGGGCACGGGGAATAGCTTCATTGCTATTCCAGGTACGCCATTGGTATTTTGTTTCGATAACTTTACCGTCATTATCCTCCTGCTCAACGCCCTTACCCTTCCAGAACATCTTATTCGTGAATACACTACCTACAAATCCAAGGCCGTGCTTCATGTCGGGCTGGATAAGATGCTGTTTAAGCATTGTGTCATGCATCCGAGCCTTAATGGGCCAACCAAACTGTTCAAAGTACTTTGTGTCGGCCCCTATAATGTTATGCCCAATAAGGTCCGTAGCATTTGTAAAGATCCGCTTAAAATGGGCGATGTTATGCTTCCAATCGGCGACGTAAGCTTCGTAGAATCTACCGGATATACCACATATCGTAATGTTCTGTTCGTGATCCCACTCAAAGTCAAACGCCACGACTGGGTTGTCAAAACGCTCCAAAGTATCACTTGTCGCATATAGATCATAGTTTTCTGGGACAGCCTCTGGCTTCTTCTTAAGATCAGCCACAACACAATTCACCATCTTGAACTCTTTCATAAGGTCAAGAGGGTCCATGGTTGGGATAACCCGGAGGCTAGAATTATCCCATTTTAGAGGGAGCGGACTGCCCCTCCACACCGCCGCACCCTTCCGGGGGGTCAGTGCCTCCAATGCCTCATCGCCTAAAGTAATGACTTTAAACCACTTACGACTCTCAATTGCCGGGCGAAGGTGGTGTTCGTGACAATATGCAAGGGCTCCGTATGCTTCGGGCCGCGTAAGTTGTTGAAATGTATAGTCAGTAGGCCAAATGTCACGTGGCGGACGGCACGATATCACGTCTATAGTAGACACGTCGTCACGAGTCATGCCTGCACTACGAAGTAGGTTGTTAACCAAGGACCCTTTGGCACCACTTAGGGCGCGTCCAGAGCGCACGTCATCCTCGTCTGGGGCCTTACCTACTAACAGGACACTACCGTGTCCTGTTAACGGTACAAAGCCTTCCCCGACCCCATACATTGGACACGACTTACAAATTTCTGGTTTTTCCAAAAAGCCTCTTTAATCTGTTATACCACACACGAACTGAGTTGTCAAGTATTAAAGTGTACCGGCAACGAAAACCGGTGACGTATCCTGGGCCGCAATCTGGTATGAATATGTACTATTAGTGTTTGGTATGAGTTGCCACGACACTTGTGAGCCGTCAGAAAACGTAACCGTCTCATCGTGACGAACACCGCTCGACGCGGTGTTAACCTGTATATATGTATTGGTTCCACCCTGATCGTAGCAAGCCATCTCGAAGTCCCATCGGTAGTTAGGGTAGTGAAAGTAAGCGGTACAATAAAAAGACCCCACGGTCACTTTCATAACCGTGGGGCTTAGGTTGGCTATTGTTGCCGCCCTTACACTACCCGCTAACACTAATAGGGTTAGTAGGAGTCGTTTCAGCATTAGACAGCGGGCGGAGGAGGAACTGTAGACGTACCAGCGGGTGTAAATGCCGTAGTAGCCCCTGTCACAGCTGCATCAATATTATTCAGAGCGGTAACAGCCGCCGCCAACGCAGTAGGATCACCCCCTTGTGCTGCAACTATGGCCGCTTTCGCGGCCGCAACTTCCGCAATAACATCTGTTCCTAGTTTCGCAATCGTATCATTGAGTGTTGTAAAATCCATTCCTAAGTCCTTTCGTAATCCAATTATCTCATTCACTATCTGCCGTAGTATTGTAACTATTGTGTTATTTTGTCTGCTCCATAACATCGCTTACCTCATTACCCACTATATCACACTTCAAAGTGAAACTGTCGCAATCACATTCACAACACCACTTATGGCGCGAACGCATATTATGATCCTGTCTTACGTGGCCACAATCACAAGGATCGTATTTAGTACAAGAAACGTATTGCATAATATTATGGAGGCCAAGAAAGGAGTTGAACCTTCAACATCCGCATTACAGGTGCGGCGCTCTTCCAATTGAGCTACTCGGCCAGTACCCACATATCGCCAGGGACCTGCGCTCGGGCCATCTGATGCCCCACCCACCGGGTAACTTACTATTTCCGGCTAGCGGTGGAACGCCCAGGAGACTGACAGGCTGCTATCCATTAGTGGGATGCTTCACTTAGCCGGGAACTAATTATCAGGATTAGAGTACCCTTAGGCCTGATGATACGGCACCTGTAAAACTAAGCCCTTCTGTTTACATCTTCGGGCCTGATGCTAGCGGTCATTCCCGACTTAGCGGGGTGATCCTGCCGCTAGGCAGGAGCTTGTCCACCCGTTACGTAAGGTGGTCCGTACTCACTATTGACGGACGAACTCATTAAATCGGAGAGTCACTCCAAGCCTAGCACATAAGCCTTTAAGGGCTGTGCCGCTAGGAATAGTGAATCGCCTACTCACTACGGTAGCTATCTACAAGGGATAGACCTTTGAACGTGCTTGTTTCATCTGCAATGATTTACACTTACGGCACGTCTTAAAATTCTTAGTCGGATGATAATATACATTGTTTCCTGTATACTCATGACCCTTCGGGCAATGCGTTTTAAACTTACGAAATTGGATACCCCGACGTGTATTTTCTTGACTAGTAACGGGTTCAAGGTGCCAAGGATTCACACAATTTCTTACACGACATAGATGGTCTATTTGTAATCCCCTAGGAATTTCTTCCCGGAAAACTTCATAAGACCATCTATGTGCACGTATTTTACCGAAGATTCCATACCCATCTTTATCTAACCGACCTTCCCACAGCCAACAGTCTATTGTGGATTTAAGACGATTAAAAAATCTGTGTACAGTTCTTCGCCGTCTCATGATTAGATAGCGACGGAAACTTTCCACATACTCGGTGCGGTACTCGCACGACCAGACTTCTTATTGGTCGTCTCCTCCAGGGGAGCCGAGAACGTAGCTTTCTGACTAACGAGGGCACTCAGCCACTCGTCAAAAGTTCCATCCTGTTGCACACCAGTCGCATCCATCAAGATACGAAGCTGCCGAGCCGATGGATTTTTACCACCTTCCTTGTCCTCAAAGATGGACTTATAGAACGTCCGCCCAGAGAAGTCAGGATTGTCGATCACAGTAAAACGAAACTGCACATATTTCCCCGAACCATTTTCGTTCGAATACTCTTTCTGTGCGGCTTCAGTGACCTGGAAATTAATAGGCACCCCCAACGGCACCTTAACGCCTTGCGGGTCAACCGTGTTCAAATTAACGTGGTCGAATCCCATTCCGGCTACCTGTGTTGCTTCTGTCAATTATTTATTCCTCTTATCTACAGAATAACCCCCGAAGGGGTTTTGGCCTTGTAGGGCCAAACTCGAATGGTTTTGATTAGTCCGTCGGAGCATCCATGGACACACCCAGACAAAGACAAGCAGACCAAAAACTGCAACCTCGTTAACGGATTGCTCTATCAATCCGTTTTAACTTAAGCTCTTGGAGAAATCCAAGTTCTCCATATGGATAGATATTAGAATACTCAAACTCGTACAAACCATTAGGATCAACTACCTGATATCTATCTGCATAGGCCCGGAGAAAGTCTCCAAACTGATAAGCAGTTACCGTAATCTTAAATGTATCCTTTTGTGCTGGTTTAAACTTTTTCATATTAAGCCACAACCGCTTGCGATCTAATAGCCAACCATTTTTCATAAATTTCCACTAGCCCAAGGGCTTCACCCTTGTCGTCAGTCAATGACATTCCGTTCTGGTTCTTAAAAATTCCCATACGGTCATCAGTTCGTCGCATCGGGTCAATAGTGCTAAGCAACTGCCGAGTATTAATACGGCGAGTACTCCCGTCCGGTTGCTTGACAACTGTCTGCTTAATAGAAATCGAAAGAACCGATTGAAACATAGCAGTGACAGCACCAGCCAAAGCGCCAGGAAGCTCAGGGACAATAGCGGTGAGATTACCAGCATCATCTGTTACCTCTTTTTGAAGGGCTGTAACGATCAGGTCCTTCCGAAACTTAGCTTGCGTATTCTCGTTTGTCAGATTAATAAGCCTATTAAGCTGTGTCCGTGTTGACTCACCCATAACCTGATAATCTCCGCGAACTGGCACTCCCAACAATCGTGTACCACTGTCCCTTTCTTTAGACGGAAAGGACATAGCATGAGGTTTGACGATTCGATTCACGTAATCGGTAACGTTATCCAGGACAATCCCGCCGTAGTATTCATTTGTTGCGAGGCTAGCAATGAGCGACTCCATTTCATTCCAATTGGAAGGCATGACATAATCAATGTTCATATCATTAAGGGTCATAGTACCACCCCCCTCCGCTACTTCACTAGCAATAATAATAGTTGGCTTACCCCGGAACTTCTTGGTAAAATCATCCAATGATGCTGCAAGTTTAGTCTTCCCAAACTTAGGCGGGCAGTAAAGTAATGCACACAGGCGGGTGTCTTCCGTAAGTAGATTCTTAGTGTTTTTAATTTGTAGTGTCCCGATTCGATCAGTCATTTTATCCTTATAGTATTTCTGGCGTATTACCTAGGCTTAAAGAAGATAGACCAAGAATATCACCCCATTGGTTTTGAGGCATAGAGTAGTATCCCACCTGAATATTATTTAATTCGTTATTTTGAATATGTGGGGTTCTAATAGCGTCCAACTGGTCCAGAGTTATAGTTTCTAAATAATCTTGCTGTAAATAGGAATTAGATGCACTAATTCCTTGATTAATTACCCTATACATAGGAGGTTCTTGCATTTGGCTCCAATGCATTAAATTAATACCGGGCCGACTACACTCCTCACATTCCCGTATAAGCGAATATTCACTAGCCTCAAACTCTTGCCCACACCCGCATTTGTATGTCTCCATACCCATTAGTCTTTATCCTCATAATCTTTGTGCAACCCAGAACAGCGGAAGCATAAAGTTTCATCAAGATATGTAAAGGCAGGTGTGCTCCCACAGTGTTCGCATTCCCAAATCTCCTCTTCGTCTGCCATCGTTTCTCCAGTCTAACACGCCGCACGTGCTTTGTCAAGCGATTTCCAAAACAATTTCGCACATTTTTCTGTCGCCGTTTTTATAGCTGGTCGATCTTGCTGGATCTG
>Ga0209166_10002044_pt1 | contig 15842 bp, 15 predicted proteins | sample Coa_R1_3_FD_187151 | JGI IMG/M metagenome (GOLD analysis project Ga0209166, IMG submission 187151) | Surface soil microbial communities from Centralia Pennsylvania, which are recovering from an underground coalmine fire - Coalmine... | ecosystem: Environmental > Terrestrial > Soil >... | reverse complement strand
TTCTGCCGGCCACCACTTAGTCGAACGGACACACAAGAAAACTCACGACGGCATGCTCGCAGATGAAAAGCCGTTCTGTGGAGGGTCTTTTTCAACACCCACGCCTGATAGCAACATCTGGCGGCGCATGCGCCGAATACCTGCAGGGACAGGGGACTCCGATGTTGTAGGCTACGACCCCATTCCTAGTTCGCCTGCGCAGTACCTAGGAGCCCCACGGAGAATTTATCGCAGCCGCCACCTCCTCCGGGCTGCGCGCAGATACCGTTAGGCCCACCGACCTCGACGAAGTTGTAGGTGGGCGGCACGTTCCAGTAGTGAACATCGGTGGACTCGAAACCCTTGGCATGGGGCGGCGGGGCATCCTCTACATCGGTAAGAAAATAGTACTGGCCCTGGCAATGGCTTGGGCCGGAGTACGTGCAGACCGGCAGCGCCGTTATCCAATAGTGCCCAGATGTCAGGGTAAAGATTTGGTTCGCACTCAGGCGCCCCAGTACGGTGTATTCATTCATGTTGTCCCAGCTGCGCCCGGTCGGTGTGAGCGACGCCTTCGTTGTGCCGGACGCGATCACCGTCCCCGCATTACCCTGGCTCACCCCGGTCGAGACGGACCATTCGATTTCGGGTGGCGCAAGGTCGGCGACAGGCGCCTGTGCGAGGTTATTGGAGAAGACGCCGGTGACCGTCCACGTCTGGTTCGGGGGGACGCCAAAGCCAACATACAATGCGTCATAACCGGTGAGGGCGTCCTGGTTCCGCAATGCGTTAGGCGTTGGCCCTCCGGGGTCAAAATCGCCGCCGTAAAACAGGCAAGGCTTGCAATATGGCGGTGGCGATGCGACAGCACTGGCACTCAGGCCAATCCGGAAAATGGTCGGCGTCATCACGCAAACGAAGGCAGCTAGAATCAAGAATCCAACAGCAAGTGACGTCTTCTTCATCGCATTCTCCGAATCGATTGTGCTTTTGCTTGGCTACTCAAAGAGGCCCATGCAGGCACATTATAAGCGTTCAGTTGGTGTTAAATCGCGTGGCTGTTGTAAAAACTCCAGTTTCCTCCTGAACAGCCAAAATTTGGGGGATGCAAAATGTCTTGAAAATCAAAAAAGTCGTTTGTAGGGCATCGTAGCGCAATTTTATTTTCGCGAATTTTGGGCGAAGGAGTTTTTCAACAGCCACTCGCCATTACACTCATCTGGTCGACGAACCGCGGTTGTCTTGACCGCCTATTTTCCGCGGCGACACTTGGGCTTGCGCCACCGCGCCGTCCGTTCCGCCGCCTTTTAGCTGTGCAATGCGGCCGTGTGCTTCTTCGCGTCGGCTACCAGCTTCTTCAGATCGCTGCGAGGAACGCTCCACTCTCTCCCTGCTACGTCCCAGATTTAGAGCCGCTTGACTTGGCCGTTCGCAAGCTCTTGGTCGAATGGCGCCTCGAAGTCGAAGAGCTCATCGTGCTGTTCCTGTTCCTGCAGGGTACGCGGCAGATGACGCGCACTCACTATGAAGCCCTTCCTCCCATTTACGGCGTGTCGGTACTTCCCGCCAAGACCCTTCCAGCGCATGGGCCGTCGCCCAACATTCACAACCGAAACCACGACGAACAGTCTCTCACTCGCTCCTTGAACGGGTAGGTCGGGAGCGGACGAGAAAAAGGCGCCATCGCCTTCGCGTTGGACGATGCGGCGAAGTTCGGCGGAGACCGTAATCTTGGCGCGGTCACGCAAGTCCCTATAAAGGGACCATCCAAAAGTGATGCTCGAAAGAATTGCGCCCCATACTGCCAGAAACTTGGTAAGGCCGGAATCTGAGTTCGGCATTTCCTCCTCCTGCCACGCGGCGGCGAATCCCCGCGGCTCACTGGCAGTTCAGTTCGCCTTTCAAGTACGGGACCACCACCCCGTCCAATATGGCCTGCGAGCGCAGAGAGGCGTTGGCCGCGAGGAACGAGTGCCCGAAATCCTGCGCCGACTTCTCGGAGATCACTTTGCGTTCGACGAGGGAGTCGACCGACCGCCAAAGCTGGCTGTCCTGCAGCCTGCTGGCGACCTCGGCCCACTGCACCACCTCGTCCTTGCACGCCAGCTTGAGCGATCCCAAGTTGTTGAGGGGAATCACCAGCGCCGCAAGGCCCGATTTCGCAGTCGAGATGGCGTACTCCTGTGAGTCCGTCGCTCTGACGTACCTTTCGTTGATCTTCCCGTTCCCTGAGTTGAGTTCGCCGTCGAGCCACTTTTGCTCCGCCGGAGACAACTCGGGGACCTGCTTGTACATCGCGGCCAGTTTGTCGTGCAGCCTCGACGCCTCTTTCATTCGGAGTTCTCTGGTAGCGCTCCACGGCTCCACGTGCTGAGCCGACACCGTGGAAAGAAGGACCAGCAGCGCGAACATACTTGCTGTTCTTTTCATAAGGCCTCGGATTATACCCGCCCAATCGCAGCGCGGCGGATTGCCTAACCGCTAGCTCGCGATGCCATGGATGGGCTTGGGGATTTCGCCCTCCATTTCGCCGGTTTAGCTGTGCGAGGTGCCTGTGTGCTTCTTCGCGTCGGCTACCAGCTTCTTCAAATTACGTCGAGAAACGCTCCACTCTCGACCCGCGACATCCCAGATGTAGATGCGCTTGACTCGGCCTTTCGCAAGCTCCTGGTCGAAGGGCGGCTGGAAGTCGAAGAACTCATCGTGCTGCTCCTGCTCTTGCAGATTCTTCGGCAGATATCGGGCGCTTACGAGGAAGCCCTTCCTTCCGTTCACTTCGTGTCGGTACGTCCCCCCGAGGCCCTTCCACCGCAGGGGCCGTCGTCCAACGTTCACCACAGAGACCACGACAAAGAGCTTCTCGCTCGCCCCTTGAACAGGTACGTCGGGAGCGGACGTGAAAAAGGCGCCATCCCCCTCGCGCTGACCGATCCGTCGCAATTCCGCTTTGATCTTGAGTTTCGCGCGATCTCGCAAATCCCTGTACAGGGTCCAGCCAAAAGTGATGCTCGAAAGAATGGCTCCCCACACGGCCAAAAACTTCGTTAGACCGGAATCTGGGCTTGGCATTTCCTCCTCCTAACGACGCTCTCTGTTACAACGGTTCTCCTGACCGCCGCCTTTCCGTTGCGGGTTCTGGCCTTGCGTCCCCGCGCCATCCGTCCTGCCGTCCGATCACGAGGGTAACTCGCCAGCTTGGCCTCCGCGTGCCACGATGATGGCCTGGAGGGGAGACATTGGCAAATTTGGTGCATTACTAAATTCGGACGCCGAGAGGAAGGCTGTCGAGTGCTTCGGGATGCTCCGGGCCGCGTAGTCCGACTGCCGGAGCGTCGGGGTCGCATTTGGCCACGCGGTGGTGGCCTTGCGGGAAGAGGTAAAGAAGAGGGCACGGCAGGGACTTCATGGCCACGCTCAAGCAGCTCGGCGTGTCGCAAGAGAAGGCCCGCTACTGGATGTCGAGGGGGCGAATACCCGAAACGCTGCCTGATTCGGTGCGGGCCTGCACGGAACAAGCCCTCTTGGGACGCGAATTGAGGATAGATGGCCGCCAAACAGAAAGCTAATTTCAGAAAACGGCTGCGACGAAGTTGAACCGGATTCGTAACGAGAAGTCGGCCGCGTTTATCAACTAAATCTGCAGTGACAACCCGACGTTCTAGTTCTCTCCTCGGGAATAGTCAACTGATCGGAGGACGTCGAGGATCCATCGCTTTCTTCATTTTTCATCCGCTCATGTGTTCCTGCAGGAACAGTTTTTTCCACAGCTCAGACTCTCAACTCCACCACCGTCGCCCCGCCCCCGCCCTCGTTCTGCGGAGGCTCAGCCACCGACGCCACATGAGGATGCTGCTGCAGCAACTGGCGCAGGGCTTTACGCAGGATGCCCATACCGCTGCCGTGGACGACGCGCACGCGGGGCAGTCCGGCCAGGAACGCGCGGTCGACGAACTTTTCCACTTCGCGCGAGGCATCATCCACGTTCTGGCCGATGACGTTGATCTCGCTGGGTACGTTCGCGCCTTCGCTTTCCAGCGACACGGAGATGCCGCGAGCGCGCGCCGCTTTGACCGGCGAATCCACGGCCCGGGCACCCGCCAGCACCTCGGCAATATCGTCGCGGGCAATCTTCATCTTGAGCGCGCCCATTTCGACTTCAAAGTGATTGTCGTCAATCTTGCGCGAGACTCGCGCCGGACGCCCGGTGGACTTCAGCTTAACGGTGTCGCCTTCGGAGACGTGCTTCACCAGTTGCGGCTGCGCGTGAGGATCGCCGCGATCGGCACCGGTCGAGTGCGCGACGACGGTCGAATCGAACTGCTCGCGGAACTCGCGGCGCAGCTTAGCGATGCGCCGCTCGGCGTCTTTGGAGAGCTTCTGTGCCGCGGCGCGATCCTGCACGGCATTGACGGCTTCGCGAGCGTGATACTCGAAATCGCGCAACAGCGTTTCGAGCTTCTGCTCCATCTCGCGGACCTTCGTCTGTTGATCCTTCTTTCCTTCAACCGCTAAACGGCTCTTCTCTCGCTCGAGTTCCTGCTCGCGGGTTTTGAGGCGCAGCCGCTCCTGTTCGGCTGCGCGCAGATCGGCGTGGAGCTTGTCGAGAAAGTGGCCGACGTCGCGGGCCTGCGTGCCAAGGCGCGAGCGCGCGCTCTCGATGATGGCGGGATTGAGCCCGAGGCGCTGGGCGATGTTGATGCCCGCCGACGCACCCGGCACTCCGATCTTCAGTTCGTAGGTCGGCTGCAGCGTGGCCTCGTCAAATCCGACCGAAGCGTTGAGCACCCCGGGGGTGTTCGCGCCATAAACCTTGAGCGAAGTGTGGTGCGTAGAGATCACGGTCATGCAGCCGATGCGGCCAAAGTGTCCGGCGATGGCGACGGCGAGAGCGGCGCCTTCCTCGGGATCGGTGGCGGAGCCCAGTTCATCGAGCAGCACCAGCGACTGCGCGCTCGCGGTGCGCGAGATGAAATCAATATTGGTGACGTGTGCCGAGAACGTAGATAGATTTTGCTCAATGGACTGGTAGTCGCCAATGTCGGCGAGGACAGCGTCGAACACGGGGAGTTCGGCGCGGTCGGCGGGAACCGGCAGGCCGGATTGGGCCATCAACGCCAGCAGGCCGACCGTCTTGAGCGTGACGGTTTTGCCGCCGGTGTTCGGGCCGGTGATGATGAGCTGGCGGCGCTCGCCTTCCAGTTCAACCGAGACCGGGACGACGCTTGCCCCTTTGGCTTTGAGATTCCGCTCCAGCAAAGGATGGCGAGCATTCTGCAGCAGCAGCCGCGCGCCGGCTTCCGGCTTCCGGCTCTCGGACTGCGCGCTGCCGCTCAGCTGAGCGGCTACGCAGTTGTAGTCTTCGGCAAAGTGGGCTTTGGCAAATTGCAGTTCCAATTCCGCCAGGGTATCGACTGCCGCGAAAATCTGATCCGCACTCGCTCCAATGCGCTGCGTCATCTCGATGAGGATGCGATGGATCTCCACCAGTTCTTCTTCCAGCAGGCGCACCAGTTCGTTGTTTTGCTCGATGGTTTCGAGGGGCTCGATGAATACGGTCTGGCCGCTCGAACTGGCCCCGTGGACGACTCCCTGGACGCGCCGCTTCTGCTCGATCTTGACGGGGATGACGAAGCGCTCGCCCCGGATGGTGATCAGCTCATCCTGCACGCTGCCGCCTTCGGCGAGGCGGCGCAGATAGCCTCGCAAGGATTCCTGGATGGCACGGCGCTGCTTTTCGATTTCGCGGCGGATGCGGGCGAGTTCAGGCGAGGCTTTGTCGTCGAGCGTTCCGTCGGGCTGAATCTTGTTGCGGAAAGAACGAAGGAAATCGGTGAAGTCGACGATGCGCCCGGAGAGAGAGCGAACGTTGGTCCACTCGGAGCGCATGGCTGCGGGCGGCTGCAGGGCAATCTGACGCCATTCGGCGGCGCGATCGACGACCAGAATCACGTCGCGAATCTCGGTGGTCTCCAGGGCGGCGCCCGCGATGCGGGATTTCTCGAGCAGAGAACCGATGTCGACCAGCGCGGAGAAATCAAAGCGTCCGCCCACGCGGCGAAACTCGCGAATTTCGCTGGCGAGGGCTTGCTGGGTTTCAATCCAGACGCGGTCCGTGGAAGGTGCGAGCGCCGCGATGCGTCCCTGGCCCAGCGGGGAAGAGGCGTAACCGCGCAAGAGGTCACGCAGCGATTCGAACTCCAGCACGCGGGCCGAGCTGTGGGCCAAAGCAGAGGACATCGCAATTTATGTTACAGGAGAGCGGTGGGGGTCGCTGGGTCAGACAAGAATCAAACCACAGAGGGCACTGGGGATCACGGAGGATGGAAACGTCAGTTCTTGATGCCAGTTAGCCGGCTGCGCCTGCGCCTTGGGCTACCGGTTCAGCGGTGGCGGGAAGCGTGACGATGAACAACGCGCCGCCTTCGGGACGGTTGCGGCAAGTGATCTGGCCGTTGTGGTCCTGAATGACGCCATACACCACGCTCAGGCCCAGGCCGGTGCCCTTGCCCACGGCCTTGGTGGTGTAGAAGGGATCGAACACGCGCTCCGGATCGCGAAGGCCGGGGCCGTTATCAGAGAACTGCAGCACGACATCAGAGTGGTGACGCATGGCGCTAATTTGCAGAGAGCCACCGCCGGATTCTTCGAGCGCATCCATGGCGTTCTCAATGATCTCGATGAAGACTTGGAACAACTGGTTCGCATTGGCAATGACGCGGGGAAAATCGGATTCAATCGCGAGGTGAATCTCGACCGCAACGGGCGGACGTCGAGCCTCGAGCATCTGAGTGGCGCGCTTCAAGAGCACGCCGAGATCGACAAGAGTTTTCTCTCCGGGAGCCTGCTGAGCAAAGCTCAACAGGTTGGCGACCAGGTCGCTGGTGCGGCGGGCCTGGTTGACAATCTTGCGGAGCAGCTTGTTCTGTTCCTCGGTGAGCCGCGCGCTGCTCCACAGTTCCTCGGAAAAACTCATGATGGCATTGAGAGGATGGTTGATTTCGTGCGCGGCTCCGGCAACCAGGGTGCCGAGTGAGGCGAGTTTCTCTTTCTGCACCAGCTGGTTCTGCAGCTCTTTCTGGCTTTCATAGGCGCGGCGGGAATCCCGCAGCACGGCGACAAGAGTTTGATCCTGTAAATACTGGCGCAGGAAAACGAAGGCGCCGAGCACTACCATGGCAGCCAGAACCGCAAAAATACGAAACGCCCGCGACGCACCGGGAGAGCGGTCGAACAGCGCCGCCCAGATGCCGATGACAGGCAAGGACAAGATGGCCAGCATGGCCATTCGTGGAACAACTTTTTTCCACTTGGGATGGAAATTGAATTGGACGGTTTGCAAATCCCCATTTCGCGCAGAAAGCGAGGCCGCCGCCAACCACGTGATGGTCGCCACCAGCGGCACATCATACAGGCTTCCGGAATAATACGACTTGTTGGCAGCGGCCCGGTCGAGAAATTGGGAGTTCACGGCGTACACCGCCAGCGGCACAAGATAGTGGAGATAGAGCCGGCGCCATCCTCCGGAACTGGTGATTGCGGCGATTGCCAAAACTGCCAGGAGCAGCCCGTTTTCCAAACCGTAGAGACGATCGTAGTAAAGATTGTAGGCGTTGATATTGAGCACGACGTACTGGTGCGGGAAGACGATGAAGGCGTAGAGAAAAACCCACCATCCCAGCACCATCAGAAAATTGAGCATGCCAAGACGGACTTTACCCTCATTACTGACCAAGTCGGGACGCCAGGCGACTGCGGCGAACATGGGCACGGCGTGAAAAAAGAGAACGATGTCGAAGACAAAGGGGTCAGGAATGGGGCGGTGCAGCACCATTTCCCAAACGATCCAGGCGGCGCCGTTGACGGTCCACGACAGGAACCCAAGGGACATCAGCACCCAGAAAGTGCGTTGCTGGCGAGGACCGCTCCACGCATTGAGTACAGCGACGGCGGTAACAGCCAGCAGTAGTGCCCACTCGGTCAGATCGGCAAAAGCGGTGAGCGCAGGGCCACGCTGAGCCGTCAACGACACGACGGTAAAGGCCAGAGTAATTCCGGCAGCCGCACCAAACCAGCCGTGGCGTCGAAGCAGACTCATCCGGCTCTCATTCTATGGGAGCCAAAGTGGGATTCCGAGGAACTGGGGGAATGGCGGTGGTTACTTCGGTCACCTAGGGGACAGGGATGGGGCCGGTGGGCTGGCGGCCTCGCGCTGCTGAAGGTTGGGGCGATGGACTAGAATCAAGAGGTACGGGGCTGGTCGAATCGTTCATATTGGTGATCTGCCATGGCATTTCCAATTACGCGCCTTCGGCGCCTTCGCCGTACGGCGGAGATGCGCAACTTGGTCACGGAGACTCGTCTGACTCCGGACGCATTCGTGTATCCGATGTTCGTGTGTCCGGGCGAGGGCGTAAGGAAAGCTGTGCGCTCCATGCCTGGCGTGTGCAATCTATCGGTGGACGAGGCGGTGAAGGAAGCGCGGGAAGTGCACTCGCTGGGCGTGCCGTCGGTGATCCTGTTCGGCTTGCCGGATAAGAAGGATGAAGTTGCCACCGGAGCATGGGCGGAGAACGGCATCGTGCAGCAAGCAGCACGGGCCATCAAGCGAGAGGTTCCGGGGCTTCTGCTGATGGGAGACGTGTGCTTGTGCGAGTACATGTCGCACGGCCATTGCGGGATTGTGAAGGCTACGCCGCAATCGCTGGGAGCGGCGGTAGCGGTGCCGCCGGCCGCGACGACAGAGTATGAGATCGTCAACGACGCGTCGCTTGAGTTGCTGGCCCGCACTTCCGTATCGCTGGCGCGGGCGGGCATCGACATTATTGCGCCGTCGGACATGATGGACGGCCGAGTGGCAGCGATCCGGCGGGCGCTGGATGAGGCTGAACTGATCAATATTCCGATTCTTTCCTATGCGGCGAAGTTTGCCTCAGGGTTCTACGGACCGTTCCGCGAGGCGGCGGATTCGGCGCCGCAGTTCGGAGACCGGCGCTCATACCAGATGGATGGAGCCAACGTCCGCGAGGCGATGCGGGAGATCGAAGCCGACATCGAAGAAGGCGCGGACATGATCATGGTGAAGCCGGCTATGCCGTATCTGGACGTGATTGCGGCGGCACGGCAGCGCTTTGACTTGCCGCTCGCGGCTTATCAGGTCTCGGGCGAATTCGCGATGATTGAGGCGGCTGCGCGCAATGGATGGATCGAGCGCGATCGCGTGATGATGGAATCATTGCTTAGCATTCGGCGCGCCGGGGCAAGCATCATCCTGACTTATTACGCGAAGGATGCGGCGCGGCTGCTGGCGTAGGTTTCCATTTCAAACTGTCTTCCGATTCTCCTACGTTTCATCTGCTGCCGGAACACATTGACCGCAACAACCACACAACCCTTGCGTGTTCTAACGCATCCACTGTAGGCCGCTCGTCAAAGCGCACAGCACTATTTGTAACCCCCGGCACGAGCGAGAGTGCCGCATTGTTCCGCCGGGAACGCCAACCGAGGAAGCTCGTGTAATGGCAGGGGCTGGCTTCGCGAAACCAGCTGTAGCAAATGGCAGTGGCCCAGCTTCGGCGCTGCCGTCTTTCTTTATCATCGGCCCGCCGCGCACCGGGACGACGTGGCTGCACGACGTCTTGAGCCAGTGCGCATGGCTTTCCCATCCGACCAAAGAGACGCGTTTTTTCGACAAACATTTTGACCGCGGATTGCACTGGTACAGTTCGCATTACCAGAAAATAGCGGACGGGCGCGTGATCGGGGAAGTAGCGCCCACCTATTTTGCTTCGGCCGAAGCACGCGAGCGAATCGCCCAGCTGATCCCCCACGCCAAAATTGTATGCACCTTCCGCAATCCGGTTGATCGCGTGCTATCTCTCTATCGATTGAAACGCGCGTATGGCTGGATTTCGTGGAACTTCGAGGAGGCGCTAGCGCGCGATCCGGAACTGATCGAGTCGAGCCGGTACGTCGCCCACCTGAAAGAGTGGATCGCTACTTTCGGGACCGCGCAGGTCATGGCGACGGTGCATGACGATATTCAGGCCGATCCGCAAACGTATCTGGACAAGCTGGTGGATTTTGTGGGAATTCCCCGGGTAAAGTTGCTTCCCTCGCAAGTGCGGCACGTGCTGGCCTCGGAAGACCTCACACTACCGCGCCATTATTACTGGACGCGGGGAGGGCTGATGATGGCGGAGTGGGCCAAGAAAAAAAAGCTCGATTCCGTAGTATTGGCGGCGAAGAGGCTGGGCGCACTGAAATTGTTTGTCGGCGGCGGACAGACATTTGCCGATTTGACGGCGTCCCAGCGGGTGCGGCTGCGCGAACTCTTTCGTCCGGAAGTTGAACAGTTGGAAACGATGCTGAACCGAGACTTTTCGGCGTGGAAATAGGAAAACAGGCTTGTTGAGAATTCTCTGGCGGCGATAATTCCCCAGAAGAATCAAGAACCGATATCTGAGTCTCAGGCCGCGGTTTCTGTTACGCGCCCGTGCCCGCGAACTTCACTTCCACTTGCCTGCGGTCTTCGTCGGAAACCTTGAACATCTCGCGCGGCTTCAGGGCCATGAAACTGGCTACGAAGACATCTGGAATCTGGCCGATGCGGGTGTTGTAGGTGTTGACGTCGTCGTTGAAGAACTCGCGGCGATCGGCGATGCGCTCTTCCAGTTCGGTAATGCGGTTCTGCAGCTTGAGGAAGTTATCGTTGGCTTTGAGCTGGGGATAATTTTCGGCCACGGCAAAGAGTCCGCGCAGAGCGCTGGTCACCTGCAGTTCGGCGACCGCTTTCTGGGGGATGCTGGAGGCGCTCATCGAGGCGGAACGAGCCTGGGTGACAGCGAGAAGAGTCTGCTGCTCGTGCTGCATGTATCCCTTGACGGTCTCGACCAGGTTGGGGATTTCATCGTGGCGCTGTTTCAGCAGCACGTCGATATTGGCCCAGGCGCGGTCGTTCTCGTTGCGCAGACGGACCAGGCCGTTGTACAGAATGACGGCGTAGGTGAGGACGCCGACTACGAATAGCAAGAAGGCCAGGCCGGAAACCATGCTGCTGTCCATCGCCACCTCGGGTGATTATGTTCCAAGGTGCCAGCAGATGGGGTCGGCTGGCAAGTGACGTGAGGGGGACGGGGATCGGTAGGAAACTTATGGCGTTAGCTTGGCGTCTGGGTGTGGCGGCGAGGACGCCGCGACGACAGCCGCCGGGACGGCGGCGCTACAGCGCTATGCTCTGGTGGGGACAGCCGCGGCTGTTCCCACATGAGCAGTGCTGAAACGGTAGGCTGTTAATCTTTGCTGGGCTCTTTGGGGGTTATGTCGCAGGCGTGGCGGACTTGGTCTGCGTCCAGGCCGGCGGGAGAGAACTCGGCGATCTGGCGGCCGCTGCGGGTGCGCAGGGCCACTTTGAAAATCTGCGCGCCGAGCAGGCCGCGGACTGTGCCTTTATCCATCGCGAGAAAGTGGCCGCGCACCCAGTTCCATCCATGGCGAGTATGGAAATCGTCGATGCGGACTTCGACTTCGAGCTGAGGCTGGCCCCAGAAGCCGGGACGATTGGGGGGAGGCAGGCGGACGCCGGGATTGAAGTCGGCCAGCTTGAGCTTGCCGTCTTCACAGAAGAGTTCGACTCTGGGCTTGTAGTTGGGATCCTCGCGGAAATAATTGTCCGATACGAGTTCGAAGCGGACTTTCTTGGCTCCGGTCATCTTGTCTTCGGATTGAAACTCCGTCCACTTGCCACCGGCGCTTACGCCGTCCTGCTCGCCCTGATAAGGGCTCATCGCGCCGCCTTGCGCGAACGACGAGGCAGCCCACAGCAGCAGGGCAGCGAAAATAACTCCTGCCGCGAAAGTATTGCGGGGAAAGAATTGAGAAGAGCGCGTAACGTTCACAATGACCCTCCAGGCAGATATCAGTATTATCTTGAACCCGGATGTAGCGTGAAAAGTTGCGGAATTGGTGCTGCCGGCAGGGTCAACGGGTATCAATCTTCAAGTCCAGATAAACCTGGGAGCGGTCGTCGAACTGGCTGACTGACTTGGTATCGCTTTTCTTACCCTTGAATTGGGCGTAGACCTCGTAGTCGATGGCGGTGGAGAGCGCGGGGAAGCGGTAGGTCCCATCGGGGCCCACGATGTAGGTTTTCACAGCGCGAGAGCGGGTGTTGGTGACATAGACAACGGCGTCGGGGAGAGGATTATCCCCCGTGTCGAGAACCTTGCCGAGCAGCAGGCGCCCGGAGGCTTTCTCTTTTTTGTCGGGGGCGGCCAGGGCCAGCGCAGAAAAGACGGTTAGGCATGCGCAGAGGATAGCCGTAACTTGGATCACCGAGCGGGTGTGATTCATGTTGTCATTAATTATTGTCTCATGATTTGCGGGGAGGGGAACCTAATGTGTCAGGTGGACTCCGGTGTCTTCGCGCTCATCGTTATAAATGTGGACCGTGACGTCCTGGGCATGGATGGGCTTGCCGTCAGCGGCTTTGATGCCCTTGAGATCGGCGGTCAAGATGTACTCGGCCTCGCCGGCGGGAACGCGTTGGGCGAACTCGCCGTTGTGGTCGGAGAAAACCTCCCAGCGGACTTTCTTGGGCTTGTCGGTGGAGCGCCGGATCTTCACCCGGACGCCATAGACGGGGCGGTCGTCAGGTCCCCAGACCGTGCCGGCGATGAGGGCATAGGGCTTGTCCCTGTCCTTGGACTTCTGGGCCGCGGCCATGGGTGGTCGAGAAACAATCGTCGCGAGGAGAAGGACAACCAGGAAAAAAGGGACGGGAGAAACTTTCGCGGATAAGGATGGCAGGCGGAGGCTAGGAGTAGTCACCGTCTTCGCTTTCCTCCTCTTCATCGTCTACTTCTTCGTAGCCTTCTTCAACCGCCTTTAGTTCGAGCGGACTGGCAGTGACGACTTCGAAGTCCGTGCCGCACTCCGGGCAGGAAATCACTTCACCCTCGTCGACCTCTTCCTCTTCGACGTCGAGGTGGTTTTCGCATTCGGGACAAAGCACCATAAAGCCTCCCAAGGCTCTGATGACCCTCCTGATAATATTTAATTCTCCGTGGCGGTTGGTCAAGTGGGGTAGGGGTGGAACAGGAGATTTTTCTGGCAAACCGGGGGCAACGTTGCCCTACGGGATTCGCCCGATGGGGATTGAGGAAGAAATGATAGCGCATATTTTGAAGATGGCGGGCTGCCCATTTGTACTGTGGGCGACATTGGGGATGAATGCGATTGCGCAGTCCGCAGCGGAGCCGGCGATGGCCGCCGATCCGAAGATTGCGGCGGCGTTGCAGCAAATTTCGGCGCAACATGTCCAGGCAAACATCGAAAAGCTGGTGAGTTTTGGCACGCGGCTGACGCTTTCGGCGCAGGACCCCGCTGCGATTGCCAGCGGGCGCGGAATTGGCGCGGCGCGGGAGTGGATTAAGTCAGAGTTCGAACGCTATTCGAAAGACTGCGGGGGATGCCTGGAGGTGAAAACCGACAGCTTCACCGAAGGACTGGTGGAGCGTATTCCCAAGCCCACCGAAATCACCAATGTTTATGCGGTGTTGAAGGGGACAGCGCCGGCTGACGCGAAACGCATCGTGCTGGTGACGGGGCATTACGATTCGCGGAATAGCGACACATTAGATGTGAATGGCGATGCGCCCGGGGCCAATGACGATGGCAGCGGAACCGCCGTCAGCCTGGAGTGCGCGCGGGTGCTGAGCAAGATGAGATTTCCAGCGACGATTATTTTTCTAACGGTGGCGGGTGAGGAGCAGGGGCTGAACGGCAGCCATCATTTCGCGAAGATGGCGAAGGATGAGGGATGGGATCTGGAGGCGGTCCTCAACAACGATATTGTGGGCGGCGACAAGAGTGCGGAGCAGGATCACTCGGTGGTGCGGGTATTTTCTGAAGGCGTGCCGGTAGCGGCGACGGAGCAGGACATCCGACGCATTCGCGGCTTGGGCGGGGAAAGTGACTCCGGGTCGCGGGAAGTAGCGCGGTATATGGCCGATGTGGGCAGGACTTACGACGCGGGCGTGAAGCCGATGCTGGTGTTCCGGTTGGATCGCTACTTGCGCGGCGGGGATCACTATTCGTTCAACCAGCAGGGATTCGCGGCCGTGCGGCTGACGGAATTTCGCGAAGACTTTCATCACCAGCATCAGAATGTGCGCACGGAGAACGGCGTGGAATATGGCGATCTGCCGAAATTTGTCGACTACGAGTATGTGGCGCACGTGGCGCGGCTGAATGCGGCGACGCTGGCGTCGTTGGCAGCGGCTCCGGCGCCTCCGGCCAATGTGCATCTGCTGACCAAAGATCTGGAGAATGATTCGACGTTGACGTGGGAGGCTTCACCGGGTGCGACCGCGTATGAGGTGATTTGGCGCGCCACGGCCAGTCCTGACTGGGAGCACGCGCAGAACGTAGGCAGCGCGACGCGCGCGACCATGAAACTGTCGAAGGATAATGTGATCTTCGCGGTGAGGTCGGTGGATGGGGCGGGGCATCGCAGCTTGCCGGTTGTCCCAGCGCCAGAGCGGTAACTCACAACCATCAGAGTAGAATGTACGAGAGGCCATTCGGTGCGACGATCGCGCGAACCCATGACGTTGAGCTTCCCGCCCTTCACCCGGGCGGTGATCTGGCTGATCGGGATCAATACAGGTGTGTTTCTGCTGCTGGAACTTCTGGTCAGAGTCGGGCCAGAGTTAGCCCGCTTCATCTACCTGAACTTCGAATTGGTGCCTTTTGAAGTGGTGCAGCGGGGAGAGGTCTGGCAGTTGATCAGTTACAGCATCCTGCACGCCGGATTCGGACACCTGTTCTGGAACATGCTGGCGCTCTGGATGTTTGGAGCCTCCATTGAAGGGGCTTGGGGAACGCGCCGGTTCATTGAGTTGTATGTCATTGGGGTGCTGGGCGCGTCAGTGACGACCGTGGCGCTGTCGTACGCTCATGTGCTAGGAAATCCCGGCGATGCAACCCTGGGCGCGTCGGGCGGCGTATTTGCCATCCTGATCGCGTTCGGAGTGCTGTTCAGCGAGAGCGAAATCCTGATGATCCCGTTTCCTTTTTCGATCAAGGCCAAGTACATGATAGGCATTTTGATTGTGGCGACGGTGGCCATGGCCATGTCGGGCGGAGGAGGTGTCGCCTATGTGGCGCACCTGGGAGGGCTGTTCTTCGGCTGGCTGTACGTGAGACGCGGGATGAAGCCGGCGATGGTGAACGTGAATTTCTCGGAGCGCTATTACGGAATCCGCAATGCGTACTACCGGTGGAAGCGGCGTCGGGCGGCGAGGAAGTTTGAAGTTTATATGCGGCAGCATGACCGCGACGACGTGCACTTCGACGAGCACGGTAACTACATTCCTCCGGACAACGAACCGCGCAAGGGGAACGGCGGGGGGAAGTCGGGGTGGGTGAACTAGGAGCAGGTTTCAAAGTTTCAACGTTGCAAGGTTTCAATCTTCAAGAACTCGGCCAAGATTGTTGGCGGCAACTCTTCCTTTCTGGCTTTTCCTTTGAATCCCAAATCGTGGCCGGCGCCTTCCACCGGGATTAGCTTCGTCTTGGCTGGAATCATTTTGATGGCGCGCTCGAGTTCGGCGATGGTGCCGAAGGGATCGCGTGTGCCGGAGACAAAGAGCGAGGTTGTGCGCAAGTCCGGAAGATGCTGCGTGCGTTGCTGCTCGGGGCGGCGCGGGGGATGCAGCGGGTAGGAGAGCAGCAGCAGGCCCGCGGCGAGATCTGGCTGTTCGGCACAGAGCGTACTGGCCTGGCGGCCGCCGTAGGAGTGCCCTCCGAGGTAGATGCGGCCTGACAACATCGTTCTCATCTTTGCGATTGCGTTCTTCAAGCCG
>Ga0209166_10002043_pt1 | contig 15842 bp, 12 predicted proteins | sample Coa_R1_3_FD_187151 | JGI IMG/M metagenome (GOLD analysis project Ga0209166, IMG submission 187151) | Surface soil microbial communities from Centralia Pennsylvania, which are recovering from an underground coalmine fire - Coalmine... | ecosystem: Environmental > Terrestrial > Soil >... | reverse complement strand
CCACGTGAGCAATGGGCAGGAGACCAATCTCGGCCATCGTCCCTCCTGCCCCATCAGAAAACACCTACCGCCCCTCCTTGTCGACCCCTCGAAGCACAATCTGTGCCGAGGATGTCAACAGAGCCAGTGTTGATTCTAAAAGGATTATCACGGCCACGCGGGAGACAGCATTCTACCAAGATTCGCTAGCCTACGATCTCCCATCCTCGAGAGTCCGGGTTGGTCCCAGAAAAGGGATGAAGACTGCGGCGGAAAATTTAAGAGTTCCTACAGTGATTATATCATTGTAATAAGTATTATCAAGAGGATTCTCCGTAGGACGGGCGAAACCAGGGATGGCCCGAATCATAAATAACAATTCCCTCCAACTCCCTTCCTCGAAGTACACAAACCTGACGAGGCGCACGGGCCATTTGAAGATTTTGCGGTCGCACATCCGAGCCTCGTCGGTAATTAGAGATCAGACGATTTCCTCGCGCTCCGCATCCCAGCGAACGGTGCGGCCCTGGCGCAAAGAGGCGATGGACATCTGGCAGGCGATCGCAGAGCGATAACCCAGATCAAAGGTGCAGTTGGGCTCGCGGCGGTTGCGGACACACTCGAAGAAATTCCGGATGTGCAAGTCGGTCTCATCCGAGCCGCCCACGATGTCAGGAGTTGCACCTGCCGGCGACGATGCTGCCTGAACAGTTGCTGAAGGAGCGCCGCGGCGGGCCTGTGGTAGCAGCGTTACGTCGTTCCGGACGCGCTGCAGAGTGCCCTTATTTCCAAGCACGAGATCGTTCCCGTCCTCGCCGTAAAAATTGTTGCCGAAGCCGGAATTCCAGGTGAAGAGAAGGTTTTCCGGCAGGTCCATGGAAACATTCATGGTGTCCGGAACCTGCATATCCGGAGAGAAATAGTTGTAACCGGCCATGGTGACGCTACGGGGGACCTTGAGGCCGAGGACTTTGTACCAGAACCCAACCTGGTGGACCATGTTTTCAAAGACGTTTCCACCGGAATAGTCCCAGTAGAAGCGCCAATTCATGAAACGCTCGGGATCGAAATCGTGAGGCGCTGCCTCGCCTTCGAAGTCCTTCCACCCCACATTTTCGAGCGTGCAATCGGCGGGAAGCGCCCTACGCCATCCGCCGTACGGGGCATTTCGGTAGTGGTGAGTATGAATCGCCGTGACGGTGCCTACATGCTCGGGCGTAGCCAACTCGCGCGCGCGATCAAATGTAGGGCCACTTACGGACTGAATGCCGACTTGAACAACGCGGCCGGATCCTTCGAAGGCACGACGCATTCGCCGCGCGTGATCGGGATTGAAGGCCATGGTTTTTTCCTGGTAGATGTCCTTGCCCGCCTGAATCGCGGGAACGAAATTGAGCGCGTGCTGATGCTGCGGGGTTGCGATGAGGACGGCGTCGATAGTTTTGTCGTCCAGAATGCGGCGGAAATCCGTGAAGGTTTGAATTCCGGGGACGATCTGCTTCACATCATTTAGTCTGCGCGAGTAAACGTCCGCGACGGCAACGGCCTCCGTGTTGGGGGCCCGCAGAGCGGCTTTGAAGATGGCATGCCCGCGGCCGCCCGCGCCGATGAGTGCGAAGCGAACGCGGTCGTTCGCTCCTAGAACGCGGGCCGGAGCGAAGAGCGAGGAACCGGCAATCGCGGCAGCCCCGCCGGAGAGTTGGTGGAGAAAAGTCCTGCGATTCAACATAGAGAAGGCTCCTTTCGGTCAGACAGTAGAATATTTGCGGCAGAGCGCCTTAATCTTTTCGATCAATCTAGGCACGCCGGTGGATGGATCCTCCTTACCTTCGTATTCGGCGGACATATAGCCTTTGTATCCACCGCGGGCGAAGAGCTGCCAGACGCGGTCGAGGTCGATGAGTTGCCCGTCATCGAAAACGTCGCGAACGTGAGTGTGCGTGGCGAACGGAATAGTGGCTTCCATTTGCGCATAAGCATCGGCCTGCGGAGTTGGTTTGAAGTGCGTGATATCGAGATTAATGCCCAGGTACGGTGAGTCAACGCGTCGCAAAATCTCCAGACAAGTCTCGGCATGTTGAGTAATTCCGTCATGGTCTTCGACACCAAGACTGATGCCTTTCTTTTCCGCGTACTCGGAGGCAGCCTTCAGGAGTTCGACAGTCCAGGCGACGGCCTGATCCATGGAAGCGCCTTCCGGGAGTCTGCCTGCGAAGACGCGAAGGTGAGGTGCGCCCAACGACTCAGTGATGTCGACCCATTGCTTGATGTCCGCGAGGACCTGGGCGCGCTTAGCTGGGTCGGGTTGCACCGTGTTCGCTCCGGTCGCTGCGCCAGAGAAGCAGACGCCGTTCTTGAATGCTAAGTGCCGCAAGGAAGCCAGGTATGCCGGCTCGGTGGACTTGAACCAGTAGCCCGTCATGTCCACGCCGTCAATACCGAGTTCGACGGCTTTTCGAATGAAGTCTTCCATGGTCATTTTACCGGAGGCGAGGTCTTTGCGATAGGAATAAGCGCAGCATCCCGAAAATAACCGAGGAGAACCTTTCGCATTCGAATCCGAGAAGCCCGCGGCGCTCACGCTGGGCACAGGGAGGACGAACTCCGGCTTCATCAGGAGAGCCGTACCGGCAGACAGTAGAAAGGATCGACGATCAAATGGCGCAGTCATGACTCAGACTCTTCCTCCTGGAGTATTTCAAGTCGATGGGGGCCGACACCGAGCCCGAAACGTGTGGCGCAGAGGCAGACCAGAAGCCAGCATCCTTTGAAGCGCAGGATTCCGAAAAAAGAATACCTCCCCACAGCCCAGTCGCGCTGCAAAATAGTTGGCATGACCTGCGCTGGGGCTTTCGCTTCACCATGGATGAGCAGCCTCGAGCGCGAGCTACGACTTATGGAATTGACCTGTCAACTCATCCACAAACGCATTTTCTCCGCGCTTGTCGGCCTCAGAAGTTGAACTTCAGGCCGAGCTGAAGGGTGCGGCCTCCGCTAGCGCTGGTGACGTGGCCGAAACTGTTGCTGCCGAATGTTGTTCCGTTCGAGCTCCCGCCGTTCGACGCGAAGAAGAACTGTGGTGTATTAGTGGCGCCGAAGGCTTCCAGCCGCAGGTCCAGACCGAATCGTTCCCTGATCCGGATCGCCTTGGAGAGCGAGGCGTCCAGGTTGAAAAAGTTGGGCCCACTCAGATAGTTCCGGCCGACATTGCCAAAAACGCCCGGGGTGGTAGTTTGGGCAAAGCTCGAGGTGCTGAACCAGGCAGCTCCGGTGCCAACGCCGTGAAGGATTTGCACGGGAGCAACAAGCGTGGGAGTCTGAGTATTGCCCGGCGCCGCCAGCGAGCTCCCGCTACTCTGCGTGAAATACAGCGGCAGGCCGGACATGATGGTCATAAAAGTCGAGATGCGCCAGCCTCCCACAATCGCGCTAGCGGGTCCTGACGAGGCCCAGCGCCGCCCGTTACCAAACGGCAAATCATAAATGATGCTTTGCACAAAGGTGTGCGTCCGGTCGAAGTCATTTCGGGCGTAATCTCTTCTCTGGTTTATGTAGAAAGAAAGGCCGCCATCATCGCCTGTCTGGAAGCCCATGCCTTTCCCGAAAGTGTAGGCGGTCGTCGTGGAAAAACCGCTCGTGAACCTACGGTCGAACTTGAGTTGCAATGCGTTATAGCTGGAAGAATATCCCGCGAAGAGAAAATTGGTGCCCGCTGTCCGATTGAACGGGCCAAACTCTGGCTGTCCGGCTGTGCCAAGACCTGTCACGGTGGCCGCGTTCAAGTTGTAGTTCACAACCGTGTCCACAGAGTGGTTCCCGACGTACGCTACATCGAGAACGAAGCGCCACGGAAGCGAATGCTGGACAGCGAGGTTCCATGACTCCACGTAGGGGTTTTTGAAATTCGGATTTACCGCAAAAAGCGTGCTCTTTACGAGCGACGGAATGGTCACCGGAATGATGCCATTTGCTGGAATTACGGGTTGAATCAGGTTCGGGAAACCGTTTTGAAAAGTCGCCGTTTGTCCATTGGGGAGCACCGCCGGATCGAACGTTCCGGTTAAAGGATCAAATTCGTTATTGGACCGCACCGGAAAATTGTAAGCGTAGCTGTTGTCGGGGAACGGCGTGTAGCTGATGCCGAAGCCGGCGCGGACGACCGTCTCTTCTCTCAGTCGATAAGCTAAGCCGACGCGCGGCGCGAAGTATTTGTAATGCGTAGCGATTCCCAAATTGTCGGGATTATTCCCGTAACCGCTGACAACCAGCGTGTTGTTCGTAGGATTGTAATTCGAGAAACCGCCCTTTTGGACCGGTGTGGCCGGCGGATAAAACTCCCATCGCAACCCGATGTCCGCAGTGAACTTCGGTGTGACCAGCCATTTATCCTCGACAAAGGTAAAAAATTGCCAGGCGCGATAGTTGGGGAAGAAAGTCGCGAGATCGCGACCAGCCTGCCCCGGCACATCGAGCAGGAAGCTGGCAAAGTTGTTGGTAAAACTGGTCTTCGAGGAGCCACTTCCGGTGTTCAGCGCGGTCTGTGCGTCGTTGAAGGTATACAGCCCGCGCGGGCTAAACGTTTGTTCCTGGAGCAAGGCATCGCGGATCCGGCGCAAGTCCCCGCCGAACTTCAGCGTGTGATTCCCAAGAATCTTCGTCCATGTGTTTGCAAAATCAATGTTGGTCTCCGAGCGAATCCACGGCAAGCTCGCGGAAAATCCGATCAACGGATTTGAAAAAGTCCCCCCGTTGATTTGAATGCCCACGATTCCGCTGGTGATCGGATCCAGGTTCACGCCCGGAATTCCAAGCGTCTGGGAAGAGTTCGTGCCAAAGTCGGTGTTGAGAGCTTCGTTGTGATACCAGCCCGCGCCGACACGGAATTCCGCGACCAAGCTATTCGAGAAAAAACGATTGTAGTTGAGGCCGACGCTATACGTGTTCTGCAGGCCGGACCCTTCAAAAGCGCCCTGCGCCGGCCCGCCAGCCGTACCGAAGATGGGCGCTTGCAAAATAGAGGGGCGTTGGTAGCTGAATCGCCCGCTCAGACGATCCTTATCCGTAAGATTCGCGTCCACTTTGGCGTCCACGAAGTCCGTGTCTTTATGAAACGGCAGCAGAGCGAAATAGTTGTTCGTATTCCCCGGAGCGGTTGGCGTCGGCAAGAAACCCAGGAGCTTGGCAGAGATGGAATTAATCAGCGCTGTAGGAATGATGTTGAGGCAACCGGCGGCATTGGTGCAAGCGGCGTTGAACGCATCCACTGGACCGTTCGGACCAGGCACAGTTGAGACGCCGGGCGCAGAGGTAGCCACAATCTGCTGGCGGCCGGTTCCGCAGTTTTTTGCGATGCCACCAGGAAAGCAGTCCGCTGTATCTCCCGTAAAAGGATTGTAGATGGCGGTTGTGGAGGAACTCAAGTCGCCGGAACGCAGCGCCATCGAGGGAACGCTTACCAAATTCGTGTTCGCCTCGTGGTCGAAAACTTTGAGATAGTCGGCGAAGAAAAAGAGCTTGTTCTTGATGATGGGGCCACCGACATTGCCGCCAAAATAGTTGTAAGCGAGATGCCCCACGGAAGAATCGAAGAAGTTCCGGGCGTTGAAATAATTGTTTCTGGTGAATTCGTAGGCTCCGCCGTGGAAATCGTTGGAACCTGACTTCAATATGACATTTACAACAGCACCGCTGGCGCGGCCCAGTTCCGCGTCGAAATTGCTCGTCGAGACATCCACGGTTTGAATGGCTTCGAGAGGCGGAATCAGGATTTGCAGAAGACCGGTACGCTCGTTGTCGTCTATGCCTTCGATCTGGTAGTTGTTGCCCTCGCGCAGCTGCCCGTTGACCTCCGTCTGCAACGAATTGCTGGCGTTGAAGAACTGCGAGTGTTGGAAAGTAGCGCGCGTGGTTCCAGGCACGATGTTGAGCAGGTTTTGAAAATTGCGATTCGTGCCGAGCGGCAAGTTCTCTGTCAGCACGGTCTCGAGCTTGCGACCGGTATCCGCTCGCTCGGTCTGGAGGATGGGAGTTTCGGCCTCTACCGTGACGGTCTGCGAAATGTCGCCAGGTTGAAGGACCAGATCCACGCGCCCGGTGGTATTGACAATTACATCGATCGCCGCTCTTGAGGCCTTTTTGAAGCCTGACTGTTCCGCCACTACCGTGTAAGTGCCAGGCGGAAGATCCGGAAAGACGTAGTTGCCGCTTTCGTTCGTCTGAGAAGCACGGCTGATGCCCGTCCTTGTTTCCGTTAGCGTCACTTTTGCGTTGGCAACTGCAGCGCCTGAAGAATCAGTCACCGTTCCCAGCAAGGTTGCGTTGACAGCCTGTCCCAAAACCCGTGAGGGAAATCCAACCAGAATTATTCCAAACACCAGGACCATTGCGAGGCGCCACAATCCGAAGCGGCTGCCTCCAAAAGTAGGTTTGAGCCCTTGTTCAAACGCACTGCTGAGTGAGTTACAGCAGTTGGTTCTCCCAAGAGAAGACACGACAAGTAGTTTACTCATGAGATCACATCCTGTGTGCTTAAGTGTCATCCGAGGTTCACCCCAATGAGAGCTCGGAATGATTTGGAACTGGTTCCACAAAATAATCGCGCAAATTCTCACTGTCAAGCCAAAACTGCAAGAATCGAATGATATCCACCGGTTTTCCTGGATGTACAGGAACTGCTTTGAGGGGATCCGCCAGAGGGTCGCGGGCGGGAAACCGCGCGCCGCGTGGCCGCAGCGGGGGCGGCGTCCACTTTGTCCGACTAGCTAGGTCTGGCTCCGAAGCTGACGAGCAGATACGCTTTAGAGATTTCGCTTCGCCTCATTAACGACGTTTGTTTTTTTACCGTGCTCATTCAAAAGCACTTATGGTGAGGTTGGAAGCGAGGCAAGATGGGAGCAGGGGAATCTTGGTTCTAAATAATTTGCGCGGAAGCGGTACCCAGGACTCGTGGCGTACTGCGACAGCGAGCGATCTGGGGCGAATTCTCCCTGGGCATCGACCCAAATATTTTGTGTGTGATAGAATCCCTCTCGACTGTGTTGGTAGTCCATGAGCAAGACAGGCGCTATGCGAGGCAGTCAAAAGGCAACGATCGCTTTGGAAACTGTTCCACGCCGGGTGACTATACGGGAGGTATCGCGCGCCGCGGGCGTAGGCGTCGGAACAATCTCGCGAGTGTTGAATTCCAGTTCCCATGTCAGCCGGCAAACACGTGCGCGTGTGCTGGAAACGATCAATCGCCTGGGCTTCCGGCCCAATGCGCAAGCCCGCAGGATTCTCAAGAACCACTCCGGAATGGTCTGCTTTCTTTTGAGCAACCGTGATTTTCTGCACCCCTTTCATGCTCGCATCCTGCAAGGCGTCGAATCGTTTGCCAGCGCGCTGAAGCAGCATGTGCTGTTCGCCGCACTGCATTATTCCCCGCGAACGCTTTCCGAAAAAATCGATCTGCCTCCCGTGCTGCAGGAGCATGGCCTCATAGATGGACTCATCCTGGCAGGAACCATTTATCCCAACCTATTGCACAGTATCGAATCCATCCACATGCCCTTCGTCGCGTTCAGCAACAACGTCGTGGGGATGGATGGAGAACACGCGTTCGACCAGGTCGGCTTTGACGACTTTAACGCGACCCTCCAAGCCACTCGGTACATCATCAGCCAGGGGCACCGTTTGATTGATTTCGCGGCGGACACTTCCTACCCCTGGTTTCAACGACGATATGAAGGCTACCGTCGCGCCATGCGTGAGAACAGATTGAGACCCGTCTTGACCGTCGCGCGAAATGCTCAGGGTTTCGTGGACTTCGGACAGAAGAGCGCGGGGCAAATGCTATCCCGTAATCCACGACCCACCGCGGTGGTTGCGGGTAACGATGAAATCGCTTACGGACTCTGGCGGACGTTGAGCCGGGAGGGAATAAGAGTGCCGGATGACATCAGTCTTGTCGGCTTCGATGACCGCGAAGAAGCTGTCCTAATGGATCCGCCGCTCTCGACCGTGCGCGTGCGCAAAGAAGAAATTGGTGAAACCTGTGTGAAGATGCTTCTAGAGCGCTTGCACAATCCTCAACTAGTTCACAGCCAGCGGATCCTTCCTACAGAATTCGTGATCCGGGGTACCGTCAGGCGGATTCAGCCTTCCTCGCCTGAATAAAGGCCGCTCGGTTCTTGAGGCCGTTCCTCGAACAGCGATCAAAAAGGTTATGAGGCAGCCTGATGACCGTGATTTAAAGGAGGGAGTTTCCTGGCGCGAAATTCCGGTTCTGCAATTCGCTGTCAGTTATGTCCGGGAATGGCTTAGAATCAAACCTGGCGGAGCGCCCGTAGCTCAGTTGGATAGAGCGTCTGCCTTCTAAGCAGAGGGTCGCCAGTTCGAATCTGGCCGGGCGCGCCATTTCCTGCAACGGTGTGATCCCAATGATCTCCGTCCATATACATTGATTCGTCTCGAACTCAGGCGCAGATTGGCCGCCAAGGGATGCAGAAGGTGCTTTGATTTTAGAGCCTAACGAAGCTCCAGCTTCTTTCTCCTGAGGCTTGGATGTCAAGCAACCACAGTCGACTCGCGTCAAAGAGCAGACATTGTTCTGCACTCAAGTGAACCTTCGCCGGAACGAGCGCATTATTTACTTTGGCGCGAACTGGAAAATTCAGATCTGCGGGCGGGCCAGTTCTTTCGGTAGCTGGGTTTGGGTGATGGGCGCAAGTTTCGCTTGGCTTTTCGTCCAGGTTATCTAACTGCGGTGGTGTTTGTACGTCAAAGCTGCTAGACCGTTGTAAACAAGAGTGAGTTGTGTGCGGCTAGCGCATCAGACACTGGAAGTCCCGATTCACATACCGGGGAAGAGGCATCCATGAAGAGAGACCTGCGATTTGCGATCCGAATGATGTTGAAGCAACCAGGCTTCAGCCTGATCGCGGTGCTGACAATGGCGCTGGGAATTGGGGCCACGTCGGCGGTGTTCAGCTTAATTCAAGGCGTGTTGCTGACCCCTCCGCCGTACCAGAAACCTCAACAACTAACGCTCGTGCAGACCGCGCGGACAGACGGACGGCCCATGGACAGTCCGCGAGGGTGGCCGGCGCAACAATGGCAGGAATGGCAGAAAGAGACGAAGTCGTTTCAGGGCATTGCGGCGTACGACTGGACATTCAACTTTCTGGTGCGAAATGACCGCAGCCAGTCCATGCAAGGCATGTGGGTGACGAAAGAATATCTGCCGGTGCTGGGACTGAAGACAGTGGTTGGGCGCGGATTCGAAGATGGGGACTTTGTGAAGTGGCCGGTAAAAGTAATGGTGTTGGGCTATGAGCTGTGGCAGCGGACGTTCAATGGCGACCCGGGGATTATCGGAAAAACGGTGCGGATCAGCCGATGGGACGTGCCGCCGACGGTGATCGGGGTGATGCAACCGGGAGTGCGATTCCTGCCGTCGCCGGGGGCGGCGAAGGAGCCGAATTACAACGAGAATGCAACCGTGGACTTCTGGCTTCCGGCGGCGCCGGATCCGAAATACATGAAGGACCCGGGCTGGAACGTGGTGGGACGGCTGCGGGATGGGTCAACGCAACAAAAAGCGCAGCAAGAGTTGGCGGTGATGGCCGCGCGCGAAGCACAGAATGAAAAGGAGTTTGAAGGATTTACGCCGCAGCTGGAATCGGTGACAGATGAGATGAATCAAGACGGACGGAGAATCTTGCTGCCGTTGCTCGGAGCGGCAGGCCTGGTGCTGTTGATCGGGTGCGGAAACGCAGCAGCGCTGCTGCTGGTGCGGGGATTGCAGCGTCAACAGGAGTACGCGGTGCGGAGCGCGATGGGGATGGGGAGGGCGGCACTCTTGCGGCAAGTGTTGGCAGAAAGCCTGCTGCTGGCGGTGGTGGGCGGGGCGTTCGGAGTAGGACTGGCGTTCGGGGTGGTGAAGCTCTTCAAAGTGATCGCGGGACACGCGATTCCCCGGCTTGACAGCGTTTCGGCAGGCTGGGCAGTGCTGGCGTGGGGATTGGGAGCTGCGGTAATCGCATCCGTGCTCGCGGGAATTTTTCCGGCGCTGCGCGCATTCCGGCTGGATCCGATGGAGGTGCTGAAGAACGCGGGACCGAAGGGGACGGCAGGAATCGGAGAACGCCGTCTGCTTCGCGGCGTGACCATCGCGCAGACCGCGCTGACGCTGGCGCTGCTGGTGGGCGCGGGGCTCTTGATTCGCACGATGGTAAAGATTGCAGCGGTGCCATCGGGTTACAACACGAGCCGCATTTTGACGATGAGCGTGACGGAAGTGCAGAGCCGCGCGACGTGGGGGAGTTTCCACCGAACGGCGCTGGAGCGCGTGGCGGCAATTCCGGGAGTGAAGTACGCGGCGTTTGCGTGGGGGGTGCCGCTGACAGGAAACAACTGGCCGGGCGTGCTGGAGATCGAGGGACAGCCGCCTGCTTTGAAAGAGAGCGACAAGACGGCAGTGCCGCTTCGCGCGGTTACAGCGGATTACTTCAAGCTGATGGGAATGGCGCTGCTTGACGGACGCGAATTCCGCTCGACGGATGACGACAAGGCGCCGAAAGTGGCGATCGCGAACCAGGCGTTCGCGAACCGGTACTTTCCGAAGGCGAGCCCGATCGGAAGGAAGTTGTGGATGGACGGGCGAGACAAGCCGGGGATCGAGATTGTCGGAGAGATTGCGAACTCACGCACGGATGATCTGACGCAAGCGGCTGCGCCGGAGATTTATCTGCCGCTGTGGCAGGCGACAGCGTTTTCGAAGCACCTGGTGGTGCGCACAGCGGCGGATCCGCGGGCGGTGCTGGTGGCCATCGAGCGGGAACTGCACGCGATCGATCCAACGGCGGCCATCGAAAATCCGAAGACCTTGGAACAGATTCGCGATGACTCGCTGGCGTCGCGCACTTTTGCGATGCAGCTCTTGGTCGGGTTTTCGGTTGTTGGGAGTGTCTTGACGCTGGTAGGAATTTACGGGGTACTTTCGCTTTCGGTGGCTTCGCGGCGGCGGGAGTTGGCGATTCGAAGCGCGGTGGGCGCTGAACAGAAAGATATCCGCAACCTAATTTTCGGCGAGGGATTCCGATTGGTGGCGAGCGGCGTACTCGCGGGAGTGGCGCTGGCGATAGTTTTGTCGAGGGTGTTAAGGACTTTTCTGTTTGAGGTGCAGCCCAGCGACCCCGGGACTTTGCTTGTTGTTGGATTATTGTTCGTGGGAGTTGCGCTGATGGCTTGCTGGGCGCCTGTGCGGCGTGCCGCCAAGATAGATCCACTGGAGGCGCTGCGTTACGAGTGAATCGCGCCATCGCGGAAGGTCCATCGCCTCCGAGGGTGAAGAGCATAAAGCCGGGTCACACTCATGGATCGTTCTTGCCTTCGCAGAGAATCAGGTTGAAAGATAATTAGGTCGCGGTCGTGCATCCAGTTGGGTATGCACCCGGGCATCTGAACGGCGCAGAAATACTTGCCTTGAATTTCACGAGTGCGGCAGCTATACACTCCATGGTGGAAATCGGGAGAATTCGGTAGAATCCGCGAGCGCGCTGCCGTTCGAGGATTTTAATTACCAAGTTCAGCCCCAGAAAGCTGGCTCGGTCGCGGATCTTGGTTACAATATCCAGGCGGCGCGGCAGGGAATTGAAAGTTTTGTAGGTTCCGCCAAAACCAAAAATGGAGTGGCCTACTGGTTGGAGTTTCTCAAACTCCGGCGCACGTGTTCTCGCGCAGTTGCGTCGGTCTGAAGACTGATGATCACACTACTATCCATCATTGCCTTGGGCTTTTTTCTCGGGATGCGCCACGCGACTGATCCGGATCACGTTGTCGCCGTAACGACGATTGTGAGCAGGCAGAGAAGCATTCGACAAGCGGCATTGATTGGGGTCCTATGGGGACTGGGACATATAATCACGATTCTTGTCGTTGGTTCTGCAATTATTTTGTTCGGTCTGGTTATCCCGCCACGTCTTGGTCTCACGATGGAATTGTCTGTTGGTCTGATGCTGATCCTTCTTGGAATACTTAATCTGTCCGGGATGATGCGCTGGATAACCGAAACGGTTGTGCCCCTGCCAAGAGGACAGTATTCGAATCCAGATAAACAAGGAGACTACGCTCATACTCATCCGCAGGGACATAGACTCGAGAGTCACGGCCATCCAGAGGTTGCGATGCCAATCGGTTGGAAGGATCGCACTTTTGGGCGACTGGGGCTCTATCAAATTCTGCGGCCTTTTGCTGTGGGCATTGTCCATGGGCTTGCCGGGTCGGCGGCAGTTGTGTTGTTGGTGCTCACCACTATCCGCGTGCCTACCTGGGCGGTATGGTATCTGCTGGTTTTTGGTATTGGAACGGTGGCCGGGATGATGGTGATTACCGCAGCGATTGCAGTTCCCTTCAAATATTCTGAAAACCGATTTGTTCGCTTGAACCGCGGCCTTGGGTTAGCCTCAGGACTTTTGAGTTTGGTCTTTGGCCTCTTCATCGTTTATCAAATGGGTGTGGTCAATGGGCTCTTCACGAGAGCGCCCCATTGGGTGCCTCGCTAAGTTACGTCATCGGATCGGTTATCTGGAATTCGCATGATTCTTGCGTTTGCTCCATCTCGAGCGGTCGGTACAAGAATTGTCCGGCGTTTCAATTCGGAACACTCTAAATTGCTAGCCTAGCTTAGATTCGTAGCCTTTTCAGCAGGTTACTGACCATCTCTTTGGCTCCTCGTTTGCTCGCTTCTCTCCCAAGGGTGTGGGTGTCCTTCTAGTGTGCCGTTGGTGTGCGCATAGACAGGGAGCTTACAAATCCCGTTGCTGCAATATCGAATTCGCGGTTCAGGACAAAGTTATGGCCACGGTTCGCTGGGTCGAAACAGCGAGACTGAGTATCGCAAAGCTGAATAGGAATAAGTAAGAACTCATGAACGAAAAGATTCATGTCCTATTGATAGAAGACAATGCAGTGGACGCGCACCTCGTGACGGGAATGCTGGAGCATGACGAGAGCTGTAGCTTTGTGCTGAAGCACGCGTCGACTCTCGAGCAAGGCGTGCGCTTTCTCGAACGGGGTTCGGAATACCAGGTCATCTTACTCGACTTGGGGCTTCCCGGTGTTTGCGGCCTCCAGGCCCTGCGCCGAGTGATACCACTGGCGGAGAATGCAAGCGTCGTGGTTATTACGGCGCTGCAGGATGAAGAGTTGGGAATCGCAGCGTTGAGGGAGGGTGCGCACGATTATGTCATCAAGGGACAGTTAAACAACGGACAATTGAGAAGAATTCTTCGCTTTGCCATCGAGCGGCGCAAACTCTCCGGTGAGCTCCGTGCCGAGATAAAACAGCGCACCCAGGTACAACAGGCTCTGCAACTATCCGAACAGCGTTATCGCCTCCTTTCGGAGACGGCGCCAATCGGAATCCTACTAACAAACGAACAGGGACGACTCATTGATGCGAACAAGGAAGCATTGCGCATGTTCGGCTATGGAAGGGAAGAATTAATCGGAGAAAGGATCGAAATACTGCTGCCTGAGCGGTTTCGCTGCTCTCATGAGGGACAGCGATCCAGCTACACGACAGAGCCGCACGCGCGACCCATGGGGATGGGAATGGAACTGTTCGCGCGTCGGAAAGACGGAACGGAGTTTCCGGTAGAGATCGGTCTGGGGCCGCTCGTCACAAACGACGGGACTCTAGTTGCGAGCACTATCGTTGATATAACGGAACGAAAGAAGATGGAAGAACAGCGGCGTCTTTCGCAACGGATGGAGGCGATTGGCAAGCTGTCAGGCGGCGTGGCGCACGATTTCAACAATCTTCTGGCTGTCATCCTCGGATGTTCCGATGTGGTACTTGATGCGCTTCCGCCGGATCATCCCGCTATCAGAAAAGTCGAGATGATCCGGAAAGCAGGCGCCTCCGCAGCCAACTTGACTCGACAGCTTCTCGCTTTTAGCCGGCAACAAATGCTCCAGCCGAGAGTGTTGGAGCCAAAAGTGATCGTGGAGCAGACTCAGGCACTGCTTCACCGGCTCATCGGTGAAAACATCGAGTTCAAAGTTTCGCTGGACCCTTTGTTGGGGCGCGTCAAGGCCGATCCAGGACAAATCGAGCAGGTGCTCTTGAACCTAGCTATAAACGCCCGGGATGCAATGCCCCGCGGGGGCAGCCTAACAATTGAAGCGCGGAATGTCGAGTTGGACGAAACCTATAAGGTCGGCCATCAGGTAGTCAGCTGCGGGCGATACATCATGCTGAGTGTCGAAGATACCGGTTGCGGGATGGACCACGACACCGCGGCGCGAATTTTTGATCCCTTTTTCACAACAAGAGAACTTGGAAAGGGTACCGGCCTAGGCTTGGCGACAGTCTACGGCATCGTAAAGCAAAGCGGTGGGTACATCTGGGTCTACAGCGAACTGGATAAAGGCACGCTCTTCAAGATATATTTCCCGCGCGTTGACGAATCTGTTCAGCCAGCCATACAAAAGGAGCCGGAGGGACAAGTCCACCAGGCTTGCGAAACAATTCTGTTAGCCGAAGACTCCGCGGCCCTTCGCGAAATGGCTCGGGAGTATCTCGAGGGCCTCGGTTATGCCGTGCTGGAAGCGGCCTCCGGCGCGGAGGCGCTGCGGACAGCGAAAGAATTCGACGGAACAATTCATCTGTTGCTCACCGACGTCGTAATGCCTGAGATGAGCGGACCGGAACTTGCTCGCCAGCTGGCGACCCTCCGTCCCGGAGTAAAAGTAATCTACACGTCCGGCTACACGAACGATGCCATCGCTCGACAAGGCGTTCTAGATCCGACAGTCGCGTTCATTCAGAAACCCTATCGCCCTAAAGCATTGGCGCGAAAGGTTCAAGAAGTGCTGGCTGGGACCACGAGACAAACCGACAACCAGGCGCCATCGACCGTGGAGATTCCACCGGATGTGGGAGCGGATTAGAGCACGCAAGAAGATGCTCGCAAGGAGAAACCAAACAGCCACCGCTGCGAAAGGGAGGAGCGAAATGCTCCAGGCATCGATGGTCATGCCTGAATCATGCGAGAAGAATCTATCGGCCTTAATTTGCATGCTCCACGTTCCCGGCAAGCATTGAACTGATGCCTTGAATACATTGAAGAGCGAAAGGCGTTTCGTGAATCGGAAGATTTTATTCGTGGACGACGAGCCGGCCGCATTGAAGCTCTACAAGCATATGCTTAACGGCGAGTTCGACATTGTGACCGCCCTTTGTGGTGAAGATGCCATTGCAATGCTCGACGATCAGGGTCCCTTCGCGATTGTTATCTCCGACCTGAAATTACCGGGGATGGACGGAGCGCAATTCCTGAAGCGAATGCAACAACTCGCCCCAAACACAGTCCGGCTGTTATTGACAGGCCGGCTCGATCTCGGTAGTGCGGTAAATGCCGTCAACGAAGCCGGCATCTTTCGATTGCTTTTGAAACCCTGCGATGAAGCGGTCCTGACCGAAGCGGTCACCACGGCTCTGGCTTGTTACCATCAACGGAAAGAAGAGCGAGTCCGAGTAGATCTGGCGGTTCGTGTATCTCGGCCCCGCGCCGGTCAGAAGGTTCAGTCGGCTCAAACGGTGGATATCTCCAACTCGGGAGTGCGGCTGGCTGGCCTGGAAGAAGCCCTTGAAATCGGTGAGATTCTCACGCTCGAATGCGGCAATCGAAAAGCGGCGTTCCGGGTGGTCTGGGTCGGCAAGCCGGATACTACCTCCGCGGGACAGGCTGGCCTAGCAGGTTGCTGAAAAAGACTGGTGAGGATGATACGGCGAGGAAGTTTCGCGCGTCATAGAGGGAGTGGAGGAAGAAGATGCGCGGAGAAGATCAGCAGCAGGGAGCGATGTACAGCTACATTTC
>Ga0209166_10002042_pt1 | contig 15844 bp, 13 predicted proteins | sample Coa_R1_3_FD_187151 | JGI IMG/M metagenome (GOLD analysis project Ga0209166, IMG submission 187151) | Surface soil microbial communities from Centralia Pennsylvania, which are recovering from an underground coalmine fire - Coalmine... | ecosystem: Environmental > Terrestrial > Soil >... | reverse complement strand
AAGCCAGGACTGAACCTTAAACAGCTGATCGGTGAGCGGGATACCGATGGCCCCGGCCAGCGCCAGCCCGATCACGAACATGCGCACCACGTTGCCGACCGGCTCTGGCTCCAGGCGATCCTGCTGATAGAAGAAGACCAGCCACAGCGCCGCCGGTACCAGGGCCAGGATGATCCCCGTCACGATCAGCGCCCCGCCCGAAAGCTGCGGACGGAAAATGAGATCTAGCGCGACGACGGCCGCTACAAAGATCAGCAAGGCGATCACGGCGATGATGGCGGTGCGCCACACGCCTTTGCGATTGTAGATGGCCTTGTTGTAGTGCTCGTCGCAGAACCATCGGCCGGCAATCGTGTGCGTGCCCGGTCGTGTTTGATCCACGCAGCAAATTTGTGCGGACATGAGGCTGCCTCCCGAGTATGTTGTCGACCTGCCTGACACACCAGGCTACTTTGTTTGCCCGTCCCCTGCAGGCAGGTAGCCAAGCGAGACACGTGGGTAACCGGACTATATTCTATGCAAGTGCCAAAAAAAAGGCAAACTTCAGCGGTCCCGCGGGCAATTCATAACCAGCTAACAACGATTGTCTGGAGTCAGGGCTCGCCGGCCGCCAGCCAGGCCGCCATCTCGCTGGCGGCTGCCGGCGATGACTTGAACCAGTGGATGGCCGGATCATGCGGTTTGAACCAGTTGGCCTGGCGGCGCACAAACTGGCGTGTCGCCCGCTTGATCTGGACCACCGCTTCTTCCAGGCTGCACTCGCCCCGCAAGTAATTCCCGATCTGCCGGTAACCGACCGCCGACATGGCCGGCAGATCCCAGCCAATGCCCTGGCCCACCAGCCGCTGCACTTCCTCAACCAGGCCAGCTGCCAGCATGGCCTCAATGCGCGCGTCAATGCGCGCGTATAGCTCCGCGCGCGGCAGCGTCAGCCCCAGCCAGACGGCCTGAAACGGCGGCGGGGATTTTTGCCGCTGTGCGACAAACGAGCCACCGGTGGTCAGGGCCACCTCCAGCGCCCGAATCACTCGCCGCGGGTTGCGCAGGTCGACGCGCGCCGCTGATTCAGGGTCGACGCGCTGCAGGCGGTCGGCCAGCGCCCCTACGCCGCCCGCCGCTAGCGCTTGTTCCAGCTCAGCCCGCAAGGGGCCGGCTGGCGCCCCCGGCGGCACCTGCCAGCCGTCAGTCAGCGCGCGTATGTATTGGCCGGTGCCGCCCACCAGCAGCGGCACGCGGCCTCGAGCGAACACCGCCTCAATAGCGGCATACGCCGCCTGCTGATATTCCGCCAATGTCCACGGCCGATCGGGTGTCGTCACGTCAATCAGGTAGTGCGGCACGCGGGCCCGCTCAGCCGGGCTTGGCTTGGCGGTGCCAATGTCCAGACCGCGATACAGATAGCGCGAATCGGCCGAAATGACTTCGCCCGACAAGCGCTCCGCCAGCTCGATTCCGGTCGCCGTCTTGCCGACCGCCGTCGGACCGACCAGCACAATCAATCGCGGGCGGCCGGCCCTGGCCGGCGCGTCTGGCTCGCTCACGGGCCAGTGACCGCGTTCTCGATCACATCCAGGCGCAGCACCCGGCCAGCCGGAGCCAGCACGATGGCCACGGCATCGATGCGCCAGTCTGCCGCCAGCGCATCCTGAGCCTGGAGATAGTATTGGGCCGAGGCTATGAGGTGGGCGCGCTTGCGCCTGGTAACCGACTCTTCCGGCGTGCCAAAGCGCGTGCTGCGCCGCGTGCGCACCTCCACGAACACCCAGCGGCCGTCGCGGCGCGTCACCAGGTCAATCTCGCCAGCCGGGCAGCGATAGTTGCGCTCAATGATCTCATAGCCCAGGCTCGCCAGCCGGTCTGCCGCCAGCCGTTCGCCCAGCTGGCCCAGGCGCCGCCGCTCGAGCGTCATGGCCACAACCGCCGCAGACCCTGGCCCAGGCCGGTCCAGCCGCGCGAGCGCTGTGTCCGGCGGCTGGCCAGCCGCTCATATTCCTTCAGCAGCAGGCCGGCCGTGTGGTTGATGTCGTACTGCCGTGACGATTCCCCGGCGCCAGCCGCCAGCCGCCGCCGCAGCGCCGGCTCCATCACCAGCCGCGCCAGCTTGGCCGTGAACACGGCCAGGTCGGGCGTGCTCAGCCAGCCGTTCTCGTCGTTCACAATGGTGTCGCCCACCCCGGCCGCGTTAATGCCCAGCGCCGGCAGCCCGGCCGCGAACGCCTCGATCAGCGAGAGCGGATGGACTTCTGTTTGTGACGGCGTGACGAACACGTCGGCCAGCCGCAGGTAGGCCGGAACTTCGGCGTACGGCACCTGTCCCAAAAAAACGACCCGCGACGACCGGCCGGCCAGTTGCGCCTGGGCGCGCAGGTTGTCGGCCTCCGGCCCATCGCCCACCAGCGCCAGCACTACGCCCGGGCAGGCCGCTGCCACGCCGGCAAAGGCGCGCAGCAAAAAGGCCAGGTTTTTTTCGGGCCCCAGCCGGCCCAGGTACATCAGCACCACCTCGTTCTCGGGCAGGCCGAGCTCGGCTCGCGTTTTGGCGCCGGCCCGTGCCTGAAACGGCGACAGGTCGATGCCGTTTGGAATGACCTTGATCTCGGCGGCCACGCCCAGCTGGCGCAGCACCGACACCACCCCTGGCGAGGGCGCGATCACCAGGTCACACCGGTCGCAGAAGCTCGGCAGGTAAGTTTGCAGCAAGCTGTGCCCCACCGCCTCGGGGATGAACGCCGGCAAGTAGTGCTGCGCATACAGGTCGTAGCGCGTGTGATTGGTGAAGACGACCGGCACGCCGCAGTCCTTGGCGTAGCGCAGTGCCAGCTGGCCGCTGAGGAAGGGATGCTGCACGTGGACGACGTCCATCGAGCGCACCAGGCGCTGAATGGAGCGCGGGTAGCGCAGGTTGACCTGAAAACCAGTGTCCTTGAAGTTCAGCGGCAGGCCGGGCGAACGGATGACGTGCGGCTCATCGTCGATGAAATCTTCCCCGCCGAAAGTGAACACATATACCGTGTGCCCCTGGGCCTCCAGCACGCGCTTGTGCAGTGCCACGTAGTTCGTAACGCCGCTGATGTGGGGCTTGTAAAGGTCCATCATCAATCCGATACGCATGCCGCCGGCCTCCGCGCCCAAGCGCTGGCGCAGTATAGCATCTGCGCGCTGATTCCCGGCGAATATGCTAGACTCACCAGCCTTGAGCCAGGAGCCGCCATGTCCTTCGCCAACACCCTCAAGCAAGCCGATATCTTCTTTGAGCTGACGCCGACCCAGCTGGAGCTGGTGGCCGCGCTCTGCCAGGAACGACGCTGCAACGCCGGCGACGTCATTTTCGAAGAGAACGCCGCCAGCGACGAGCTGTACATCATTGCCCAAGGTGAGGTCGATATCCAGGTGGACCCGGCGCTGGTGGGCGGCGAGGACGTCAAGAGCCAGGGCCTCGTCACTATTGCCACGCTGCGCCGCGGCCAGTCGTTCGGCGAGGTGGCCCTGGTGGACCAGGGGCTGCGCTCGGCCTCGGCGCGCTGTGCCGCCAACAGCACCCAGCTCCTGGTCATTCCGCGCGACAAGCTGATCCTGCTGTGCGACACCTATCCCCAGCTCGGCTACCGCATGATGCGCAACCTGGCCGCGGACCTGTGCCTGAAGATCCGCAGCACCGACCTGCGCATCCGTGAAGAGCTGCTCTACGGCCAGCGCCGCCGCCCGGCGCCCTCTACCTGATCGATGCCAGACGGTCATTCGTGAACGCTGAAATCATTGCCATCGGAACCGAGCTGCTGCTCGGCGACATCTCAGATACCAACTCGGCCCACATCGCGCGTCGCCTGCGCGAGATCGGCCTGGACCTGTGGTGGATCTCCGCCGTGGGTGATAACGAGGCGCGCATTGCCGAGCTGGTGGACCAGGCCCGGCGGCGCTCGGCGGTCGTCATCACCAGCGGCGGCCTGGGCCCAACCGTGGATGATCCCACCCGGGCCGCGGTCGCGCGCGCCTTTGGCGTCCCGCTGGAATTCCGCCCCGAGCTGTGGCAGCAGATCGAGACTCGTTTTGAGCGCTACGGCCGCAAGGCTACCGAGAACAATCGCAAGCAGGCTTACGTGCCCGCCGGGGCGCTGCCGCTGGAGAACCCGGTCGGCACGGCGCCCTGCTTCATCATGGAGCACCCGGGCGGCGCCGTCATCTCGCTGCCGGGCGTGCCGCGTGAGATGGAGTACATGCTGGAGCACACCGTGCTGCCCTACCTGCGCCAGCGCATGACGCTGCCGGCGGTCATCCGCAGCCGCACCCTGCGCACGGTGGGCATCGGCGAGAGCCTGATCGACGCTCGCATCGCGGAATTGGAAGAGCTCAGCAATCCGACCGTGGGCCTGGCGGCTCATCCGGGCCAGACCGATATCCGCCTCACCGCCAAGGCCGCCACCGCCGCCGAAGCGGAGGCCATGCTCGATCCGCTGGAGGTCGATATCCGCGGCCGGCTGGGTGACTATATCTACGTGATCGGACAGGCCGAGGTGGAAGAGGTGCTGGCCGAGCTGCTGCTGCAGCGCGGGCAAACAGTGGCCGTGGGCGAGACCGGCACCGCCGGCGACGTGGCGCTGCGCCTGTCGCGGCTGCCGTCCGCGGCCCACGTGTTTCGCGGCGGCACAACCTCCGCCGATCCGACTGACACCGCGGCCGCCCTGGCGGCCGCCGCGCGCGGATCGGCGACATGGGGCCTGGGTATCCGCCTGGACCTGACCGCCAGCCCGCCGGCCATGGAGGTGGCGCTAGCCAGCGCCGACGGCGTCGAGACGCAGACCATGGGCTTTGGCGGGCACCCGGCCCTGGCCGTACGCTGGATCGGCACCGCCGCGCTGAACCTGCTGCGCCTCAAGCTGATCCGGCTCAGCTAACCCAATCCAGCAAGCGATACCAGACTTCGGCCAGTGGCAGGAACCAGGGCCGGCCGTCATACAGCCCGAGGGGGGCGCGCGGGAACGGCAGGTCCGCGAAGGGGTTGGGCACGCCGCCGCCTTGCTTCGCGGCGAGCAGATCGGCCAGCCGCGACCCCATCCAGGTGGCCATGGCCACCCCGTGGCCGGCATAGCCCAGTGCGTGCCACATGCCGTCGAGCCGCCCCAGGTGCGGCATCATGTCGAAGGCGAAGTCCAGCGTGCCGCCCCAGGCATAGGCCACCTGGCAGCCCGCCAGCTGCGGGTACACCGACAGCATGGCTTGCCGCAAGATCTCGGCGCTCTCACGCACCGTGGCCGGCGTCTCAGGCATAAAGCCGGCCCGGCCGCCAAACAGCATCCGGCCATCCGGCGTCAGGCGAAAGTAGTAGAGGAAGTTCTTCGAGTCGAACATCATCCGGTTGCGCGGGCTTACCTGGCGCGCCAGCTCCGGCGGCAGCACCTCGGTCACAATAATGTACGACCCGATTGGAACGATGCGGCGCTGGAGAGCGGGGGTGGCCGCGCTGGTGTAGCCGCTGGTGGCCACCACCACCTGGCCGGCCTGCAGCTCGCCGCGCGCCGTGCGCACCCGGTAGCCGGCGCCGCTCTGGTCAATGCTCAGCACCGGCGCTTCGGGCCACAGCCCAGCACCCGCCCGCTGCGCGGCGGCTGCCAGGCCGGCCACATAGCGCGCCGGGTTCAGGCCAGCGCTCGTCTCATCCACCAGCCCGCCGAAATAGGCGCTCGACCCAATTTCGCTGGAGAGCTCGTCGCGCGCCACCAGCCGCACGCTGTGGCCAAAGTCGCGCTCCAGCCATTCGGCCGAGCGCCGGAAGTGCTCGAAGTGCGCGGGCTTGTAGGCCAGGTCCAGGTGGCCCGAGCGGGCGAAATCGCACGCGATGTTTTCTTCGCCCACCACTTGCTCGACGCAGTCGATGGACTCCAGCGAAGCCGTGTACAGTTGGCGGGCCCGCTCCAGTCCATACCTTGCCACCAGGCTCGCCGCCGACACCTTCAGCCCGGTCAGCACCATGCCGCCGTTGCGCGAGCTGGCTCCCCAGCCCGGGTGATGCGTATCCAGCACCGCGACTGAGGCGCCGCGGCGAGCCAGCCCCCTGGCGGCGGATAGGCCGGTGATCCCCCCGCCGACGACTGCCACATCTACGCTGGCGGGCCAGGGGCCAGCCGGCGCGCTGGCTGGCAGCTCGACGGTGGTGAGCCAATAGTTTGCTTCTTGCATTGGCAGATCAGGCATGTCGCGTCTCCCGGCCGCGCACGATGGCGTCGGCGATGCGCGCCACGCGCACCATTGCTTCCACGTCGTGCACGCGCACCACGTCGGCGCCCCGGTCAATGGCCAGCGCCACGGCGGCTGCGGTTCCTTCCAGCCTCTGCTCCGGCGGCAAGTTAAGCGTGTAGCCGACGAACGACTTGCGCGACGGCCCCACCAGCATTGGATAGCCCAGCGCGCGCAGCTCGGCCAGCCGGTCCACCAGCTCCAGGTTCTGCTCGACCGTCTTGCCGAACCCGATGCCTGGGTCAATGAGGATGTGGTCGTCGGGGACACCGGCCGCCTGGGCCAGTGCCACCGATTCGGCCAGCTCGCGCCCGATATCAGCCAGCAGGTCACCATAGGCCACGCCGATGTAGCGGCCGCCCAGCCGCGCCGTCTGCTCGGCGTCTTTCGGCCGGCTGCGATTGTGCATCAAGATGAGGGCCGCCCCGCTCTCGGCCGCCACGCGCCCCAGCAACGGGTCCATCCGCAGACCCCACACGTCGTTAATGATGGTCGCGCCCGCCTGAACAGCCTGTCGGGCGGTCTCGGCCTTATAGGTATCGATGGAAATGGGCACGCTGACGCTGGCAGCCAGGCCGGCGATAACCGGCAGCACCCGCCGCAGCTCCTCCTCCACCGGCACGGGCTGGCTGCCTGGCCGCGTCGACTCGCCGCCGACATCCAGCATATGGGCGCCCGCCGCCGCCTGCGCCTGGCCCTGGCTCACTGCCCGCTGCACCCAGTCCGCGTCGGGCGCAATGCCATCGCCCGAAAACGAGTCGGGCGTGACGTTGATGATGCCCATGATGTAGGTCTGCCGGCCCCATTCAAAAGTGGCGCCGGGCAGCTGCAGGCGGTTGGCGCGCATGGTCTAGGCCGCCACCGGCCAGATGAGACGGCTGGTGTCGCCCAGCCGGGCCAGCAGCTGGCTGATGCTCTGGCCGAGCCGCGGGTGCACCAGGTTGGGCGCGATCTCGGCCAGCGGCACCAGCACAAACGGCCGCTCTTGCAGCAGCGGGTGCGGCAGCACCAGCTCGGGCGTGTTGAGCTGCTGGTCATCGTAAAACAGCAAGTCGAGGTCGATCAGGCGCGGGCCAAAGCGGACGTTAGGCCGGCGCCCGATCTGCGCTTCGAGCGCCTTGAGCCGGCGCAGCGCTGCCAGCGGGGGCAGGCTCGTCGTCGCCTGGCACACCTGGTTGTAATAGCGCGGCTGCTCAAGCACATAGGCCGGCTCGGTCTCGTACAGGCGCGAGCACGCCTGCAGGGTGAAGTCCGGCGGCAGCGCCTCGCGCGCCAGGCGCAGATTCTCTGCCCGATCGCCGAGGTTGCTCCCGAGCGCCAGCATGACGACGGCCACTATAGCTCGCGCCGGCAGATGGCGCCCTGCCCGAAAGACTCGTCCACCTGGACGGTGAGCGCGCGCAAACCCGGCCGGATGGCCCCGGCCGCGCGCAGCTGCTGCTCCACCTGCGCGCCGATCCACTCGGCCAGCAGCTCCGAGGTGGTGTTGGCGATCGGCAATTGCACCACGTCGGCGGCTGGAAAGCGATAGTCCTTGCCGCCGGCCTGAACGACAAAGGCCTCGCCCTCGCGCGCGATCCGCACCAGCGGGTTGCCGGTGGGCAGCAGCAGGCGGTGGTCGAGCTGATCGCAGATATTGCGCAGCGCTTGCTTGAGCACTGTGAAGTTGGTCAGGTACGAGTCGCCGGCCAGCTCGCCCTCAATCCCGGCGGCCGCCCGGTAGTTGTGGCCATGCAGCGGCTCCACCTGGTCGCCGTCATAGCTGACAAAATGCGCCGCGGCAAAGACGGTGTAGTCCTTGCTGACCTCAATTCGAAAAGTTGTCATGCTGAAGCCAGGTCCGGCCCTAATGCCGGAAGTGGCGCACGCCGGTGACGACCATGGCCATCCCGGCGGCGTCCGCGGCGGTCAGCGACTCAGAGTCGCGCACGGAGCCGCCCGGGTGAACCACCGCCGTGACGCCCGCCGCCGCGGCCACCTCCACCGAATCGGGGAAGGCGAAGAAGGCATCCGAGGCCATGACGCTGCCCCGCGCCTTCTCGCCAGCGCGCTCCACCGCCATGCGCACGCAGTCCACCCGGTTGGGCTGGCCGCCGCCAATGCCCACCGTGGCTTCGCCCTGCCCTAACACGATGGCGTTCGACTTGACGTGCTGGCAGGCGGCCCAGGCAAACCGCAGCGCCCGCCACTCGTCGTCCCTCGGCGCGCGCCGCGACACTACCCGCCACTCGGTGCCCGCCGGGTCGCCGCGGTCCACTGTCTGGCGCAGCACCCCGCGCGTGATCGAGCGCAGCTCAAAATCTGATCCCAGCGATGAGTCGGCAATGGCCACCAGCCGGCAGTTCTTGCGGCCGGCCAACACCTGGCGCGCCTCCGACGTGAAGCTGGGCGCGGCGATGCACTCCACAAACAGGCCGCCCAGCGCGGCCGCCGTCGCCTCGTCAAAGACACGGTTGCTGGCGATGACACCGCCAAAGGCCGAAACCGGGTCGCTGGCCAGGGCCGCCGCGAACGCCTGCGACAGCGCGTCGGCCGAGGCGATGCCGCAAGGCGACAGGTGCTTGACGATGGCAATCGTCGGCCGCTCGAAGCTCACCGCTGCGCGCCAGGCCGCGTTCAGGTCCAGCAAGTTGTTGTAAGACAGCTCCTTGCCCTGCAGCACCTCCCCGCCCAGCGGCCCCACGCCCGGCTCGTCGGCATACAGCTCCGCCGATTGGTGCGGGTTCTCGCCATAGCGCAGCGCCTGGGTGCGGTAGAGCTTCAGGGTCAGCGTGGGCGCGCCCTCGTGGCCATTGGCGCTGGCGCCGCCCGCGCCCAGACCGATCGCCAGGTATTCTTGAATGGCCTGGTCGTAGTGCGCTGTCAACTGGAAGCCTTTAGTGGCCAGCCGGCGGCGGGTGACCGCCGAAACGCCCCCGGCCCGCATCTCGTCCAGGATGGATTCGTAGTCAGCGGGATCGCACAGCAGCGTCACGCGCTCAAAGTTCTTGGCCGCCGCGCGGATGAGCGTCACGCCGCCAATGTCGATATTCTCCACGGCCTGCTCGAGCGTCGCGCCCGGCTTGGCCACAGTTTGCTCGAACGGATACAGGTTGACGGCCACCAGGTCGATGGTGTCCCAGCCGAGCGCCTTCAGCTCAGCCTTGTCGGCGCTCGTGTCGCGCGCCAGCAGGCCTCCATGAATGGCTGGGTGCAAGGTCTTGACGCGCCCGCCCAATATCTCGGGCGAGCCGGTGTAGTCGGCCACTTCGGTAACCGCGCAGCCGGCCTCGCGCAGCAGTCGGGCCGTGCCGCCCGAGGCCAGCAACGTCCAGCCCTGGTCGAGCAGCGCGCGCGCCAGGCTGGCAATGCCAGTTTTGTCGTGAACGGAAAGGATTGCAGTGGGCATAGTGGATCGCTCTAGTTCTGAGATCGTGGTTGCTGAGTTCAAAGCAAATGGTAATTGGTAATTGAACAATTCGCAATGTCGAATTGTGTTTTGGAACTTCGCGCTGCGCCCTCTGTGCAAACTAGCCAATGATTGGCCGCGATTATTTCAATAGCAAACCCTTGACAGGCGGGCGGCAGGCTCCTATTATCTGCTGGGTCACCGCGGGCTAGGTTGTGCGCCGCGACTATCGCTAGAATGGTGCCAAGATTTACTCCTCACCCCTCCGCCGGCGGCAGGCCGGCCCCCAGGCATACGATTCCCAATTTCTTGTTTCAAATGAAGAGCCGAACTATCGGCTCTTTTTTTTGCCTGCTGCCCACGCCACACACACATAGGAGCCACCCATGAGCACACTGCGGCTGCTAGGCCTGATCGATCCCCACGTCCACCTGCGCGATCCCGGCGCCACGCACAAGGAAGACTGGGACAGCGGCACAGCCGCGGCGCTGGCCGGCGGCATTACCTGCGTGCTGGATATGCCGAACAATACGCCGCCGATCGTGGACGAGGCCAGCCTGGCGGCCAAGGAGGCCGCCGCGGCAGCCCGCGCGCGCTGCGACTTTGGGCTGCACTTTGGCGCCGGCGAGGACAATGCCGCCGAAGCGGGCCGCCTGGCGCCGCGCTGCACCGGGCTCAAGCTTTACCTGGACGCAACCTTTGGGCCGCTGCGGCTTGACGATCTGCGCTCGCTGGATCAGCACTTCGCCCAGTGGCCGCGCGACCGGCCTATCCTGGCGCACGCCGAGGGGCGCACGGTGGCCGCGGTGTTGTTCATCGCCTACCTGCACGACCGGCCGGTCCACATCTGCCACGTCAGCCGGCGCGCCGAGATCGAGCTGATTGCCTCTGCCCGCTCGCGCGGGGTCCAGGTCACCTGTGAGGTCTGCCCCCAGCACATGTTTCTGACGCGCGCTGCCGCGCTGCCGCCCGGCTACATCGAGGTGCGGCCGCGCCTGGCCGAGCAGGAGGATGTGGACGCGCTGTGGGACCATCTATCGGTCATCGATTGCTTTGCCACCGACCATGCGCCCCACACCCGCGCCGAGAAAGAGAGCCAGAACCCGCCGCCCGGGTTCCCCGGCCTGGAGACGGCCCTGGCGCTGTGGCTGACCGCGGTCGAGGCCGGCAAGCTGAAGCTGGACGACATCGTGGCCCGCATGAGCACCAACCCGGCGCGCATCTTCGGCCTGCCCGCGCAGGCTGACACCTGGATCGAGATTGACCCCGACCACACCTGGACCGTGCAGGCGGCACACGGCCGCAGCCGCTGCGGCTGGACGCCGTTTGAAGGCTGGCGGCTGCACGGCCGAGTAACAGCGGTCACGCTGCGCGGGCAGCTGGCCTATGATGGCGAAAAAGTGCTGGCCGCGCCCGGCAGCGGGCACAATGTGCGGCAAAACATCTAACCGAAAGGAAAGAAATGTCACTCCCCGTTCACCTGCAAAACATCCACCTGCCCCTGGGCGACCAGCGCACCGGACGCTTCTACGGCAAAGACATCCTGTCCGTCTCGCAATTCTGCCAGGAGGATTTGGAGTATGTGTTTGGCGTGGCCGAGGCCATGCGCACCATGGTGGCCCACATCGGCACGTTTGACCTGCTCAAAGGCAAGATCCTGACCAACCTGTTTTACGAGCCATCCACGCGCACGTCGTCGTCGTTTGCCGCAGCCATGGAACGGCTGGGCGGCAGCGTCATCCAGATCAACGATGTCAAATTCTCGTCGGTGTCCAAGGGCGAGAGCCTGCCCGACACCATCCGCACGCTGGAAAGCTACTCAGATATCATCGTGCTGCGCCACCCCGAAACTGGCGCGGCGGCCATTGCCGCGCAGTATGCGCGCAAGCCGATCATCAACGCCGGCGATGGCATCGGCGAGCACCCCACGCAGGCCCTGCTCGATCTGTTCACCATCCGCGAAGAGCTGGGCACCACCACCGGGCTGACCGTGACCATGCTGGGCGACCTCAAGTACGGGCGCACCGTCCACTCGCTGGCCCGGCTGCTGTCACTCTACGACGTGCGGTTGAACTACGTGTCCCCCGCCATCCTGCGCATGCCCGCTGAGCTGATGCAGGAGCTGGAAGCCAAGGGCGTGCGCCAGTCAGAGTTCGACACGCTGGAGCCAGTAATGGCCGACACCGACGTGCTCTACGTGACGCGGGTGCAAAAAGAGCGCTTCCAGGATCTGGCGGAATATGAGACGGTGAAGAACGCTTTCGTCATCACGCCGGAGACCATGACCCACCTGCGGCCCCGCATGGCCGTGATGCACCCGCTGCCGCGCGTGGGCGAGATTTCGCCCGATGTCGATGCCGACCCGCGCGCTGCATACTTCCGCCAGATGGAATATGGCCTGTATGTGCGCATGGCGCTGCTGGCCATCGTGCTGGGCAAAGCCTGATGGCGGGCAGCTTCTTTGATCGTTTAGCGGCGCGCGCCGCCGCCAGCGGCTCGCTGCTGTGTGTGGGCCTGGACCCGCGCGGGACAACCGCGGACGAGGCGCGCGCCGAGTGCCGCCGCCTCATCGCCGCCACCGCCGAATACGCGCTGGCGTTCAAGCCGAACAGCGCTTTCTTCGAGGCGCTCGGTCCGGCCGGCATGCAGGCGCTGCTGGACGTCATCGCCTCTGTGCCAGACGGCATCCCCGTTATCCTGGATGCCAAGCGCGGCGACATTGCCGACACGGCCGAGGCCTACGCCCGCGCTGCCTTCCAAACCTTTGGGGCGCACGCCATCACCCTCAGCCCCTACCTGGGCAGCGATACGCTGGCGCCCTTTATCGCCAACCCGGCCAACGGCGCCTTCGTCTTGTGCAAGACGTCCAACCCGGGCGCGGATGAATTTCAAAAGCTGGTCGTGCAGGGCGCGCCCGACCAGCCGCTGTTCGAGCTGGTGGCCCAGCACGCCGTTGAATGGAACCGGCTGGGCAACGTAGGGCTGGTGGTCGGCGCAACCGACCCGGCCGCGCTGGCCCGCGTGCGCGCGCTGGCCCCGGACTTGTGGTTCCTGGTGCCGGGCATCGGCACCCAGGGCGGCGACCTGCCGGCCGCGCTGGCGGCCGGCCTGCGCCCGGATGGACTGGGCCTCGTGATCAACGTCTCGCGCGGCATTGCGCGCGCCGCCGACCCTGGCGCCGAGGCGCGCCGCATCCGAGATGAGATCAGGCAATTGAGATCTGCCAGCCGGGCGCCCAGCCCAGTTGCCAAGGACCAATCGCCGACTTTGCTTCACTCCCTGGCTGCGGCGCTACTGTCGTCGGGCTGCGTCAAGTTCGGGCAGTTCACGCTGAAGTCTGGGGTGGTATCGCCAATCTATCTGGACTTGCGGCGGCTTGTCTCTTTCCCCGATGCCCTGCGGACCGTGGCCCGCGCCTATGCCGCACTGCTGAGTGGGCTGGAGTTCGACCGGCTGGCCGGCATTCCCTATGCCGCCTTGCCCATCGCCACCGCTGTGGGGCTGGAGATGAGCCGGCCGGTCATCTATCCACGGCGCGAGGCCAAAGACTACGGCACGCGCGCGGTGGTAGAGGGCGACTATCAGGCCGGCCAGCGCGCCGTGGTCATCGACGATCTGGCCACCACCGGCGACACCAAGCTCGAGTCGATCGAAAAGCTGACCGCCGCCGGCCTGACGGTGCGCGACATCGTGGTGCTCATAGACCGCGAGCAGGGCGCCGGCCCCATGCTGGCGGCGGCCGGCTACCGGCTGCACGCCGTGGCGACCCTGAGCCAGCTCATGGACACATGGCAGGCCACCGGCGCCGTCGACACGGCAGCGGCCGAGCGGGTGAAAGACTTCCTGGCGAACGGCCGGCGCTAGACGATGTATCCGCTGGTTCGCCCCCTGCTCTTCCGCCTGGACGCCGAGCAGGCGCACGGGCTGACGCTCAACGCTCTGCGGGCCGCCGGCCGTTTCGCTCTGACGCGCGGCCTGCTGCGGCGCGTCTTTGAGCTAAACGACCCACGCCTGGAGGTGGAAGCCTTTGGACTGCGCTTTAAGAACCCGGTCGGGTTGGCCGCCGGCTACGACAAGAACGGCGTCGCCGTCAGCGGGCTCAGCACGCTCGGGTTTGGCCACCTTGAGGTGGGCACCCTGACGCGCCTGCCTCAGGCCGGCAACCCGCGCCCGCGCATCCACCGCGTCGTCCAGGCGCAGGCGCTGGTCAACAGCATGGGGTTTCCCAACGAGGGCATTGGGGCTCTGCCGGCCGGGCTGCTGGCTGCACACGGCCTGGCCGGCGCGGGCCGCCTGCCGGTGCGCGTGGGCGTCAACCTGGGCAAGGGGCGCGACACGCCGCTGGAGCACGCCGTGGACGACTACGCCGCGCTGCTGCAGACGGTGCACGCCCGCGGCCAGGCGCACTACGTAGCCATCAACGTCAGCAGCCCAAATACGGCCGGCCTGCGCCAGCTTCAGGCGCGCCAATCGCTGGAGGCGCTGCTGGCGGCGTTAGTCCAGTTGCGCGACAGCCTGAGCCCCAGGCTGCCGCTGCTGGTCAAAATGGCGCCCGACTTAAGCGAGGGCGAAGCCGGAGACGTGCTGGAGGCGGCCATCCGAACCGGCGCCGATGGGCTGATCGTCACCAACACCACCCTCAGCCGCGACGGTGTGCCTCAGGCGGCCAATCTTAAGGGCGGCGTCAGCGGGGCGCCGTTGCGCGCGCGGTCCACTGATATGGTTCGGCGGCTGGCGCGTCAGGCCGCCGGCCAGATCGCCATCGTGGGGGTTGGCGGCATCCTGACGCCCGCCGATGCGCTGGAGAAATTGCGCGCTGGCGCCGCGCTGGTGCAGGTCTATACCGGCCTGGTCTATGCCGGGCCGGGTCTGGTCCGGGCCATCAACCGCGAGCTGCTGCTGGCCTGCGAGCGCGCTGGGCTTGCCAGCGTGCATGAGCTGACTGCCCTGCCGCAAGCCTAGTCTGTTGCCACGCGGAGTAGGTACTATCACGTTACATATGCTGTCACGACCTGCACCCATCCGTTTTGGGTGCGAAGGCGAACGCGCATACTCAATAATAAAAGTACGGTCGCGCCCGAAGCGCCTCGGGTGGTTTAATCATCGCCTTCTTCTGAGCAGCGCGAATCCGCAGGTTTGTGCCAACTGCAGCGTTGCGTGCGAACGGCCTCACCTCACAGTCCGCCTAACCGCGTTGCATGAAGTGTAGCGGCGCACCTATGTGTGCGCCCTTGGCAGACCCGCGCACAAGGAATGTCACGACGCCGCGTCCTCGGCACGTGCAGGTCGCCCCGCGTCAGCCCCCGCCATCCCGCTTGCGATAGTGTTCCTGCAGGCTTCGCACGCTCAGCTCCTTGGCCTTGAGCGCCCGTATTCCGTTGACGGCCGCGGCGGCCGCGCTGAGCGTGGTCAGCAGCGGCACCCCGCGCCGCACGGCCGCGGCTCGCACGGCCCGGCTGTCGTCGTAGGCCCGCGCCCCCAGCGGCGTGTTGATCACGAGCTGCAGCGCCCCCTGCTCCACCAAGTCCTGCATGTTGGGGTGACCTTCGGCCACTTTCTTCACCGTCTGCACCGGCAGCCCCACCCTGGCCAGCCAGTCGGCGGTGCCAGCCGTGGCAAACAGCGTAAACCCCAGGCGCTGCAGGTCACGCGCGATCTTCAGCGCGGCGCCTTTGTCGTAGTCGTTGACGGTGATCAGCGCCGCGCCCTCCAGCGGCAGGGGCGTGCCGGCCGCCATCTGCGCCTTGGCAAAGGCATGCCCAAAATGCGCGGCATGGCCCATCACCTCGCCCGTCGACTTCATCTCGGGCCCCAGGCGATAGTCGGCGCCGGGAAACTTCTTGAAGGGCAGCACGGCTTCCTTGACGAAGAAGCCATCCACCGCCGGCGTCTCGGTAAAGCCGAGCTCCGCCAGGCTGCGACCGGCCATCACCTGCGCGGCCAGCCGCGCCACGGGCACGCCCGTGGCCTTGCTGACAAACGGCACCGTGCGCGACGCCCGCGGGTTCACCTCCAGCACATACACGACGTCGTCCTTGATGGCGTACTGCACGTTCATCAGCCCGCGCACGCCCAGCGCCGCCCCCAGCCGCTCGGTATAGTCGCGAATAATGCTCAGGTGATACAGGCTGATCTTATACGGCGGCAGCACGCAGGCGCTGTCGCCCGAGTGCACGCCGGCCTCCTCGATGTGCTGCATGACCCCCGCCAGCACCACCCGCTGCC
>Ga0209166_10002041_pt1 | contig 15844 bp, 13 predicted proteins | sample Coa_R1_3_FD_187151 | JGI IMG/M metagenome (GOLD analysis project Ga0209166, IMG submission 187151) | Surface soil microbial communities from Centralia Pennsylvania, which are recovering from an underground coalmine fire - Coalmine... | ecosystem: Environmental > Terrestrial > Soil >... | reverse complement strand
CATCTGGTTAGGTCTAATGAATGGCGATCTGGCTCGATATCGGCAGGGCAAGACAGAAATCTTTCCTTTCAGGCACGGTGCGGATTCTACGGTGACGTCAGGCTGTCTCCACCATCGTTCCAGTTCAGCACCTGGAATTTAGACGAGCCCACACTGCGTGTACAACCAAAGATCGCCCTGGCTATCGACAATGAGCGCATACACATTCTCGCAAGGAAGGCCGTTTCGGATCGTGAGGGTCTGCTGCTTTCCCTGCTTCCATGCAATAAGTCCCAGCGGCGTTGCGCCCAATACCGAACCATCGGAATTTACAATGAGCTGATTTACGCGATGCAATTTAAGGTCTTTGACGCCTTTGACGGTGCGCAACCGGGCCTTGCTCCCTTCCAGGCGGCGGCACAATCTCCCGATGGACGCTTGTGGTTTGTAAATGGCGTCGTGCTGCAAATGATCGATCCAACTCACCTGGTTCGGAATGCCATCCCCCCGCCGGTGCACATTGAAGAAGTGGTTGCTGACCACAAGAGCTATTCGCCCATGAGCGGTCTTCGCCTTCCCCCTTACGCGTGATCTGGAAATTGACTATACGGCGCTAAGCTTTGCGGTCCCTCAGAAAGTGCGCTTCCGCTACCGGTTGGAAGGCCGCGACGCGGGATGGCAGGAGGCAGGAACGCGGCGTCAGGCTTTTTACAGTGATCTCGCCCCAGGAAAGTACCGCTTTGCGGTGATGGCCTGCAATAACGATGGCGTATGGAATGAAACCGGGGCATCGCTGAACTTTACTCTGTCCCCCGCGTTTTACCAGACCAAATGGTTTCTCCTGCTGTGTGCCACAGTGACAGGGGGCCTTGTCCTGTTCGTTTATCGATGGCGCATCCGGCACATGCGAAAGCGGGAAGAAGACCTGGTCGTCCAGGTAAATGAGCGCACGAGGGAATTGCAGCAGGAAATCATCGAGCGAAATCGCGCCACGGAGAAAGCGGAGGCGGCTACGCGGGCCAAAGGTGAGTTCCTGGCCAGCATGAGCCACGAGATTCGGACTCCGCTGAACGGAGTTATGGGCAGCCTCGACCTTGCGGTGCAGACGCAGGTGACGACTGAACAAAAAGAGCTCCTGCAAATGTGCCGAAGTTCGGCCGATGCTCTGCTGGTGGCGCTGAATGACATTCTGGACTTTTCCAAAATCGAAGCGGGCAAGCTGCAGTTTGAAGAAGCAGAATTCCAGTTACCCGAGATTCTGGCGAAGGCCGCCCGTACTGTAGCTGTTGCTGCCCATCAGAAGAAGCTGGAACTGGCTTATTTCGTAGACCCGGATGTTCCCCCTTGTTTATTGGGAGACTCATCGATGCTGAATCAAATTTTCATGAACCTGCTGGGCAACGCGGTTAAGTTTACGGATAAGGGTGAGGTGCTTCTGCGGGTGCAAGCCGAGAGGCACTACGTTGACCGGGTCTCGCTCAGATTTTCGGTGTCAGACTCCGGAATCGGGATTCCCCGGGACAAGCAGAACGCCATTTTTGAGGCATTTTCCCAGGCCGATACGTCGGTTACCAGGAGATTTGGAGGAACAGGACTGGGCCTGGCCAATCTGTGCTCGCATCGTAAGCCTCATGAAAGGGCGCATGTGGGTGGAGAGTACTCCCGGTCAAGGCTCGACTTTTTACTTCACGGCGAGTTTCAAGACAGGAAAGAACAGTGAAACTTCAGTCTCCAGTCATGTTTCCGGGGTACTGCACGGGCATCGCGTACTCATCGTGGACGACAGTCAATCCAGTGGCCGAACCCTGGAGCAGGTTCTGCAACGGCAGGGCATGGAGGTGGCGTATGCGGCTTCCGGAGCCGAAGGGTTGCGGATACTGAAGGAGGCACAGAGCGAAGGGATGCCGGTTGACATACTGATTGCAGACTGCGACATGCCGGCGATGGATGGATTCATGCTGGTGCAGGAAGCCGGACAAGTGCAAAAGCCAGCGCCGAAAACCATCATGATGCTTACCTCGGTCGATTATCCCCTGACAGCGGCGCGATGCCGGCAACTGGAAATAGAAGCCAGTCTGATCAAGCCCATTGGCCAGTCTGAGTTGCTGGACGCCATTATCGGCCTGCTGCAGGTTGCAAAACCTGTCATGCCGGGTTCTGCCGCTGCAGCCGGCGAGCACCAGACCGCGATGCGATTGAGAGTCCTTCTCGCGGAAGACAATTTGGTGAATCAAAAACTGGCGGTCAAGATACTGGAAAGAATGAGACACAACGTTACGGTCGTGGACAATGGCGTGGCAGCGGCCGAGCAGGTGCAAAACGGTCATGGTTTCGATCTGGTGTTTATGGACGTTCATATGCCGGAAATGGATGGTTATACCGCGACCCAGGCAATTCGCAGGTGGGAAAAGGAGAGAGGACCCGGAGAGCACATTCCCATTATTGCTATGACGGCGAATGCCATGGCGGGCGACCGGGAGAAATGCCTGGAGCATGGGGTTGGCCCAGGCGCAAGGAAACGAGCTTGCAGCCCTGGTCCAGCTCTATCGGGCTCTGGGTGGAGGTTGGCAACAATGAGTCGAAGCAGCAACATCATTTACCGGTTTCAGTCGGAAGCTCGGGGAGGCGCTCCCGTTCTGAAAGATCTGGAGTCTGCAACGCCGCCACGTGCGTATTGAAGGAGTTTACTCCTTAATAATCAACAGCTTATGGCGGATCGGTGGACTCGGAGAGCCGAACGCGTTGTGGCGTATACGTGTGGTATATGCCGTTTGGTTTCGCAATCTGGAGGGGGATGTCAGCTCCGCAAAACTGAATAGGGACTGGGATGTTGAGATGTTGCGGAGGCTGTCATAGCAGTCTCCTAAGTTGCCGTCCGGGCATCTCTTGCGGCACCAGGATAGGCAGACCAGTATCGTCGATTCGCAGGCCAAACTTCTCTACGCAGTCTCCACATATCCAGAAGTGCTCAACAATACCCGACTGCGTTTTCTTTTGGACGACAAAAACATGGCCATCACTGAAATACAAAAAAGGCACTTTGCACGCTGGATTGAGACATTGGGAAATCATTGTTCTTACCCCTGTCTAAACGTTGAAATTGTGGCTCCGTGGAAGGCACAAAAGGCCCGGGTGAAGCTGTCAGCTGGAACCAGATATCGCCCCCAAAAGCAACCGGTCTACCTCTTTACGTATGGTGGCCACGGACACCGGCTTGGCAACATAGCCATTGAACCCCGCAGCCAGAATCTTTTCGTGGTCACCCTTCATTGCATTGGCCGTTACCGCAACTACAAGCAACGCCGCGAACCGCTGATCATCGCGTATCATCTTCAGAAGCCCATATCCATTGATGTGTGGCATCGTGAGATCAATCAAGACCAGATCCGTGAATTGCTCCCGGATCCTGCGCAGGGCTTCCTCTCCATCACATGCTTCGGAAACCAGATGGCCTTGCTGCTCGAATACAATCCGCAGCAGTTCGCGGTTGTTGGCTACATCATCGACAATGAGAATCCGAGTCATGGGGGCGTTATGGGAAATTGTCCACTGTTTCGGTGTGCCAGTGTTGCAAGGAAGGAAAAGCATAATACTTCTACTAAGGGGAAAACTGTTCAAAATTACACAGTTGTGCGATTTGATGTTGACGCGGCGGCCCGACGAAGCGTTGGACCTCCTTCGCCACACAGAAAAAAGAAATTCCAACCCTTACCTCGAATCCGCCGATCCAGATCGTCTCCATTGACGTTCGTGATCGATTGCCAGCCGGGGCAGAAGATTTCCTTTTGCACACAGATCGAGTCGGGAATAAAAGTGCCAGACTGGAGCAGCACAGTGCCGATTTTCAAAGGACTCAACATCTCGTTTCTTCCAAGGGCAGACCTGCCTGGGCCAGCTTCTAACGCGCACTCAGGATGCCGAGCGCATCTAAACCGCGACGGCCAGAACCGCCAACGTGGTGAGTGGGTGAAAGTCAGGGTGTCCGGAGCTAGGTAGAATCCATCAGTTAGTGTTTCGATTCGTGAAGCCTCTTTACCGAGTGCCTGCCCATGAGGCAATAAGTTCGAGGACCTCGCCATTTGCTGGCATACGCTTTACCGTCTTTGCTGAGAAAGGCATGGAACACGTAATCGTGTTGATTTCTCCGGGAATTTAAACCCTATGTAAGTTCCTGAACTTTATCCCATCAGCCCCAAGAGTGATAAAGGAATCGACGCCCACACGGCAGGCAAGTTGTATCAGGAATTGCTCATCGCCAATTACGAACTCGAGATCCTCAATCTTCCAGAGCCTCGTGCCGGACTGCCAGCCGCGCGGGCCAGTAGTCGGCTTCTGGGAAGTCGCGGTTCAGGATTGTGGGCGGATGACAGGCAACCCTTCCCTAATTGGGTTATGGAAGAGTTGCCGACCATCTGGGGGCAACGTCCCAGAAGCCCGTTTCTGGACAACTTCCGGATTGCCGACGATGCACCAAGTTAATCAGGTGGCCGCATCTCCAGCTTCGATTTTGCTCTAATTCACGCTCTCTCTATGGTAACGTCATCCCTGCTTCTCCACCGTGATCAACTCCTTGCCGTCGCGGCTCCAGTCATAAAACACCAGCCCATCGCAAAGGAAACTGTTTAGCAGGTGAGGCGGCGAGGTTTGGTAGATATCGGGAGGCATGGCAGATTTATGAACCGCGACTAAGCAACAAGTGTTCGCCTTCAGCTGTGGAGGACCTGACTGCAAAACAGGGGAACATGATAACTATTACTGGAATCCCATTATTGATGGGCAGTTTGCGGTTGTGAGGGACAGCGGAAACCCTTATGGAAAGGAATCCACCTGCCTCCGTCCTCATGCGTTTCTGCGAAATGGCCAGAAGTAGACGTTGCCTGCAAATGTGAAGCATCACTGCTTCCGGTAATTAAGCCAGCAGTGTTTCCAGCTTAGCCACAGGTGTCAATCCGTCCAGAGCTTTCCGTCCGACGTGGTTTTTGGGCATCAGGCAACAACAGCCTTTCCATTGAGCGCCTCCAAAGGGGTAAAATAAAATGGATGCAACGGCTTATGTTCCAATGTGAGCCGTGCAGTTTCCACCGGGGATTAATGGAAATGATGCCTCCACCAGAAACGCTGGATTTGGCCCGGCGCATTCTTGCTTACGAAGCCGTTGAGGGCAAACCCTGTCGGTCAATGGAGTCTGCAGCCACTCTCGCAAATGAAAAGCTGCGGTTGCATCTGTGTGCACTGGTGGGAGTTGCCGGTTATCAGGGGCTTCTCTCTCGTGCTCTGACGCTGGCGAGGGCGGAAGTTCCCGGTCTTGGCCCGGTGCGTGTCACCACGGACGGGTATTTACAGGGTCTAAGCGAGCTTGAGCCGCACATTGACCACGCCCAGGAGGGAGGAGTGATTTTCCTTGCCCAGTTACTCGGGCTGTTCATCAGCTTCATTGGCGAAGCTCTAACGTTTCAGCTGGTGCAGGATGTAGCTCCTAATCTTGCGGTCACAACGACACCAGGTCAATCCACGCCTTTTGAGACCATTCTGCAGGAAGTCGATCAACTCAGGAACATGAGCGAACGTCTTAAGTCGCTGGCCGATCAGCATCCCATCGTGGAAGAGTCACTGATGACTGTCTCGGGAAATATCAACAACACGGCGACGTTACTGGAAATTCTTGTCCAAATCCGAGGCAAATCTGGCGCTCCGCTGGAAAACGTGCCGGAACAAGACGGAAAACCCTATATCATGTGAAAGTAAGCACGGCCATTCGCAGTAACTTATAGTCTCATCCGGTCCGAGACCTGTCTTCTGCCAGCCTCACGCCTAATTATGCAGAGCGATGGTTAGTGGCCGCTTTTTGACAGGCGGTGTCGCAGGATTTGAATTCGGTCGTGGTGAACTGCGCAGGCCAGCGAGGAAGTGGACGCGACATGTCAGCGCCGTCGTATTTGATGAAACAATACGTCACGTCCAAAAGCGTGACGCGCATTTTGCATGGCCACGGAAAATGACGATTCCGCCAGAAATGCTGGATTTGGCTCGGCGACTTCTTGCCTGCGAAGCCGTTGCGGGCAAGCCCTCCGAGTCGGCGGAGTCCGCGGCGGTTCTCGTCTATGAGAAACTGCGCTACTCGCTATGTACGTTCGCGGGAGTTGCCGGTTTTCAAATGCTTGCCTCTCGTGCTCTGGCGCTGGCCAGGACGAAAGCCCCCAATCTTGGCGCAGTGCAGATCACGGCGGATGGATTTTTACAAGGTCTGGGTGAGTTGGGACCGCGAATGAATGAGGACCAGGATGGGCAGGGCGCAGTGATTCTGATCGCCCAGTTACTCGGGCTGCTTTGTACTTTCATTGGCGCGGCTTTGACGTTGCGGCTGGTGCAGGATGTGTGGCCGGATGCAGCCCCAACGATCGCCATTTCGGAAACCGGGAGAGACGGATGAGCACACAAAGTAAGGTGACAATAAACAAACTGCCTACCGGGGTTCCGGGGCTTGATGAGATTGTGGGCGGCGGTCTCCCTGAATACTCGTTTAATATCATTGCAGGCGCCCCGGGAAGCGGTAAGACCACGCTGGCCCACCAATTCGTATTTGCCAATGCGACGCCAGAGCGTCCGGCGCTTTATTTCACCGTTCTCGGTGAATCCGCCATAAAAATGCTGCGCTACCAGCAACAGTACACGTTCTTCGATCCGGCGAAGTTATCCAATGCGGTCCGCTTCATCAACCTGAGCCAGATTGTCCTCGAGAAGGATTTGGGCGCGGTCCTCGAGGAGATTACCAAAGAAGTTGAGAAATCGAACGCCGCCGTGGTGGTAGTGGACTCCTTTCGGACCATGGTGCGGAAGTCGCAAACAGGCCTCAGCGAAATGGAGTTGCAATCCTTCATTCAGCGGCTGGCGCTCTTCCTGGCAAGCTGGCAAGCCACCACCTTTCTGATCGGCGAATATGCCGAGGATGAGCTGCGCGATAATCCCATTTTCACGGTGGCCGATGGCCTCTTCTGGCTAAGACAAGCGGCCGAGCGAAATTCCGTGGTACGCAAGCTGCAGATCATAAAACTGCGCGGACAGGCCTCCGTGCCTGGGCTGCACACCTTCCGCATTACCAGTGCCGGGCTGCAGGCCTTCTCGCGTACTTTTGGCCTGACCGGACAAAGAAAACATTCGCCCGACCGCCGGCGCCTTTGCTTCGGTATTCCGGAGTTGGACAAGATGCTGGGTGGGGGCATTCCCGAAGGCGATAGTGTACTGGTGGCAGGGTCTTCGGGAACCGGAAAATCGGTCCTGGCAACTCAATTCATTGCCGAAGGCATACGCCAGGGCGAGCCGGGGATTGTGGCGGTTTTTGAAGAACGCCCGCATGCGTATACGGAACGGGCCGGCAGTCTTGGTTTGGATTTGGAAACGGCGCAGAAGGACGGGAAACTCACAATCCTGTACCTTCGCCCCCTGGATCTCTCGGTAGATGAAACGATGCACTCGATTCTCGACGAGGTCCAGAAGATTGGCGCCAGGCGTCTGGTGATCGATTCGCTGGCGGGCTTTGAGATGGCGCTGTCACCAGGTTTCCGCGCCGACTTTCGCGAATCACTCTACCGGATGATCTTCGCTTTGACCGGAATCGGAGTCACGATTCTGAGCACGGTCGAAGTGGATGAGTCTTTTACCAAATTTCCTTTCAGTACCTACTCCATTTCTTTTCTCGCTGATGACATTATTCGGCTTCGGTACGTGTCGATCAAGGCCCAGCTGCGCAAGATCCTGGTCGTTGTCAAGATGCGCGGCGGAAATCATGCCAGGGATATTCGCGAATATGAAATCACATCCCAGGGCGTGGTCATCGTGGGCGAACGCCTCACAGATTATCAACACCTTATCACCGGCATTCCGGAGCGTGTGAACCGCTCGACCAGAAAGAAAAACCTCACGTAAGCGGGAGGCCAAAGGCTAGCGGAAATTATGGAACGCTGGGAGTAGCGCCAATCGCCGTGTGGACTAGATTCCTGCGGAAAAGAATTCGACCAGTTCTTCACCAACGCTGTTCGCAACATTGACTAAGGGTGATGATGGACGATAAACCCGTTCCCGAAACCGTGCTCCAGATTCTTCATGAACACGAGAACCCGTAGGGTCAAAATATCCAACTGGGCATCAGCCTGGAGAGCGGCGCGAGGCGTAGAGAGCTGCCCAGGGAGCGAAACAAAAGCCAGAACATAGTTCACATTGCGGTAAATCACCTTATCGTCCCAGCCAATAACATCGATGTTTTCAATCAGAACGGACTTTTTCGACAGGCATAACGCAGGCATTTCTGCTACAGAATTTGCATTGTAATTCTTTCCACGCAGGTCTAGACTTTGTGGTATTGACAGCTCGTTAAAGTAACGCCGGACAACCTGTAAAGAAATGCGTTATGGCCGGCAGGGAGACACTGGGGAACATTTCTCGCATACCAACCTCCTTTCTTTCATAGTTTTTGCGACCTGCTGGTTTTTGAGGAAGAGAAAGACATTCCGTCGTGATGCGATGGCTTTGAGACGAGGGCCGAACCACTGATGGGGCCACACCTGACCTTCCCTGGAGGCTTTATGGCAAGCAGCAAAATATTTCCGGGAAAAAACGGCGGGGACGAGACCATCAAAATCCCACTGAAGAGAAAGACCAACTTTGATCCTGCGGCTTTTCTCGCGAAAGTGGGCCTGGGCAGGACTATTATTAACCTGCAAAAAAAGCATGTGATCTTCTCACAAGGTGATTCCTCCGACGCGGTCTTTTACATCCAGAGCGGCCGGATCAGGCTCAGTGTGATCTCCAGAGACGGCAAGGAAGCGACCATTGCTTTATTAACTGTGGGAAACTTTTTAGGAGAGGAGTGCGTTGCTGCTGGTCAGTCGGTTCGCATGGCAAGTGCGGTCGCACTTACCGATTGCGCGTTACTCAGGATCGATAGAGAAGAAATGAGACGCGTACTGCACCAGGAACACGCCCTCTCGGACCTTTTCGTTTCCTATCTGCTGGCCCGCAACATACACGTTCAAGAGGACCTGGTAGACCAGCTTTTTAATTCCAGCGAGAAACGCCTGGCCCGTATTCTTTTGCAATTGGCGAAATTTGGAAAGGAAGGCGTACCGACGACGGTGGTCCCGAAGATAAGCCAGGAAGTACTAGCTGAAATGGTGGGGACAACCCGGGCCCGGGTGAATTTCTTTATGAATCGCTTCCGCAAGCTGGGGTTCATCGAATACAACGGCGAACTCACGGTGCACAGCTCGCTCCTGAACATCATTCTTCATGACTAAATCTACGTCAGGCTTGGAGTGACGCGCCGCTCCAGGTCTCGGTACATGACGCTCGAAGAAGGGATGGGGATTTTGCATTGGCTTCATGCCAGAGGAGTGCTCGAAGTCGTCCAGTGACGAGTGATTTTCATGATTTCCCTTCTAAAGCATCAGAGGGAAGCCCGCCGGCAAATAACAGGACTGTTTGGGACAGCCTTTGGCGGACGAACGTCACCACCTCGCTGACGAATCGATCTGCAATAATTAATTTAGACTCCCTTGTCCTCACCAACCGTACGAAAAACCGGTTCGGCCCACCATCCTGTGCGTGGATGACGACCGAATTGGTCTGCACATGCGCACATATACTCTCAGGTCCCAGGGGTCTGCCACGGTCGCGGTGAGTGATGGCAGCATGGCGCTAGGTCTCTTCGAGCGCACAAAGCCCGATCTGGTGGTTCTTGATTACGATATGCCTTGCCTGAACGGATATGAGGCGGCAGTTCAGATGCGGGAACGGAGCCCAGCAATTCCTCTGATGCTATTGTCTGCCTGCATCGCTCTTCCCGAATCGGTAATATCGTGTTTTGACATCTACTTCACCAAGGGAGAGGACATATCGGTGTTCCTTAGCCACGTTGCCCGACTGGTTGACCGGACGTAAGGCGGTTGGTTCCCTGGCCGGGTTGGGATGAAAGTCCCGAGAATTACAGAATCATCACCTGGGCTGATTCCTGGGCGGGCACAAGCAATCCGCTCTTCGCCATGTCGCCAAATACAATTTGTATTGAAAAGTACTTTGACACGCTTCACTGAATGAAATACCATGATGTGCCATGCCGGAACACAGCCCCCGTCGCTTGCGCCGGTCTCTCTCGCTCCCAATCACTGCCCACCACGGCCCTAGAGGACACTCGCTTCATCCGCACAACATATGGAGCGGTCTTCCTCCTTCACCACTGTTCCGTGGGTGGGGCATGGCGGCCATGGGCATGACCGCCCTTTACGCTGCATGGATGGCTTCTGGCCGGTTTTCGCCGTGGGCATGGTTACTGGCTTGGCTGGCTGAGGCTGCACCTGCCATTTGCATCGGACTCATCGCCATGTGGAAGAAAGCGGAGCACGCTGGAGTTCCACTCACCAGCGTCCCAGCACATGAATTCATGTTTGGCTTCCTGCCTCGGCGACTGCAGGGGGGTATTCTAACCGGTGCTCTATTTCGATCGGATTGTCGCACCGGCTACCGGCCACTTGGTTGCTTCTGTACAGAGCCGCTGTGACAACTGCGGGGGCTTTCTCCGTGAAGGTCCTGCCGCAGATGGGCGTGGGTTTCATGTTGCTCAGTGCTCTCGTCCTGATCACTCTGGCCGGTTTTCACTCCGCTTGCTGGCCGCGGGCTTGGGCGGCCTGCACATCGGGTTTGGATACTGGATCGCAAGGAGACACGGTGGCTAGAAGGTTGTTCAGTTCGAAAGGCCGAGACAGGGACGGTGATCGAGCAGGCATACGGCTCGCTATGCGTCGTGGCCCGGAGTTTCCAGAACTTGATCCTCTGATCTGTGATCGGGTACGGTTAGGCATCGTAAGCGCGCTGGCGACCAACAAATCGTTAAGCTTTAACGACTCGAAGCGGCTGAAGACGACCGGACGGAACCTTATCGTCCATGCGCGCAAGTTAGAGGATGCCAGATACATCACCAGCAACAAATTTTTCGATGGCCGTATTTCTCGGACTAACTTTCGCCTAACCGCCAGCGGGCGTAAAGCCCTCGACTCGTATTTGAGCGAGATGGAAGTCGTAATCCGTTACACCCGGGAAGACCAAAAGCATAGGTGACCTGGAGACCGGGTGGCCGGATGGATCAAAAGTATGATCGACTTCAAGCCTAGCGGACAACAAATGCTTAATAGAAAACGTAAGTCAGAGTCGCGAGGAGTAAAAAGCTTTCACACGTCTAGACTCTTCGAGCCCTGCAGAACGGGCAGACACAATGAGTGTGCCTTCGAGCTGGGGACATATCGATGTTCTTGCAGATGCCACCGCCACGAATCCACTGTGCCGCAAAAGGGCAAACGTCATGACCTACATGAATCCCAACATAAGGCGAAAGAGAATGCCAAGGAAGCAGGACCTCAATGATGCGTGTACACCTAATTAATCCCAGCGATTCTTCGTTCGGAATTGGCGTGATCACGCCGCGATGGTTGTATGTGCTTGCTGCTGCGACACCGTCCCAGTACGGCGACCCTTTGGTCACCGACGAGACCCTTGAACCGATACAGCCCGATCGCATCCAGCCTAACGATGTCGTGGGCATCGGCATCCATACCGGTAACGCTCTGCGAGGCATGCAGATTGGACGCATCGCGCGTGAACGCGGAGCCTGGGTGGTATATGGAGGCATACACGCAACTTTATATCCGGAGGAGGCCTTTGAACTTGGTGGAGCACACGCCGTCGTCAAAGGAGATGGAGACGTCGTTTGGGCCAAGGTGATCGCCGATCTGGCGCGAGGGGCGGCCCGGAGTATTTATGAAGGCGGACGGATTTCGGGAGATCAGTTCCTGCCCGCGCGTTGGGACCTGGCCCCACGAGATCGTTACATGTGGGCCTCCGTGCAAACAGTGCGCGGGTGCCCGAAGCATTGTTCGTTTTGTTCCGTGTGGCGCACCGACGGTCAGAATCCGCGGCAGCGTGCGTCGGACACGGTGATCGAAGAGATCGTTCACTTGCGGCGTCTCGGGTTTCGCTTCATCGCCCTTGCGGACGATAACTTCTATCCCGTCACACGTACCGATATAGAACTGGCGGAGAAGCAGGGAAATATGGCCCGGATCACGGAACTAAGAGCAATGCGCTCCGAGCGGTTCGAATTGATGGAGAAGCTGGCGAAACTTCCTGCCGATATGGTCTTCTTCACTCAGATCACGATGGAAGCCGGCGAAGACACGCAGTTTCTCGATGCGATGCGGAAGGCCCACATCAAGGGCGCGCTGGTGGGAGTGGAATCGGTCACCGAAGAAGGGCTGAAGTCGGTCTTCAAAAACTTCAACTCGGCCGGCGATAGTCTGGCCAGGCGGCTCCGTACTTTCAAAGAGCACGGAGTGCATGTGCTCGGATCATTCATCTTTGGCCTTCCCACGGACCGTCAGGATACCTTTGCGGCGACCGCCGCCTTGGCAAAACAGGCCGGCCTGACCTTCGCCCAGTTCGTGATGATGACACCTTTTCCCGGCACTGTGGACTTTGATCGATGGGAGAAGAGCATGAACGGGAGTGTTCCTCATGTTGCCGGCGTTCCCATCACCCGCTACTGGCTGATTCCCGCCAGTGTGCGTCCGAAGATGTTCAGTCCGCACGAGACCATGACAACGGACGAGATTCGGGTGCGGACACAGGGAGTCTGGGACAAATTCTACAGCCTTCGCGAGGTTTGGGGACGGTCAAAGTGCGTGCCCACGCTGCGCGGGCGGCTGGCGTTCCTGTTCATCTCCAAGCTGTATCGCCAGATGTATGCCAACACCGGGATTTCTACAGACAGTGCCCGCAGGCAGAGGGCGACACGTGTAGCGCGCTGGCTGGCAGTGCCTTGCAGAAAGCTCTTTGAAGCCAAGCCGATGCCGGAGCTCCAAGTTCCGGGTTTGGGAAGGGCACGTCCGAGTTGACGTCGATTACATTGAGACAGCCGCCATGTCTTGGTTACACTCTACCTGCCTTTCGGAGCGTTCATTTGTCATCTTCATGGCTGCACCTCCCGCAATCGGCTGATGGGCACCGCATAGCAAGAAGGAAGTTATGGCAGGTTGGAAACTCCCGCAAATCGAAATGGCAGATATGGACTCCGCGAGAGAAGAGTGGAATTCGGGAATAGGGTGGACGGCGGGCTTTCGTGTATCGAATAGGAGCGTTGCTCTTAAAGGCAACGAGACGCGGAGGCAAGGAAGATACTTATTTTTCAATGGTCAGTGTCGAGTATCCACAGCTGGCCGGTCTTGTTTTCTCTGCTGCTTCGGTTCGAATCCGCGTGATCTTACTAAAGTGAAAGATTTAGTGAGATTAAATTTGTTCAAATCCGCCGTAATCTGATGTCGTGGCCGTGATGCTGTATAAGGCTACAAAACTACAAACCGGCTTTAGCATTCATTAATGCCAGCACAATTGGCAACAGCTTAAGGTAATGTAGTTGATTCACGAAAGCCGATCACTAAATGGCCAGGTTTAGCGATCTGTACATGCAAAGATGATTTTGAGGTTGTAGCGGCGGCATCCGAACCGCAGGCGGCCATCTCCATGCACCTGGACAGAGTTTTGGCGATGAAGGGCATGGCTGTTTTCTCGCGGATCAGTGCAAGTTTCTGGCTTTCTGCCGTTCTATCAGCAATTCCCCCGTGGGAAGTGTAGATGCGTCATCTTCGTGTGCTCCATCGATATTCATTCTTTGCGGTCCTGGGCCTCGCCTTGCTGGTTCTGCAGCGCACGCATGGGCAGATTGCCCCAGCATCGCCGGGGATCGCAAATCGGCTCAACGCTACTGCGGACCAGGTCGCTCTCACCTTGCGACTGCCGTCTCCCGTCAAACAAGCAACGCGGGCTCGCATCGATCTCAAGCTGCTCAACCCGGAGGATGCGGTCCGCGCCACGACAGCTTACGAAGTACAATTGCAGCCCGGGCAGGCAGAACTTGTTGCCTTACTGCCGAAACCGTTTGCGAGCCTGTCACCCGCCGAAATCAACGAACTCGAATGGATGCGCCTGCAATACGAACTGCGCGCAGCAGATGGTCAGGTGCTCGCGTCCGGCACAGAGGCTCTGCGGTCCCGGACGACAATCCCGTTTGTGTTCACGGCCGCAGCGCCGGGACTGGCGCCGGCAGGAAGGCTTTATCAGGTGCGCGTCCACGCCAGGGCAAGAGAAGGCAGGCCGCTGCGCCACACGCTGGTTCAGGGGGAACTGACCTGGGAGGAGGATCGAGGCGAGCAGTCGCTGTCCACATCCGCCTTTACTGACGGGGCGGGCAATGCGACGCTCGATTTCACGGTTCCCGGTTCCGTGGATGCGCGGTCGGGGGACCTGAGAATCTCCGCAATGTACGGGCTAGTCGCCCGCTCGCTCCAGCAGGAAGTTCACTTCAGCCCGTCCGGTTATCTGCTGCTTGAGACGGACAAAGACATTTATCAACCTGGGCAGGCCGTTCACGCCCGCATTCTTCGCTTTGATCCGAATCGCAAGGCAGTGGACAAAGAAAGCCTTGACGCTCGCATCACCGACCAGGCGGACACTCTAGCTTCACGGCAGGCTATTACCACCGACTCGTTTGGCGTGGCCCGGCTCGACTGGACGATTCCCGCCAATGCTGCGCAGGGAAACTACACTATCAACGTTGGGTCTGCCAATACGAACGGAGATGATAGCGGATCGCGCGTGCGAAAGTCCGTCCGCATTTATCGCTACGATCTGCCGAATTTTCGCGTTCAGGCCAAGCCGGACCATCCTTACTACTTGCCGGCCCAAAATGCGGAGGTAACCATCTCGGCGGAGTATTTGTTCGGCAAGCCCGTGGCGCGCGCCAAAGTCCGTGTATTGGAGGAAACAGAGCGCACCTGGAACTACCGAGAACAGAAGTGGGATGCGGAAGAGCAGCAGATCCAGACCGGGGAACTCGACAGCGACGGACACTTCACCGCGCGATTCGATCTCAGCAAGATCCACGTCGATTTAGAAGATAGAAGCTACGAACGCTTTCGCGACGTAGATCTGGCTGCATACGTAACCGATCTCACAACGGGGCGCACCGAGCAGCGCCGATTTTCACTCCGCGTAACCAAAGATCCGATCCACCTTTATGTGACCGAAAGCTCAACGCCTCCCGGCAAGCTGCTGCGCACCTATTATGTTTCGACTTTTTATGCAGATGGCAGGCCGGCAACCTGCAAAATACGGCTGAGTTCGATCGATGACAGCGAAGAAAATCCCACGAAACACTCCTTGCGAGTTATCGAAACGAATAAGTACGGGCTGGTGAAGGTCGCAGACTTGAAGGTCCCGGACGATGAACATCAGGACTCATTGCTGGTGGAGGCCACTGACAGGAATGGGCTCGGCGCGCGAGACGTGGAGAGGATCGACCGCCACGATTTCGAGTCGATTGAAGTAACTACCTCGCATTCTATTCATAAGCCCGGTGATCCGATCGAGGTGACGCTCAGGAGCGTAACGCCGACGCTGCGGCTCATCGTGCAAGCCTTGCGCGACGGAGCGGTGCTGGCGACGCAGCAGGCGACGCTGCGCAACGGCCGCGCCTCACTCGTATTTGCCTATGATGAGCGTTTCAGAGACGAGATCACCGTAGTTGCGTTCTCGCTGGATCAGGAACCCAGCGCCAATATGTATTTCCGGGGCGTGGCCACCGTTCTGTATCCCAGGAACCGGCAGCTCCGCGTGGGGGTGCAATTCGACAAAGACGAGCACCGTCCCGGCGAAGAGGCGCAGCTCAAACTGGCGGTACGCTCATTTGATCGGAACGCCACGGAGAGCGTTTTGGGAATAAAAATTGTGGACAGCGCGGTGGAAGAGCGAGCGCGCACGGATGGCGATT
>Ga0209166_10002039_pt1 | contig 15853 bp, 16 predicted proteins | sample Coa_R1_3_FD_187151 | JGI IMG/M metagenome (GOLD analysis project Ga0209166, IMG submission 187151) | Surface soil microbial communities from Centralia Pennsylvania, which are recovering from an underground coalmine fire - Coalmine... | ecosystem: Environmental > Terrestrial > Soil >... | reverse complement strand
CCGTCGCCCGCACCGCCGGTCCGGCCGCGCCGGTCACCAGGACCCCGCCACCCGCGTCCCGCCAGGACAGCTCCGCGGCCCGGCCGGTGGACCGGTCGACGCCGAGGCACGCCCCGCCCCGGGTGAGCACGCGGCCGGCCCGCAGCGACGCGGTGGCCTGCCGCCGGTGCCAGCTGCTGACCAGGCCCGGCCGGGCCGGTGGCATGTCCCACTCGTCGGTGTGCAGCCAGCGCAGCCACCAGGCCAGGGCGGCCACGGCGGCGGCCAGGATCAGCGCCAGCGGGAACTGGCCGGGCAGGCCGCGCACGACCGCACCGGGAAGCCGGCCCAGGGCGCCGGGGCCGGCGGCCATGACGCTCACGGCGGCGGCCGGGCCGTGGCGCAGGCCCGCCACGGCCGCGCCGGGGCCGATCGCAAGCGCCCAGATGGTGCCGCAGGCCGCCGGCCCGGCCAGCCACAGCGGGCGCCATCGGCTGACCCTGCTGACGGCCCCGAACGCCGCGCTCAGGATGAGCGAGGCCGGAGCGAATAAGACGCCGGCCGCCACGGCCGCGACAGCGGCGGCGGCGAGCACCTCACCGCGGCGCGGCGTGCCGAGCGGGACGAGGTAGCGCGCCCGGCGTGGCGAGCGCTCCGGGGCGAGTGGGACGGCGGAAGGCATTTCCGGTCAAGGTTCCCAGCCATCCGCCTCGTGTGTCCAGGCAGTTGCGAAAGCGCCGGTACCTTCGCCGGTCCCGTGCTGCGGGGCGGCCTCGACGACGATGCGGAACAGTTCCGGGCGCAGCATCGCCATGGTCAGCGCCACCGGCGCGCCGGTGTCGGGTGCGGCGAAGCTCACCGTCACGGTGGCCACCGGCTCGCCCGCGGCCAGCCGCAGGGTCCGGGCAGCGGACGGGGGCGGCAGGGCCATCTCGATCTGCACCGCGCCGGGCCGCGGGCTGTCCGCTCCCGCGGGGCGCCAGGGGTAGGGGAACGACAGCGGCGACGGCACACCGCCCAGCTCCTGGGGACTTGCAGCCTTCTCGTCACCGGGCGTCATGGCCGGCGTCGCGCCAAGGCTGGCGGCGACCCGCTCAGGCAGGTAGCTGGCGGCCAGCGCCCCGGGCTCCCCGCCGACGGTCCACACGCACCGGACGGAGAGCACCGGCTCACCGGGGCCCAGGCCGAGCGAGCGGCCGATGTCCTCGGGCGGGCGGCGCATCGTCGTGTGCCGGCTCGTGCAGGCGAGCTGCCCGCCCATCGGATCGACCCGGGAGACGAGCCCGAACACGCCTTCCAGCGGCACCAAGTACTCCGCCGGGCTGGCGCGGTACACCTGCCCGTCCGGGAGCCGCCGCACCAGATGCCGCGCGGCGAGCTCGTCGATGGCCACGTCGATCTCCGAGGAGCTGACGCTGTACCGCCGGGCGAGCGCGGTCAGCCGGGGCAGCCGCCAGCCCGGCTCGTGGTGCACCAGCGCGGCGGCGAGCCGGTCCGCCAGAACCGCGGCGGCCGCCGGCCGGTTCCGTGTCCTGCGCCCCTCATCTCGCAGCACCGTGCTCATTCCGCATGGCGCCGGGAGATCGCGACGATCACCGGGTCAGCCTGCATGGACACTGTCTGCGCCCCTCTGAGTCGATCGTCACCGGGCCTTCGCGACCGGATGTTTCGCCCCTGTGACTCCAGTCATAGGAGGCGAAGGTGACCGGAAGCTGAACTACAGATGGACCGGAATGCGACGAACAGGGGGCAGGTAGAGAAACGAGGCACGCGCACGAACGCGCAGGAAGCGAGCACGGCATCGACAGAAAACCCGGAGGGGGCAGGCTGACAGACAGCATGCCCCCTCCGGGCCAGCACCCCGGCGGCCGCTCAGCCGATGATCAAGGGCACGCCCAGCCGGTTCCGCCGCCTGCCGGGCCGCACGGCGGTGCCGGGCGCCCCGGCTACCCGGCCGAGACGGTGACCGCCAGCGTCGTGGTGTGACCGCGGTCGGCGGTCACGGTTTCCTCGGCGCGGGCGCCGCGGGGCGCGAGCACCCGCACCGTCCAGGTGCCCGGGGCGGCGAAGAAACGGAACCCGCCATCGGGGCCCAGCGGGACCTCGGCGACGAACTCTCCGCCGTCGTTCAGCAGCCGCGCGTACCCGACGCTCACCGGCGCGCCGTCGGAGGTGACGGTGCCCTCGATGATGGCCTCACCGGAGTTGTTCTCGGTCACGGCGACCCCGCCCGCGGGTGCGCCGCAGCCCTGTGGCTCGCTCACCGGCCCTCACCCAGCTCGATCGGCACGCCGACCAGGGAGCCGTACTCGGTCCACGAGCCGTCGTAGTTCTTGACGTTGGCCTGGCCGAGCAGCTCGTGCAGGACGAACCAGGTGTGCGCGGACCGCTCACCGATCCGGCAGTAGGCGATGGTGTCCTTGCCGAAGTCCAGGCCGGCCTCGTCACCGTAGAGCTTGCGCAGGTCGTCGTCCGGCTTGAAGGTGCCATCGTCGTTGGCGGCCTTCGACCACGGCACGTTCTTGGCCGTGGGGATGTGGCCGGCCCGCTGGGCCTGCTCCTGCGGCAGGTGGGCGGGCGCCAGCAGCTTGCCGCTGAACTCATCGGGCGAGCGGACGTCCACCAGGTTGCGCTGGCCGATGGCGGCGACCACCTCGTCGCGGAACGCGCGGAGCGTGGTGTCCTGGTCCTTGGCTTTGTAGGAGGTCCTGGCCCGGCTGGGGACCTCGGTCACCAGGTCGCGCGAGTCGAGCTCCCACTTCTTCCGGCCGCCGTCGAGCAGCTTGACCTTGTCGTGCCCGTACAGCCGGAAGTACCAGTACGCATAGGCGGCGAACCAGTTGTTGTTCCCGCCGTAGAGGATCACCAGGTCGTCGTTGCCGATGCCGCGCGCGGACAGCAGCTCCTCGAAGCCGCGGGAGTCCACGAAGTCGCGGCGGACCGGGTCCTGGAGATCCTTCTTCCAGTCGATCTTGACTGCGTTGGCGATGTGTCCCTTGTCGTAGGCGCTGGTGTCCTCGTCCACCTCGACGAGCACCACGCCGGGGTCACCGAGGTGGGCTTCCACCCAGTCGGCGTCCACCAGGACATCTGAACGGCTCATGCAGATACCTCCTTGTCATGCTCTGGCTGCCCCATGCCGTGGCTGGCAGGCCAGAAGCGTCGGATCATCACATACATCTCGCAGCCCAGGCACAGGCCGAAGGCCGCGTTGAGGAATGCCGCCGCGAGCGCGAGCGCGGCCGCGACGATGCCCAGCACGGTCAGGCCGGTGGCGTACCCGATGACCCCGACGATGCTGATGACCAGGCCGACCCATTGGGAGAACCGTGGCGGCGCCTCGTCCTCCAGTTCCCGGGGCGGGCCCAGCCGCGGCCGCACCAGCGAGCGGTAGACCAGCCCGTAGGGCGCGTACTTCAGGCCGAGCACGGCCCCGATGCCGAACACCACCGCCTGGGCTCCCAGGAGCCAGGCGCTGCTGGTGACCAGCACCACCACGAGGACCAGGGCTGACAGCGCCGCGGCGAACCGCTGTCCCCTCGGGTCGACCTTCATGCCCCTCACCACCCTTTCCGCTTGCGTCCCCGCGCTGCCGCGATTCCCGGGAACTCCGATCTGGAAACCGTCCCGGCCGGCCGGCGCGCCAGGAGGGCAGCGGGACGGGCGGCGCCGGGGCGGGGTAACGCCGGGCCCGCTAGGCAGGCAATGCGGTCCCGGCACGGCCCCGGCAACACAGCGCCGCTGCCACCCGGCAGTAGTCGACCTGGCGCCGGATCGTGAGCAGGACCGGCCCCGGCGGCAGCGGCGGTGCGCCCGCTGGCCCGCTGGCTATCGCGGGAGCAAGCATGGGTCCGATGCTATGCGCGCCCCTTCGGCCTGTCACTCCCCACGCCCGGCCACTGGCCCGCCGGTGGCCAGGGCCACCGCCGCCATCACCTCATCGCGGCGCGGCAGGCCGCTCGCCCGGCGGGTGACCTGCCCCTGCGGGCCGAGCACGAACACCGTGGGGGTGCGCCGGACGTCGAGCAGCCGGACCAGGTCCAGCCGGTCGGCCACGTTGATCTCCACATGCGCGACCCCCGCGTTCCGGTCGGCCACGTCGGCGAGCAGTAGCCGGGCCGCGCGGCAGGGCGCGCAGAACGACGAGGAGAACTGGAGCAGGGTGGCCCGCGACCCGAGCGGCTGGCCCAGCTGGCCCCCCGTCAGCGACGGCTCCAGGGGCCCGGTGCGCCGCGGCCCGGTGAGCCGTCCGTCGCGGCCGCGCAACGCGAGCGCGCCCACGGTGGCCAGCACCAGGACGGCGGCGGCCACGATCGCTCCGGCAAGCACGCCGTCTACAGCGCCAGGCACCGCGCACGCATTCCCGCTATCGGCACCCACGGTCCGGTCACGTCGCGGAGGCGATCACTCAGTCGGCGGGGGCGGAGGCGACCACCTTGCCGTTGATGGTCACCTGGAAGCTGCGCAGGTCGTGCTCGCCGAGCCAGGTCGAGGCGGGGTACCAGGAGTTCCCCTGCCACAGCACCCAGCTGCCGACCACTGATTTCCCGCCGGTGGCGTCGGTGACCTGGAACTGGCAGACACTGCCCGGCCGGAGGCCTGTGACGTTGACCTCCATCTGCGTGCCCCACGGCCGATTCCGGTACTTCACGGTGAGGTGCGCGCCCGCCACCGGGCCGCTGCCTGTGGTCTGCTGCCAGCCGGCCACGGGGTGCGTGCGCCCGGGCGGGGACGAAACGGCGGACGGCTGCAGCGCGTTGGCCACGAGAGCGCCGCCGCCAAGGGCCACGACCGCCACGGCCGCCGCTGTGACCAGGAGGCGCCACCGGTGGATCCGCCGCACATTGGCGGTGCGGGCGATCAGCGAGGTGAGCATCTCCGCGGATGGCAACCCGGCAAGCTCGGGGTCCTGCTCCGGTGCCGCCAGGCGCTCCGCCTCGATGATCGGCACCTTGCGGAGCATGGCCGGCAGCCCGGCCAGGCCGGCCAGTTCCTCGCGGCACTCATGGCAGGTCGCGAGGTGTTCATCCACCTGGGACCGCTCGGCGGGGTCGATGGCGCCCAGCACGTAGACGCCGAGTGCCTGCCTGATCTCACGGCATCCAGCCAGCCCGCTCATGGCGCTAGCCCCCGTTCTTCCAAGGCCAGCTTGAGCGCCCGGAGCGCGTAGAACGCGCGGGACTTGACCGTTCCCGCGGGAACGCCGAGCACGATGGCCGCTTCGGCCACCGATCTGCCCCGGTAGTACGTCTCGAGCAGAACCTGCCTGTGGGCGGGGCGCAGCGCTGCCAGCGCGTCCGCGACGGCCCATGATTCGAGCACGCGATCGGCCTCATCGGGAACCGGGACGAGGTTGAGTGCGCCCTCGCCAACTTCCGTGGGGCGCGCCTTCCTGGCCCTGTGCGCATCAACCGCCAGGTTACGTGCCACCGCGAACAGCCACGGCCGGGCCGGCCGCTCGGCGATCGCCTCCGGATGCAGCCAGGCGCGGAGCAAGGTTTCTTGCACGATGTCCTCCGCCCGTTGCCTGTCGCCGTCCGTCATCCGCAGGGTGAACCGCAGCAGTGCTGCCGCATGCTCCGCGTAAAGCGCGCGCACCAGTTCCTCGTCACTGACCTTGTGGGGTGGCTCAGAGTCCCCGGCTGCCCTGTTGCGCGCCACACCCTTACCACGCAAGCGGGACGTGATCGGTTCACGACGGGCTTTCACTGGCCCTCCCGGGCGGCAGCGGCGAGCGGGCTAGGTGCGGGCGAACTGCACGTGCCGGGCGGACGCGGTGATCCGCAGGCCGTTCCGGGTGACACGCACAGACGTAACGTGCAGGTGCAGCGGCAGGGCGCTCAGCGGGACCACGACGCGCAGCCGCGCGGAGTAGGCGGACACGGGCAGGCCGGGCAGCCCCGCGACGCGGACATGCACCGGCGTTACGCTGATGCCGGACCCGGACACGCCGAGGGCCACGGTGGCGTACACGGGGATGTGAACACCCTGAACTGCCAGCGTGCCGGACACGCTGAGGTTTTTCCCGTCGGGGTGGAGCCGGAACCTGCCCGGCAGCCGCCGGTCCACGGTGCCGAACCCGACCATCGCGGAGCCCTCGGCGCGATCCGCGGTCACCATCGACGACCCGTTCCCCAGCACCTGGCTGAGCGATGCGTGCACGCCGGTTAGCTGAACGCTCAGGTTGTGCAGCGTTGCGCCGCCGGCCGGCACCTGGCTGGCCGAGACGTCGATCTGGCGGTAGTCACCGGCCGCGACCTGGGTGAGGAACGGAAACCCGGTGATCGTCACGCCGGGCTTGTGCGGCAGCCCGTAGGCGCTGGTGAGACGGCCGGAGATCTGGTTCTCCGCCACCGCGAGCGAGATCCGGTCGGCCGCCACCAGCAGCACGACGAGGGCAGCGATGCCGATCAGGAGCTTTCGCATGGCTGTGCCACACTACCTACCGGCTACCGGCCTTACCCGCCACACCGCGCCACGGGCCGCGCCCGGCCCACGGCGGCCCGTGTGAACCGGCGCACGGTGCTGGTCACCCGCCCGCGAACGGCGGCAGCACCTCCACTACGGTCCCCTCGCCCAGCGGGACGGCCTCGGCCGCCCGGCTGCCCGCCTGTTCCCCGTCCACCAGGAACGAGGACCGGGCAAGCACCGCGCGGAACTCGCCCGCGGCCGGGCGCCGCGCCACGGCCTGGGCCAGCGCTTCGGCCAGCGTGGCGGCATCGAGTTTCTCCTCGGCCACCCCCGCGGCATGCTTGGCCGCGGCCCAGTAGCGCACAGTCACCATAGGCACGTCGGCTATCCTCGCTCCTATCGGCTCCGGGCGATGCTGCCTCGGGCCCTTCGGCAGATCCATGGTGGAGTGTTCTCCACACACGGTAGGCGGAGGTGGCAGCGGAATGAGCGATCTATTCCTGCTGACCAACGCCGCCGAGGCACCGGTGCAGGTCATGCCCGCCCTCGGCCTGCTGCTGCATACGGTGCGCACCGGCCCTGCCGACATGATCGCCTTCGAGGACGCGGCGGCGGCCGACGCGGTCCTGATCGATGCGCGCCGGGACCTGATCGCCGCCCGGCAGCTCTGCCAGCTGCTGCGCAACTCGGCTCCGCAGGCGCCGGTGCTGGCGGTGATGACCGAGGGCGGTCTGGCCGCGGTCACCGCCGAGTGGGGCACCGACGACGTCGTGCTGAGTTCCGCGGGGCCCGCGGAACTGGAAGCACGGCTGCGCCTGGCCATCGGGCGCCAGGCGAGCGTGGCGCCGGCGGCGCCGGACGAGATCCGCTCGGGTGAGCTGTCCATCGACGAGGCCACCTATACGGCCCGGCTGCGTGCCCGCGTGCTCGACCTGACGTTCAAGGAATTCGAGCTGCTGAAATTCCTCGCCCAGCACCCGGGCCGGGTGTTCACCCGGGCCCACCTGCTGCAGGAGGTGTGGGGCTACGACTACTTCGGCGGCACCCGCACGGTAGACGTGCACGTGCGGCGGCTGCGGGCCAAGCTCGGCCCCGAGCACGAGGCGCTGATCGGCACCGTGCGCAACGTGGGATACCGCTTCGTGCCGCTCAAAACCGCCGAGGACGGCCGGCGGAGCCCGCTGCGTGACGCCGCGGCCGCCCCGGGCGGGCCAGCGGCGGGAGAGTCACCCCGCGACGGTGGGCTGCCCGCCGCCGCGGAGGTCCGGGCCGGCGGGCGTGCCGACGGCCGCCGGGGCACCGGGGCGAACGGACGGGACGCCGAGCCCGCCGCCAGGATCCGTGCCACCAGCCGGGCCCGGGTGCCGGGTCCGGCACGCGAGGGCTGAGCCCTGCACCCGCCGGGCGCCGACGAGGTCACCATCACCAGCCACGACCGGTTCAGCCGTGCCGAGGCCGGCGAGGTGCTGGGCCTGGCCGGCGCGGCCACGGCGGCCGACGGCGTCGGCCCGCTGTCCGAGCAGGTCCGGCTGCACCTGGAGTACGGCGGCGACCACGGCGCGCAGGACCTGCTGCTGCGCCGCGGGCCTGCGCTGGCGGGATATGCCCACCTCGGCGGGCCGGACCCGGCCGGGCACCGCAGCGGGGAACTGGTCATCGACCCCACGCAGCGGCGGCGCGGGCTGGGCTTGGCCCTCGCCCGGGCCGCGGTGGCCGAAGCCGGGCCACATCCGGTGCGCATCTGGGCGCACGGCGACCTGCCCGCGGCAGCCGCGCTCGCCGCCGCGGCCGGGTTCACCAGGGTGCGGGCCCTGTTCCAGATGCGGCGCTCGCTGCGCGAGCCGGTGCCGGAGCCCCGGCTGCCCGAGGGGTTCACCCTGCGCACCTTCGTGCCCGGCCAGGACGAGGACGAATGGCTGGCGGTGAACGCGGCGGCCTTCGCCACCCACCCAGAGCAGGGCGGCTGGGCCCGGGCCGAGATAGAACACCGGGAGGCCCAGCCGTGGTTCGACCCGGCCGGGTTCTTCCTCGCCGTCCGGGACGGCCGCATGGCGGGCTTCCACTGGACCAAGGTTCACGAGCCGGCCGGCGCGGACGGCGGCGAGCGGGCCGGTGAGGTCTACGTGATCGGCGTGCACCCTTCGGCCCAGGGCACCGGGCTCGGCCGCACGCTCACCCTGGCCGGCCTGCGGTACCTGCGTGAGCGCGGGATCCCCTCGGTGATGCTCTACGTGGACGGGGATAATGCGGCGGCGATCCGTCTTTACGACTCACTCGGTTTCGCGCTGGCCAGCACAGACATCATGTACGAGCATGACCCCCGGTCAGGTCCCTAGTACGGCAGCAGCCATTCGGGTCTTGACTTGGGCCTGAGCATGGCTCAGGAAGCGGGTTGGCAAGGCGCAGCCGCCTGTCGATCATGCGTTTGTGAGGACAACAAAATCGAAGGCGGCTGCTGCCGCCAGGATAGGCGCCGCGCTGGGCCGCAGGAACCGTGCTGAGCTGCTGGAAGGGCTGCGGCCGTGCTTCGTGCGGATAGAGCCGTGGCTGCAAGCGGGCAAGTACGCCGCCGCGGTGATGTGTGACCTGCGCAGGCGGAACGGGTGGACGATCGCTGAGCGCTCGGGGGACCGCACGCCGGACCGGACGCAGCGGCTGCTGAACCGGGCGGTCTGGGATACCTTCGCGGCGATGGGGGTGGTGCGCCGGTTCGCGGTGGCTGGGCTGGATGAGGCCGCGCGCAAGACCGGGCGGCGGCGCGGCCTGGCGGTCGGCGCGATCGACGAGACCGGCCAGGTCAAGGCCGGCGCCCGCACGGCCGGCGTGAAGCGGCAGTACCTGGGCTGCGCGGGCAAGGTGGCCAACGGGATCAACACCGTGCACCTGTCGTATGTGCGCGAAGGCACCGGGCACGCGCTGATCGGCGCCCGGCAGTGGATACCCCGCGAGCAGATCGGCGACCCGGCCACCTCCCAGCTCATGGGCTTGCCACAGGGTCTGGTGTTCCGCACCAAGGGCCAGCTGGCCATCGACACCCTCACCGACGCCGCCGGCGACGGCGTGCGGCTGGACTTCGTCTGCGGCGATGAGGTCTATGGCGCCTGCACCGAGCTGCGTGAGTTCCTGGAGGACCACGACCAGGCCTACGTGCTGCGGGTCCCCTCCAGCTTCCGCCTGACCGTTGCCAGCGGGGTCATGCTCACCTGCCAGCAGGCCGCCGCCCGGCTGGGCAGCAGGCGCGGCTGGGAGATCCGCTCCGCCGGGATGGGCTCGAAGGGCGAACGCTGGTACGCCTGGGCATGGCTGGGCACCGTCTCCCCGCGGCATCACCTGCTGATCCGCCGCCACCTGCGGTCCGGCGAACTGGCCTATCACTGCTGCTACCTGCCCGAGGGCCAGCCGGCATCGCCGTCCCGGGCGATCCGCGCGGCCGGGCTGCGCTGGCCCTGCGAGGAAGATTTCGAGTTCAGCAAGGACTGCTTCGGCCTCGACCAGTCCCAAGTCCGCCGGTACACCGCGATCGCCCGGCACACCGTGCTGGTCATGGCCGCCCTGGCCATCTGCGCCGTCACCACCGCCCTGCTGCGCCACCGCACCAGCACCGCCGCACCCGCCCCGGTACTCCCCGACCAGCCCCCACCCGCCGACCCCGGGATGATCCCGCTCACCGTCCCTGAAACCGGGCGCCTGCTCGGCCACCCACCCCCGCCCGGCAGCGCCGGGCACTGGCTGGACTGGCGGCGACGCCACCAAGCCCGGTCACACTGGTACCACCAGCGAACACGACTGGCCCGCCGCGTCCAGATCACCCTGGCCAGGCAGTGAATGGCTGCTGCCGTACTAGTAGCGATAGATGCGCCGATCGTTGTGCGGAATGCTACCGGCAACCGGGCTTGCGAGAAGCTCGTCGGCCGGTATTTCGGCGGCTACGGCGCATCCTGCCATTCAGCCAACACGGCGAACCCGGCATTCAGCGGCGGTACGCGCGCCTTGCGGCTCGCGAACAACCTCGGGCTGGACATCGATCCAGGCTCCGCCGCCGAACGGTGCGCGATCGAGGTCTACCCGCATCCAGCTATCGTGGCGTTGTTCGGCCTGCCTTCGATTGTGCAATACAAGAACAAGCAAGGCCGTAGCCTGGGCCTGCTGCAGGCCGAGACGCAGCGGCTGCTGGGTCTGATCGAGGAGTTGGGAAGCGATCCAGTTCCCCTCCACGCCCGCACCTGCCCTGGATGGAGCGACATCCGCCACGCGGTGGACACAGCCACCACCAAGGCAGCGCTCGGCCGCGTGGAAGACAGCATCGACGGCGTCGTGTGCGCCTACGTCGCCAGGCTCGCCCACCTGGCCCCCACACGTGTGCGCACCTTGGGCACGGTCAGCGACGGGTACATTCTGACACCGGTCACGCCGCAGATCGCAGCCAGGATCGACGCCGACCAAAACCGCGACAGGCCAACGGCCGCCCCCAGAAGAGCCGGCGTGGAAACCCCGGGCGGGCGGCCCTCTGGACCCCCGTTCCTCATCCTGGATGTCATCGGCCGTCCGGCCAGCTACTCCTCAGCCGCCACGAAACCCTGGCAGGACGCAATCCGCGCGGAAATCACCAAGGCCGGGGCCACTCCACGAAAGACCAGATTCGGTGTCCGAATCACTTTCCGGACTCCAGTTCCCGCAAGCACAAACGAGGTGTGGGACTTGGACAACCTGATTAAACCGGCGCTGGACGCCATGGAGGGCGTCTTCGGCAGGCGCCCCTGGCAAGGGCTGCGCCAGGCAGCCGACGACCAAGTCGACTACTTGGAAGCAAACAAGCATACCGCCCGGCAGGGCGAGCATCCCGGCGCACACATTGAGATTTTCGACCTAGGAGATAGCCCCTACCGGCTATGAACTTTCCTGGCACACTCACATGCCGCCGACCGGGCGATGACTTGCCTGCCGCGCAGGGCACCCCGCGAGACCTGGCCAACCGACCGCCCCCCCCCGCTGGCACAGCCCGACGATCTCAGCCTTGAACAGCCCTAGCTCGTTCGACGGTCAGTCGGCAGTCGGGCTGCCCGTCGGCGTGCCCTGCGGGAGCGCAGATCGCTGCTGCTGGGATAGCTGGACCGCAGCCCGCTGTTGCCTGAGCAGCTCCTGGTAGGCCGCCGACAGTAGGGGGCTGGTGCTCCTGTCGATCGGCTCGATGTATCTTTCCGGGATCCAATTCCTGACCAATCTGGCCACCATGCTCAGCGTCGCGAGCTGCTCAGCACAGATGATCGGGTTGCCGTTGCCGGTCTCGTGCGTAGCCGGGTTGCGGATCGCCAGCATGCAGCCCATGGCGGTCAGGTGCGCGCCCTCCTGCAGGCTCTTAACCGTGTCCGTGTTCGGGTCGCCGGGGCAGCGCAGGCGCGGTCGGCCCTTCTCCGGACCCTTCGGGTTGAACGCCATGGCCATCAGTGCCCGGTCGGAGATGTCGTTGCGACCAAGGCGCTTCTGCGTCAGCTCGTTCAGCTTGCCCGCAGCGTCATTGACGGCCAGCCGGTACTTACCCTTCTCCCACAGGCTCGCAGCTGAGCAGCAAATCGGGTCCATGGCCCAGAACGGCAGGTCAGGCGGCACGACCTCCGCACCGTCGGGCCCCTGCACGGTCATCGCCTTCCAGGTGCCTATTAGGGCCTGGGCCCGATACAGCCGGCTGAGGTTGGTGAGGTGCTGGGCCACGTAGCCTGTCTGGATCGGCTCGATATCGGGCACGAGGCCGCGCAGGACAGCGTTGACTTGGGGCACCATCCTGTCGGCAGCCTTCAGCGCGGACTGGCGCTCGACCGACCAGATCGGCTTCGTCTTCTGCAGGGTCTGGGCCTGCTCGACGCTCGCACGGTAGTCAGCGAGCACGCGATCGGCATACTCGCGGTTCACGCTGCGTGAGTCTACCTATCGCCGGGGACAGCGGGCAGAACCGAAGCGTTAGGTCAAAAAAGCAGATTCGGCCGGTCAGCGTTCTATAGGACACTGGCGCATGGTTGATCTAACTGGCGACGAACACCTGAAGGACGACGAGCGGTGGGCACGCCGCCTCCTCGAGCGGACCGTCGGGCAGACGCGCGTCACCGACCGGAAGGGAGGCCCGGAGGGCCGTCATGACCTTGAGGCAGTCCTTCCGGATGGCAGGATCGCAGCGATAGAGATCACTAGCGAGGCTGACCAGGCTCGGCTGAGTGTCGCTGCAGCGGCGAGGCGTCACCTGTCTACGGTCACAGTTCCCGGCTCACAGTTCGCATGGCTCGTCAATGTCACCCCGCAGGCCAATGTGCGCACGCTCCGCAAATCTGCCGGCCTGGTAGCGCTGCTCACAGACATGGAACAGCAGGGCCAGTCGAGCGCGTCGGCGCTGTCTGACTATCGCGATCCGTGGCGGGATCGGCTTGAAGCGTTCGGCATCCAGTCCGTGCACGGGCTCGAAGGCAGCGCCCGCCCAGGCGCCGTCTATGTGGTGCCCGACATCGTTGCTAGCTATGGCTGGGTGCGGCCTACCGCCGACAAGTGGATCACCGACTTCCTCGCCTCGGAACTCGGCAAGAACAAGCTCAACAAGCTGGGCAAGGCTGACGCCCCCGAGCGTCACCTGGTGGTCCTGATTCACCCAGACACGGATGCCGGTCTGGGCATCGCGGGGTCACTAGCCGACCTGCGCGACGGAGCGGTCGGTGACGCCCTGCCCTCTGTTGTACCGCCGTCGCCGCTGACGCACCTATGGCTGATGGCCCCAACTGACCCACCGAGGGCGTTCCGGTGGACGGACATCTCGGGCTGGGCAGTAGTCGGTTGGGACAACAGGTGAGTCGTCACGGCTCACGCTCGATCCGACGTCCGTGTAATCGGACGCGCCGTGGCCGAGGTGACGGACCTGTAATCGACAGTTGATCGGCGCGAACTTCGAGTTCGGGTCCTCCTTGTCCGGAGCCCTAGTAGGGTATAGGCCATGCCCATGTGGCTTACGCCGACGCACGTCGGGTATCCGGAGGGCGGGTTGACCAGGTCATCCTTACTGCACGAATCGGACCGCTGGCGCATTGTGCTGGTCACCATGCCCCATTCCGAGCACGGCGCCGAGGCACCCCTGACTGCAAGTGGACTCCCACCAACGACCGACGCAACAGCGTGCATAACCGGGCAATCTGCGCCGAGCGAATGTTCGAACCCTTTAGCCTCAATCCACCGCGCAAACTCAGCTGATCATTTCCTGGGCATCTGCAGAGCGAAGGTGATCTTGTGGTTTCTGCGGGCGGGCGTGCCCGGCCGCTCACCGGGTTCTGCGGCTGGTCCGGGAATCTGGCCGGAGGATCGTGGGTGGCGTGATGCCGGTGGCGCTGGGCCGTGGAGACGCGGGTGAGCGAGTCTGGGCTGGTCAGGCCGCCCGGGCCCGGGGCGGGCCGCAGGCCGCCTGGAACAGGCTCTGCCATTCAGCCTGGTGATGCCAGCCTTCGGGCAGGTGCAGGACCAGGTGGCCGCGGCCGTGCCGGGCGGCGCGGGCCGCGATGTCGATCAGGTCGCGGCGGATCGTTGCGCCGCGGGCCCTGGCGCAGGCTGCCGAGGCCAGGCATCCCGCGGCGCGGATTAGGTTGCCGGACATGGCCGCGAGGGTGAGCCACGCGGCGTTGGCCGCGAAGTGCCCCGAGGGGAGATGAGCCATCGGGCCGTCGGTCCAGTCCGCGAACACTTGCTCGACGATCGCGTGGCCGCGGTGCTGGGCCTCGGCCTGGATCAGCGTGAACGGCGAGTCGGTGAACACCGGGTGGTAGCGCCAGGCCGGGAACAGCTCGCCCTGGCCGTCGCCGGCCTTGCGGTTCAGGTCCTTCACCCGGCGGACGATCAGCCGGGCGGTGATGGCCTGGCCTTTCGCCGAGGTGAACGCGGTGTATTCAGTCTCGGCGATCTCGGCGTCAGACACCCAGGCCCGCAACTGGCCGTCCCACATCGCCCGCGGGTAGCGGATCGGCGTCCAGGCATCTTCGGGCATCGCGGCGATCGCGGCCTTGACCGCGGGGCCCATCCGGGCGGTAACCGAGAAGCACGCCCCGGCGCGGCGGCACGCGGTGGTGAACGCAGCGCAGTACAGGCCCGAGTCCGCCCGGGCCACGATCGTCCCGGTGCACCCGGCGGACCGGGCGGTGCCGAGTGCCTCGGCGGTGAAGCCCGCAGCGCCGCGGGCGGTGTTCGCGCTGCCTCCCCGCAGCCGGGTTCCCGCCAGCACCGGGGCAGCCTGCGGCGTGCTGATCGCCGCGGCCAGCGCGTTCAGCCCGCGGACCAGCACCGTCTTTCCGGAGATCTTGGTGTGCCCGAACGCCGCGCCCTGCTTCTTATGCCCATAGACCCGGCGCTGCATCGAGTCGAAGTCCACGAACGCCAGCTGATCCGCGCCGGGCAGCAGCGGCGCCCGGCGGGCCAGCTCCGCCAGCAGCTCCCGGCCCGCTTTCTCCAGCTGGCGGACATTGCCCCAGGTGAACGAGCGCCAAAACGAGCCCAGCGTGGACGGCGCCCGGACCCCACCGAACAAATCCGTCATGGCGCCATGGCGCAGCAGGTCCATGTCATCGATCGAGTCCGCGCCCGCGGCCATCCCTGCGACCAGGCAGGCCACCTTCACATCCGGGTACACCCCCGCCTTCGCGGAGATCTGGACGTGACGGCGGACCAGGCCACCCAGCCCGGCACGCTCAGCCAGGGACATGACCGGGACCAGCCCGGCCCGCGACACAAGATTCGGGTCGTCAAAGCGCACAGAGATCTTCAACGGATCATGCGACAATCGCATCTAGCAGGTGCCCTTCTGAACTGGCCGACAGGAACTTCAGCAACTCCCATCGTCCCAGTTCAAAGGGCACTTCCTACGTTGGCGCGCCGCCATGCAGCACTACTTACGCGGTGGATTCAGGTTTAGGAGCGCCGAGTCGATCTGCAGTTTGACTCACGTGTTGTGCCGCGAATCGCAGTTGCTCTCTGTGACGGTCTCAGCGTCCTCTCGTGGCCGTCAGCGAGACCCTTCGAGGTCGCCCGCAAACTGAACGGGCAGCGAGGACCGCGGGATGGAGCAGCCAGGGCGCGCTACTCATGGAGCCTCGCCAAGGCGTCTTCACGCAGTCCGCCCGCGGGACCTTCAGACAACGAGGTCCCAACGGATGCCCCCCTCACCTCGCCTCATACAACCAGGCCAGATGGCCGCCAGACCGGCACGAGCCATCCCACATATATCCCACGACCAGCGGCGGCCAGCGGCTTCTGGTGACATCTGGCTGCCTAGGCTAGAAACGAGCCAGGGACGCCAAGGCGTCCCTGAGCTGTACTTTCCAGTGGTGGCAGGTGTTGGGTTCGAACCAACGTAGGCTGAGCCGACGGTTTTACAGGGAGCCGGCTGGCGCCGCCGTAGATGCTTTCTACCTGCGGTAACGTAGTCGGAAGCGTGGGCGGCCTGCGG
>Ga0209166_10002037_pt1 | contig 15877 bp, 14 predicted proteins | sample Coa_R1_3_FD_187151 | JGI IMG/M metagenome (GOLD analysis project Ga0209166, IMG submission 187151) | Surface soil microbial communities from Centralia Pennsylvania, which are recovering from an underground coalmine fire - Coalmine... | ecosystem: Environmental > Terrestrial > Soil >... | reverse complement strand
TGGCGCGGCCCGGGTTCCAGGTCTCGTTCTATGACACGCTCGAGGAGTTCTACCTGGCCGAAGCCCTCGAGTACATCCATGCCTGGCGGCAAGCCAAACCCAGCGCGCCGGCTGGGATTTGCGGTCCCATCGGACCGACCGAGCAGCTGCCGCTAGTGGCCCGCCTCGTCAACAGCTTGGAGCTGAAGCTCCACGATGCCCACTTCTGGGGCATGGACGAGTGGGTGGAACAGGGCCGGCCGGTCGCGCCCACCCATCTGCTGTCGTTCGCCAAAGCCGACCTCGACCTATGCTTCTGCCGGATCGACCCGGCTTTGCGCATGCCCGACAGTCAGCTGCACTTCCCTACCGGCGATCTGGAAGCCTACAGCCAGACCTATGACAGCGTCCGCTGCGTCGTGATGCAGGGCGGCCAGGGCGAGGTCAAACATTGGGCCTTCAATGATCCGCCGCAGCGGGTGGGCGACCGGCTGCATACGCCTCCATCGCCCGCCGAGTACCGTCAGCTCAAGACACGCGTCGTCGACCTGCATCCGATGACGGTGATCCAGAACGCGCGCACCTCGGGCGGGGGCAACGTGTCCATGGTCCCCAGCCAGGCCTGTTCGGTGGGGCCAGTCGAGACGTGGAAAGCCGAGAAGGTCTCGATCTGGCATGCGGGGATGCACGACAACCCGTTCGGCATGCGGCTGACGACGCTGATGATCTCCAAGCACCTGCCCGACAGCAGCGTGCCGATGTCGCTCCTGGCCGACCATCCCAATGTGCATTTCCATTTTTACCGGAAGGCGATTGGAAAAGTGGAAGCGGAGATGCATTGACATGCGCCTGATCGATGTGGGCGGCGGGCTCAAGACACACATGTGGGCGGTGGAGGGCAATCCCTTCCCATTGGTGGAAGTGGCCGAGTTGCCTTCTTTGCCGCAGTTACCCTACGCGGTTTATGCCCAAACGCTGTTCGCGCCGATGCAGGCCTCCACCTATCTGGAGACGGCCGCGCATCTGGATCCGGGCCGGATCAAGATCGATCAATTGCCCCTGGAGCGCCTGATCACCGAGGCGGTGGTGCTCAAGCTGCCTCTGGGGGCCGACGCGGACATCACGTCCGCGCTGATACAGCAGGCGCTGCAGGCAGCCGGCGCTGAGCTGCGTGCCGGCGATTCGTTGCTCATCGGTACGGGTTGGGATGCGAAGTGGGATGACCCAGACTTTATGCTTTACCCACCGCACTTCACGGGTGAAGCCATCGACTGGATCTTGCAGCAGGGCTTGGGCCTGTTGGGCTGCGACAGCCCCCTGTGGGACAGCCGGCGTGCCCCAGCGAACTTCTTTCCAAAGTTCTTCCAGTCGGATGTCTTGCTGCTGGCGCCGCTGATCAACCTGTTCGCCGTGCAGCGGACGCGCGTCCGCCTGCTGACGCTGCCGCTCAAGGTGGCCGGTGTGTGCGCCGCGCCTTGCCGGGCCATTGTGATGGAAGACTAAGCCGGCCTATGGCATCTAGCAAGCTCTTACCGGCCGAGGAAGCGGTGAAACTGATCCCAGATGGAGCGACGGTGGCCTCCGCCGGTTTCGTGGGCATCGGCCATGCCGAGGCGCTGACGGCTGCGCTTGAGGCGCACTTCCTGGCCACCGGCCACCCGCATGATCTCACGCTGGTGTATGCCGCCGGCCAGGGAGACGGCCAGGCGCGTGGCATGAACCACCTGGCCCACGCGGGTTTGATCAGGCGCGTGGTGGGCGGCCACTGGAATCTCGCTCCCCGCCTGGGGCAGCTGGCGCTGAGCAATAGCATTGAAGCCTACAACCTGCCGCAGGGTGTGATTACCCATCTGTACCGTGACATCGCCGCGGGCAAGCCGGGCACCATCACCCATATCGGCCTGCACACGTTTGTAGACCCGCGCCGTGGCGGGGGCAAACTCAACGCCCGCACGGCCGAGGCGGAGGACCTGGTGGAATTGCTAAGCCTGCGCGGACGAGAGTGGCTGTTCTATCATGCCTTCCCGATCACGGTGGGGTTGATCCGTGCTACGACGGCCGATGAGCACGGCAACCTGCGGATGGAGCGCGAGGCGCTGACCCTGGAGAATCTGTCCATCGCGCAGGCGGTCCGCAACTGCGGCGGCCTGGTGCTGGCGCAGGTGGAGCGCATCGTGCCCGTCGGCCAGCTAAACCCCAAGGACGTCCAGGTGCCAGGTATCCTGGTGGATGCGCTCGTCATCGCTCCCCCCGAGCAGCACTGGCAAACGTTCGCCGAGGCCTTCAATCCTCTCTATGTGGCCCCACCCTCTGGCGACCCGGTCGTGCTGCCCAGCCGGCCGCTCGATGTGCGCAAGATCATCGCCCGCCGGGCAGCGCTGGAGCTGTTTCCCGGCGCCGTGCTAAACCTCGGGATTGGTCTGCCCGAGGATATCGCGCATATCGCGAACGAAGGCGGGGTGCTGAACGACATCGTGATGACTGTGGAGGCCGGCTGCATCGGCGGTCTGCCCGCCGGCGGGCTCTCGTTTGGTGCCGCCTTGCAACCGGAGGCCATCATCGATCAGCCCTACCAGTTCGACTTCTACGATGGGGGCGGCCTCGACCTGGCCTTCCTGGGCATGGCCCAGGTGGACCAGCAGGGCAACGTCAACGTCAGCCGCCTGGGAGAGCGGTTGATGGGGGCCGGCGGCTTCATCAATATCTCGCAAACAGCCAAGCAGGTCGTCTTCTGCGGGGCGTTCACGGCGGGTGACCTCGTCGTGCGGCCGGACCCGGCGAGCGGCGAACTGCACATCGAACAGGAGGGCGCCTCTTGCAAGTTTGTCAACCAGGTCGAACACGTGACGTTTAGCGGAGATTGGTCTCAACGACGTGGGCAGAGTGTACAGTACGTGACCGAGCGAGCCGTCTTCGCCTTGGAGGCGGGCAGCCTGGTGCTGTGCGAGGTGGCCCCAGGCGTTGACGTCGAGCGTGACGTGCTGGGCCAGATGCATTTCCGCCCGGCGGTGTCGCCACACCTGCGCGAGATGGACCGGCGGCTGTTCCGGCCCGAGGTCTTGGACCTCGCCGGCCAGTTCGCGGCGAAGCAGAAGGGCGAGTAGCCCGCCTACCGCCTGCGCTGTCAAAGCAGGCCGGCGAACGCCTCGCGGCAGCAGGCCGTTGAGAGGCAGAAAGGAGAGGAGGTCGATCGGCATCGCTTCGGAAAGGCACTTGTTTTTCTCGACCGGACTAACATCCAACCTTTCGCTGAGGCTATACCAAGGAGGACTGGCAAATGTCAGAGCACAAACGTAAACTCTCGAGACGCGAGTTCCTGCAGGCGGCCGGAATCACGGCCGTAGGCAGCGTGCTCGCCGCATGCGCGCCGGCCGCCACGTCAACACCGGCGGCCACATCCGCGCCGGCCGCCACCACGGCCCCTGGCGCCACCACGGCGCCGGCCGCCACTACCGGCGCCCAGCTGAGCGGCTCGATCGAGGTCGGGACCTTCTATGAGTCAGGTCCCTGGTTTGACCTGCACAAGAGCGTCGGCGACTCGATCATCAAAGACTACCCGGGCGTCACCATCAAGTACACCAACGCCAACACCTCCACCGACGCGGCGCGGGCTTTGCGCTGGCAGGCAGGTGACCCGCTGGATATCGACTTCGGCCGGTTCAACAGCCAGGCGCCGCCCACCTACCAGTGGGTCGACAACAAGTGGCTGTATGACCTGACGCCGCACATGTCCGACGTCTTGCCCACCGGTGAGAAATGGGGCGACACCTTCCTGCCCCTGATCAATTCGATGGACTATGACAACCGCGACGGCAGCCCAACCAAGGGCAAGCGGTTCGGCGTCCCGTTTGAGCTGGTGCTCATGCTGGTCCAATACAATACGGCGCTCTTCGATCAGGCCGGCGTCCAGCCGGCGGCCACCTGGCCCGACTTCCTGAAGCTGTGCGAAACCCTGAAGACCAAGGGCATCGCGCCGATCTGCGTTTCGGGGCCAACGTCCTTCTACACCGGCCACTGGTGGGACCGCCTGATCCAGCGGACGGTCGGGACGGCCGGTGTGAGGAATGTCATCTATGGCAACGGCAAGCTGGCCGACGACCCGGGCTTCTTGACGGCGGCCCAGGAGCTGCAGAAGCTCCCGGACAACAAGTACTTCATGGATGGCTTCGAAGCCGCCGACTTCACCGCGGCCCAGGCGCTGTTCTTCCAGGGCAAAGCGGCCATGATCCACATGGGCTCGTGGCTGACCAGCGAGATGGCGGCCTCCATCCCGACCGGCTTCAAGCTGGCCGCGGTCGACTTCCCCACCTATCCGGGCGGCAAGGGCGATCAGAACGCCATGTTCGGCACCTCGCAGGCGATGAGCATCCCGAACCCAGACAAGTCCACCAGCCACAAGGTGAACGTCGATCTGGCGGTGGAGTTCCTCAAGCGCCGCACGTCCAAGGCGGTGATCTCAACCGCCGCTTCGAGCTTGAGCATCATCTCGCCGGTCAAGGGCGTCGCCGCCCCGCCCGGCTTGCCGGGCACCGACGCGCTGCTGGCGAAGGCAGCGACCGCCGAGTTCGTCATCTACTACTACGGCATCCACTGGGATGCGGCCCTGACCGCTGCCTGGTACCCCTTCACTCAGGCGCTGTTCCTGGGGAAGATCAAGGCCGATCAGATGATTGAGCAGATGGACGCGGCCCTCGTGCAATATCGGACCCAAAAGGCTGCCGGAGTCACGCCGACACCGTAGGCCTAACCTCGATTCGGTTGGCGGCAGTCAGGGATGGAGAAGTCACTTCCTCCATCCCTGACTGTTCGCATAGCGAGCGTCGGAAAGCGAGGCATGTGGCATGTTCCAGAAAGCACGCCGGAAGCTGATCCTTCCCTTCCTCCTGCCCCAGACGATCCTGTTTACCCTGATCACCTTTGTGCCGATCATCGCCACGGTCGCCTATGCGTTCACAGACTGGAATGGCGCGGGCAACAACACACCGCATTGGGCCGGGCTGGTCGAATTCAAGCTGATCACCCTTGATCCTCAGTTCCTGAACGCCATCAAGAATTCGTTCTTCTTGATGCTGGTCGGCGGCGTGATGGTGTTCGTGCCGGCCTTCATTATGGCCTGGTGCTTGAACCAGCCCTTGCGGCTGAGGAAGCACTATCGCTTTCTGATCCTGGCGCCCGTGGTACTGTCGGTGAGCGTAGCCGGGTTGATGTGGAAATGGATGGACAACCCGTCGTTTGGGCTGGTGGGCACACTGCTCAAGTTCATCGGGAAAGCGCTCAACATCGGCCCGCTGTCCATTGGCGTGCTGGGCGACACCCGCACCGCCCTGATCGCCATCATCGTGGCCAGCATCTGGCATGGCATCGGCACCTGGGTGCTGCTGCTGAGCGCCGGGTTCGAGCGGATCCCGCCGGAGATACCCGAATCGGCCAGGATCGACGGCGCCAGCGACTGGCAGATCTTCTGGCTGATCACCGTCCCGCTGATGTGGGAAGTGATCCGGGTTCTGCTGGTGCTGTGGGTGATGCAGGCCCTACAGGCCTTCTCGTTCGTCTTCGTCATGACCGGACCCGTCGCTATCGGCGGGCCTTTGAATTCCACCAACCTGATGGGCACCTTTGTTTACCAGATGACCTTCGGCTCCTTCAAGTGGGCCTACGGCATGGCTCTGGCGACCACCATGATGGTCATGATCTTCTTGCTGAGCCAGATCACCAATCGGGCGCTGTTGCGCGACGCGATCGAGTTCTAACACCAACCTTATCGTCTATAGAAAGCAGGTGAGTGAGCATGGCCACCAGCAGCACAACTCTCCCGGCCGAACGCGCGTATGTGCCCTACCAGCGTCCGCCGCGGATCAGCACCAAGAACCTGATCATCTATGTCGTCTTGACCTTCTGGATCCTGCCGACGATCTTTGCCTTTGTCTGGGTCTTCGCCGTCTCGCTGAAGACCAATCGCGAGTTCATGGGCGTCCCGCCGTGGACGCTGCCGCAGATCGCGCAATGGTCGAACTATGTCACCGCCTGGAATCAGGGCGTGGGCACGATGTTCCAAAACAGCCTGCTCATCGCCACGCTGAGCACCATCGCCTCCGTCGCGATCGCCACCCTGGCCGCGTACCCCATCGCCCGCATTCCGTTCCGCTTCAGCCAGGCCCTGCTCTCCTATTTTTTGATCGGGATCATGATCCCCTACATGTTGACGGCCATTCCCGTCTACTTTGGGGTGGAGGCCTTCCGGCAATGGCTGCTCAAACTGCCCATCGTGATGCAATTGGACAGCCGATTTGTGCTCATCGTCTTGTACACGGTGGCCCAGCTGCCCTTCAACACGTTCGTGATGACGGGCTTCTTCCGCGGCCTGCCCACCGAACTGGAAGAGGCGGCGGCCGTGGACGGCGCCTCGCCCTTCCGCGCGTTCTGGCAGATCATGCTCCCACTGGCCACGCCGGGCATCTCATCCTTGACGATCCTGGGCTTCCTGTATGGCTGGAACGAATTCTTCTACGCGCTGATCCTGGTCAAAGACCAGGCGCAGCGCACGGTGCCACTGGGACTGTTCTACATGGACCAGCAAGCCCAGTACACCGCCTCTTGGGTAGGGCTGTTTGCCGGAATGTTGATCGCGGCGGTGCCGGTGCTTATCGTATTCGCCCTGCTCCAGGATCAGGTGGCCAGGGGGCTGACGGTCGGAGCAATCAAAGGCTAGGCATGGCGCCCGCCAGGAGAGAGCCCGCATGATCATCGACGCGCACGCCCACGTGGGCCATGGCCGCTTCAAGTCACTCAGCGCAGACGATCTGTTGCGCCAGATGGACGAGAACGGCGTCGACCGGGCCATCCTGTGCCCGGTCGAGGAGCAGATTGTCGCCTTCAACCATGAAGGCAACCTCTTTATCCTGGACCAGGTGCGCCGGCATCCGCAGCGCTTCCTGGGCTTTGCCGTGGCCAACCCCTGGTTTGGCGAGATCGCGGTCCGCGAGCTCGAGTGGGCGCTGGCCGAGGGTCTGACTGGCCTGAAGCTGCATGCGGTCTACCAAGGCTTTCCGATGAACGACGCCATCGTTTACCCGCTGGTCGACGTGGCCGCCCGGCAGCACGTGCCGGTCTATGCGCACTGCGGCTCAGCGCACTTCGGCGAGCCGCTGCGGCTGGTGGAGCTGGCGCGCCGCTACCCGGAAGTCACCTTTATCATGGGCCATTCGTCGTTCAGCGACTTCTGGAATGACCTGCCGCGCTGCCATCAGTATGCGCCGAACATCCTGTTCGAGACCTCCCGCAACACTCCCGGCAATTTTCAGCAGATCGGCAAAGAGATCGGCACCGACTTCATGGTTTTTGGCTCTAACGCGCCTGAGCATTATTACCAGGTGGACATGCCGATGCTGCGCGAAATGTTTCCGGACCCGACCGACCAGGAGAAGATCTTTCATCGCAATATCGCCCACGCGCTAGGAGAGCCGGAATGATCATCGTCGACGCACACACCCATTTGGGAAACGATATCTACGCCGGCCAGTGGAGCACTGAGAGCGGCGACGCCGCGGCCGACGAGTACGCCCGCGTGATGCGCGCCGCAGGCGTCAACAAGGGCTTCATGTTCACCATGGCCGGACTGGTATCAGACCCGCAGCCCGGCAACGACGAGCTGGCCCGCGGGCGCGACCGCTACCCCGACCTGATGCTGCCCTGGGGCACGGTGGACCCCTACTGGACCGAGGCCAAGATCCGCGCCGAGATGCGGCGCTGCATTCGGGAGCTGGGTTTTTATGGATTCAAGCTCCACCCATGGCTGCAAGGTTTCTCGCTGACCGTGCCGGGCATGGAGGTGGTGGCCGAGGAGTGCGCTGAGCTGGGCGTGCCGGTCATCTTCCATGACGGGACGGCCTTCTACGCCACCCCGCTGCAGGTGGCCTATTTCGCGCGCGCGCATCCCAAGGTCACGGTCCTTTCCGGGCACGGCGGGCTGGCCGAGCTATGGGCCGACACCATCCAACCGGCTAAGGAGCTGCCCAACTACTACATTGTCCTGAATGGGCCGGTGCAGTCGGGCATGCAGAAGATCTATGACGAGGTCGGCGCCGACAAGCTCATGTTCGGCTCCGACGGCGGCTCGTTCCATCCATCGACCGTCACCTGGTACCTGCGCCGGGCGCGCGCGCTGCGGGCCCCCGCCGCCGATCTGGAGAAGATACTGGGTCTGACGGCGCTGCGGTTGGTGGGGCTGGCGCCGTCGCCGGAAGGCTCGCAGACAGCGGCGGCCATTTCGTAGTCAGGAGGTTTCGCCATGCAGAAAATCAAGTGGGGCGTCATCGGCGCCGGCGGCATTGCCCTGCGCCGGACCATCCCGGAGGCCGTGCGCGACGCCAACAACCTTGAGCTGGTGTCGGTGATGGACGTGGACGTGGGCCGGGTGCGCCAGGTGGCCGAGAAGTTCGGCGTGCCGCACTGGTGCACCAGTGAAGCTGAGCTGCTCGCCCAGGACCTGGACGCGGTTTATATCGCCACGCCGCAGAACGCTCATGCCCGCCAGGCCATTCAGGCCGCCCGGGCCGGCAAGCATATCCTGTGCGAGAAGCCCATCGCCGTCTCACTGGCCGAGGTGGATCAGATGGAGGCGGCCATCCAGAAGGCCGGCGTCAAATTCATGCTCGGCTTCTGCATGCGCTACAACGTCTACAACAAGAAGGCGCGCGAGCTAGTGCAGTCGGGCGCACTCGGTCAGATGGTGATGGGCCGGGCGCAGCTCACCTGCTGGTATCCGCCGATCCCTGAGGCCTGGCGCCAGGACCTATCCGTCAGCCATGGCGGCTCGCTGATCGACATGGGCACTCACTGCCTGGACCTGCTGGAATGGATCCAGGGCACGCGCATAGCGGAGGTCGTCGGCTTCCAAGACTTGCGGACGCACGCTTATCGCACGCCCATCGAGGATACCTCGACGGTCATCGTCCGCTTCGCCAACGGCGCCCATGGCATCATCGACAACTACTTTAATCTGCCCGACGCCGCCGCCCAGAACGCCCTGGAACTGCACGGCACCGGCGGCTCGCTGCTGGCCACCGGCACGATTGGCCAGGACCCGACCGGCAACATGTTCACCATCCTCCAGGGGCAGGCGGCCGGCTACGATGCCAGCCAGGTGCGCGATGTTTCCGCTGTGCGCGATGAGTACCATTTCCAGGGCATCGGCCTATATGGCCAGATGGTAGCCATGTTCGCTGATTGCATCCTGGAGGACAAGACGCCGCCCATCTGCCTGGAAGACGGCCGGCATTCGGTGCAGGTGATCGAGACGATCTACCGGGCGGTGCGCGAGAAACGCGTCCTGAGCGTGCCTGACTAGGCCGGTGGGAGGAGCACTGATATTCCGATGACAACCGACCAGCCCCAGGTGGTGCCCGACATTTTGCAAGACCTGGCCCGGCTTGGCGTGGGCCCGGACGACCTGATCGTGATGCATAGCTCGTTCAAGGCGCTGGGCCGGCCAGATATCGCCCCGGCCGATTTCTTGCGGACCCTGCTGGAAGCCGTGGGACCAAACGGGACCCTGATGGCGCCGACGTTCACCTACTCTTACGCCGGCTTTTGGGACGTGCGCCCCTTCGACCCCGCCACCAGCCCCGGCATCGACAACGGCATCTTGACCGAGACGCTGCGCCAATACCCGGGCGCCCGGCGCAGCGCTCACCCCACCTACTCCGTGGCGGCCATCGGGCGCCACGCCAGCCAGCTCACACAGAATAAAGAGAGCAGCAGCGCACTGGGCTTTGGATCGTCGTATGACGAGGCCTTCCAGCTAGGCGCTCGCATCCTGCTGGTAGGCGTCGGCAACGATCGCAACTCGATGCTGCACTACGCCGAGACCGTGGCTGGTGTGCCCTATCTCGACATCCCGTGGCGGGCATTCGCCGGCAGCAGCGCGCTGGTGGCCCAGGAGGGCGGACCGGTGGAGGTGCCGCTGCCCAAGGAATACCCGGCCTGCAGCCTTGGCTTCGGCGTGGTGGACCCTTACCTGGACAGCCTGGGACTGCTGCGGAAGGGACGAGTGGCATCGGCCGACTGCATGCTGATGGACAGCCGGGAGATGGTGTCGGCCGTGGCGGAGCGGCTGAAGCGCGAGCCGGGCTGGATGCTGTGCCACACATTTGGCTGTGAGCCATGCACCCTTCGCCGCAGGCGCCTGCGAGAATTGGAATTGCTCTAGCGTGTTCCAGCGCGCCCGCCGCCAATTGATCTTGCCCTTCCTGCTTCCGCAAACAGTACTGTATACGGTCTTCACGGCCATCCCGATCGCCGCGACAGTGGTGCTGGCGCTCACCAACTGGAACGGGGTGAACCCAATCCGCTTCATCGGGCTGAGTAACTTTCGCGTCATTCTAAAGGATCCGGTCTTTCGGAGCAGCATTGGCAATTCGATCTATTACGTTTTGGCTGGCCTGGTCTTGCTGCTCGTCCTGTCCTGCCTGCTCGCCTGGTGTTTGAGCCAGCCCATTCGCGCCCGAGGGTTCTTCCGCTTCTTCACCCTGGCGCCCGTGGTGCTCTCCGTCAGCGTGGTCGGGCTCATTTGGAAATGGGTGTTTAACCCGCTGGTGGGCCTGGCGGGCAGCCCACTCCGAACGATCGGCCTGGCACTGGGAATCGCCCCGCTAACCAACGGGCTGCTGCGGGACACCAGCACAACGCTGACGGCCGTGGTGATGACCGACCTGTGGCGCAGCATGGGCCTGTGGGTCATTCTGCTGCTGGCCGGCCTCGAGCGCATCCCGGCCGAGTTTGCGGAGGCGGCCCGGGTGGATGGAGCCGGCGAGCGGCAGGTGTTCTTCGCCGTTACGCTGCCGCTCGTCTGGGAAAACCTGCGCATCCTGATGGTGCTGTGGATGTTGACCGCCGTGCAGGCCTTTGCCCTGGTCTTCATTATGCACTCGCGCGGTGTCATCGCCACCTACATTTACTCGACGACCTTTAATGAATTCCTGTGGGCTTACGGCATGGCTCTGGCGACCGTCATGATGCCTTGCATTCTCGTGATCGTCCTGCTCGCCAACCGCCTGCTGCGGCGGGAGGCGGTGGAATTCTGATCTGGGAGGACAAAATGGCCCAAGCGACCCTGGAGCGACTACTGCACCAAATCGACCACGACCAGGCCGAGATCGTCGCGTTCGAGCAGGAGCTCATCCGCCGCCCGAGCGAGACCGGAAATGAAAAGGCCTGCCAGGAATTTCTGGCCGAGTGGCTGCGGCGGGCGGGTTATGCGCCCGAGGTCTTTACGCCGGATGAAGTGGCGGGCGGCAAGGATTTTCGCGGACGGCCTCTGGCGGTAGACTACAGCCAGCGCCCCAACGTGGTGACGGTTCACAAAGGCAGCGGCGGCGGCCGGTCGCTGCTCTTGATGTCGCACGTCGACACGGTACCCATCGGCCCGCTGCCAAACTGGATCGTCCCACCGACGGGCGGTGAGGTGCGCGATGGCAAGATCTATGGGCGCGGGGCCCAGGACGACAAGGAGGGCATCGTCGCTCAAACATTTGCCCTGGAGTGCATTCGCCGCGCGGGCCTCCAACTGCAAGGAGACGTCACGCTGTGCTCGGTGGTGGACGAGGAAGGCGGCGGCAGCATGGGCTCGTGGGCCTGCTTCGCGCGGGGCTATCGGGCTGAGGCTGGCATTTATCTGGACGGGATCGACATGAAGATTCACCCAGCCAACCTGGGCTGGTCGGGGGCTACCATCCGCCAGCGGACCGGCATCAGCCAGATGCACATCGGCCGGGCCAAAGTCGGCGCGGACGCCATTTATGCGGCTCTGCTGGCGCTGCGCGAAGAGCGCCGGCCCGCGTTTGAGAGCCACCCGGCCTACCGCGGGACCGACTGGCCGGCCAACAATCTCATTGTGCCCTACCTGCAAGCCGGCCATCCGGCGTCGGTCGCGATGAACCAGGCCGTCGTGGCCGCCAGTCTGTACAGCCTGCCGGGCCAGCCCGTGGATGCCGACCGGCGCGTGCTAGAGGCGCGGGTGCGCCAGGCCTGGTCCGCGCTGGGCTGGGACGCGCCCGAGCCCGAGGTCGAATGGAGTGCCACCTGGGTAGACCCCTACGAAGTCGCCGCGGATGCGCCTATCATCGCCGCACTCCGCGAGGGCAGCCGGCTGGCGACCGGGACGCCTATGCCGGTCGAGGGGATGCCGGCGTCTGACCTGCACATCATGGGCAACTTCTCGGACGGCATGCCGGCGGTGGCCACCGGACCCGGCGCGTTTGGTGTGCCCGAGTCAGCTCACCAGCCCAACGAGAGCATCTCAATCGAGGGCGCATTGCTGCCGTTCGTAAAGAGCATCGCCGCCACGATCATCACCTGGTGCGGCTGCGCGCCTTAATCCGAAAGCCACCCGCCAGGCGCTGGCGCCAGGGCGGCTGCGGGCAGCCCTGGCGCCCGTCACGCTGAGCCGGATTTTATCCAAAGGCAGACGCGAAGCCTCGTTAGTCTTCCTCCACAATAACCCGGCATGGCGCGGCGCAGGTGCCCGCCACTTTCAGCGGCAGCGTGATAAGCTTCACCCGCGAACGGCTGACGGTGGTCAGCTTGACCAGCGGCCCCAACAGCAATGTCTCGGTCTCAAAATAGCGCGGAAAGAAGCCCTGCTCGCCGTTGTCCCATTGGCAGGCGTCCGAGCCCAGCAAGCCCACCTGCTGCTTAAGGATCCAATCAATCGCTTCGGCCGTGAAATATGGCGAGTCGGAGATATAGTTCGGCGCGTCCCACCTCACATCCCAGCCGGTGGCAATCAACAACGACTCGCCGGGGCCGAGGGTCTCGTCGCTGGCGGCCAGCGCCTGGCGCACGGCGGCAGAGGTAATGCCTTGCTTTGGCCCCAGCGGTATTTGCAGAACCACCGCTTCAGTAAACAGGCGCTCCAGGGGCAGCTCGGCGACCTTGATGCGCTCGGGGTACATGTGGGCGGCGGTCTCCAGATAGCTGGAAGTTTGCACCGGGGTATAGATCGCCTGAGAGTAGCTCATATAGCCCCGCCCGCCACGCGGTGGCAGCTCATACACCTCCACCAGGGGATAAATACTGACGCCCTCCCACATATGGTGGCGCAAAGCGCCGCCGACATCAATTCGCTTCATCGTTCGCTCCTTCGACGGAATGGATCGCGGCCGGCTAGACGGCGTTGACCAGGCGGTACACCGAGCTGGATGTGACACCGCTGCGCGGCGACATCAACCCGCCGACCGACAGCCACGTCAGCACTTTTCTGGACGTACTGACTACGCCGTTCAGATGGCGCAGCAGAACTGTTCCCAGCCAGCTGACGCCTTATAAACGAATCACTTCGCCCGTGGTGGCCGATTCGACGATGGCCAGACCTACCCGCGTCACCTGCCGGATCTCTTCGGGTGTGCCGAGAGCCGGCAGACGTTGGTCGCGCACGCACGCCAAGAAATAGCCAAACTCGTTGCGCAGTGCGCCGCTGAGCTGCCCGGCCACCTCTGGTCCGATGTGGGTATCCGGCGCGCGTGTGCCGTCAGCAGTCCAAATGGTGAATGAGTCGGCGGGATCGCGCAACTGGATAGTGCCGCGCGTGCCGATGACTTCCCAGGCCGCGTCCAGGTTGGCCGGCGCGCCATTGGGCATGGCCCAAATCTCTTCGATCACACCCACCAGCCCGCTCTCAAAAGTGAGCATGGCCCAAAACACGTCGGCGATGCCTGGCTCGGCCACACGGCGGGTGGCGGCGTAGACTTTCTTGACCGGCTCAGCGGCATACCACAGCGCCAGGTCAACCGTGTGGATGCCCGGCTCCAGCACAATCGGGTGGACACGGAAACGCGGCATTTCGAAGAAACGGCGGACCGCATTGCGCCGGCCATACAGTGAGACCAACTGGCCGAGCTGGCCTGCCTCGATCTGGCTTTTGATCATGGCCCGGCGCGGGTCAAAGCGCTCGATATAGCACACCATGACCACGCGGCCGCGCTGGGCCGCCACCTCCAGGATGTGGTCAGTCTCCGCCAGGTCGAGGCACAGGGGCTTTTCGACCAGCACATGCTTGCCACATTCGAGAGCCGCCAGCACCACTTCGGCGTGGCGGCTGACCTCGGTAACCACATCCACCGCATCAATTTCAGGGTCTTGCAACAGCTCGTGGTAATCGCTGTACCAGCGCGGAACATCAAACTGTTGGGCCACCGCCTGGGCGCGCGCGGGGTCACGCGAGCTGACGGCCACCACGCTAGCCTCGGGCTGTTCGGTAAACAGCCGTGTGTGCCGCACGCCGTGGTCGCCGAGGCCAATGACGCCGACCTTGATCTGGCTCATGAATGGCTTTCCGACGGGTAGGGGCGCAGCGGCTGTTTGGGCTTGACCGACGGGTTCAGCACCCAATTGGGCCAATAGCCATCGAGCACGCGCCCAATAGTCTGGCAGGCCAGGCGCTTTTGCTCGCGAAAAGCTTCTTCCGAATAGCCGGCATAGTGCGGGGTGTGGATCACATTGTCGAGCTGGAGCAGCGGGTGGGCGGGATCGGGCGGCTCGGTCTCGTGCACATCGATGCCGGCCGCGGCCAGGCGGCCCGCCTGCAGCGCTTCGGCCAGCGCGAGCTGATCCACGATTCCGCCGCGGCTCACCTGGATCAGAATAGCGCCGGGCTTCATCTGCGCGATGGCCGCCGCGTCGAGCAAGTGGCGGGTCTGGGCCGTCAGCGGCGCGTGAATGGACACAAAATCCGAGCGCTGCAACAGATCATACAGCTCCACCATCTGCACGCTATAAGCCTCAGCCGTGGCCTGATCCACGTGGGGATCGTACGCCAACATTTTCACGCCAAAGGCGCGCATTTTCTCTGCCGCCGAGCGGGCGCTGTTGCCAAACGCCACAAAGCCCAGGGTCTTGCCGCGCACGCTGTACACCGGCTGAGCCAGCCGCCAATCGTAACTGCCCGATCGAACCGAGCGGTCGGCGCGCACCAGCTTGCGCGCGGCGGCCAGCAGCAGAGTAATGGCGTGGTTGCCCACTTCTTCGGCGGTAGCGTAGGGCACATTGGCGACCACGACGCCCAGCTCGGCGGCGGCCGGCAGGTCAATATTCTGTACGCCGATACCGGGACAGGAAATCACCCTGAGGGCTGGCATGCGCTCCAGCAGAGCGCGCGGAAAGTCCCAGCCGCGCCGCAGCACGGCGTCCACTGCGCGCAGCATGTCCTCTGGCAGGTCGTCCGGGCTTTCGCCAACAATCGTTAGTTTCAGACCCAGCTCTTGCAGGGCCTCGCGCTCGATGGCGTAGAGCTGATCGCGCTCGGCAAACGGCCCGATCCAGGGGTGATGGGTTTGAATAACGAGCGGCTCACGAGTTGGCATATCGTCCTGGGTCTTTGGAGGGCAGCTACACGGTATAAGCCACAAACGGGTTTTGGCAGGGATAGCCCTGGGTGGCCCACAGTCGCCGCTGCCGTGGCTGCGCCACCGCAGCAGAAACGGTGTGAATGCTGACTTCGCCATGATGGCAAATGCCGCCCGGGTGTGAATGGTCGCGCAGCAGAGTCTGCATGCCATCGGGCGTGGCGGGCACTTTGCGCGCCAGGTGCCGCAGGTTTTCGGCCCGCAGTTGACTCTCCGCGATCAACGGCGCGTTGCCGCCGACGTAGGGCTTGACGGCCGGACACCAGGCGTCGTTCACAGTAATTCCCAGCCCATCTTCCGCTTGACGAACCGCCGCCTGCGTTGGGACTTTTTCGACCAGGGCTACCTCGCCGGCCTCGTCCACCAGCGCCAGGGCTCCGCCGTGCTGCACATAGTCTAACCGACTGAGCCAGGCCACGCCATCGGCCGTCGTGCGGCACTCAGCCAACATTTGACCGTTGACCACCATCGACGGCAGCCCATCCCAATTGTTGGTGCCC
>Ga0209166_10002034_pt1 | contig 15887 bp, 10 predicted proteins | sample Coa_R1_3_FD_187151 | JGI IMG/M metagenome (GOLD analysis project Ga0209166, IMG submission 187151) | Surface soil microbial communities from Centralia Pennsylvania, which are recovering from an underground coalmine fire - Coalmine... | ecosystem: Environmental > Terrestrial > Soil >... | reverse complement strand
GGGCGTTACCGCTAAAACCCCCGATGTTCCTGGCGGAGTCATCGTGCGCGATGCCCAGGGCAATCCTACCGGCATCTTCAAAGACGCAGCCCAGCAATACATCCGCAAAGTGATACCGCCAATGAACCATGAGCAGCGGATGCACGCCATCCGGCGTGCTATGGACTACGCCGCCTCAGTCGGCGTGACCAGCGTGCAGCATATGAACCCTGAATATGCTGATCTCTCTGCTTATTCCGAGTTGGCCGAACGCGGCGAGTTGACCACCCGCATCTACGCTGCTCCCATGGAGACGGGATGGCGGGACTTCGCCAAGATCGGCATCCGCCATGCCTGGGGCTCAAGCTACCTGCGGTTGGGGGCAATCAAAGGCTTCGCCGATGGATCGCTGGGCTCAAGAACTGCATACATGTTTGCGCCTTTCAACGACGATCCTAAAAATCACGGCATTCTCTCCGACGAAATGCATCCCATCGAGGCCATGCGTGACCGCCTCATCAAGGCCGACACCGCCGGGCTGCAAATCTGCACTCACGCTATCGGCGACCAGGCGATCTCCGTTGTGCTGGATATCTATGCGGCCATTGTAAAAGCCAATGGTGAACGCGACCGCCGCCTACGCATCGAACACGCGCAGCACATGGCCGAAAAAGATTTTGACCGCTTCGCTAAATTGCACGTCATCGCTTCCGTGCAGCCTTATCAGGCCATTGATGACGGCCGCTGGGCTGAAACGCGCATCGGCCACGACCGCGCCAGCCGCACCTATGCGTTTCGCACATTTCTCGATCACGGCGTACGCCTCGCTTTTGGCACAGATTGGGATGTTGTCCCGCTTGATCCCATGCTCACCGTATATGCCGCCGTAACCCGGGCCCCGCTTGACGGCAAACTTCCCGAAGGCTGGTTTCCCGAACAGAAGCTCACCGTGGCCGAAGCGGTAGAGGCTTACACCATGGGCTCAGCCTTCGCTGAGTTCCAGGAAAAAGAAAAAGGTTCGATCACCCCTGGCAAGCTGGCAGACATGGTGATTCTGAGCGACGATATTTTCAAGATTCGTCCCGAGCTGATCCGCAGCGTAAAGGTAGAAACCACCATCCTGGGCGGAAAAATTATCTACGGCGGCCCACCGGCTGAATAAAAACTCGTGTGGCACACCGTCCTCGGCTGTGTCCATACCTCCGAATATTCTCCACTACACGACAAACCCATTCAAATTCTGGTAGCTTGGATTTCGGATGATCTCTTTTTCCAATATCCACAAGCAGTATGGCAAACAGTTGGTCTTCGTTGACGCTTCCTTTCAGTTGAACCCTGGCGAGAAGGTCGGCCTGGTCGGTCCTAACGGCGCCGGCAAGACAACTCTCTTCCGCATGGTCGTTGGGGAAGAAGATACCGATGAAGGCGAGGTCTCAGTCCCGAAGAAGCTGACGATCGGTTATTTTCGTCAGGACGTCGAGGAGATGAAGGGACGCTCGGTGCTGGACGAAGCCATCGCCGGCAGCGGACGGCTCGGCGATCTGCACCACGAACTCGAAGACCTGCAGCACGCCATGGCAGATCCGGAGAGGGCCGATGATATGGACCGCATCCTGGCGCGCTTCGGCGAGGTGCAGGAGGAGTACGACCATCTCAACGGCTACGCGCTCGAGGCGCAAGCCCGCGAGGTGTTGCACGGCCTGGGCTTCAAGGATGACCAGATTGACGGCGATGTCGGCTTGCTCTCCGGCGGCTGGAAGATGCGGGTTGCGCTGGCGCGCGTGCTGCTTGGCCGGCCCGACGTGCTGCTCATGGATGAACCCACCAACCACCTTGATCTCGAATCCATCATCTGGCTGGAGCAGTTCCTGAAATCATTCTCCGGCGCTCTGCTCATGACCTCACACGACCGCGAATTCATGAACCGCATTGTCTCGAAGATCGCCGAGATTGATGGCGGCGAGATTGTGACTTACTCGGGGAACTATGATTTTTATGAGCGCGAGCGCGCCATCCGCGAGACCAATCAGCAGGCAGCCTTCGCCCGGCAGCAGTCCATGCTGGCCAAGGAGCAACGCTTCATAGACCGCTTCCGAACTCACGCCGCCAAGGCCGCCCAGGTGCAGAGCCGCATCAAGGCGCTGGATAAAATCGAGAAGATCGAGCTTCCGAAGAAACGGCAGGTGGTGAAGTTCGAGTTTCGTGTTCCGCCGCGCTCGGGCGAGCAGGTGGCGGTTATCGAGAACCTGCATAAGCGTTACGGCGAACGCGTACTCTATGAGGGCTTTGATCTGATCATCCGCCGCGGGGAACGCTGGGCGGTGATGGGAAGAAACGGCGCCGGCAAGACCACGCTGCTCAAGATGATTGCCGGCGCCGCTGAACCGGATGCGGGCAGCGTCAGGCTGGGGGCCAGCCTGAACATGGGATACTTCGCGCAGCAATCCCTCGACGTGCTCAATCCCGACCTGACGGTTATCGAACAACTACAAAGGGACTTTCCCCAGGACAGCCTGGGCTCGCTGCGCACCCTCGCCGGAGCGTTTCAGTTTTCAGGAGATGATGTAGAGAAAAAGATCCGGTCGCTCTCCGGCGGCGAAAGATCGCGGCTGGCAATCGCCCGCATGCTCTATAACCCGCCCAACTTCCTGGTGCTCGATGAACCCACCAACCACCTCGACCTCGCCACAAAAGAGATGCTTGTCGAGGCGCTCAAAGACTTCGAGGGCACCATGATCTTCGTCTCCCACGACCGCATGTTCCTGCGCGGGCTGGGCTCACGCGTGCTGGAGCTTGGAGGCGAAAGCGGCACCGACCGCGATCCCCAGGTTTATCCTGGATCGTATGTCGAGTACGTCCAAAAGATCGGACACGAGGCGCCGGGAATCTATCATTAACGGCGAGAACAATTCTGTTCCGAAGTTGGAACGATCCGCGCCAATCCGCGGCTGGCTTTTTGCATTTAGCTGGCCTTGCCTTCTTTCGCCAGGCGCGCCTGCGTAGCGTCGTAGCTCTCCCCGTAAATGGATGGCACTTTGGCGCCCGTGGGCCGCAAATACATCGAAAGCTGTCCACGATGGTGGATCGTGTGGTTCATGCTGACCTGGAGAAAGCGCACCGCTGGAAGCTGGAACAGGCCACGAAAATCGACCATCCTGGCCAGTTGATCACCGCTGAGCTGCTCTATCGGAGGCAGGTTCTCGGCAATCATCGCATCTGACCAAGTGGCAATCTCCGCAGAGTTGCGGACCGAATCCGGCCGCGGGATCGGACTGAAGTCAAAGGCCCCGCTGCAAATGCCGCGCAGAAAGCGCTTCTCGGCGGCAACAATGTGCCAGGCAAGTTCCAGCGCGGTCTTGGAAATGTTGTCCGGGCGGTAGTCGCCTTTATCCAGAGGAATTGCCTCAATTACCTTTTTGGTAGTAGCGTGCTCCGTCTTGAGCGTGGGTAGCGTCCAGCTCAAGAAAAGCTTGGCTTGCTCAGGTGTGATCTGTGGAGAAGACATGGATGAACCTTCCTTTCATTTGTTTCAGTTATTTTACTGTGACGAGAATAATCGGCGGTAAATGCCGCCCTAGGGAGATGATTGGGTCTTTCGGAAGATTCAAGTTTTTTAGCTATGCCGTTTTAACTATTACTGTGCTTATGATCTCCGCCTTGTCTGTTTGCATCTTGTCATTCTGAGCGCCGTTTTTCGGCGCGAAGAATCTTGTGTTTTCTTGCGCGGACGATGCTGTTTCAGGTACAGAAAAAACTAAACAGATCTAAAATGCCAATTTGCAGTCTTACTCCAGCGCCAGCAAGTCTTTCACCGACTCTTTCTTCCGCACCACTTTGACCTTCTTTCCATCCACCAACAACTCAATCGGCCTGGGACGCGAGTTGTAATTCGATGCCAGTGACATGCCATAAGCGCCAGTATCCATAATTGCTAAAAGATCGCCTTCCTGCAGCGCGGGCATCTCCCGATCGCGGGCAAAAAAATCTCCGGTCTCGCAGATCGGCCCGACAATATCCATTTTTGTAAGGCCATCATCATCGCGCCGCTCCACCGGAACAATCTGGTGATACGCGTTGTACAGGGAAGGCCGCAGCAGGTCATTCATGGCGGCGTCTACCACCGCAAAACGCTTTTCGCCATTCTGCTTCAAATACAGGACCCGCGTCAGCAGCACGCCCGCCGGTCCCACGATGGAACGCCCGGGCTCCAGCAGCAAATGAACGTCCAGGCCGTGCAACGAGCGCAAGAGCGCCTGCGCGTATGCGGTAGCGATCGCTGAAAGGTCTTCTTGTCCATGGTTATAGGGAATTCCCAGCCCGCCACCCGCATCAATATATCGGATCTTATGGCCGCGCCCGAGCAACTCACGCGCCAGGTCGGCAACGCGTCCCAGTGCCGCTGCGAACGGTTGCACGCTGGTAATCTGCGATCCAATATGGACACTGATGCCGCGAACATCTAACCAGCGCTGCTCCGCGGCCGCCGAATACAGGCGCTGCGCCTCTGCCATGGGCACACCGAACTTATGCTCGCGCAATCCCGTGGAAATATAAGGATGTGTCTCGGCAACCACATCAGGATTTACGCGAAAGGCAACCGGCGCCTTCTTCTTCGCGCGGCGCGCGCGCTCGGCCAGCAGCCGCATCTCGCTTTCGCTCTCCAGGTTGAACATGAGGATGCCGGCGCGCAAGGCCGCATCCATCTCATCCGCCGTCTTGCCCACTCCGGAAAAAACAGTATTTTGCGCCGCCCGCTTGCTCACGCGCAGCACGCGCTCCAGCTCGCCGCCCGAGACTACGTCGAACCCCGATCCCAGCTTGTGCAGCAAACGCAGCAGGCTGAGATTCGAGTTTGCCTTGACCGAATAGCAGATCGTGTGATCAGCGCTCTTGAACGCCCTGTTTAAGGATTCAAAACGGGAATGCACTGTTTGTGCCGAGTAGACATATGCCGGCGTGCCAAATCGCGCGGCAACTTTGGCCAGCGGCTCTTTTTCGCAGTGCAGTTGCATCGTCTTGCTGGCTTTGCGGTAGACGAATGCCGGTGGCCGGACTATGAAATTCGATGTTTCCATTTATGACCATCTATCTTATCGCAGGCTCGATAAGAACCGGTGGGAGAGAGACTGTTGGAGGGGGTGGGGGTTACTAAGTAACCTCTGAGGGGTAAACAGAACTGTGCCTGGACCGCCCTGGAGCCAGGGAGGCGAGGTCGTGTTTTCAAAGACCGCAGGGCAAGCGCCCAAAACGATCATGCCAAGCAATTGCACAGAAGGCAAGGATTTGATACCAGAGTTCAATTTTTTGATTGTTGCAGAAGAAAAAATCTACCCCTAGATTCAGAAATAGCAGGGCGAACCAAAGAGATCCTCTAGAGAAAGCCCAATAACGGCATGCGCGATTGAAACATCGCCGGGATCCTTCGCGCCAAAAAGCGGCGCTCAGGATGACAGATGCAAACATGGCGGGATGAAGGGTGTCAAAGCATCACACTTCACGCATCTTTCGCGGCCTTCGTTCTCTTTTTAGAAGTAGCAGCGACCGCTTCCTTCGCCTTGATCACCAGCACGGTCTGATCGTCAAAAGTAGCGACTCCATCGGCATGTTGATTCACGGCCTGGTAAATCACGTCCAGGATCTCCTGCGCCGTGCGCTCCCAATTTTCTCCGACCAGTTTTTCCACGCGCGGGCGTCCCATGGTTTCACCGGCGTAGTTGGTGGCGTCAACGATGCCGTCACTCAGGAAGACGCAGACATCACCGGCTTCCATGGGGAGCTCAAACTGTTCGTATTCGGCGTCTTCAAAGAATCCCAGGGGAAGCCCGGTGGCCTGCACAATTTCGATCTTGCCTTTTTTGCACAGGATCGGCCTCGGCATACCTGAATTCGCCAACTGCAGGGCGCGATCGTTTTCGTCCCAGATTGCGTACAGCATGGCAACGAACTGTGCCTCGATGCGGCGCTCGATCAGGGCGGCGTTGAGCAGAGATAGCATCTCGGCCGCGTCCGGCTCGCCCGCGGCGCTGGAGCGCAGCAGTCCACTCACCAGGCCGGCATAGAGCGCCGCGCGCACTCCCTTGCCGCTCACATCCGCAATGGCGATGGCAGTGCGTCCGCCCATATAAGTGATGAAGTCGAACATATCGCCGCCAATGGCGTGTGCCGGCACATAGCGCGCGGCGCAATCGATTCCTTTAAGGCTTGGACAGCCGGAGGGCAGCAGGCCAAATTGCAGCTCGCGCGCCGTGGCCAGGTCCTGCTCCAGGCGTTGTTCTTCTTTGGCCAGCCGTTCGTAGAGCCGCGCATTTTCAATTGCGATTGCTACCGTCGCCGCGAGCGTCGAGATGGTTTTGCGATGATCGTCGGTAAAATATCCCCGGCGGGTGTGTTCCAGGTCGAGCACGCCGATCACGCTGCCTTTGTAAATCAAAGGCACGGCAAGTTCAGAGCGCGTCTCTGGATTGATCTGAACGTAGCGTTCGTCCTTTTGCACATCCGGTACCAGCACTGCGGCCTTCTCCCGCGCGGCATAGCCCACGAGGCCAGTTCCCAGCGGGATATCGTGTTTGATCGGGACATTTTCCCGATAGCGCACGCTAAAACGGTGCTCCAGCTTGGTATGCGTCTGGTCCAGCAGGAGGATGCTGAACATCTGGTAATCAATCAGCCGCGTCAGCAACTCGGCAATGCGCCGCAGCAACTCGTCCAGGTTGAGGATCGAGGTCAGCTCCTGGCTGATTTCATTCAGCACAGTCAGCGTCTGTGCCTGGCGTGACACGCGCGTATACAGCCGCGCGTTTTCAACCCCGGCGGCAATGCGTGAAGCCACCAGCGTCAACAGGCGGCGATGTTCTTCGTTGAAGTAGCCGGCCTCGCGTGCCTCAATGTCAATCACGCCGATGACGCGGTTCTTCACGATCAGGGGAACGGCCAGCTCGGAGCGCACTCCTTTGAGGACGCCAATGTACCGGCTTTCCTGCGAAGTATCGTTTACCAGCACCGCCTCGCGTTTCTGCGCCGCCAGCCCGGTCACGCCTTCACCGACCTTAATGCGGATTCGCTCCGTCGTCTCCGGCGTATGGCCGATGGCAAAGCGCATGCGCAGCTCCTGGGTCTTTTCATTGAGCAGCATGATGCTGAAGATTTCATAGTCAATCACCCGCCGCACCAGCTCCGCCGTGCGTTTGAGCAGGGTATCGAGGTCGAGCGTGGTATTGACCACCTCGGTCACTTCCACCAGGAAGCTCTCTATATTGAGCGAGGGTGCGGTCGAGATGCTGGCAGGGTTCATAGGACTCACGGCTCCGCTCAGAAGCTTGCCCCCAGTTCCTGCATGATCTGCAGACCCGAGCTGGTGCCAATACGATTGGCCCCGGCCTTCACCATGGCGGCCAGGCCCTCTGCCGTGCGAATGCCGCCGGCAGCCTTCACTCCCGCGCGGCTGCCCACCACTCCACGCATCAGCGCTACATCGTCCACTGTGGCCCCGGCTCCATTCAAGCCGGTGGAGGTCTTCACGAAATCGGCGCCCGCGGCCACCGCCAGTTCGCAAGCCAGAATTTTTTCGTCCACCGTCAGCAGGCAGGTTTCAAGAATTACTTTAAGGATTGCGCCCGCGCCATGCGCCACTTCTGCAACTGCGCGGATATCGTTTTCCACCAGCATGCGCTCTTTGGCCTTCAACGCCGCTATGTTGATGACCATGTCGAGTTCCTGCGTTCCCAGCAGCACGAGGTCGGCTGCCTCGGCGCGTTTCGTACTGGTGAGGTTCGCGCCCAGGGGAAAGCCCACGGTCGATCCTATTTTGACGGCGCTGGAGCGCAGCAGGGAAGCAACCACGGCAACATGAGTAGGATTGACAAAAACCGACGCAAAACCAAAGTGCAGCGCCTCTTCGCACAGGCTGATGACCTGCGGCCGGGTAACATCCGGCTGTATGCGGGAGTGATCAATGAGGTGTGCGACTTCGGTCCACTCCGAGAAATTGATTTTGTCCGGAGTGGTCGCAATGAGGGTACTGGACATCGAAGAAATTGTAGCACCACAACATGAAGTTTTTTTTAATGTGATATCACATTTGCGGTGCAGTTTGCGATTTCATCTCCGGACTGTGGAAGACTGCTATACAGCTCATCGAATTGTCATTCCGAGCCGCAGGCGAGGAATCCCTATTGTGACCAGCTTCTTTGGGTTCCATCCAAACCCGGCAGCTTTTCCAGGCCTCTGCGTCTTCTGCGTCAAACTGATTTTCTCAAATCTGCGACAGAATGCAGATATCGGGCAGATTACGGTAACGTTCAGCGAAGTCCATGCCATAGCCCACCACAAAAACATCTTCAATGGTGAACCCCACGTAGTCAGCCTGCACCGGCTGCACGCGCCGTGAAGGTTTATCCAGCAAAGTGGCAATCCGCAGACAACGCGGCTGATGGGCTGAGAGAACTTTCTTCAGATAATTCAGCGTCAGGCCGGTATCAAGAATATCTTCCACCAGGATTACATTCTTGCCTTGCACAGATTCATCCAGATCTTTGGTGAGCCGGACGGCGCCGCTGCTTTTTGCACCCTTGCCATAGCTGGAAACACCAAGAAAATCGAAGCTGGCGTCCAGAGTCAAGGTGCGGGCCAGATCGCTCAGAAAGATCGTCGCTCCCTTGAGCACGCCCAGCAAGAGCACGGGCTCATTGCCGAAATCGCGGCTGATCTCCGCGCCCATCGCCGCTACGCGATTTGCAATTTGCTCCTGGGAAAAAAGAAGCTGTAGCCCGGCCGCCGGTGTCGCATTCATGGAAATACATTATCAGCCAATCCATCGCGCAACAATCCAGCATTTTTGCCATTCTAGGCGAGGGCGGCACAGTAAAGCTGAAGAGCCTCAGAACAGCGCCCTCCCTAGCTTTCCTTCGTGTTCCTTCGTCTGCCTTTGTGTCCTTTGTGGTTAAGCTTTTCTCCGTGTCTCTGTGGTGAACCTATTTTTTAGCTCCTCCGGCGCTGCCTTCCTGCGGCTGGTAATCAGGCACTCCCAGTTGCCAAAACAGGAATGCCATCTCATCGGCGAGCTCCGCATCGCGCTGCGATTTGGTTGATCCCAACCCGTGGCCAGCGTCATAATCCACGCGCAGCAGCACAGGTTTGCCGCTGTTTGTGTCTGCCTGCAGCCGCGCTGTCATCTTGGCTGCCTGCCATGGAGCTACTCGCGGGTCGTTGGCCCCTGTGGTGAGCAGCACCGCCGGATACTTCGTCTCCGCCTTCACATGCATATAGGCATCCATCGCATAAAGGCCCTTAAAGCCATCGGGATCTTTCGTCGTCCCAAACTCCGGAATGTTTGCCGGGCCGCTCGCCATCAGCTCTGATCGCAGCGAATCCGAATCACCCACACGAATCAGCGCCGCTCCAAACAAATCGGGTCTCTGCGTGATGGCTCCGCCAATCGTGACGCCGCCTGCGCTTGTGCCCTCGCCTGCCAGGTGGGCCGGTGAGGTGTATTTGTGCTCAATCAGGTATTGCGCTCCGGCCAGCATGTCGTCGATGGTGTGCTGCTTGGTCAGCTTCTGTCCCGCTCGATGCCAGTCTTCTCCGTATTCGCCGCCTCCACGCGAGTGCGCCACCGCGAACACCCCGCCTTTCTCAAAGAAGGCCAGCAGTGTAGGCTTGAAGGCCGGATCGATGGTAATGCCATAGGCTCCATACGCCTGCAGCCAGGTCGGATGCGATCCATCCAGCGCCAAATTCTTCCTATGGATAATTGACAGCGGCACCATGGTTCCATCCGCGCTCTTGGCCTTCACCTCTTCCGACACAACTTGCGAGAAGTCCACCGGGGAGGGCGGCACCAGTCCAGTATCGGTAAGCTTGCCCGACTTTGCATCCAGGGCGTACCAGAGTGGCGATTTGGTCCACGATACCAGTTCGAGCCACGCCCCCGTTTCCACCGGATTCGTATACAGCGACTGGATCGCGCCATCAAAGGGCAGCTTCACCGGTTTCACCCCACCGTTGCCGTAGGCCAGCTTGCGCAGCCGTCCAATGCCTCCATCCAGGTCTTGAACGTAGAGTCCATCCGCGGCGGCGGCAACACCTACCACCACAACCTCGCTCGCCGGCACGACCACCGCTGCGTGCGCCAGGTCAGGGTTTTCCAGGCTTGTCTGCAGTACCTTGAATCGCGACGCATCCTTGTGCGATTGAAGGTAAATATAGTCGCCGTGGACGTCGAATCCGGTCACGTCGTCATTTTCATCCGCAATTTTCTTCCACGCGGTCTTTGCGTCCAGGTTGCCATCGAAGCGGGTAGCATATACATCCAACTCGCGCTTCACGCCATGGATGACCAGCGCTACCAGATATTTCGGCGCTCCCGGTGAATACGACAATACCGGAAAATCGTCTTCCAGCACTTTCACATTCGGGCTTACGTCGTATCCAAAAACCGGCGGTTCGCTCTCCGGGTCGCCTCCCAACGTATGGCGGTAGACGCGCAACTTCTGATATTTCGCCGCCGGCGGCGCATCTGCCGCCAGTTTCTGAGTACGCGTGTAGAAAAATGACTTGCTCTCCGGCAACCAGGTCGGAGATCCGAATTGCGCCCGGTCAATCGTGTCGGGCAACACCCGCGCCGTCTCGCTTTCGATAACGTGCAGAACGCTTTCTTCCGATCCTCCCGGCGAAATTCCGTACGCCACGTATTTCCCATCGAGCGACGGTTGAAAATAATCGATGGAATAATGTTTTCCCTCGGCTGTCGTCAGCTTCTCCGGATCTACCAGCAGCCGCTCAGGCCCACTCACGCTGTCGCGCACGTAAAGCTTGCGGTTGTCCCAACCGGGTTCGACTTTGTAATAGAAGTAACGCCCGCCCCACACTTGCAGGCCAGACACTACCGTGCCGGCATTGTCCAGTGACTTGATCCGCTCCAGCAACTTGTCGCGTCCTGGGATTGCAGCCAGCATGGTTCGAGTGTGATCATTCTGTCCCTTCATCCAGGCGACAACTTCCGGGTCCGACGTGTTCTCCAGCCATCGGTAAGGATCGACAACTTTCGTGCCGAAGTAATCATCGGTGACATTCCGCACCGGCGTCTTAGGCAATTCCTGGGCAGACGCGATGAATGAAATCAGCAAGCAGCACTGCAATAGGGCATGTGTGAAATATCTCATGGGCGATAATTCCTTGTTGGGTTCGAAATTAAGAGGGTCGTTTCTGTATTGGACGCGCTACTGCCAAACAGGTGAGCGGCCCAGCACGGACGCCGTTCGCACTCATAAGGCTAAGTATAAAACGCCGGAAGAGCCCCGCTGTATGCGTGGCATAGCCGTCCGGCAGTGCAGCTATGCCAGCTTCTCGCTGGTTGTCGTGTGGGACCGGAGAACGTATAGCATCGTCGAGGAGTGAAAAAGCTAAAAGCTAAGAGCTAAAGGCTAAGAGCTTTTCTTGCCGTTTGCGCCAGAGCAAATCTCGCGCTTACAATCATGAATCTTAGCGAGAGGGGCATTCATGGATCTTCAAGGTCTCAAGATTACCTGGTTGGGCCACTCCTGTGTCCGCTTTGAAACCACCAGCGGCAAGATCATCCTCATTGATCCGTTTCTTAAGCAAAACCCCTCCTGCCCGGAAAACGAAAAGGACGTCAAGGCAGTAGACGTAATTCTTGTCACCCACGGCCACTTTGACCACTCTGGCGACGTAGTGGAAATTGCCCGCAAGCACAAGCCTGCGGTGGTTGGAATTTTTGAGCTTTGCTCCTGGCTGGGAAAGAAGAGAATTGAGAACCTCAAGCCCATGAACAAAGGTGGATCGCAGGTTGTAGCAGATATCCGCGTGACCATGATCCACGCCCTGCACTCCAGCGGCATCGAGGACGAAGGCCAGATCATCTACGCCGGCGAACCCTGCGGCTACGTTATCGAATTCGAAAATGGATTGAAGGTCTACCACTCCGGCGACACCGCCGTCTTCGGCGACATGCAGCTTGTGCACGACCTCTACAAACCAGATCTCGCCTTGCTGCCCATTGGCGATCACTTCACCATGGGACCCCGCGAAGCTACCTACGCTTGCCGCCTGCTGCGGCCCAAGGCGGTTATCCCTATTCATTACGGAACATTTCCCGTGTTGACCGGAACCCCCGCAGAATTTAAGCACCTGGCGGGCGATCTCGGGATAGAAATCATCGAACTGAACCCCGGCCAAACCATCAGTTGAACCTGGAAACTATATCCTTAGGAGGGAACATCGTAAACCATCGATGGTGCAGATGAACTATGCGCAAGAAACTGGCAACCGGCAACTGGCCACTGGCAACTGCTTTATGAACCCCATCACCGGCGAAGCCGTCGAAAACTATATGGATTCGCTTTTGCCCGCGCGCGACGAAGTCCTGCGCGAAATGGAGCTCCAGGCCAAACAGCGCGATATCCCGATCATTGGCCCGGCCGTAGCCAGCTTCTTGTATCAGCTCGCGCAAATCGCCAGAGCCCAGACTGTCTTCGAATTAGGATCGGCCATCGGATACTCCACCCTCTGGTGGGCACGCGCCGTCGGCCCGGCCGGCAAGGTGATTTACACCGATAGCAGCAGGAAAAACGCCGAAGAAGCCCGAGGCTATTTCGAGCGTGCCGGCGTCGCCGCTCGCATTGATATACGCATTGGCGACGCTCTGGAGTTTCTTTCGGAAGAAAAGCCTGCGTCCTACGACATTATCTTCAACGACGTAGATAAAGAAGATTACCCGCGCGTCTTTTCTCTCGCCGCAGACCGCGTGCGTAAAGGCGGGTTGCTGATTTCCGACAACGTTCTCTGGAGCGGCAAAGTCGCCAATTCAGACCACCATGATGACATCACAAAAGCAATTCTGAAATTCAACCGCCTTCTCTACGACTCGCCTGACTTCTTCACAACGATAATCCCCATGCGCGACGGCATCGCCATAGCCCGGCGCAAGTAAGCCAGGCATCTGTACTGTTTTTGTGAGCGATACATGGACCCCATCTTTCGGAACACATGAGGTAACACTCCGGTAACAATTGAGGAGTAGTGTGAAAGAACTAGGAGCGAGGGGCTTCATCCGCGAAGCCATGAGGAGGAGAGCAATGTGATCTCTGGTCGCCATTCAAAAATGAGGACTGTGCCGGTCATTGAAGGGTACAGAGAGCAAACGCCCTTCGGGTTCTTTCCACAGGAGACAGTCCTCCCCACCCGGGTTTGGTTGAGCAAGCTTTGTTCAAACACTAATGAAGTGAGATTTTATGAAGATCAACATGATGATACGGGTAACGCTGTTGTTGCTCCTTTTCGGCGGCCGCCTTTTTGCACAAACCTCCACCAGTTCCGAGCTGTTGCAAAAAGGAATCTACCTGCAGGAGACCGTCGGCGACCTCGATGGCGCCATCAAGGTCTACCGGCAAATTACGCAAATGGCCAGAGAGTCGCGATCGAACGCTGCCCAAGCCGAGTACCGGCTTGGCCTCTGTCTGCAGAAGAAAGGCCAGCAAGGCGAAGCGGTCCGCACATTTCAGAAACTGATGAAGGAATATCCGGAACAGACCGAGTTGATCGCCAGGATACAACAGTTTCTTTCCCACCAAAATTGTATGTCCTTTGATCTCGACAAGCTCCGTGTTGCTCAGATCGGCGGTCATTGGGCAATCCTGGAGGGCGATCGCCTCCTGATTGATTTTGACGCGCAGGAAATCGATGCCCGGCGCGCTCTCGAGGTGATGACGCGTTACAACGCCGATCAGTGGTGTTCTATCGGCGCCAGCCGCGGCCTGCACTACCTTTTAGTAGGGGGCAGGCCACCTGTGGGCTCAATACCGGGCGAGGATTGCAGAGACTTTAATGCGTCAACGGCTAAGGTTGTAAACTCCGGAATGTGGCTGATAGCGGATGGCAATCATTCTCTGTTCGGTTTCGACTCCAACGAATCAGCCAGTCAGGCCCTTGAGGTGATCAAGAATTATGGGTTCAACCAGAGCTGCTTCGTCGGCAGACCGCACCCGAAATTCAGTTACCTGAAGAAAAGGGTTGTATCTTTGCAACCACGAGACGCGGAGCCGGAAGGCGCAGCGCTGGATTTGAATCTGCCGGTTTCCCGGCCGGGAGAGTTGAAGCTGCTGCCGGTGCCCTGGAAGGACGGAGAGATTCAGGAATATACCAAAAGGCGAAAAAACGATTCCGCAGCCTACAAGATATGGCGGTCGTTCCAAACATCCGGCCCGGACCGCTGGTTGTTTGAGGAGCACGATGAAGGTCTCTTCGACCGGCTCGAGTTCGCCCCGGAAAGCATGGCCCCGGCGAATCTATTCGAGGCTGTGAACACCCATGCTTTTCGGGCCAATTATCAGCCACAAGAGGTCGACATCATTGACAGCGATGGCAAGAACTCGGCGCCCATCGCTTTGAAGGACCCGGCATTCGACGCGAAAGAAATTCCGGCAATTCTGCCGCGGCTGCCGTGGGCTAAGGATTACAAGGTCAGGATGCCGGTGTTTTGGAGCGACTCAGGCCGCGTGGTTGATTATGAGTTTGCCGTCACCGGAGAGGAGAATATCAAGGTTCCTGCCGGCGAGTTCCACTGTTATAGCGTTGAAGAAAATGATTTGACTAACCGCAGATTCGCGTTGGAAACGTTCTGGATTTCCACCGATCCCGCCCACCTCCTTGTCAGAAACGATCATGGAGACTGGAGCGATGAACTCGCGGCTCTCCCGGAAAACAACCCTGAACCGAGCGTTTATCAAGAGGAGCAGGCCAGGGTTTCATTCCAGCTACCGGCAGGCTGGGTGGTAGAAAAAGCGCCGCAACGTGACCAGTGGGTCAGCTTGCATTTACTAGATCTGCATTCGTCTGCATTCGTTACACTACACCTCGCTCCTGGTCAGGGAGGATATCTTACGCCGCAGCAGATGCGGTCCAAAATGGAGAAGTCAGTTGCACCTGGCAAGTACGTTGTTATCCGGCCTCAAAGCTGGCAGATGCGCCAGATGAACGGCTATGCAATTGTCGCGTGGGTGGAGGAGTCGAACCACTCCCTCCCGCAGTACGAAGCGTGGGTAAGAACCGGCACTTCCGAAATATACATGTTCGCTGACGCCGACCCACTCAGCTTCGATGATTTGGTGCCAAAGTTCGAGGCGATTGTTGACAGCATGGTTCTGAAGTAACCATTGCTCCATGGTCTTACAGTTAACACTTCGGTAGTAAGGGCTAACGTCGGTTTTCCTGATTACCTCACTTCCTTCCGCAAGGACCAGATTTGAACTTTCTTCCAGCCCACGCAAAATCTCCAGGACGTAGAGGCGTCTACCCCCCACTCGCCAGGATGGCCAGCTCCAGGCAGCGCTTGCGGAGCGCGCCGTGGTGAAAACTGGCAACTGGCAACCGGCAACTGCTAGATCGACTTCACCGGAATCAACGTCACATCCTCCACCAGCCCAACTTCTTTCTGCAGAAAAGGCTCGGCATATTTCACGCCGGCCAGCATTCCGTAGAACCGCGCCATGGCTTCCACGCGTCCCCGGATCTCGGCGCGGACAGGGAAGTCTTTGCTGCCCGCCTCCTGATCGGTGAATTGCGATTCGTAAGCGTAAAGCGAATCCAGTCGCCGCTCGAACTGCTCACTGATGTCTACGACGAACGTGGGCCTCACATCGTAGTAAAGCGTGGCGTAAATAATTTTAAAAGGACGATGCGCCTTGTCCGGCAAATCCAATTTGCTCAACCCTGCCAGGAAGCAGGCCTCGTAGCCAAGAATTGAAGCCGTGTAGTGATCGGGATGCCGTCCCTGCCAGTAGGGAAGAATCACGACTCTGGGCCTTTGCTCACGGATGACCCGCGCCACCTTCAGCCGGTTCTCCCAAGTGTTCTCCACCCGGGCATCTGGAATATCCAGCGCCGCCCGCCAGCTC
>Ga0209166_10002030_pt1 | contig 15895 bp, 8 predicted proteins | sample Coa_R1_3_FD_187151 | JGI IMG/M metagenome (GOLD analysis project Ga0209166, IMG submission 187151) | Surface soil microbial communities from Centralia Pennsylvania, which are recovering from an underground coalmine fire - Coalmine... | ecosystem: Environmental > Terrestrial > Soil > Unclassified... | reverse complement strand
CTGCCTCACGTGCCCGCTCTCGTCGCCGGTGAACTTTGTGGTGGCGACGGCCCAATTCCTCACGCCGCCCTCTTCATGCGCGCTCTCCGTGCGCAATTGAAGCGGCCAGAGCGGCCAGGGCGTGCTGGGCGAGCGCTCATTGGGAGGCTCGGGCATGATTTCAAATTGCTGAACGGACTTCGCCTTCTGGCGGTGCGTTGTGCCCAGGCAATCGGCTCCCGTATCGCCGCCGCCAATAATGATCACATGTTTATCAGTGGCCAGAATTCCATTGGGCACCGTGTCTCCGGCCACGCGCTTGTTCTGCTGCGGCAGGAATTCCATGGCGAAATGGATGCCGGCAAGCTCGCGCCCGGGCACGCGCAAATCCCGCGGGCTTTCGGCGCCGCCCGCCAGCAGAATGCAATCGAACTCTTTGCGCATTTCTTCCACCGGAACGTTCCCGCCCACATGAGCGCGCAACTGAAACTTTACGCCTTCCAGCTCCATCTGGGATAGCCGCCGGTCCAGCACATGCTTCTCCAGCTTGAAATCAGGAATGCCGTATCGCAGCAAACCGCCGGGCCGGTCCGCCTTTTCGAAAACTGTTACGTCATGCCCGGCGCGATTGAGTTGTTGCGCTGCAGCCAACCCGGACGGTCCTGACCCGACAACCGCCACACGTTTCCCGGTGCGCTGATCCGGCGGCTCAGGCAGAATCCAGCCTTCCTTGAAAGCGTGCTCGATGATCGTCTTTTCGATCATCTTGATGGTCACAGGAGGCTCGCTGATTCCCAAGACGCAGGCAGCTTCGCACGGCGCCGGACAGATTCGGCCGGTAAACTCCGGGAAATTATTGGTGGCGTGCAAGACGCGGATGGCATCCTTCCAGCGGTCGCGGTAGACCAGGTCATTCCAGTCCGGAATAATGTTATTGAGCGGGCAGCCGGTGTGGCAAAAAGGCAGGCCGCAATCCATGCAGCGCGCGCCCTGCTCGCGGACTTTTTCCTCCGGGAACGGCTGATAGACCTCGAAGTAATCGTTAATGCGCTCGGCAACCGGCCGGCGCGCAGGCAATTCCCGCGTGTATTCCTTGAAGCCGGTCACTTTACCCATGGAGCACCTGTCCCGGCTTCATTGAATTGGCTGGCGAGACAAGCAGTAATCCGGCAGGAACCCGCGGAATGCCCAGCACACGCTTATACTCGTGGGGAAAGACCTTGATAAATTTCCGCAGGGTAGCATCCCAGTTTTCAAGGATCCACTTTGCTTGCGGGCTGCCCGTATATTCACTGTGGCGCGTGATCAATTGGAGCAGTGTTTCAATATCCTTCGGTTCAGTGACCAACTCCAAATCCACTTCGCGGCGGTTGCACTTCACCGTCTCAAATTCGCCCCCGGACTGGTCCAGCACGAAAGCGATTCCTCCGGTCATCCCGGCGGCAAAATTTCGCCCCGTTTTGCCGAGGACAACTACAAGACCCCTGGTCATGTACTCGCACCCGTGGTCGCCCACACCCTCTACGACGGCGGTGGCGCCGGAATTCCGAACTGCAAACCGCTCACCTGCCATCCCGTTAAAAAACGCTTCGCCACTCGTGGCGCCGTACAGGCACACATTGCCCACCAGGATATTTTCCTCTGCGACGAATTCGGATTTGCGCGGCGGATAAATGATCAGCCTCCCGCCGGAAAGACCTTTGCCCACGTAATCGTTCGCCTCACCCTCAAGAGTCAAGGTCACGCCATCCGCCAGAAAAGCGCCAAAGCTTTGTCCCGCCGAGCCGGTAAACTGGATTCGGATGGTATCCTCGGGCAACCCCCGGGCGCCATGGCGCCGGGCGATCGCTCCACTCAGCATCGCTCCCACTGACCGGTGAACATTGCTGATGGGAAGACTCAGGCTCACGGGAGTAAGGCTTTCGAGCGCCTCGCGTGAATAATTAATCAAACTGTTGTCCATCGCCTTGTCGATGCCGTGATCCTGCTTCATATTGCAATGCCGCCCAACATGACTGGGGACGGGCGGGTTATAGAGAATCGGGGACAGGTCAATACCCTTGGCCTTCCAATGGTCAATGTCTTTGCGCTGAACGAGGCAGTCCACGCGGCCCACCATTTCGTCCACGGTTCGAAAACCGAGTTCAGCCATCACCTTCCTCAAGTCTTCGGCGACGAAGAAAAAGAAATTGATCACATGTTCGGGCTGGCCCTGGAATTTTTTGCGCAATTCCGGATCTTGCGTCGCCACACCCACCGGGCAGGTATTCAGATGGCACTTGCGCATCATGATGCAGCCCATGGCGATGAGCGGGGTGGTGGCGAATCCGAATTCCTCGGCCCCCAACAGCGCGGCAATGGCCACATCGCGTCCCGTCTGGAGTTTGCCGTCCACTTGCAGGCGCACACGACTGCGCAAATCATTCATCACCAGCACTTGCTGAGTTTCGGAAAGCCCAAGTTCCCAGGGAACGCCGGCGTGGCGGATGGAACTGATGGGCGAAGCCCCGGTTCCGCCGTCGTAACCGCTGATCAGGATGACATCCGCGTGCGCCTTGGCGACGCCGGCCGCCACGGTGCCCACTCCAACTTCCGCAACGAGCTTCACGGAAATCCGCGCCCCGGAGTTGACCATCTTCAGGTCGTAAATCAGTTGGGCCAGATCTTCAATGGAATAAATGTCATGGTGCGGGGGCGGAGAGATCAGTCCAACACCGGGGATGGAGTGGCGAATGCGCGCGATCACTTCATCCACTTTGTGGCCGGGCAATTGGCCGCCCTCACCGGGCTTGGCTCCCTGCGCAATCTTAATCTGCAGGTCGCTCGCGTTTACCAAATAATGAGCGGTAACGCCGAAGCGCGCCGAAGCCACTTGCTTGATGGCGCTTCGCCGCGAATCGCCATTGGCGTCCGGCGAAAAGCGCGCTTCATCCTCACCGCCTTCGCCAGTGTTGGAGCGGCCGCCCATGCGGTTCATGGCGATGGCCAGCGTTTCGTGCGCCTCCTTGCTGATCGATCCAAAAGACATGGCGCCGGTCGCGAACCGCTTGACGATCTCAGATGCGGGCTCAACTTGCTCCAGCGGAATCGCAGGCCCCGATGGTTTGAAGTCAAACATGCCGCGCAGCATCAAATGATCGCGGTTCTGCTGGTTCACGATTCGGGCGAACTCATCAAACGTCTCCGGATTGGATTGCCTTACCGCGTGCTGCAGCTTGCTTACGGTGAGCGGATTGATCAAGTGCTTCTCGCCCCGTACCCGGTACTGATAACTGCCGCCCACTTCCAGTTCCGTGTCTGACTCGCTGGGAGGCTGCATGGCGAACTGATGCATCATCATCGCCTCGCGAGCCAGCACCGCCATGTTCACGCCTTCAATGCGGGAGGATGTTCCGGTAAAGTATCGTTCCACCATGGCGCGGCTTAATCCGACCGCCTCAAAAATCTGCGCGCCCTGATAACTCTGCAGGGTGGAAATTCCCATTTTCGAGAAGGTCTTCAGCAACCCCTTGTCCATGGCCTTCATATAGCTCTTCAAAACTTTATCGAAGTCATACTCAGGCGGGAAATAGCCATCCCTGAAAAGATCCTCGAGCGTTTCAATGGCCAGATATGGATTCACCGCGCTGGCGCCATAGCCAAGCAGGAGGGCGAAGTGCATCACCTCGCGCGGCTCCCCGGACTCCACGATCAACGCCACTTCGTTCCGAGTCTCCTCACGCACCAGATGATTGTGGACCGCAGAGAGCGCCAGCAGGCTGGGAATGGGAGCGTATTCCTCATCAACGCCGCGATCCGAAAGTATCAGCATCGTGTAGCCGGATTTAATGGCCAATGAAGCGCGGCGACAAAGGAGTTCAATAGACTTCTCCAGTTCGCTTTCACCACCCTGCACCCGGAAGAGAATGGGAAGCGTTGTACTCAGGAAGTCTCCCTGACTCACGCGGCGAAGTTTCTCCAGCCGCCAGTTTGTGATGATCGGATGACGAAGCTTTAACGTGTGGGCATTTTTCGGGGTCTCTTCCAGGATATTTCCCTCGCAACCGATGTAACAGTTCAAGGACATCACCAAATCCTCGCGAATCGAATCGATGGGCGGGTTGGTGACCTGGGCGAACGTCTGCTTGAAGTAGTTAAAAAGCAACTGGGGCTTGTCTGACAGGCACGCTAGGGGCGTGTCCGTGCCCATGGATCCCACCGGTTCCTCGCCCTGCCTGGCCATGGGGCCGAGAATAATTTTTAGATCTTCATCGGTGTAGCCAAACGCGCGCTGCCGCATGAGGATCGTTTCGTGGTCCGTTGCCTGTACGTGGGTGGGAGCCGGCAGATGATCCAGCGTAATCTGATTTTCCTTTATCCACTGAGCGTAAGGCTGGCGTGCAGCCAGTTGCTTTTTGACTTCCTCATCCGAGATAAGACGCTTCTGTTCGGTATCCACCAGCAGCATGCGGCCGGGCTCGAGCCGCCCTTTCATGCGGACTTCCTCCGGCTTCACCGGCAGCACGCCTGCTTCCGATGCCATGATCACCAGGCCATCGTTGGTCACCAAATAGCGGCCGGGCCTGAGGCCGTTGCGGTCAAGCTTGGCGCCGATCACGCGGCCGTCCGTAAAGGCCACTGCCGCCGGCCCGTCCCACGGCTCCATCAGCGAGGCGTGATATTCATAGAACGCCTTGATGTCTTCCGGCATGGTGGGATCATTGTCCCACGCCTCCGGAATCAGCATCGACAGGACATGAGGAAGGCTTCGCCCCGCCAGTGTTAATAATTCCACCGCATTGTCCAGCATGGCGGAGTCGCTGCCCCCGGCCGTAATAATGGGCAGTAACTTCTTAATGTCAGGTCCAAAAAGGGGCGAAGTCAGGTCAGACTGGCGGGCGTGCATCCAGTTCACATTGCCGCGCAGGGTGTTGATCTCCCCGTTGTGGCAGATGTAACGGTAAGGGTGCGCCAACTGCCAGGTTGGAAATGTGTTGGTGGAAAACCGCTGGTGCACCAGGCAAAGGGCGCTCATCACGTCCGGCTCGGAAAGTTCTTTGTAAAAATGCGCAATTTGCGGCGCGAGCAGCAGTCCCTTGTAAACAATTGTGCGGGACGAAAGAGAGGGAATATAGAAAAAGCCCTTCTCCTTCATGTCAGACCGCAAAACTTCTGCCTCGGCGCGTTTGCGCACCACATAAAGCTTGCGCTCCAGCTCGTCCTGGTCCATGCCGGGGCCGCGTCCAATAAAAATCTGCTCGATGTAAGGCTGGGTATTGCGAGCCACGCGTCCGATTGTGTTGCCGTCAATGGGAGTGTCCCGCCAGCCCAACACTTGCAGGCCTTCCTCGCGCGCAATTTTTTCCAGAACACCTTCGCAAAGAATCCGCTCGTGCGGCTCCACCGGCAGGAAAACCATCCCTACTCCATATTCGCCGGGAGCAGGAAGCCCGAAACCCAGACGAATACATTCGCGCTTGAAGAACGTATGAGGAATTTGGATCAAGATGCCCGCGCCGTCGCCCGTTTCCGGGTCACATCCGCAGGCGCCCCGGTGGGTGAGATTGATCAGGATCTGGATGCCCTTCAGAATGATGTCGTGGGATGCGAGCCCCTCAATGTTGGCGACAAAACCGATGCCACAAGCGTCGTGCTCGTGCTGAGGGTTATAGAGACCCTGTGCTGCGGGCAAACCCGGAATTACGGTTTTGTCTTTCATTGACATACCGCGCCTTCTCTTATCTTAAAATAATTTGCAGGGGAATGGCCGGCTTGTACCGCACCGCACCTGTGTGAATCCGACCGGTCAAAGGCGCGCGCGCAGGCAAGAGGGGTGTGGAAGCCCACGCTAAAGGCATCATATTCTTTTCCACAATAAAGTCCGGCACGCCAATCACCTTCCGATTTTTCCGTCATGTCGCGAAGCCATCAGCAAATGAACTTTTCCTGAAGTTGAGGGCAGTCTTTATAATGCCTGCAAACGACGCGCCAAGTAAAATGAATAGTTTTTATCCTGGCTATAAGTTTTTGACGATGGCGGCCGCGGATTCAATTCAGGGTTTATTAAGAGACCAGCATCTCCCGGTCGAAATGAAAATTCCCGCAAATACAAGTGCAGAACCGGCGGTTGTAGGCCAGGTGAGCCGTTCTCCCAGAAATATCATGGCGATTGCGGCCGCAAACACTGGTTCGAGGTAGCTAAACATGCCCACGCGATTCGCCTCAATGTGCGCCAGCCCCCAATTCCAAAAATTCATGGCCAACGTGGCCGCGCAAACGCCCAAGCAAGCCATGGCGAGGAGCGTTGGCCGGTCGACTCCCACAAGGCAGAATCGTTTTTCTTTTGCCCACACCCACGCGACGGGCAATACGGCTCCGAGGACAATAACGTAAAAAGTGAAAACTTCAGGTTGCATGCGTTGGGTAAGGCTTCGCGTGGCCACGGAATAACCCGCCCAATAGAACGCCCCAGCCAAAATCCAAAGGTTGCCTACCATGACGCCACGCAACTGGATGGCCTCTGGATGACCTTGAGTAATGATGAGGGCGACACCGGCAAAACCCACGATTGCACCCAACCATTTCCGCGCGCCAAACGGCTCGTGTAAAAAAACCGCGGCCAGCAGACCGATGATGACGGGAGAAAACCCGTAAATCAGCGCCGCATTGGTGGCCGTGGTGGACGTAAGCCCGACGTTCGTGAGGCCATTCAGTATGTTCTGGCTCAAGAGGCCGAACGTCGCCATGATCAAAAGCAGCGCCGGCTGTAATCGCAAGGCGCGCCAGTTACCTCTTATTGCGGTCCACCCGATTTGCGTTGCTGCGCCAAAGACGCTCGCTCCCGCCAGAAGTTCTAGCGGCGAGACCGTCCGCAAGGCAAAACGGGAAATGGAAAAGCCGGCGCCCCAGAAAAACGCTGCGGCTGTCAACGCCGGATATACAAACTTGTTCGCCGGGGTGTCTGCCGGAATCTTCATGCGCGTCGCGATCGAGCCAGGCTCCGGAATCATTGTGCCTTGAAGAGCGAGGTTGCACCATAAATCGCAAACCCCCCGAGGACGATCAGCACACCGAAGAGAAGGCCATTCACGCCGTAGACCTCTTCGCTCTGGCTGCGGACGAGTGAAAGTATCAACAAGAGCATGGGGGGCACACCGACGAGAATTGCACCGGCGAGGCCGCCCGGCACGCGGAACTGCCGGGGGAGTTGCGGCTCACGAATACGCAGAACCACCAACGCGATGAATTCAAGCGCCAGACTCGCCCCGGAGATCATGATGTCCAGAGTCACCAACCGTTCAAAGCCCAAGCCCAGGCACAGAGCCCAGCCCGTCGCACAAGTAATGATGGCCACCCAGGGCGCCCGGGTTTTCGGATGCACTTTGGCGAATACGCGGGGAAGCATGCCATCCTGGGCCATCGCTAGGGGTAGGCGCGAATAGCTCATCACCAGCGCGTTGAGCATGCCAAAGCCGCTCATCATGCCACCCAGCACCAACGCAACCCTCAACCACTTGCCCGCCATCAGGCCGGCCACGTCTGCCCAGGAACCGGTCTCGAAAGCTCCGGCGGGCAGGCCGGTGACGTACACAGCCAGCACAGGAAGAATATAACTCAGCGAGATTATAATGACGGCGGTAATCATGGCCCGCGGATAAGTGTGCTGCGGACGATCCACCTCTCCAGCGATCGTGGAGGCGTTGTCCCCACCCATGAAGTTCCAAATGGCAATCAGCATGCCGCCCAGCAACCCCACCGTGGAAGTCACCGGCGCAGTCTGTGCATGGGTCAGGGTCCCGACTTCGAAAGGCGCCAGCAACACCATCAAGGCGAAGGGGGAGGAGAGCAAAAAGAAAAGCCAGAGCGAGGTGAGCCCGACCATGCGGATTCCCGCCAGGTTCAATGCAGTGCAAACTATCACTACGCCCAACTCCACCATCAGCCCGCGATGGCCGAGCGCGACCCAAGGCGCAAGTCGCGTCAAGTAAAGGACGAAAAGCGTCGGGTAGATGGCCATATCAAAGATGCTGGCTACCAGCGATAACCAAGCCTCCTGAAAGCCCCAGAAATTGCCCATGCCCCGGCGAACCCAGACGTAGTAACCACCATCCTCGGGCAACGCGCTGGAAAGTTCGCCGACCATAAACGCAGTAGGCAGGCTCCAGAGCAGCGGGGTGAGGATCAGGATTAATATGGCGAGTCCGTAGCCGGCACCGTGCACAATGTCTTCGGTGCCATACGCTCCGCCGGAGATCATGAAAAATGTGGCGGCCACGAGCGGCCAAAACCCGATTTTGGCTGCGCTTTTGTTAGTGGCCGGAAGAACCTTCGACGGAACTTGGACTGGTAACGATTCGGCGCTCAATTCTTTTTCCACATTCTCCTTTGGTAAGGAAGCCCTTAAAATTCCACCGGAGTGTACTTGCAATTTGGAGAATAGGGAATTTTCCGGACGACGCAAGATAAAAATAAGCGTTGGTATTATTATTTTCGGAGCACGTCAATCCGGGCAACAGAATTTCGAGAGCTGCGTCAAACATCGTTTGTTCACCGCAACGGGCGCGGCAACTTGGGTGTATCCTAAGAAGTGAGGAATTTGATGAGGGCGAGAAGGCTTCTTCAACGCAAAACGATAATCTGTGGAGTGACCGCTTTCATGCTGGCCGGTGGATCCATCCTTGCCCAAAATCGACCGCCAACACCACAAGAGTTCCTGAAACAGGGAAATGAATTCTCGAAAGCCCAAAATTGGAAAGAGGCCGTGGCCGCTTACCGCAAGGCGCTGGAACTGAAGCCTGATTACGTGGAGGCGCACTATAACCTGGCCGGGGTTTATGGCGCCACACAAAACGTCGCGGACGCCATCCATGAATACCAGGAAGTACTGAAGCTGAAGCCGGATTTCCCCGGAGTCCACATGAATCTGGGCGCGCTGTACGAATCACAGGGCCAGCTTCCCCAGGCGATTGATGAATACCGCGCCGCAGTGCGCGAGCGCCCCGATGATGCCGCTGCCCACGTGAGTCTGGGGAATGCTTTGGCGTCTGGGCGGCAATTTCCCGCGGCCAGCCAGGAGTTTCATCTTGCTCTCTCGCTAAAACCTCACGACGCACAAGTCGTCGCTACCTTCGCAAATTCACTCATGCTCGCCGGCGACAATGCCAACGCGGTAAAGGAGTATCGCCAGGCGCTGGAAATTGAGCCTAAAAATCCTGATATCCATGCGGGTCTCGCCTCTGCTCTCACCCAGGCGGGCGATCTGGCCGCGGGAGTTCAGGAGTATGGCGCGGCAGCCAGCTTGCGGCCCAAAGATCCGGAGCTCCATCTGAGCCTCGCCAACGCGCTTCTGGCAACAGATGATTTGATTCACGCCATTCAAGAATATCGCCGTGCCCTGGAACTTCGGCCTGCGCAGGCGGATTACCGTTTTGACCTGGCACTGGCGCTTCGTCAGGCAGGTGACTACGCGGATGCGATCGACGAGCTTCGACGCGTTATTCGCCAACACCCGGAATATCCCGGCGCGCATAAAGAGCTGGCCGCCACTTATCTTTCCACCGGCAATCACCCTGCGGCCATCGCGGCGTACCATGAAGCAATTTTGCTTGAGCCTCGCGACCCCGCTCTGCATGAGGCTCTGGGGTTGGTATATAGAAGAACGGGTGACTTGTTGAAAGCCCTTCCCGAGTTGCGGCAGGCGGTGGAAATTTCTCCCAATACCGCTGACTACCATAGGAATTTGGCAGAAACTTTGCAGGCCGCGGGCGATGTCAATGGGTTTATTGCGGAGTATCGTGAAGAAGTTCGCTTGCGCCCTGATGATTCTGACGCGCATTTGCACCTGGCCAATGCTTATCGCGCGGGGGAACAATATGAAAAGGCTTTTGCCGAATATCGCGAGGCATTAAAGATTCAGCCCAATAGTCCTGAGCTCCATTACTTTTTGGCAACGGCGCTGACCGCCTCAGGGAAATTGAATGATGCGCAGGCAGAACTCGAGCGCGCCGTCCAGTTGCGGTCTGATTATCCTGAGGCTCTGGCGGCCTTGGGCGATCTTTTGAGCAAACAGAAAAATTATACCACCGCCATCCCCACCTATCGCGATGCCGTGCGGTTGCGGCCTGAGGATGCCGGCTTGCACGAGCACCTCGCCGCCGCCTTGCGCGAAAACGGCGATCTCGACGGGGCGCTAAAGGAATTGCACGAGGCAGTGCGCATCGCGCCCGATAACCCGGACTACGAACGCGAGTTGAGCGCCACTTTATATCAGCAGGGAAACTACAAGGCCGCGGCGGAAGCGGAGCAAGCCGGCCTCCTGGCGCGCCCGAACGATCCGCAGATGCAATATAATTTGGGGTTGGCGCTCACCCGATCGCAGGATTGGAAGGGGGCGGCGGAAGCGTTTCGCCGGGCCATAAAAGCGCGGCCAGATTGGCCGGAGGCTCATGTGAATCTCGCCAATGTGCTTGCCCACTTGAGCGACCTCCAAGGCGCCGAGGGCGAGGCGCGCATCGCCTTGCGAATTACACCCAACTTTGCCCAGGCTCATTATAATCTCGGGGCAATTCTGATGGACCAGGGCAAAACGGATGCCGCCGTAAATGAATTCCGCGAGGCGTTGCGCGCCCAGCCCGATTATGAGGAGGCGCGACTGGCCCTCGCCAATGCGCTCAAACAATCAGGCTCCCTGGACGACGCCGTGACCAACTACAAGGAGGTCGTCCGGCTGCGCCCGCAGGACGCCTCAGCTCATTTTGATTTGGGGAATGCCCTCAAGGCTAAAGGCGACTTCGTGGGAGCCGCACATGAGTTTGAGGAAGCGGTTAGTTTGCGGACAGATTTTGCGCAAGCCCACTACAACCTTGCAGAAATACTTGAAGCCCAGGGGGAAAAAGTCGGCGCGCGTGAAGAGTATCAAACCTACTTGAAACTCGCTCCAACCGCTCCCAACGCCGCCCAGGTGAAGGCGCGATTGAAAAAGCTGGGAACTAAAAACTGAATTATGAAGTATGAATTATGAAGTCTGAAATGTGAAGCATGAAGCATGAATTAGAAATTAAAAACTCCGTCCCTCAGCCGTGTTTATGAATTGGAAATGTTTGTTTCGCTCTTAAATCTTCTTTCATAATTCAGACTTCATAATTCCTAATTTCCTCCGAGTATTAGTTTTGCGATGGTGGCGAGCTGCATGAACGAAGTGCCTTCGTAGATTTTTCCGATTTTTGAATCTCGTAAATATTTTTCCATCGGATAATCTTTGGTGAATCCGTAGCCGCCGTAAACCTCCAGCGCTTCTGAGGCCACGCGCTCCGCCACCTGCGAGGCAAAATACTTGGTCATGGCGGCTTCTTTCAGAAAAGGCATCCGGGCGTCTTTCAGCCGCGCGGCGTTGTAGGTGAGCAAGCGGGCGGCCTCAACGTCCGTGGCCAGGCGTGCCAGTTGAAACTGGATGCCCTGGAATTCAGCAATCGGTTTCCCGAATTGTTTGCGCTCCGCCGCATAATGGATCGCGCGTTCCAGCGCTCCGCGCGCCACACCCACCATTTGCGCGCCGATTCCGATGCGCCCTTCGTTAAGGGTCTCAATCGCCACCTTGTAACCGCGACCCACTTCTCCAAGGACGTTGGCTTTGGGTACGCGACAGTCTTCCAGAATCAGCTCGCATGTGGAAGACGCGCGAATCCCCAGCTTGTCTTCTTTCTTGCCCACTATAAATCCCGGCGTGTTGGATTCCACAAGGAACGCGGTGATTCCCTTGTAACCGAGCTCGCGATTGACGGTGGCAAAAACGATGAACAGACCGGCTTCTTTGGCGTTGGTGATCCAGAGCTTGCGCCCATTCAAATTAAAATAATCGCCCTCTTCCTTTGCTTTGGTTTCAAGTCCAAAGGCGTCGCTGCCGGAATTGGGTTCAGAGAGGGCGTAAGCGCCCACGGTGTCTTTCGCCAGTCGAGGCAGGAAATGTTTTTTCTGCGGCTCGCTCCCCCATCGCATCAAGGCGTTTGACACCAGAGTGTTTTGAACGTCAATCACCACCCCGGCGGAGGCATCCACGCGGGAAAATTCTTCAATGGCCAGGACCGACATAAAGAAAGTTCCACCGCTCCCGCCATAGGCCTCAGGAACTTCAATGGCCATAAAACCCTGGGCAAAAAACTTATCAATCAGGTCGTGCCGGAAGACGCCCTCGCGGTCCATCTCTTCCACGTGGGGCCCCACTTCTTTTTCAGCAAACTCACGCGCCGCTGCCCGGAACATCCGTTCCTCTTCGCTCAGCACCGTCAATGGCTGCATAAGTGGTGAGGCTTCGGTTATTTCTGACATGGATTTTCTCCGCGCTTGGGCTCTATCAACATCATTAAATCGTATAGCGGGTCGGAAACATTTTCAACAGGCTGCTCTCATTTCCTGCTCCGGTATTTCCATTCAACTTTTTCGCCCGCAGCAAATGGTACGTTCTGCAAGGGCGGCCTTATGACTTGGTCCCGAGTTTAGCATCGTCGAGCGCCAGGTTCGCCAGCCTGTCCGCCTCACTGTTTTGCTCGCGGCGCACGTGTTGGATTGAGAATGATTCAAGCCTCGCAATGGCGCTCCGGGCGCGCTCGTACAGAGGCTTGAGGTCGGAGCTCCTCACTTTGTATGCATCCTGAATCTGCCGCGCCAGCAATTCCGAATCCGTAAACACTTTCAGCCGCCGGATTTGATGTTCCGCGGCGTATTCGAGAGCGGCAAGGAGCGCGTGATATTCCGCGACATTGTTGGTGGTGTGGCCGAGAGTTTTGGAAAGAGTGGCCAGGGGCGTGCCCTCCTCGCTTTCCAAAACGACGCCCAAAGCGGCCGGCCCCGGATTTCCGCGCGAGGCTCCATCAATATGGGCGACAACTTGCTGGGGGATGCTGTGGGCTGGCATGGTTAAAGAGTCTAAATGAATGCGGTGTGGGCTTATCGAAACTCACTCGCGGATGCTTTCCCGATCGTTTTCATCCTCGACTTTCGGGATTTGCTCATTCACTTCGAGCGGCGCCTCTACGCAATACATGATGCGGCTGCAACTTTCGCATGTAAGAACAGTTTCGTTCATGCGGATGTCGTTATAAATCTGGGGCCGCAGCCGGACGTTGCAGGCGGTGCAAAAACCGTCGCGCACTTCCGCCACCGCAACTCCCCTCCGCCCTCTGCGCACGCGTTCATAGGTTTCCAGTACGTCCGCGCTCAAAGCCTTCACTAATTCTTTGCGTTGAGCCATCAGCCCGTCTCGTTCTTTCACGTCCGCCTCGCGCATCGAATTCAAACGCTTCGTTTCCGCCGCTACGCGCGCCTTCTCGCCCTCCAGGCTGGCCATGGCCTGCGTCACCATCTTCTGGATCTCTTCCGCCTCCACCATCTTTTCCAGAATCTTGTCTTCGATCTTCCGGATATTTCCTTCCTCGCCCTCAATCTCCTTCAGCATGGCCTTGTATTGATCGTTCGTCTTCACCTCATATAGCTGGCCTTTGTGCTTGGAAATCTTGCCTTGGATCAGTTGGATTTCGCCTTCCAATTCACGGCGTTCTTTCTGGTTGGCGGCAAGGCGAAGCTTTCGATCTTCATGAGCCTGGAGATAATCTTTCAAATGGTCTTCGAGGATTCGAATCTGGGCGGGCAGCGTTTCGATCTGCGCGGTCAATTCCGCGATTCTCAGATCAACGTGTTGAAGGTCGATGACCGTTTTGAGGTCTGGATGCACTGATTCTCCGTCTCTATAATGTCACAAAAGTGAGGGGGCGGCAAGGAACCTAGAGATTTTGGATTTTAGATTTTGGATTTCGGATTAAATCACAGTCGATGGCCAGTGGTCCCTTGTCAGTGGCCAAATGTCGACTCTCGTCGTTTATCATCGACCTTTTGTCTCCTACAACTAACAAATAATCACGGTGCACTGATGGTATTTTAATCCAAAATCCCAAATCGAAAATCTAAAATCCAGTAACCGCCCCTTCGGCGGCAGAAGAAACCAGCTTGGCGTATTTTGCAAAAACGCCAGTCTTATAACGCGGCTCAGGCGCTTCCCACTGTGCGAGGCGCACCTTCATTTCTTCGGCGGTCATGTCACCTTGCAGGCGGCGGGCATTGACATCTATCTCGATGATATCGCCGTCCGCGAGGGCGGCAATGGGCCCACCGCGCGCCGCCTCCGGCGCCACGTGCCCCACCATCAGGCCGCGTGTTGCCCCGCTAAAGCGTCCGTCAGTAAGGAGCGCAACCGATTCACCCAACCCGGCGCCCATAATGGCTCCCGTGACGCCCAACATTTCGCGCATTCCGGGCCCGCCGCGCGGCCCCTCATAGCGAATCACGACAACGTCCCCGGCCGCGACGCTCTTTCCCATCACGGCGCGCATAGCCTGCTCTTCACTGTTGAACACGCGCGCCGGTCCGCGATGATGCAATCTTTCGTGACCTGTAATCTTGGCCACCGACCCATCCGGCGCGAGATTACCTTTCAGCACCACGAGACCCCCCGTGGCTTTGAGCGCTTTCGAGACGGGCATTACCACGTCTTGCCCCGGCGTTTCTTTGGCGGCGCGCGCTTCTTCGCCGATGGTTTTGCCGCTCGGCGTCTTTTGATTTCCGTCAATGAGGCCAGGCCCACCTTCCAAAAGTTTCTTCACAATCAGAGGAATGCCGCCGGCGCGATGAACGTCAACCGCCACATATTTCCCTGCCGGCTTCAGGTCAGCGATAAGCGGAGTCCGTGCGCTCACCCGGTCAAAATCTTCCATCGCCAACGGCACCTGAGCCTCGCGCGCCAGCGCCAGGAGGTGCAGAACGGAATTGGTGGAACCGCCCGTGGCAGCGACTCCGGCAATGGCGTTTTCAAACGCCGCGCGCGTCAGGACATCCCTGGGGCGCACGCCGCGTTTAAAAATGTCCATCACCAATTCGCCGGTGCGAAAAGCAATTTCATCCTTCTGCGCGTCCATGGCCGGAACGCTGTTGAAACCCATGGGCGAGAGGCCGATAAATTCCATTACGGTGGACATCGTATTGGCAGTGTACTGTCCGCCGCAGGCGCCGGCTCCGGGACAGGCCACGTCTTCAAGTTTCTTCAGACGTTCGTCGGTCATCAAGCCGGCAGCGTTGGCTCCGATGGCTTCATAGACATCCTGAATGGTAACGTCATGGCCTTCGAATCGCCCCGGGGCGATCGACCCGCCGTAAAGAATAACGCTGGGAATGTTCAGGCGCACGAGCGCCATGGCAGCGGCGGGAATAGTTTTGTCACAGCCCACGATGGCCACCATGGCGTCAAACATCTGGCCGCGACCCACCAGCTCGATCGAGTCAGCAATCACCTCTCGGCTGATGAGGCACGCCTTCATGCCCTCGGTTCCCATCAACTCTCCATCGGAAACGGAAATGGTGTTGAATTCCATGGGTGTGCCGCCCGCGGCGCGAACCCCTTCCTTGATCTTCGCCGCCAGTCGCCGCAAATGGAAATTGCAAGGCATCGTCTCAATCCAGGTGTTGGCGATGCCCACAATCGGCCGTGACAAATCGGCATCGGTGTAGCCGACGGCTTTGAACATGGCTCGGGCGCCTGCCCGCTCTTTGCCTTCTAGAATTATGCGACTGGGATTCTTCGACTCTGCGGGCATGGCTCCTCCCCAAAACACTCCGTAAGTTTTTACTTCTTGCGAAAGCTGAATACAAGATAGTGCCAGATTCGCCTCAAGTGGGCAAGCGGGGTTTGCCCCGGCTAATGCGACGGGAATGGCGTACGTCCAATGACGTCGTCCAACAGCCCGGGACGATTGGATGTATGATTAAGTTTGCCTGCGGTTAATTAAGTGGGAAGCAAAATGGAACGCCTATCGAAATTCCTTCTCACTCTTGTGATGATATGGTCCATGGGGACAATGGCCGCAACGCCCACCCAGGTCATGGACGCTGATCT
>Ga0209166_10002029_pt1 | contig 15902 bp, 16 predicted proteins | sample Coa_R1_3_FD_187151 | JGI IMG/M metagenome (GOLD analysis project Ga0209166, IMG submission 187151) | Surface soil microbial communities from Centralia Pennsylvania, which are recovering from an underground coalmine fire - Coalmine... | ecosystem: Environmental > Terrestrial > Soil >... | reverse complement strand
GGGCATCATAGAAGGGGAGGCCGTGATCTCGAGCCAGAACTACAGCGCTAGAATGTGTGGCTTGGGTGAGAGACACGACGTCATCAACTGAAGCGCGAAATAGATTCAGCGCTCGTTCGATCTGCGGCCAGTCGTGCTCCAGTTTGCGCCGGGCTACGTGCACAAATTCGTTGAATATCTGGACACTCACAATTCCGCCGCGGCGAAGGCAATCGAATGCTTGCTGCTTCTTCGCGTCCGAAGTGGTTGTGTAGACCAGAATGTTGGTGTCGAAAAATGCCTTCACCGCTCGTTAGCCTCGTCCCGATCGAATTTGTAATCAGGGGGAAGCGTCCAGTTGAGCGTGGCTAACTCCTCAAGAGCAGCTTGGCGGCGCTCTTCCTTCTCTACCACAAGCGTTCGTTCGACCACGTCGACGATGTTAAGTTCATCGCCCGCCTGCAATCCCATCTTTTCAACCAGGGCCTTGGGCAATCGCACAGCCAAGCTGTCGCCCCACTTTGAGACCTGCATGGCAACCTCCATGATCCTCGAATGATATCATCTAAATGATATCATTTCAAGGGGGCGAATTTGTGCCGGTTCAACCAAAAATTTCCAATGATGGTATCATATGAGATACCAATCTCGTTGATCGAAAGAATGCCATGCCGCTAACGAAGAACTTTCGCGAGACCGTGCAGGCGAGGGCAGGAAACGACCCCGCTTTTCGCGAGGCGATGTTTCAGGAGGCGATGCAGGCGTTGCTGCAAGGCGACGTCGAAGGCGGCCGCGCTGCGCTGCGAGTCTACATTAATGCGACGCTTGGTTTCGAAAAACTCGGTGCGGCGCTCGGCCGATCGCCGAAGAGCCTGATGCGGATGTTCGGACCAAATGGCAATCCGACCGCTGAAAACTTATTGGGCGTGATCGGTGTGTTGCAGGCGGAGACCGGCGTACACCTCGAAGTTCGTGCGGTCGTAGACGCAGCATGAAGAGAGTCTGGACCAAGACGTCAGCAAAGCCACTCGTCGGCTGCGTGGACATGCGCGCTATCACGATTATGGAAACGACGCTGATTAGCCTCCAAACAAGGTCCATGTAACTAATTAAGACCTTCCAGAGATCCACTTGGACCTTAGGCACACCTCTCTCGCCCGCGATTTTTTGCGGAGATGAGGGCTGCCTTCATGATCGGCATTTAGAAGGAGTGTTCTCCAATTCCCGCACAATCGCCCGCGCAATGACGGAGGAAACACAACGGCCCTCGCCAGGGGAGCTAGCGAGGGCCGCGTTGAACACTTCACTCACGCCTAGGTTCGCAAGGGAAGTGTGGGAGCTCCTTTTAGCGGGGCATGATCCTTATCCGAAAACCGGTTTCCACTTTTCGGGGATCATGCCTTCAACCTCAGAACGGCAGCAGCACGTCCATCACCTGTTGGCCGTAGCGCGGTTGCTGGATATCGGTGATCTGGCCGCGGCCGCCGTAGGAGATGCGGGCCTGCGCGATCTTGGAGGAGTCGATGGTGTTGTCGCTCTGGATGTCCTCGGGGCGCACGATGCCGGCGACGATCAGTTCGCGCATCTCGTAATTGACCCGGATCTCCTGCTTGCCCTCGACCACGAGGTTGCCGTTCGGCAGCACCTGCGTCACCACCGCTGCGACGTTGGTCTGCAGGGTTTCCTGGCGCTGGATCGAACCCTTGCCGTCATATTGCGTCGACCCGTTGGCCGTCAGCAGGTTGCCCGGCAGCACCTTCTGCGCCTGGGCGCCGAGCGTCTTGGAGCCGGCGAAGTCGGTGATGGCAGAGGCTTCGGAGCCGGTGGTGTTGCGCTGCGTCTCGTTGGCGAAGTTGGCCTGATCGGTGACGTTCACGGTCACCGTGAGCAGATCGCCGACCTGGTGGGCGCGCTGGTCCTTGAAGAAGGAGCGCGAGCCGTTGCGCCACAGCGAGTTGGGATTGTAGGACACCGTCTCGGGCTTGGGCATCGGCATCGACACCGGCTTGTAGCCCGGCTGCGTCGTCGGATTGTCGATCGAGGTCAGCTTCGGCGTTTCGCCGATCTGCGACAGGCGGCTGATCGCCGAGCAGCCGCTCGTCGCGCAACCGAGCGCGAGCAGCGCGGCCGCCAGCGCAACCCTTTTGCATCTGCAAGCGTACTTGAACCTGGACATGAACTTTACTCGGGCTTGGAGGTGACTTGGCTAGTGACTTGGGTGTTGTCGGCGAGCGCGGTCGGCGTGGGCGCCACGTCGGTGCTGCTGATGACGATCGGCTCGGGTGTGGCGACCTGGATCGTAACCTGGCCTCGGCCGCTGACGACGCCGGTGACGGTGCGCTTGGATTGCAGGTTGAGCACACTGACGACGTCGCCCTCGGCGCCGTTGTCGAGCGCCTTGCCGCGCGTGGTGAGGTAAAGGCCGGCGGTCTGGAAGATCACCGTCACGGCCTGGTCGCGCTGCACCAGGTCGGGCTTGACCAGATCGGCGACCCTGAGCGCCTGGCCTGCGCGCATCGGATGGCGCATCTGCATGCCGAGCGCGCCCTCCCGCGTTGCGGCGTCGCCGCCGATCTCGGCCTTCGGCCGCCGCTCGACGATGATGTCGGAGGATTTCAGCATCTCGGTGCGCTCGACACTGCGCGTCAGCACGGCGGCCTCGACCGTCTCGATCGCAGTCCCCGTGAAGCGCAGCCGCGTCGGCGCGGTGCCGCTGTCGTTTCCGATCTCGAAAGTCACGTCGAAGCGGGTGGTGCGCTGATCGTAGTGCACCGCAGTCGGCTGCAGCGCGCCGGTGTTGGTGGCTTCCAGATGCAGGTCCTGCACGTCGCGGTCGAAGGTGAGCGAGAGGTTGGCGGCGTCGCCAAGGCCGTTACGATGCTCGAGCGCCTGGGTCACCGCGTCCTGGATGTCCTTGGCGGCGATGTTGCGCGCAAGGCGCGTCACCGTGACTTGCTTGATGTCCCTGGTTTCGACACCGATCACGTCATGCGCGCGAAGCGCGGCGAGCACCTGCGCGGCCGGCAGCGAGCCGGTGGTGCCGAGATCGGGCGCGCGGTAGATCGCGACCTGGCCCGCAGTGCCGGCGTTGTCGACGACGTCGCCGATGCGGACCACGTCGCTGGTGACGGTGACGTTGGCGCGCAACACCGGCGGCGCGATGGTTCCGGCATCGCGGGCCCAATCGGGCGTGGCGTCGTCGGAAGCCGCCAGCGCCGGCGCGGGAAGTGCCGCGAGGAGGGCAAGGCCAAGAAGGAGTAGGCGGAATCTCATCGAAAACCTCCCTCAGCGGAACAGCGCGGTGGTGGTTTGCATCATCTGGTCGGCGGCCGAGATGACTTTGGCGTTCATCTCGTAAGCGCGCTGCGCGGCGATCAGGTCGCTCATCTCCGAGACGACGTCGACATTGGCCTGCTCGAGGCTGCCCTGCGTGATCTTGCCGTAGCCCTCGGCGTTGGCGACGCCGTCCTGGGGTGGGCCCGATGCCGGCGTGTCGGTGAACTGGTTGTCGCCGACCGGCTGCAGGCCGGCCTTGTTGATGAAGCGCGTGAGCTGGATCTGGCCGATGATCTGCGAGGTGGTCGAGCCCGGCAGCGTCACCGAGACCTGGCCCTGCGCGTTGATGGTGATGCCGGAGGCGTTGTTCGGGATCGTGATGCTCGGCTGCACCGGGTTGCCCTGCGCGGTGACGATGCGGCCCTGGTTGTCCATCTGGAAGGTGCCGTCGCGGGTGTACTGGAAGGTGCCGTCAGGCATCAGGATCTTGAAGAAGCCCTCGCCCGTGATGGCGAGGTCGAGATCGTTGCCGGTCTGCGACAGCGTGCCTTGCGTCATCGTGCGCGGCGTGCCGACGGTCTTCACGCCGCCGCCGAGATCGATGCCGACGGGAAGGATGGTGCCCTGGTCCGACGACTGCGCGCCGATGCGGCGCACGTGCTCGTAGATCAGGTCCTGGAACGCGGCGGTCTGCTTCTTGTAACCGGTGGTGCGCAGGTTGGCGATGTTGTTGGAGATCACCTGAACGTTCAGTTCCTGTGCCGCCATTCCGGTCGCAGCGGTGTGAAGCGCTTGCATGTTACATACTCCTCAATTTTTGCGCATGATCTGATTCGGAAAACCGGTTCCCACTTTTCCGGATCATGCGCGATCAGGCCGGAACGTCGGCGAGCTGCTGGATCGCCGTCTTGTGCAGGTCGGCCTGCTGCGACAGCATGGTTGCGATGTTGGAATAGGCGCGGTTGACCTCGATCATCTGGCTCATCTCGATCACCGAGCTCACGTTCGACTTCTCGACGTAGCCCTGGCGGACCGCCGACTTGAGGTCCTGCGTCGGCGTGTCGGTATTGCCGGCGGCATAGAGGTTGTCGCCCTGCTTCAACAGCTTCTGCGCGTCGGCAAAGCTCACCACGCGCAGCTTGCCGCGGATCGAGTCCACGCGGGCTGTGCCTTCCACCACGGTGATGGTGCCGTCGGGAGAGATGTTGATGTCGTGATCGGTCGGCTGGAACACGATCGGGCCGGAGGTGCCGAGCACGGCATCGCCGGAGGCGGTGACGAGCTGGCCGACATTATTGAGGTGAAAGTTGCCGTCGCGGGTGTAGCGCTCGCCGCCCGCGGTCTGCACCGCGATGAAGCCGCCGCCGTCGATCGCGACATCGAGCGGATTGTTGGTCTGCTGCAGCGCGCCTTCGGTGAGGTCGCGGAAGGTGCCGCGGTCCTGGACGTAGGACAGGCGGCGATCGACGCCTCTGAAATTATCCTCATGCGCGCGCGGGGACAGATATTCCTCGAACAGCATGTGGTCGGCCTTGAAGCCGTTGGTGTTGACGTTCGCGAGGTTGTTGGCAATCACGTCGAGATGACGCAGAAGCGTCGTCTCTCGCGAAAGCCCGATGAGCAGCGCATTCTCCACCGGTGGTTCTCCCCTTGAAGCCCGGTCCGCGCCGCCGCTCTCCCAAGCGAAAGGCACCGACCACATCGAACCGTTCGGGCTCTCCCAAGCCGGGCGGTTCGCTAGAGGTCAGAGCGAAAGCCGTGCCAACCGGGAAACTCGCGTCTTTTCAGGTGCTTGGGTGTTTCGGAAGGCGCGCAAGAGGGCGGCAGAAAGGTCTTGTTGACCATGTTTGCCCGGCAACTTTTTCCTAGCGCGGGTGCAAACGAAAGATTCCATTAACCATTGTTACCTAGCGTCCACTCCCGGAGCGCGTGTCGCGCTGGGGGCGAGTGTATCGCGTGAGGTGAAGCTGCCTGGCTGGCATCCGGCTTGAATCGATCGAAACGGACCGAGCGGCCATGGCAGAGAACGAGACGGAAGGCGGAGAGACCACCGAGGTCGGCGCCCAACCCAAGAGCAAATTCAAGCTGATCGTGATGATCGTCTGCCTGCTCGCCCTGCTCGGCGGGGGTGCTGCGACCTGGTTCTTCTTCTTCCGCCACCGTGGCGACGACGCGCATGCGGAAGTCGCGAAGACGAAGCCGCCGGTCTTCGTCGACGTGCCGGACATGCTGGTCAACCTGACCGGCAATCCCGGCGAGCGCGTGCAATATCTCAAGGTGAAGATCGTGCTCGAGCTCAAGGACGAGAGGCAGGTCGAGGAGATCAAGCCGACCATGCCGCGGGTCACCGACATCTTCCAGACCTATATGCGTGAGCTCCGCCCGTCCGACCTCAACGGCTCGGCCGGCCTGTTTCGCCTGAAGGAGGAGCTGACGCGCCGGGTGAACAATGCGGTCGCGCCGGTCAAGGTCAGCGCCGTGCTGTTCAAGGAAATCGTGGTTCAGTAGCGGGACGGGGGCAGGACGATGGCGGGCAATGATCCAGTCGACCAAGATGCCATAGCCGCCCAATGGGAGGCCTCGCTCGACTCCGAGGATCCCGCGGCGGCCGCCGAAGCCGCCGGCGCCAACGAGCTGACGGAATCGATGGCCCTGCAATGGGCCGCGATGGTCGAGGACGGCAGCCGCGACTTCGGCACCGGCAAGAACAACGGCGAGCGCGTCCTGTCGCAGGAGGAAATCGACAATCTGCTCGGTTTCACCGTCGGCGACGTCAATCTCGACGAAAACTCCGGCATCCGCGCCATCATCGATTCGGCGATGGTGTCCTACGAGCGTCTGCCGATGCTCGAAATCGTGTTCGACCGCCTGGTGCGGCTCTTGACCACGAGCTTGCGCAATTTCACCTCGGACAACGTCGAAGTCTCGCTCGATCGCATCACCTCGGTCCGCTTCGGCGACTACATGAACTCGATCCCGCTGCCGGCGGTGCTCAGCGTGTTCAAGGCCGAGGAGTGGGAAAACTTCGGCCTCGCCACCGTCGATTCCAGCCTGATCTACTCGATGATCGACGTGCTGCTCGGCGGACGGCGCGGCAACTCGACCCTGCGTATCGAGGGCCGGCCCTACACGACCATCGAGACCCAACTCGTCAAGCGCCTGATCGAGGTCGTGCTTGCCGACGCCGAGCAGGCCTTCCGCCCGTTGTCGCCGGTGAAATTCACCATCGACCGGCTCGAGACCAATCCGCGCTTTGCCACGATCTCGCGGCCGGCGAATGCCGCGATCCTGGTCCGCTTGCGCATCGACATGGAAGATCGCGGCGGCAATATCGAGCTGCTGTTGCCCTATGCGACCATCGAGCCGATCCGCAGCGTGCTGCTGCAGATGTTCATGGGCGAAAAATTCGGCCGCGACCCGATCTGGGAAGGCCATTTTGCGACCGAGATCGCGCAGGCCGAAATCGCCGTCGACGCCGTCCTCTATGAATCCGATATCCCGCTGAAGCAGCTCATGAAGCTGAAGGTCGGCGATACCCTGCCGCTGGAAGTGCGCGCGGACGCGCTGGTGTCGGTGCGCTGCGGCAGCGTGACACTCACGGAAGGGCGGATGGGACGGGTCGGCGACCGCGTCGCCATTCGCGTTACCAAGCCGTTGCGCAAGCCGAAGATGACGCTTGCGATGTTCGAGAAGGCGGACGAGCAGAACAAGATGCTGGAGGCCCAATGAACCATTCATTAGGTGTGGCGATCGAAAGCCTGGTCGCGGTGCTTTTGCTCGTGACCATCGGCTACTGCATGCTGCTCAACAACCGCCTGAAGCGGCTGCGGTCCGACGAGCATTCGCTCAAAGCGGTGATCGCCGAACTGATCACCGCAACCGAGATCGCCGAGCGCGCGATCGGCGGGCTCAAGCACGCGGTGCGCGACGTCAATGAAAACCTCGGCAACCAGCTCGCCGCTGCGACCAGCATGTCGGAGCATTTGAAGCGCCAGCTCGGCGAATGCGACCAGGTGGTGCGAAGGCTCTCCAAGATCACGATCGCGGCGCGGCCGCAGGGCGCAGTCGAGCCCGAGCCCGAGCCGGCAGCGGCGACGCGGCCGCCACCGCCCAGGGCTTCCAGCGCCAGGGCGGTCGCCGCAGCCGCACAGGCATTCTCCGAACGACGAAGGTCCGGTGGCCTTGCGGCATGAAATCGTTTCGCAATATCCGCATCATTCCGGTGGTCGTCGTCGCCGTGTTTTGCCTTGCCGTGCTCAAGGTGGCGGGGCTCGTGCTCGATGGCGGCTATGTGTTCGACTACGATCCGCAGCGGACGACGTCCTCCTGGGCGCAGCAGAACCTGAATTTCCCCGGCGGCACGAAGCAGGTTGCGCAGGCGCCGAAGGATGACGGCGACGTCACCGGCACCGTTCAGGGCACGCCCAAGGACAAGCCGGCGGAAGACAAGCCGAAGCCGCAAGCGCCCGAGACCAGGCCCGACGGCGTCGTGGTTCATCCCGAGGACGAGCAGGCGCCGGTCTCTGCCTCCGAGCGCGCGATCCTGGAACGGCTGCAGCAGCGCCGGCAGGAGCTGGATACGCGCGCCCGCGAGATCGACATTCGCGAGAGCCTCCTGAGAGAGGCCGAGAAGCGGATCCAGTCCAAGGTCGACGAGATGAAGGCGATCGAGGCCAAGGCCGCGAGCGACAAGCAAGCGAAGAGCGCGGCCGAGAATGCGCGGCTGAAGGGCCTCGTCACCACCTATGAGAACATGAAGCCGAAGGACGCCGCAAAAGTGTTCGACCGGCTGGAGATGCCGGTCCTGATCCAGATCGCCTCGCAGATCGCCCCGCGGAATATGTCCGACATCATGGGGCTGATGAAGCCCGAGGCCGCCGAGCGGCTGACGGTGGAGCTTGCCCGCCGCGCCAGCGGCGAGAAGTCCGATCCCGCCACCGAGCTTCCCAAGATCGAGGGCAAGGTTCTGCCGCAAAAGTAGAATTTGGCCGGATATTTAACAGCACGTTAATTCGCCAAACCTAGACTCGAGGCCGAGATGGGCGAGGGCGCGCCGCAGCTTCGCGAGGCGCCGCGGCAGAACCGGAAGATTTCTTGAGGCGATGGCGCGAACGGCTGCCAGAGGATTTTGCTCGCAAGTCCGCAAGCTCCCGCGGGTCGCGCGTGGCTGCCTCGGCGCGGCAATGCTCTTCGTCGCCGCGCTCGCGTCTCCAACGTTCTCGGTCGCCGCCCCGGCGAGCCAGTCCGCGCCGCCTCCCGCGCCGGCCGCCGCAGCAAGCATGGCGCCCATCAAAGGCGAGGCATCGTTCACGCCTGCGAAGGGTTTTGCGCGACTGGTGTTCAAATTCTCGGAAGACGTCGCCGCCGATGTGACCACCGCGGGCTCGATCGTCGTGATCCATTTCGAGCACCCGGTCGACATCACGGCCGATCGCCTTGCCGAGTCCGTGCCCGACTACGTCTCCGGCGTGCGGGTCGACCCGGACGGCACGGCGCTGCGCCTGTCGCTCGCGCAGCGCGTCACCATCAACACCATGCAGGCGGGCGAGCGCACCTTCGTCGACTTCCTCCCCGATAGCTGGACCGGCCCGCCGCCGCCGCTGCCGATCGAGGTCGTGCGCGAGCTCGCCGCGCGGGCAAGGGCGGCCGAGCGAGCGCTGCGCCAGCAGCGCGCCGAGGCGATCGCAAAGAAGCGGCCGCCGATCCGCGTCCGCGCGCTGGTGCAGCCGACCTTCGTGCGCTTCGTGTTCGAGCTTCCCGACGGCGTCGGCGCGTCGTCGATCTTCAACGACCAGAAGCTCACGCTGTCGTTCGGTTCGCTCCTGACCTTCGATCTGGCGGATGCGAAGATCGCGGCACCTCCGAACATCGCTTCCATCACCCAGAAGATCGAGGGCAACTCGACGCTGGTCGAGATCAGCATGATCGGCGACGTCGACGTGCATTCGTTCCGCGAAGACAAGACCTACAATATCGACGTCGCAACGCCGCAGGGAAAAGCGCAGACGCAGCTCCTCCCCGTCGCCCAAGCCCCGCCGGCGTCTTCCGCCCCACCAAAGCCGAATGCGCAAGCCGCGCCCGAGCAGCATTCGCAAGCGATCACCCCGCCGACGTCGGAGACGATCGCCCATGAGATGAAGGCGGACGCCAAGCCCGGGCCGGCAGCGCCTGCGACGCCAGCGCAGGCACCGAAGGCTCAGGCGTCGCCACCTGCGCCCGAGGCCGCAAAGCCCGCAGCCGCCGCGGCGCCCGCGCCTGCGCAGGGAACGGCGAAGAAAGAGGCATCCCTGCCGGCTCCTTCCGCCGAAGCGCCGAAGATGGCCGAGGCGGCCAAGCCGGCGGTCCCTGTGCAGCCGGCGGAATCGCCGAAACCGGCGAAACAGGCGCCGGCGGCGGAAGCGACAAAGCCGGCGACGCAAGCGCCGGTGGCGGAAGCACCGAAACCTGCCGACGCGCCGAAAATGAAAGCCGAGGCCACAGCTGCGCCCGCACCGGTCAAGACCGCGCCCAAGGCGGAATCAAAAGCCGAGGCGAAGCCGGCCGAGGACCCTGTCAAGGTCGATGCCTGGCGCGACAGCGATGGCCTGCGCCTGACCTTCTCGTTTCCTCGCGTGACGCCGGCGGCCTCGTTCCGCCGCGGCGACACCGTCTGGCTGATCTTCGATTCCACCCAGCCGCTCGATCTCGAGCCGATCCGCTCCAAGGGCGCCGCCATCATCGGCGAGGTCAGCCGGATGCCGCTCGAGAACGGGCAGGCGATCCGGATGCGCCTCAATCGCCCGCAGATGCATTCGCTGTCCACCGACGAACGCTCACCCGGCACCGCCTGGACGCTCGCCTTTGCCGACAAGGTGCAGAACCCGCCGCAGCCCCTGACGGTGGTGCGCAACATCACCGATCCCGCGCTCGCCAACGTCGCCATTCCGCTGACCAATCCCGGCCGGTTGCATCGCTTCATCGATCCCGATGCCGGCGACACGCTGCTCGTCGTCACCGCCGCGCCGCCGGTCCGCGGCTTCATCAAGCGGCAGGATTTCGTCGACTTCGCGCTGCTCGATACCTCCCACGGCATTGCGATCCGCCCGAACTCCGACCATGTCGGCGTCGAGATCGCCGGTACCAAGGTCATCCTCGGCAAGCCCGGCGGGCTCACGCTGTCCTCGGTTGACGCCGCTGCCGAGCGCGCGCCGATTGCCGTGCGTCCGCTGTTCGACATCGAGGAATGGCACAAGAACCAGGTTGCAAATTTCATCGAGCGCAAGGATGCGCTGATGCAGGCGCTCGCCCGCGCCGAGCCGGACCTGCGCCCGCAGGCGAGGCTCGATCTTGCGCGCTTCTACATGGCGCGCGGCATGTATTATGAGGCCAAGGGCGTGACGGAAGCGGCGCTGGCCGATCCCAATCCGAAAAAGGACCAGGCCGTCACCTTGATGGTGCATGCGGTCGCGAGCATTCTGATCGACCGTCCGGACCAGGGGCTGAAGGACCTCGCGAGCCCCGCAATCGGCTCCAATTACGACTCGCAGATGTGGCAGGCCCTGGCGCTGGAGCGGCAGTCGAAGTGGGCTGAGGCCCGCGAGAAGTTCAAGAACGTCGCGTTCGCGATCGCCTCGCTTCCGCTCGACCTGCAGCGCATCATGACCGCGGATGCGATGCGCGCTTCGCTCGAGGTCAAGGACTATGCCGGCGCCGATGAGCGTCGCGCCGAGCTCGATGTGATCGGCGTCCCGCCGGAGATGCAGCCGGCGATCGCGGTGCTGCGCGGGCGGCTCGCCGAGGCGCTGGGCCACGACCGCGACGCGCTCGATGATTACAAGATCGCGGTCAATTCCGATGACCGCAAGGCGGCGGCCGAAGCCAAGCAGCTTCAGATCGCGCTCTTGCAGAAGCGCGACGAGATCAAGCAGGACGACGCACAGCGCGAGCTGGAAGTCTTGTCGATGATCTGGCGCGGCGACCGGATCGAGGTGAAGACGCTGCAGATGTTGTCGCAGATCTATATGGACACGGGTCACTATGCCGAGTCGCTGCAGGCGGCGCGCAGCGCGACCCGGCTCGAGCCCAATTCCGAGTCCTCGCGTGCGGCGCAGGATCGCGCGCAGGCGCTGTTCTCGCAGATCTTCCTGACCTCGAAAGGCGACAGCCTGCCGCCGATCGACGCGCTCGCGATGTTCTACGAATTCCGTGAGTTGACGCCGATCGGCCGCCGCGGCGACGAGATGATCCGCCGCCTCGCCGACCGGCTGGTCGCGGTCGATCTGCTCGACCAGGCCGCCGAGCTCCTGCAATACCAGATCGACCACCGCCTCGAAGGCTCGGCCCGCGCGCAGGTCGCGGCCAGGCTCGCGATGGTGTACCTCGCCAACCACAAGCCCGATCTTGCCATCACCGCGCTGCACGCGACCCGTATCGCCGATCTCTCCGGCGAGCTGCGCCAGCAGCGCCTGCTTCTGGAAGCGCGCGCGCAGAGCGACATCGGCCGCTACGACCTCGCGCTCGACATCGCCTCCAACCTTACCGGGCGCGAGGCGATCCGGCTCCGGTCCGACATCTATTGGGCGGCGCGGCGCTGGCGCGAGGCCTCCGAGCAGATCGAGCTCTACTACGGCGACCGCTGGCGCGATTTCAAGCCGCTCAATGCGGCCGAGAAGAGCGACATCATCCGTGCTGTGGTCGGCTATGCGCTTGCCGAAGACGCGATCGGCATGGCGCGCTTCCGCGAGAAATATGCGCCGCTGATGAGCGGCGAGGCCGACAAGATCGCCTTCGATGCCGCAAGCAAGCCGCGCGCGGCCTCCACCGGCGAGTTCGCGGCGATCGCGAAGATGGCGGCCGCCGTCGACACGCTCGACGGCTTCCTGCGCGACATGAAGGCCCGCTTCCCCGACAACACGGCGCGGGCGCCCGCGGCCGACCTCAGTCCGACCGGCTCGCTGCCGCCGATCCCCGCGAGCATGCGGCGGGCACGGGGTTAGCTCCCCTCGACATCGCACACGCGACGCGTCAACCTGTGGAGACAATCCGGAAGGACCGCGCGCATGAGCAAGCCCGTCAAGACTGAGGCCGAACTGATCGAGATGGCGAAGGCCGAACTGAGGGTGCATGCCGACCCGCCGGAGGGCATGGTGATCTCGATCATCCGCGACGGCGATAGCTGGGAGTTCCGCGCGCGCGCCGGCCACGCGACCGAGGCCAAGCCGGGCTACCCCGAGGCCGTCGCAATGCTGGTGCAGATCGGCGATCATCTCGCCAAGCAGTATGATGTGAAGGGGTAGGGGAGGCGCCTTTAACGAGAATAAGGAGGGGTGCCGGGAGCGATGAGCACGGGGTTCGGGCCTAGCCGAACGCGGTGCCCGTCATGGATGGCCGACTCGCGACTCGAGCCCACCAATCCGCCAGGCTTGGGTATTGCTGAACCATCTCCCGTCCCTCAGGCGCCATCTGGAAGTAATCGAGCATGGGCGCGAGATAGAGATCGGCCAGCGACAATTGCCGGCCGGCGAGCCATGGCTTGTCGGCCATGAGGTCTGACAGAGCCTTCAGGCAAGTCCTCGCTTTCGGAATGGCCGCCGCAAGCCTGGCCTCGTCAGTGACAGCACCCCGTTTGGGCTTGGAGATCCGTTCGACATAGACGCCCCACACCAGCTGCGGATAGGCATAGTTATCGGCGATGCTGATCACCTGATTGCAGCGCGCACGCTCCCTGACGCCCGCAGGCTGCAGCGGCGGACCTTCGAAGGCTTCATCGACATAGCGGGTGATGGCGCCGGTCTCGTAGAGGCAAAAGCCTGCGTGCTCGAAGGCGGGAATGCGGCCAAACGGATGCAGGTCGAGATAGTCCGCCGGCGGACCTTCGCTCGCAAAGATGTCGACCGGCACGAGCTCGTAGTCGACGCCCTTCTCGGCGAGCGCGAGCCGCACGATCCGCACATAGACGCTGTAGGGGGCACCGTAAATGAACGGCTTTTCCGTCATCATCCTCTCCGTTACGCTATTGCCTTGCGTGTGATTCTTCGTTCAGGCCAGAGGGCATGCCGCCGGAAAAGCGCTCCATGCTTCTCCGAGGACCTCTCGCCAACGTCATGATATGATGGCAATCATTTGAGTGGTTGCGTGAGTGTTCACGACCACATCGGAAATGGGTGCACTTTAGGAACCACGCGGGGATTCCGGGATTGGCCTTCAGATGAATATTCACTTCTGGCATGCAACATTTGTTGTATTCGCTGTCATGCTGCCAATTTCCATCATCGGCGGTGCTCACGCTCACGATCATCAGCACCCCGAGCTGAACGGTTGGTATGAGAGCTTGCACAGTGGCAAAGGGCCCTGCTGCGACGGCACTGATGCGAAGCGCGTTGATGACGCCGATTGGGAATCCAAAGACGGCCACTATCGCGTACGCATCGATGGCGAGTGGGTTGATGTTCCGGATGAGGCTGTCGTGGATGGACCGAATCGCGCCGGTCGTACGATGGTATGGCCTTACTATCTGGATGGCCATCCGAAGCCGCGCTGCTTCATGCCGGGGAGCATGGGCTGATAACGCAGCGTCAGTGCACAGTGAGCCAGACCGCGGCCGGCGCGGCGAAACGGCCTGAACGCGAAGACACTATCTTGTGAAATGGGAGCGGTCGGCTATGCCGTGGAGGCGAGGATCAAAAATCCCGCCGTTGCGGCAACGCCAAGCGCGGTGCGCAAGGCATGCATCTTGCCCCAGCGAACGATCAGCGCGCGCGACTCACTGCTCGCAGTCTCGATCGGCCAGGCGTCGATCCGCTTGTTGGTCGGCAGCATCACGACGAGGGTGTAGGGCCAGTTGGCGAGGATCACCGCGGCGGCGACGGCCCAGCGCCAGTCGTGCAACTGCCAGCTTGCGATGAAGCCGAGGATGGCGGAAATCACCGCGAGTGAAGCTTGCATGGTGAAGCCGCGCGCATAGCTCGGCTTCCATTGTTTCAGCAAAGCCTGGTCGTCGAGCGCGAGCCGCGCCGGCTGCTCGGCGAAACCGACATAGAACGCGGCGCCGGCAAAGGCTGCTGCGGCCACCAATGCAATCAATCCGGCAATCATGGTACGCCTCCATCGTGATGGGTCGATGGCTTAGATGGATATTGACAATAAATTGTCAATATGGAAACATATTGTCATGAAAACGAACCGCTCCTCCGAACAACCCGCTGATGCGCTGACGTTGCTGATCCTCGAAGTGTTTCGCCTCAATGGAACCCTGATTGCCTCCGGCGACCGTCTGGTCGCCGATCTCGGTCTCACCAGCGCGCGCTGGCAGGTGCTCGGCGCGATCGCGCTGTCAGAAGCGGCCGAGCCCGTGGCGCGGCTCGCCCGTTCCATGGGGCTGCACCGACAGGGTGTGCAACGCATCGTCAACGAATTGAAGGCGGAGGGGATCGTCGCGCTCGACGACAACCCGCATCACCGTCGCGCCAGGCTCGTGCGGCTGACGAAGAAGGGCGAAGCGCTCTATCGGGAGGCGGATCGGCGGCAAAAGCCCTGGGCCAAGGATTTGGCGAAGGGGCTGGATGCGAAGGCGATCGTCGCAGCGCACAGGCTGCTGCAGTCGCTGCGCGAGCGCATCGAGCAAACGTTCGACGAATAGGCAGCATCGAACACATCGCCGTTCCTTTGCAAGGCAGACGAATGCGCATCGCCGCTTCTGATTGCACGCAAAGTGCAGTCTGGAGCGGGCGATGCCGTATTCGTTGATTTGCGTGAAAGCGTCCGCTAGCGGCGCACCAATGGGCGTTGCTGCATCGGACGAGTGATGACTAGTGCCATGCTGCCGCTGCCCTCGCGCGGCTCATTTGCCGGGCGCGATACCATCGAACTACTCGTTCCCGGAGATCAAGCCGTGCGCCGCAGCGGCCTGGAGCAGCGCGTTGACGTCAATATTGTTGTTCGTCAGATGCTGGGAGTTCGCAGGGGCGAACGCGACAACATTTCCCTGGCTGGCGATCGCCCACTTCATGCCCTGAAAATCCCAGCTTGTCGTCGTGCCGACGTTCGGGGCGTGGGAGTTCTGCATCGTCAAGGACTGCGGAGTGGTGGGCGCACCGGGTCCCGCGGCGGGCGTTGTCGCGGTTGGATCCGCGCTGCTGGCGTCAGTGCTCGTGGTGCTCGGATTAGGCGTGCCACTGGCCAGGGCCGAGAAGAACTCACGAAAGTTCTTGTCGTGAGCCAGGACCGCGTCCAGGGATCGGAAACGAGACATTCTGTTCTCCTGTTCAAGCCCCTCGGTAGTGCCGTATTCGCTGATTGCGTGAGGGCGTCCGCTAGCGGCGCCCCTGGTGGGCGCCGCTGCATCGGAGGCGTGATGGCTAGTGCCACATGTGCTCGAAAGACTGCACCTGGTGCTGAACGTAGGCCATCAAATCATGGATGGCAGCGTCGTGGCCCAAGTGCGCTCCGGCGTCATGATGCGTATTCGACGCAGCGTCCCGACCGCTTGCGGTCGCCGCAGGATTGGAGGCCTGTGTCCCGCCAGCGGGCGCCGTTCCGGCAGTGACCGTCGTGCCGGCGGTGCCCGTCGTGCCGCTGGTGTGCGCCGTTCCATCAGTGTCCGTCGTCCCGCCGGTATGCGTTGTGCCGCCGGCGTGGTGATGGTGGTGATGATGATGATGATGATGCGT
>Ga0209166_10002027_pt1 | contig 15907 bp, 14 predicted proteins | sample Coa_R1_3_FD_187151 | JGI IMG/M metagenome (GOLD analysis project Ga0209166, IMG submission 187151) | Surface soil microbial communities from Centralia Pennsylvania, which are recovering from an underground coalmine fire - Coalmine... | ecosystem: Environmental > Terrestrial > Soil >... | reverse complement strand
AACCGGGACAAACGCGTCCTGGTCGTGGTTAGTGACGGCGCCGACAACGCCAGCAAGCACACCCTTGCCCAAGTCTTGGATATGGCCGGGCGGTCCAACGCCATCGTCTACACCCTGGGCCTCTTTGACCCGGATGATCCGGACAAAAATCCTGGTGTGCTGAAGCGGATTGCCCAGGCGACGGGCGGCGAAGCTTTTTTGCCGGAATCCTTGGGCGAAGTTGTCCCGATTTGTCAACGGATTGCCCATGATATTCGGAACCAGTACACCATCGCCTATGTTCCCACCAATGGAAAGCTAGACGGGACCTTTCGGGCGATACAAATAAAAGCCGGGGCGACGGGGCGTGGACGCCTGTTTGTTCGCACCCGTCCGGGATACAACGCTCCGCTAAAAACTCAACTGAATGCCGCGGGCCAGGGCGGCCATCCATGAAATTCAGGAAATGGTCGATGTTTCGTTTTGTGCGGGTCCAGTCAATTCTCCGTTGGAGCAAATACGCTTTTTTAATTTTTGGATTCCTTGCCCTCGGATATTGCGGCTATGTATTGCTCGACGCGAAAATTTATCAGGCATATGAAACCTGGCGATTCGAGCAAGCTTTGAAGAGCCAGTCGACCTCTGAACCGGCTAGGGAAGAAGCCAACCCCCCCTTTAATTCTCCAGCTCCATTGAAGTTGATGCCGGTGGAAGTTAATCGCGTAGCCGGCGTCGGTGGCAAGAACATTGTATTTGGCCGGATGGAGATCAGCTCAATCGGACTGGATGTCATGGTTCTGGAAGGGACGGGCAGCGGGACTTTGCGGCACGCCGTCGGGCACATTCGGGGTACTGCGTTGCCGGGTGAGCAGGGCAACATGGGGATCGCGGGTCATCGGGATACATTTTTTCGGTCGCTGCGCAAGATAAAAAAGGACGATGAGATTACCTTAACCACGCTGGCCGGTGCTTACCACTATCGAGTGGAATCGATCACAGTGGTCGAGCCTGATGATACCAAAGTGCTCGACGATTCAGGTAAAGCAGTCCTGACGTTGGTGACCTGTTACCCGTTCTATTTTGTGGGGCCGGCGCCCAAAAGATTTATTGTCCGGGCGCTCCAGATTCCCGGATAAGGAAAGATTCGCTGTGTTTGATGGTTAGCGCATTTCAATCAGAGGATGGCCACGATCAATTCGAAAATGACGAGGAGAAACTCAATGAAGAAACGATTTCAGCTTTTGATGTTGTTGTTCGCGCTCCCCTTCGCGCTCAGCGCCTTTGGAGATACGGTAATTTTAAAGAATGGAACGCGCTTTCTGGGCGCCCACGTTACACAATCGTCCCGTAAAAGTGTCAGCTTCAAGGACCAAAGAGGCAGGAGCCACCGCTATGCCAGGAGCAGTGTAAGGTCCGTTCAAATAGGTTCTTCGCCTGCTCCTCAATTCGGAAGACGAACGAACGTGCTCGCCGGCGGGCCCGCCACTTCGGGAGTCTACAGAACCCTTCCTGTCGGCACGGAAATTTCAGTCCGGAATACAGACGCGATAGATTCGAAAACAGCCCGGGTGGGACAAAAATTCTTCGCCAGCATTGACAAGGACGTTCGCGATAACACCGGCGCCCTGGCGATTCCCAAAGGTTCCGATGCCGAACTCATCATTGAGACTGCGACCGGCGGCGGCATGACTTCAGGCTCTGAGTTGGCGCTCGACATTGATGCCGTGACTGTCCAAGGGACGCGTTACGTGGTGGCGACCAGCGATTACAACCAGAAGGGTAGACAGGGCCTGGGTGCCAACAAGCGAACTGCGGAAATGGCGGGTGGCGGCGCGGCGCTGGGCGCCCTAATCGGGGCGATTGCCGGTCACGGAAAGGGCGCGGCTATCGGCGCTGTCGTCGGTGGAGCGGCGGGTGCGGGCGGCGAAGTCCTGACCAAAGGGAAAGAAGTCAGGGTCCCGTCGGAAACAGTGATGACTTTTAAACTCGAACAGAATTTGGTCTTGCAGCCTGCGCGGTAAGGTATGGACGTCTATTCCATCTGGTGATGATGGGTGTTACTTGCAAGGAGCTCAACCGCGAGGGCGCGTAACGGTGCGAATCACTATCATGCCATGTGAGGGCGCGAGAGTGGCGTGCAAGACCTGGACAATCGGGGGAGTGTGTTCCGAAGGCCTCCGGCCTCGCAAAGACTTCCGTCAGGTTTTTTACGCGGCCGAACGGGGTTATCACCCGATAGTATTTTCTGCTGTGGAGTGTAATTTGAGAGGTGTGAATGCCCGCTGGATTGGTTATGTGGGCGATGGGTGAGGGGAAAAGGATCATGAATCATCGAATGACGTATCTGGCTGTGACATTAAGTCTTATCGCTTTCTTCCCACCCCGCCTTGCCAGTCAAGACATCAAGAATACGAATCCGACAAAAGAGGCTCTGGCCCGGAAAATAAAAGGCCCGTCGCATAAAGGCGCTAGCCCGGCAGCGCAACGCTCTTATCCCGCTCCGGCAGAAAGTTCGCGCGCCCCCAAAATCAGTGAATCAGAAACAAGAGTCAGAGAGATGAAAATGGCCGAACAGTTCATGCAATTAAAAGACCAAGTCAACGCCGATTTAATTCGGTTGGAAGATGGGAAAAATGCGGACACGGTTCCGAACATCGGTCGTGCACAAAAATCAGATTTTCATGCCAGCGGAAAAACCAACGCCGGTAGCGGCAACCATATCGAGGAATCGCGTGCCCAAATAATGGGTGATGCTCCGCCGGCGCCCACGAAATCTGCGGCGGGCTCAAACAATAAATGAGTATTTATCCAATTAATACGGGCACCAATTTCCCGCAAGGCGCAAAACCCTTCTCCGCGCGAGTCCATCCCCGTCCACCCCGCTGGTTGATGATCCTGCTCGGCGCGGAACTGTTGGTTGTTCTGATGGTCGCCGGATTTTTCATCCATTTCTACCTGCAGTTCTCCCATATCATTGACGCTCGCCTGGCCGGAAATGTTTTCGATAACCCCGCCGTTATTCTGGCTGCCCCAACAGAAGTGCAAGTGGGTGAGCAATTAACTGCAAGTGCGGTGGTGGAGCATCTCCGCAAGGCATGGTACACCGAAGGGCAGGAAAGCCGCGGAGTCGGAAGCTACAAAATCGCGGGCAACGATTTGGAAATCAACCCGGGGCCCGAGTCTTTCTTCAGTAATAGTGAGATGGTGCAAGGGCCGGCAAGGCTTGAATTCAAGGGCGGGCGACTGACGTCCATCACCGCTCTCAGCGACATGAATCCCCTGAAAACATATTTGCTGGAGCCTGAAGAAATCACCACTCTTTTTGGCGCACGCCGCGCCAAGCGGCGCCTGGTTAGTTTTCAGGACCTCCCCAAGGCGCTGGTGGATGCAATCCTCGCTACTGAGGACCATCGGTTTTATACCCATCATGGCGTCGATTTTCTCCGCATACTTGCCGCCGCGCGGGCTGATTTCTACTCCAACCAGCGCGTGCAAGGTGGCAGCACGCTGACCATGCAACTGGCGCGAAACCTCTTCTTGACGCCCCAGCGCACGATTCGGAGAAAAATCACAGAAATCTGTTACGCCTTGTTGCTTGAGTTGCGGTTGCCAAAAAATAAGATCCTCGAACTCTACGCGAACCAGGTCTATCTCGGCCAACGAAACAGCTTTTCCATTTATGGATTTGGAGAAGCCTCGACGGCGTATTTTAACAAAGACGTTAGCGCCCTCACTCTACCTGAGGCTGCTTTGCTTGCGGGGATGATTCGCGGTCCCAACCTTTACTCGCCCTATCAGGATCCTGACCAGGCCAAAGCCCGGCGAAATCTTGTGCTACACCGGATGGTTGAAGCAGGCTTCATTAACAACGATGAAGCCGAACAAGCTTCGAATGCCCCTCTTGGATTGACCCAACAAAATACCGAAGCGCCCCAGGATGCTTACTTCGTGGATATGGTGAGAAGGCAGTTGCTGGCTCAGTTTTCTGAGGAGGACCTGCTGACCCGGGGCTATCGCATCTACACCACTCTTAATCTGGATCTCCAGCGTGCTGCCACACAGGGCGCGCGGGCCGGCATGGTCGAAGTTGACCGGGAAGTGAAGCAACAACGGAAACGCGGCGTGCCTTCTGGTAAGAGCGCGAAACAGCCTCAGCTCGCGCTGGTGGCTCTGGACCCCCATACGGGCGATGTTAAAGCTCTGGTGGGTGGCCGAAGCTACGCGGCGAGTCAGTTGAATCACACACTGGCGCGGCGTCAGCCCGGCTCGTCTTTCAAGCCCTTCGTCTATGCCGCGGCCCTGAGCTCAGACCCCACCATTACCCTGGCCACAGTTCTGAATGACGAGCCGACCCAATTTGATCTGGGCGATAAATTTTACACGCCAAGAAATTATCACCAGTCATACCAGAGTTCTGTCACGGTCCGTCAAGCGTTGACTCACTCCCTCAATGTCCCCAGCGTGCTCCTGGCCCAAAGGGTCGGTTATGGCACGGTCAGGAACTTTGCCTTGGAGGCTGGTTTTAATCAGCGCATCAACGCGACGCCTTCCATCGCGCTGGGCTCTTACGTTGCCACCCCACTTGAAGTGGCCGGAGCCTATACGATTTTCCCGAACGACGGCGAATACGTTGCACCCCGATGCATCGTAGCCGTTACTGAATCATCCGGCCAAACCGTCTGGGATAATCCTGTCTCGCCGCGCCGGGTGTTGGACTCTCGCGTGAATTACTTAATGGTGAGTCTGCTCGAGGGAGTGATCAGCTACGGGACCGGGGCGGGCGTGCGGGCCCGCGGTTTCAGGTTCCCGGCCGGCGGTAAGACAGGCACTTCACGCGACGGTTGGTTTGCCGGATTCACTCCCAACCTGCTGGCCGTGGCTTGGGTTGGGTACGATGACGATCACGACTTGAACCTTATCGGCGCACACTCAGCTCTCCCCATCTGGACTGAGTTCATGAAGCGGACCACCGAATTTCCGGGGTATGACACCCCCCAGCCATTTGCGCAGCCCACAGGAATTGTGACCGTCGCGCTCGATAATGATTCCAACCTGGTTGCTCCTGCTGGATCTGATCCGTTGACGACTCACAATGAAGTGTTCATCGAGGGCTCAGAGCCGTTCCCGCCCCACCCCCAGGACGTCACAGATGTTGCACAAGCACCAGATGGCGCGCCGCCTGACGGCGATGGAGTAAATTCGAATGGGAACGATATTGTTCTGGTTAACGAACCGCCGGGACACGCGGTTTACGTTAATACTGGCGCTCCTATTTCGGGCGCCTCGCATCAACCTTTGAGTCCGCTTGTTTCCATCCTGCCTGCAAACCTTACAACCCAGGTTGAAGCGGGCGCGGTCACGGCGGCGCCCCGCAATGCCGATCTCTCTGATAAGAGTGCGCCCGATCACAAATAAAAAAACGCTGGCCGCCAAAGTGAAAATTGGCGTGTTCTATTTTGTCGCCGGCATTCGCTTCAGCACTTCACCCAACTTCTTGATTTCCTCGCCGTAGCCGTTCCAATCGCCCTGGCGCAGGAGTTCCTGGGCACGTTCGTAATGTTGGTTCGCCTCACGAATAGGGAAAAAAGAAAATTCATTTCACCCTTCGTCGTCGCCTCAACATAGCTACTTGCTTCCAGTCCTGCCGGCAATCGTCACCAGCGCCGCGACACTCACGTGTTGGACATCCCAGTCACCGAAGCAAATCAGCGAAGGTTCGGAAGAATCCGCTCGGCGTGGAAATTCGAAGGCCGGTACGTTTTGCAACCATTTCGTTGAAGTGCTTCGTGTTGTGAGTCAGGAGCCAGTCAGGCCGGCTATCTAAAGCAGACAGCAACACCGGAACATCGGCGGCATGCCGAATCAAATGGCGATTGGCGCGCACGCGATCGGCTTCCGGATAGGGCACCGTTTCAGGGCCACTCAGGGTAATCAGGCGGCGATAGTCTTCGATGAGCTGATCGGCATCTGCCGGTCTGAGTCTACCTGCGTGGAGTAGGAGGTTTTCCTCAACCTCCTCGCGTACCACCTCGGCCAGAACAAGCCGGCTGATTCCCGACGCGCACAGTGACAGGGCCGCTTTATCCAGCCCCCACTGAGAGACAATGCCGCCGGTCAGGACGTTCGAGTCCAAAAAGAGGCGAATCCGTCGTCGTCGTGTCACGGGTTGAGGCGCTTTCCCGGCTGCCGATGCCCGTTGCCTTTCGAGAACAGAGCGCCGTAATGGCGGGTAAACACGCGTTTTCGCGCTTGCGGCAGTGTCGCGAGTAACTCTCGGGGTTTCACGCCCGCATGGGTGAGAACGGAAGTGACCCGCTCGCACAAACGCTCAAAACGCTGATGCTCGGGGAGGAGAATCAGGCCGTTCCCCAATCGCAACACAGCAAAGGGCGCGCCGGCATCCAAGTCGAGATCCTCTCGGAACTGCTTGGGGATCGTCAGTTGTCCCTTCTCACCGATTTTCGTGGTGCCCACAAACTCTACGGTCGTTGCTTTGACGCTGGCTGGCATAACTATTCCCCAGTAAGAATATCCTACCACATTTTGGCTCGCGGATGCAATTGCTTCAGCCATCAAGGCAGCTTCACAATGAGGGCGTGGATATCCTCTCTGCCGGAGTTGTCATATAGCAAGGTAGAATTATTCGGCGCCATCCCCATCCAATTATTCGTTCGGCGGAAGTGCTCGGGGCGCTATAGATTTCCCCCATCCCGTCGGCGCCGGATTTTTTCCAGGACTTGGTAGTGAGATATCAAGGCGCCGGCATTCGCTTCAGCACTTCGCCCAACTTCTTGATTTCTTCTCCATAGCCGTTCCAATCGCCCTGGCGCAGGAGTTCCTGGGCACGTTCGTAATGTTGGTTCGCCTCTCGGATGATGGACTTCAAATCTTCCGCAGGCGCTGGGGCGGAAGTTGAAGCCGCGCCCGCTGATGGCGGATTTCCCGGAACATTTGTGAGGCCGCCCGCTGAGGTGGCCGATACCACCGTGCCGCCGAAAATTTGGCTGAGCGCCGCGTCGAGCGTCGATGCCATCACCACATGGTCGGAATAAGAAACAATCACACGCTGCATCTGCGGCAGTCCGCCGCCGGATTGAGCGGCAAGATAAATCGGCTCAACATAGAGCACTGAATTTAAAACGGGAATCACCAGCAGCGTGCCGCGAATCACGCTCGAGCCGTGCTGGTCCCACAGCGTGAGTTGTTGCGAAATGCTGGGTTCCTGGTCAATGCGCGCCTCGATTTGCTGCGGCCCGTAAATCAGTTTCTGTTTGGGGAAAGTAAACACCAGAACTTTGCCGTAATTCGGCGGATCGCAGCGCGCCGCCATCCAGGCAATCATGTTTTGTTTTTTCGACGGCGTAAAAGGCACCATCAGGATGAACTCTTCCTTGTTCCCCACCTCAGCCAGTTTCATGATGGTGTAGTAGGGAGACATCGGCGCATTCTGACCGCGCGCCGCGCTCTGCGCCACGCGCCACAAGTCTTCCTTGTTGAAGAACACCTGCGGATCGGTCATGTGATACTCGGCGTACTTGGCGGCCTGGATGGAAAAGAACGCCTCCGGATACCGAATATGGGCGCGCAAGTCTTGTGGCATGGCGTCAAGCGGCTCGAACACTCCTGGGAACATAGCCGCGTAGGCTTGAATCAGAGGGTCCGTCGGGTCGCTGATATAAAAGTGTACCTGGCCGGTGTAAGCGTTCACCGTGACCTTCACGGAATTCCGAATGTAATTGCCCAAATCTTCCGTGGGCTCGGAGTAAGGATATTGGTCCGAGGTCGTGTAGCCGTCCAGCATCCAGTAAAGGGAACCCTGGTCTGAAATCACCACGTAAGGATCGGGGTCATAAGTCAAAAAAGGAGTCAATCTGCCGGCGCGTTCGAGGATTTGCCGGTAGACCATCAAGCGGCTGCTGTCACTGATGTCGCTGGAGAATAGAATGTTTTTCTCGCCGAACTTCAGGGCAAACAAAAGCCGTCGCCAGATATTCGCCACGGGAATGCCGCCCGATCCCTGGTAAGTGGTGTAAACGTCCTGGGCGCCGGAAGGATAATCAAATTCCTTGGCGTGAGTATCCACGAAGCAATAGTCATTGGTCATCTCGCCGTAATAAATTTCCGGGCGCGTGATGCGAAGAGGCGTGGTGGAGACGGGGGGAATATTCTTGATGAACAGTTCCGGCAAACCCTCGCTGGTCGATTCGTTTACCGGGCCCAGGCAAAGGCCGTAGCCGTGGGTGTAACTCAAGTGCTCGTTGATCCAGCCACGGCTGGGGAGGCTGGTCACGTTCAGCTCGCGCGCCGAAAGCGACAACTGGCGGTAGACGCCGTTGATCCAGTAGCGGTCGTTATCCACGTTCTCAAAATCGTAGTAGGTGCGGATTTCCTGAAGCTGGCGGAAGGTGGTCTTCAATGGCTCGTGGTCCCACAGGCGTACGTTGCGCATGGTGGCGTCGTTGGCGCGGATGTCAGCGAGGCTCAAGTCTTCCACAGCGGAAAACTCGCGCTCCTCAAAACGGTCCAATGCGTAGGCCTTGCGCGTGAATTCAATGGCGTGCGTGATGTACGGCCGCTCCTTGTCGATTTCATTCGGTGCCACAATGAAGCGCTGAATAATTTCGGGATACATCGATCCCCCGATCACCCAAACTGCCATCAGGACCGCGATCGAGAGGATGGCCGGCTTTACGGAACCGCGCAGAGCGCCGACCAGAAGCAGCAACGATGTGACCAGACACAGAAAGAGCAGAATCTTTAGCACCGGCAAAGTGGCAACGTCTGAATATCCCGCACCATAAATGATGCCGCGCGGCGAATAGAGCAGTCCGTACATCGCCAGTCGGCACCGGTAAGCCATCACTACGAAGATCAAAGCGCCGAGCGCCAGCATGTGAGCGCGCGCCGGGCGTGAAACATCCGGGCCGCGCGGCGTGACGGCAACTCCGCCTTCAACCAGGTACAGAAAAACGGCGCTAAGCAGGCAGATGACCAGCGTGAATAAAACCAGGTGATAAAGAAACCAGATGAAAGGCAGGCGGAATAAATAAAAACTTACCTCGATGCCGAAGAGCGGGTCGGTTTGCCCTACGGGAACCACGTGCTGCGCCATCAGGAATTCCATCCAGTGCGAGGTGGCCCACTGGCTTACGAAAAATCCCACCACCACGATGCCCAGCCAGATCGCCCAGCGGATGATCGAGCTGAAGCGGTCGAGGGCGGGAAACTCAATGACTTCCTGATACACGCGGAAGCGGCTGCGGTGCGCCAGACTTCGGGCCAATGAGAGATTTAATCCCACCACGAGGAGGAAAACCGTGCCGGCATAACCGCCGAGCGTGATCTGGGCTTTGAGAGTGTTTATGTACAGGACGCGAAATCCTTCCTGGTTGAACCACAGCCAGTCCACCAGCAAGTCCACGCCGTTGCTTAACACCGGACCCACAATGAGGAGCAGCAAAAAAAAGGCCACAAGAATGCGGGCCATCCGTTCAGGTTTCATAAAAAATCTCCGTCGATATATTCACACAGGCCGATGAGCAAGTCATCTTGATTTTAGATTTCGGGTTGGTGATTTTGGGTTGAAGGAAATTTATCTTGTTCGATTCGCGCCCGCTTCGTCCCATAACAGTGTTCTCGCGCAGCGAGCGTTTTGATCTTACCGTGACGGAAGGAGGCCATTGAAGGTTGGTAAAATTAACTAATATAGTAATATATAATATAATAACAATGCGAAATCTGCCAGACTTGCGGGTCGCTCAAAATCCATTCGCTTTTTCTTCTATTTCAGGGTGGTTTTATTGATTCTAAAGGACATTCCAGCTTCGTTCCTCGAGAGGCGAGGTTTGCACAAAATCGAACTCATTTTGGCTGGTTTTGCTCATTCTAAAGGATATTCACGCCGCGCCCGCGATTTTTGTCTCTCTCATGCGACGGATACCCACTTTCACCGAACCCTCCGGAAAGCCCCGAAATACCCAGTTTCCAATTTCTGATTCATAATTTCTTCTTTTCCTATTCATACTTCATAATTCACACTTTCTTCAATCCCTGTCTACGGTCTACAGTCTACTGCCTACCTTTCCTGCTGTCTGTTCAAAATTGCACACTTTTCGATATATATTTTTGGGGCGGGAAATGCCCTGCAAGCCCAAGTTCACCGGTGGCGGGGCGCGTTTAGCGCGGGATTAAATCGGCGCTCCATCGCGCCCAAATTCATTTGCGCAGTTGGACGGAAATAATCTCGCCCGAATAAGTTTGGCCTTTGATGTCGTAGAAGAAAATACGCGCCTTCATTCCCTGGAGCTGAATGCAGGGAAGTAATTCACCGGAAGGAGTGAAATTCAGTGCGCTGTATTGGACGGAATAATAATTTTCGCTGTGAAGTTCGATGGAATGGACGGAAGTCTGGAAGGTCAAGTCCATCAAACCAGGTGAGGAGCATTTCACGGAAACGATTTTGCCGTCTGCCAGGTCGCGCGCCCCGCGCGCCACAGGAGCCCGATGTCCAAGGGCCGGTGCGGTATTATTGGCGTTGGCCTCGCGGGAGCCCTGAGCACCTTCGTCGCGATGCCGGAGGCGGGGTGGGGCGGTGTCCTGGTCGTTTTCCACGCCGGATATCGCAGGCTGCTCGTTTTGATCGGAGTTCGCTTGCTGGTTGAGTTGGCGTTGTGCTTCCGAGGCCGCGGCGTCCGCTTGTTCACGGTTCTTTTTTACTGCCGCGAGATATTCCTGGTACTTCTGCGCGGAATCGAGAAAGGATTGCGCGGCCGAGATTTCTTCACTTGTTCTGGCCATTGATAACGCCATTTTTGCAACGTTCACGGCGTCATCAGTGCGCTTCATTTGAAGCAGTATGTTGGCGACGTTCAGCCGATACCGGATATTCCCGGGTTCAAGCTGGACGGCCTGTACCCCCAGCAGTCGGGCTTCTTCCAACCGCTCGCCGCGCTTTCCATAAAAGACTCCTAGCGCGTCGTAGGCCGGGGCGAATCTCGGATTGATTTTGATGGCGCTTCGCAGGCTGCTCTCCACCAGTGCGGCGTCAGGCCCGGTTGCGGTTTGCTGCAGTGTCATGACGGCAAAATAATAATGGGCCAGGTAGCTCTGCGAGTTGAGCTTGACCGCCTGGGTGAACCACTTTTTGCTCTCCGCCGTGTGGCGCTGCCGGAATTCCAGAAAACCCATGCTTTCCGCTGCCTGGGCGTTGTTCGGATCATCGAGCAAAGCTTCCCGCAAGAGGTCTCGCGCGTCATCGTAGCGCTGGTTGTAAACCAGGAAGTCTCCGCGCAGGGCGGCTGAATCGGCGGGAGAAAGCTCGCGGACTTTAAACTCATCCTCGTCCACCTCGGTTGAGCCCTTCACCAAAATATACTTGAAAGAGGACTGTTGGACGTAACCTTTCAGGTTTTTTTCAAGCTGCGCCGTGTCGCCAAAGGCGCTCAGCGCGGCAGCTTTCGCGTCCACATTTTTGGCCAGGAGGTTGATAAAATCAAACAAGGGATTCTTACCCCCCTGGCTGGCGTTTAAAAGCAAATAGTGGGTGAGCGCCCATGACTCGGCATAGAAAATCGATCCTTTATTCTCCTCATTATAATAAGGTGATGAATAGTCTACGGCGAACAGGGTGGAGAGGGACAACAGTTTGCTCTCGCGCAAGAGTACGATATGCCCTTCGATGGGCCGCCCCAACAGGACGTCTTTCTCCTGGATTTCCGAGTTGCCATAGAATTCAGCCAGGCCTTCGTCAAGCCAAAGCGGGATCGATCGAAGGCTCTCGTGCACCAGTAAATGGGTATATTCGTGGTAGAGCACGTGGTATGGGTTATCGCCTTCCGCGTTCATCCGGAGGAGAACGTAATTCTTTTCCGGCCCACGCAGGAAAAGTCCCGTGCGCTTCAACCGGCCTTTCTGCAGCCAGGACTCAGGTGCGAGGGTGTTGAATGTCTTTTCGTCCCTGGCCGCCAGGACAATGATGGGAGCGCTGGGATCCACTCGCAGCCCGGGAAAGGCCTTCTGAAAAACGGAACGGATTCGCTCAAATTGGTCCGCTACTTTTCGCGCTTGCTTCTCATTACCGTTGGCGATCACGAGGAAATGAGGGCTTTGGACTTCCAACCAGTGGTCAGGTTTGTCACGGGCCGCCGCCTGTGTTCCCAGCATCAGCAGCAGGCAGACGATTGGATAACGCGCAATTCCGGTTAACGAACAAGGTGATGACATTGGCCGTACTTATAGCGGAAGTAAGACCGAGTGTCAAAAGAAAATATGTGGGAATGGAAATGAGTTGTGGGCGAGAATGAGTGGCTGGGAAATGAAGGTTCGAGGAGGGCTCGCGAAAGTGCGTTCTACCCCTTAAGTAGCCCAGGCTTTGGAGCGTTCGACGGCGCGTTGCCAGCCGGCATATAATTCATCGCGGTGGGCGGCACTCATGGCGGGATTGAAGCGGCGCTCCACTTTATGTTGCGCGGACAATTCCTGTTCATCCTTCCAAAAGCCAACCGCCAAGCCGGCGAGATACGCGGCGCCGAGCGCCGTCGATTCCGTGGACGCGGGCCGCTCCACCGGAATGCCCAGAATATCCGCCTGGAATTGGCATAAAAAATCGTTTTGCGCCGCGCCACCGTCCACGCGCAGCACCGCGGCGTGAATTCCGGAATCGGCGGCCATGCAATCCACCACGGCACGCGTTTGATAGGCGATCGATTCGAGCGCGGCGCGGACAATATGATTGCGGTTGGAGCCGCGCGTGAGCCCGAGGATGGCGCCTCGTGCGTAAGCGTCCCAGTGCGGCGCGCCGAGACCCACGAAGGCGGGAACGAAATATACTCCACCCGTGTCAGGAACGGCGCGCGCCATGCCATCACTCTCCGCCGCGCTCCCGAGGATCTTTAACTCATCGCGCAGCCATTGCATCGCCGCGCCGGCAATAAAGACGCTGCCCTCCAGCGCGTAGGTTGTGGCACCGTTCAACTTCCAGGCAACGGTCGAGAGCAGTCCCGAGTCCGAATGGGGAGCCGCAGGTCCAGTGTTCATCAATAGGAAACAGCCGGTGCCATAAGTATTTTTCACGTTGCCGCGCTCCCAGCATTGATGGCCGAAGAGTGCTGCCTGCTGGTCGCCCGCCACGCCGGCAATGGGAATTTTGCTTCCGAACAGCGCGGTCTGGCCCATGACTTCGCTGGAGGATTTCACTTCCGGCAAAAGAGAAGTGGGAATGCGGAAGTAGCGCAGAATTTCCTGATCCCACGTGAGCGAGTGAATGTTAAATAGCAAGGTCCGCGAGGCGTTTGAAACGTCGGTCACGTGCGCGCGACCGCCGGTCAATTTCCAAATGAGCCAAGCGTCAATGGTGCCGCAAGCGAGCTCGCCGCGCTCCGCACGCTCGCGCGCTCCGGAAACATTTTCCAGAAGCCATGCGATTTTGGTTCCGGAGAAATAAGCGTCGGTCACCAGACCCGTTTTCTCTCGCAGTGTTCGGTCGAACCCTTCCGCGCGGATGCGGTCGCACATTGCCGCGGTGCGGCGGCACTGCCAGACGATGGCGCGATGGATAGGCTCCCCGGTCTTGCGGTCCCACAGCACGATAGTCTCGCGCTGGTTGGTGATTCCGATAGCGGCGATGTCTTCCGGATGCGTTTTTGTTTCATTCAGAATTTTCCAAGCCACGGCCAGTTGTGATTCCCAGATTTCCACCGCGTCATGCTCCACCCATCCGGGCTGCGGATAAAATTGCTTGAATTCCTGGTTGGCGCTGGCACACACCTTTCCATCGCGGTCAAAGAGGATGGCGCGCGAACTCGTGGTGCCCTGATCCAGTGCTAGAATGTATTTGGGCATGTTGTTACCGCGCTTAGATTAGACCAGAGAGGGTTGGAACGGCAAACTGTTTTGCGCAGGAGGCGCTTCTGAACAGATTGAGCAAAAAGCCCGTTCTGATTCAAGCTGCACCAGTCGCCTCATAATTCGGTGACTAGCAGGTGGGAGCCAATATCACTTGGCGGACTGCGGATCACAAGTGTATGATAGGCCCACATGGAAACTTAAAATCCCTGTTTGAGTCCCTTATGAGATTCAAATTCCCACTATTGCTGATTCTGCTTTTCGCAATCACTGGACCGCCTGCCCGCCCCCAGCAAACGGCGAAGCCGCTGAATAAGAAAAAAAGAATGAAACCCATGGAGCCCGTGACGGCGCGTGGGACTGTAAAGGTGAATTCAAAGGACGGACTAAAATACGTATGGATTCCAGCGGGTACGTTCATGATGGGCTGCTCGCCGGGGGACAGTGAATGTGACGATAACGAGAAACCGTCGCATCGTGTCACCCTCACCAAGGGCTTTTCGATAGGCCAAACGCCGGTGACGGTGGGCGCGTATAAACGCTTTGCGCGAAGCGCTGGGAAGGCTATGCCGCCGGAGCCGAAACTTATGGGCAGGGCGCTCAACAGTGGTTGGAACAACGAGGCGATGCCTATCGTTGACGTGACGTGGGATGAGGCTCACGATTACTGCATGTGGGCGGGAGGGCGGCTACCGACCGAGGCGGAGTGGGAATATGCGGCGCGAGGCGGGAGCACGGAGGCACGCTACGGGCCGCTGGACGATGTCGCCTGGTACGCGGACAACAGCGGGAAGCGACGTTGGAATAGTACGGAGATGTACAAGGACGCCCAAAAGAATGCGGAAAGAATCTTGCAGTGGAACAAGGACAACGGCAATGGGATGCATGAGGTGGCACAGAAACGTCCGAACCGCTTCGGACTTTTTGACACGCTGGGCAACGTCTGGGAGTGGGTGAACGACTGGTACGACGAGAACTATTACCGGAAGAGCCCGTCGCAAGACCCGACGGGATCGCCCAGCGGAACGTCCAGAGGTCTTCGTGGCGGAAACTGGGCCAGCCCTCCCAGGACTGTTCGCGTGTCTCACCGCGGCTGGGGCGGTCCAGGCGTCAGGTACGTTTACATCGGGTTTCGTTGTGTCGGGAAATCGGGTAAACCTTGATCCTTTTTCCTTTTCTCTTTTCTCTTAAGGTTTTGTTGTGGGGATGTGGGGCGTTATCCCCCGTGTAGAATTTGTTTTTGTCTTGCCAGCCCTACGGTGCTTGCTCCGGTGTGAACGCGTCCCTTGCGCCTTGTCGAATGTGCAGTACTCTCACTTTCTTGGCACGTTTATCAACGGCGTAGATCACGCGGTAGAAGTGGGGCTTGTTTCCGTAGAGCAAATGCCGAAGCTTTTTGCTCTCCGGCGTAATAGCGCCCCGCTTGGGGTGCTCTTCCAAACTGTACACGATTGCTTCGAGTCCGTTGAACCAACTGAATGCCTGCGAAGAATCGTTGGCGTGAATCCGCTGGTAGATATGTTTGATGTCGCGCCCAGCCCGGGCGGTCAGTTCAACGCGGTATGGCATGGGCAGTGCGCATTTCATCGAAAACTTCACGGGCGGGACGGGTGCGGTTCTTCTTCACATCGTAAAGCCCTTGACGGATCCCCTCTGCTGCATCGGCCTGGGCGGCGATGTCGAGAAGATGCTGGTAGGCTTGCGCGTCCTGCAAAACGGCTTCCGCCTTCCCGTTAACGGTTAGAACGAGGGGGCGTTTGTTCCTCTTCAGACGCCTCATAAACACCCGCGGATTGCGCCGGAAACTTGTCATGGCCTGGATGTCTTTGGTGATATCGAGCATACCCTCTCGCCTGCTCCTAAGCACCCTTAAAGGTGCCATAAAGTCAAAACTCTGTCAAATGAAGTATCATGGTCTGATGCCATCACGTGGCGCGAATGAATGATGTCCTACGCCACTCCGCGGAATGAATTGATTGGGAGAAGGGATCGGCGGCTCAGCTTCGCCGCTTGCTGGGGCGGTATTTCTGGCGATAATCTTCGAGCTCTTCAATCGAAATGGTAAAGTGCTTTTTCAGCGGCTCTT
>Ga0209166_10002026_pt1 | contig 15908 bp, 14 predicted proteins | sample Coa_R1_3_FD_187151 | JGI IMG/M metagenome (GOLD analysis project Ga0209166, IMG submission 187151) | Surface soil microbial communities from Centralia Pennsylvania, which are recovering from an underground coalmine fire - Coalmine... | ecosystem: Environmental > Terrestrial > Soil >... | reverse complement strand
AGCGGCGCCAGAAGATATCGCAATACAGCTCCGCGGCGGCCTTGCTGGCGCCGTACGGGTTCCGCGGTGCTACGGGTTGCGACTCGTCCACGGGAAGGTTCGCCGCATCGCCGTAGACTTCGCGCGAGGAGGTGAACACGACGCGCCGCACGCCCGCCGACGCGGCCGCCTCCAGCACGTTGAAGCTGCCGGCGACGTTCGCCTCGAACGAATAGCGCGGGTCCGCGACCGCGCCCATGACGTTCGACTGTGCCGCCAGGTGATATACAAGCTCGGTTCCAGCCAGCGCTTCGGCCACGGCCCGCCGATCGGCGACGTCGGCGATCACGACGCTCAACCGCGGGTCGGCCTCGTGCTGCGCCAGGTGCGCGAGCGCGCCGCGCCGCAGGTTATCGAAGGCGACCACGCTGTTGCACGGCTCAGCGAGCAGCGCGTCCACGAGGTGGCTGCCAATGAATCCGGCTGCTCCGGTTACGACAACGCGCACGCCTACTCCCCTTGCCCGATCAGCGTCCCGCGCCTGCTGCGCAGCGACCGCCAGCGATCGATCCCGGACTCCACGACATCCAGCAGTCGATCCGCGTTGCGTCGCGCGTCGAAGCGCTGCTCGGCGATCGCTCGTCCCGCCCGCCCGAAGCGCTGGCGCAGCTCCGGATCGTCAACCAGGCGTTGCAGGGCTGCGCCCAACGCCGCGCTGTCACCCGGGTTGACGATGATCCCGGACTCGCCGTCGCGTACGGCCTCGGGCTGGGCGGCGACGTTGGTTGTCACGATCGGCAGCCCGGCCGCCATCGCCTCCCCGAGCACGACGGCAAGGCAATCGGCATACGTCGGCAGCGCGAAAATGTCCGCGTCGCGGTAGAGGCCCAGCAGCCGCGGATCGTTGGGGCCGAGGCCGTTATGCACCGTCGTCGCCGGCGTGTCCGGGACACGGCTCGAGGTCACGATATCGAGATCGCAGCGCTCGGCGAGTCCTTGCCGCATCGCGTCGAGCAGGAGCGGCCCGCCCTTGCGGACGAAATCGCCCCCAACGAAGAGCAGGCGGGGCCGCCGTCCCGCGTCGGTGTCCGCAGGCGTTCGGCGCTCGTAGAAGAGCGACAGGTCTACGCCGGGAGGGATGACGGTAATCCGCTCTGCAGGTACGCCGTACTCGGCCTGCAGCGAGTCGCTCGCCCATTGCGACCAGGTCGTGAGGGCGCTGGCGCCGCGGGCGACGCGGCGGTGCAGGCCATGTTTCAGCCGTTCGCCGGCCGAGTTGGGATCCGCGCGATGGTGATAGTACGAGCCGACGCTGTCGAAGCCCTTCGGCGTGGCATCGAGCGAGAGGATCACCGGCAGGCGGCGGGCCGCGATCGGCGCCGAGAGCGCCAGGGTCTGCGTATGGTAGAGCACCGCGTCGAGCCGCCGGTCGCGTGCGCGCAACAGCGCCGCAAAGGCGCGACGGCTTGCCCGTACCGTCCAATTGCTGCCGATCAGCGGCAGCCGATCGATCCAGCCGTCCCGTGCGAAGGGGACGGGCAGCCACACGGGGTCCACCCGATCAGAGGTTGCGTACGCGGCCTGGAGGTTGCGCGTATAGGTGACATGCCCCAGCGCCTGTTCCATCAGGAATGCGACCCGAGGGCGCCCTTCGGCGGCTGCTGGGTCAGGCCGGTCTGCGCTGGCAGTGCGGAGGTCGCTCAACGGCCTCGCCTCGACGTAGAGATGATGCGCAGCGGCGTGCTGCAGTCCAAACGGTAGCAGCGCGGAGAGGAGGCGAGGTGACCAAGCCGTGCGGATGTGGTGAACCCCGCGCCGTTCCGCCATCCTGTCGCTGGCGCCGATTCCGCTTTGGCGACACGCAACGGTCGGCGGTACTGATCATCTGCACTCGATTCTCACGGAACGCGTAGTGTTTTTCCGCGCGTGTGCGCTTGAGACTGATCGACACGTCGAGATCGGCGGTGCGGCGATTCGGAGGTCGCGAGAGGCGCAACCATGGAGGAATACAGGGAGAGTGAGCTTGTGCTGATGGCGGAGGATGGCACCCTCTGTCGAATCGACCTTGGCTGCCTCGCCCGCTTCCGAACCCTGCGCTCCGGCCAGGAGCGGCGCTGTAGCCGCCGCGCCGGCGCCGCGCGCAGCCCGGCCAACGTGCTGCTCGCCGACTGGGACGGGCGGTTCTACCTTGTGCCTCGGTCCCAGTTCGGATTCCCCGCCCGGCAGCGAGGGCAGCCCCCGCCGGGGCACACCGCGGCTCCCTAGCCGCAGCGGCGCGGCCAACTTCGACCGCCTCTGCCAGCAACGTGGCTGGTTCAGGACTCGACCGGCCCGTCTAAACGTCTGCGATGCCGGAACCCGCTGCAACCCGCCGGGGCAAGGATGCCAATGGCTCGTCAGCTGATCCTCGTTGCCGACGACGACGCGCCAACACGGCGCTGGTTGCGTCTCATCCTGGAACAGGACGGGTATGCGGTCGTCGAGGCGGCTAGCGGCCGCCAGGCGCTCGCGGCGGTTGCGGCTCACTCGCCCTGCCTGCTGCTGCTTGACCTCAACATGCCGGACATGAACGGCTTGCAGGTGTGCGCTGCCCTTGTACGGCGTCGCCTAACCATTCCCGTGCTCCTCCTCACCGCCCAGCGGCTGCCCCCGGCCACCATCGCCGGACAGCGTGCCTTCATCTACCTGCGCAAACCGGTAGATGAGGATCGGCTGCTGGCCGAGGTTGCGCGGCTCGTTGCCTGAACGCCCCGGCCGCCGGCTCCGATGTCGAACGATACGCACGCCGTTCTGCCGGCACAAAATCGTGTCAACGTCGAAAAATAGTTGTATGCGTGCGATATGCGCTGGCAATCCTGTCTCCCGCTTTGTAGACTGGCCTCGCTCGCGTCGCCCGCTCGGCGCCTTGACGGCAGAAGCGGCGCTGATCAAGCGTTTCGGGCGGCTATGCTGCGGCGTTGAGCGTTGTCGTGGATCGGATAGTAAGCCTGAGGGAGAGCAGAGATGGCGACGATCATCGATGTCGACAAGGTCACCCAGGCGTTCGACTACTTATCGGAGACTGACAAGGGCCGCAACGCCCTCGCTCAGCTCCACAACGCGCTGAATTCCTTCCAGAAGGAGATTCAGCCCACGGTCAACCGCGGCGAGTTCATCTACATCTGCCGCGGCCTGATGGACGGCCTGAACGTGCACGAGCAGCCGCCGGCGGCCGAGGTCAGCGGCTACAACTACTCGCAGATTCCGGCCGCCCTGTTCGCCAACCAGCCCGGCGCCGTGACGCATGCCCAGCTCGGCAACAACGCCGTCGTCTCGGGCTTGAGCCGCGTGAACCTCTCGGGGTTCAACATCCGTTTCGTCGCCTAGGCAGGCAGCCACATGGAACTGGTGGCGATCCCCGGCGGCGTGCTGCGGATGGGATCGACCGCCGCCCAGGTGGAGGCCTGTGTCGCCACCTGGAGTCCACGGCTGATCGATCCCACGTGGGATGTCGAGCGCTTCCGGCAGTGGATCCTGAAGGAGTTCCCTCAGCATCCAGTGCGCGTTGCACGCTTCGCACTGGCGCGCTTTCCCGTCACCAACCGCGAGTATGCCGCTTTTCTCGCCGTGACGGCGCGCGCCCTGCCGGAATCGCTTGCCGCCGCCGAGCCGGACGATCACCCGGTCTGGGGTGTCTCCTGGGACGACGCGAACGCCTACGCCGCCTGGCTCTCGGGCCGGAAGGGCCGGGTTCTGCGCCTGCCGACCGAGGCCGAGTGGGAATTCGCCGCGCGTGGCGATGCGGACCGTGAGTATCCATACGGCGACGCCTTCGATCCCGCACTGTGCAACACCGTCGAGTCGGGCATCGGTCACACGACGCCGGTCGATCGCTACCCGTATGGCGCCTCGGCGTTCGGCATCTGCGACCTCGCCGGCAACGTCGAGGAGTGGACCGCCGACTGCTACGCGCCATATCCCGGCGGCAGGTTCATCGCGGACGACCTGGTCCGCCTGGTAGGCCCGGAATACCGGATTCTACGCGGTGGTTCCTTCGCGCTCGGCGGCGATCTGGCGCGTTGCGCTCGCCGGCATGGCCGGCATCCCGGCGCCTTGTTTCGTTTCACCGGTTTTCGCCTGGCCGCGGACGAGGCGTAGGCGGCCGCGGCCCGCACCGTTTCAGGCTGCGCTCGTCGGCTGTTTGCTGAGGATCTGGGGGAGGGTGTTCGCATGCTCGCTGCGCGCAAGTTCGAGACATTCTGCGTTGAGCCGAAGGAACGCTGGGCTTTCGGCGGCACCTTCTCCGGCCAGATCGTCGCCGTCGAGATCGAGACCTTCGCGGTGATGGGCGAGGTGCAGGCGCACGCCGGCACGATCATCGCCATGGCCGCCCACGCCAGGCTGCCCTATATCGCCTGCCTCTCGATGGACCGCACCGTGTCCGTTTGGCGCTACAACGAGAAGGGCCACCTCTTTCCCGTCATGACCTGCTCCATTCGCGACGTGCGGCCGTCCAACGACGACGGCGTGGTCGGCTTCGTGCAGTCCAACTCGCAGACGATCGCCTTCCACGGCACGCTGCCGCGCATCGTCACGCGCAGCGGCAACGCCGGCCTGCTCGAGCTGGACTTCGACGACGACGGCACGGTGTCCGTCGTGCGCTGCGTGCGCCTGCACGGCGACATGGACATCGTCACCGCCCGCTACGCCGGTGAATCGAGCCGCGTGCTGAGCGGCGACGGCGAGGGCGTCGTCATCCTCTCCGAGGAGGGCGAGGAGCTGAAGCGCTGGCAGGTGGCCGACCGCAGCATCCACTGGTTCGAGCACCTGGGCGGCGCCACCTATCTGCTGGCCAGCGACGCCTGCCTCGTCGCCCGGCTCGACCTCTACAACGGCGAAGCGCCCGCGATCGGCTCGCCCTTCACGCGCGACGATCTGGAGCAGGTGACGTACAATCCCGTCTCCGGCCGCGCCTTCGCCGCCAGCTTCGACCGCAACATCTACGAGGTCGATCCGCGGACGCTGGAGCCGCTCGGCGTGGTCTACAAGGCGCCGTTCAAGTGCCGCTGGCTGAAGTCGCTGCAGCGCGACCCTTCGATCCTGCTGGTGCAGGTGCGCGACGGCGGGCTGCACAAGGTCGACCTGGAGAGCGGCAAGGCGCTGGCGGTGATCAAGGACACGCCCGAGGCGCTGTGGACTGCGGTGAGCACGCCGGCCGGCGACATCCTGCTCTCCGGCGAAGGCGAGGCGGTGACGCGCCTGCAGATCAACGGCACGGCGAACACCGCGCGCAAGCCCGTCTTCTCCGCGCTGCGCGTGCCCGTCGGCGCGCTGCAGCCCGGCGCCTACACCAAGCGCATGGTGTACCAGACGTCGACGGGCCGGCTGGTGCTCGGCCGCACGGACGGCGACATCGTCGTCGGCGAGGACGGCGCCTTCCGCCGCCTGACCAACCTCGGCTCCGCCGTGCGCGACCTGGCCGTGGCGCCGGAGGGCGATGCCCTGTTCGTCGCCTGCGAGGACGGCCACGGCTACCGCGTCGATCTCGGCAGGGGCGAGCGACTGCTCGACTTCTCCGCGCCGCACGGCAAGGCGCTCTGGTCGCTCGCCCACAACCCCACGCGCAACCTGGTCGCCTTCCTCGAACGCAACGGCACGCTTTCCGTGCTCGACGCGGACGACTTCACGCCCATCATCGCGGATGTCGTCACCAGCCGGGCGAAGCGGGCCAAGTGGCTCGACGCCGACCGGCTGCTCTACTCGCACAGCGAAGAGCTGCACGAGCTGAATGTCGTCAGCGGCGCCACGCGGGCGCGCGTCACGCACGCGGGCAACACGATCGAAGACTTCATCTGGGACGGCGGCCAGAACTATCTGGTGCTGATCTGCTACACCTGCATGCTGCTGCTGTACGACTTCAGCACGGACCAGCTGCTCAGCGTCGTGCCGGACCAGATCGATTACTCCAAGGGGCTGATCTGGGTCGATACCAAGGCCGACCCGCGGCTCTATCCGCTCGACTTCCTCACCTTCGGCCGTTCGGGCACCGCGCATCACTTCCGCATTCATGACGAGAAGATCCTGGCGCTGGGCCCCGTCAATGCCGGTCCGATCCTCAAAGCGATGCCGGCGCCTGAACTTGTGAGCGTGCGATCGTGATACGTCATCGCTCTCCCGTCAGCGGCGTCGATGCCTGGGGCGGGCGCTACGTCGCCACCGCCGGCTACGACAGCCAGCTCATCCTCTGGGACGCGGTTAAGAAGACCAGCTTGACGCGCGCCAACCACGACCACCTGGTCAACCAGTGTCGCTTCACGAACTGCGGCCGCTACCTCGTCAGCAGCAGCAGCGACTACACGGCCCGCGTCTGGACGGTGCCCGATCTGCGGCTCGTCTCCGTGCTCAACGGCCACGACGACGACGTGGAGATGGCCGTGCCCAGCCCCGACGGCGAGCAGATCGCTACCGCCTCGCGCGACCATGACGTGCGCATCTTCGCGCGCGGGGGCGGGCTGCGCCACCGGCTGCGCGGCCACACCGCCGACGTGATCTCGGTGGAGTGGATCCGCGAGGGCCGTGAGCTGGTCTCCAGCAGCGACGACGGCACGGTGCGACGCTGGTCGGCCGAGAGCGGCGCTGCGCTGCAGACGGTGGACCTCGGCGGCATCGAGTCGGACACCGTGGTCTACGCCGATACCGGCGTGCTCTACGTCGGCAACGACACCGGCGAGATCGTGCCGATCCGCGACGGGGTCCGGCCCGCGATCCACGCCCACAGGTCCGGCATCAAGCGGCTGGTCTACCATGCCGCGACGCGCACGCTGCTCAGCGCCAGCTACGACCGCACGATTCGCCTCTGGGACGTGCTGCCGGACGGCGGCCTGCACTCCCGTCACGAGGCGGAGGCGCCGCCCTCGATCTGGCTGCGCTCGGCCGCCTTTGCCGCGCCGGACCGGCTCGTGTTCGGCACGTTCGGCAGCGGCTATGCCACGTATGACGTGGCCCGCGGCGCCTGGGATCTCGGCCTGGTGGACGACACGCCGGGCACCAATGCGGTGCGCTGCGCCGGCGGCGCCGTCTACACGGTCGGCGACGCTGGCGTCGTCTGCCGTGACGGCCGGCCACTCAGCGACCTCGGCAGCCTCTGCAACTTCCTCGGCGAGTGGCGCGGCCGCGTCGTCACCGGCGGGCACCTGGGCATTCTCTTCGACGCGGAGAGCGGCGCGGCGCTGCATCAGCACTGGTCGCCGCTCAACTGCTGCGCGAGCTTCACACGCCACGGCGAGGAGCACCTGATCGTCGGCGCCTACACGGGCGAAGGGCTCGTCTTCCGCACGGACGCCGACGGCGCCCCGCGGCTCGTCGCCACACTGAAGCTGCACGACAACGCGATCAAGGGGCTGGCCTGCAACGGCGCTCAGATCTTCAGCGTCTGCGCCACGGGCGCCGCCGCCTGGCACGCGATCGACGGCTTCGCCTGCGAGCGGCGCGTCGAGCACGCGCACGAGAAGATCAGCAACGGCGCCGCCTGCCTGCCCGACGGCCGCTTCGTCAGCGTCAGCCGCGACCGCAAGCTGCGCATCTGGTCAGCGGAGGGCGTGGCCTCGGTAATCCCCACGCCGCACGACCATTCGGTGAAGTGCGTCGCCGTCTCGCGCGATGGCTCGCTGATCGCCGCCGGCGCCTACGACGGCAAGGTCGCGCTCTACGACTGGCGGCGGGGCGAGTGGCGGCACACGGAGCGGGCCAGCGCCTTCGGCATCTCCTCGGTGGCGCCGGCGGCCGATGGTGATGGCTTCCTCGCCAGCTCCTACGACGGCCAGGTGTACGCCGTGCGCACGGCGGTCGCCGCCTCCTCCGAGGCCGTATGACGAGCGAACAGGACCCCGCCAACCAGTTCTTCGAGCTGGCCACCGTCTACCGGCTCTCGGCGCTGCTCTTCGCCGCCCTGGAGCTGGACGTGTTCTCGCTGATCCCGGCGGCGGGCGCGCCGGCGTCCGCGATTGCGCGGGCGCTGGGCGTCGAAGAGGAGCGGCTGCGCCTGCTGCTCAATCCGCTGGCCGGCATGGGCATTCTCACCCTGCGCCAGGACGGCGGCTTCGCGCTGCCGCCTGCCTTCGCCGCCCTGCTGGCGCACGGTCCGGAGTACCGCGGCGATCAGTTCCTGCGCCACAAAGAGGCGGCGGGGCACTGGCTGCGGCTGGCCGAGATCGTGCGCGGCGACGGCAGCAGCCCGGCCTATTACGGTGAGCTGCTGCAGAGCGCCTCGGTGCAGCCGTATTTGGAAAGCATCCGCCGCACCAACCGGCCCCACGCCGAGGCGATGCTGCGGCGGCTCGCGGACCTGATCCCCCGGCTGCGCCGCGTGCTCGATCTCGGCGGCGGCCACGGCTACTACGGCGAGCGGCTGCTGGAGCTGAACCCGGCGCTGCGCGTCACGGTGCTCGACGTGGAGCAGAGCATCGCCTACTGCCGCGAGCGCCAGCAGGACAATCCCAACCGCGAGCGCTTCGACTTCCTCGTGGGCGACGCGCGCACGCATGATTTGGAGAACGCGTTCGACCTGGTGCTGATCAACGACCTGCTGCACTACTTCCCCATGCCGGAGAAGGCGGAGATCGTGCGGCGCGGCGTGCGGGCGTTGGCGCCCGGCGGCACGCTGGCGCTGATGAAGGTGCGGCTGGACGCGGCCGGCGTGCGCCCGCCGTCCTCGGCGCTCTTCTCGCTGATGGTCTTCGTCAACACGCAGTGCGCCTGGCTGGAAAGCGATGCGGAGGCGGAGGAGCTGCTGCGCCAGGCGGGCCTGCGCGAGCTGCGCACGCTGCAACTGCACGAGGAGCGCACGTTGCTGCTCGGCGTCCGCTGAGCCGCCTGGCAGCGCAGAGTTCCGCTGAGTCGGGCCATCCCACACGAGAGGCGAGGGTTTCATGACGATCGGTGAAGGCGTCTCGACCGCGATCCCCGGCGGCCTCTGGCAGGCGACGGCCGCGAGCGAGATCGTCTCCGGCTGGACGAAGGAGCTGATGGCGGCGTACGGCGGCCGCGAGCTGTATGACGCGCCCGACTCGATCGTCTTCGGCGCCGGCTATCCCGATCTGCCCTCGCAGCCGCTGGCGGGGCTGGCCGCGGCGGCACGCGCCGCGCTGGAGAAGGACGGCTCGTTGGCGCTGCAGTACGACGACAAGCGCGGCAACCTGCTGCTGCGCGGCTGGCTGGCCGAGCGCTTGCGGGCACAGGAAGGCATGGCGGCCGGGCCGGAGAACTTCTTCCTCACCTGCGGCAGCAACCAGGCGATCCAGCTCATCCCCACCGTCTTCCTCAATCCCGGGGATGGGGCGCTGGTGGAGCGACCGACCTACGGCGGCGCCCTCGACGTGATGCGCAGTTGCGGGGCGGCGCTGGCCGGCGTGGAGATGGACGACGGCGGCGCGATCCCGGCGTCGCTTGAGCAGGCGATCGAGCGGTTGACGGGAACCGGTCATCCGCCGCGGCTCTTCTACACGCAGCCGACCATGCACAACCCGACCGGCCTCACCGCCCCGCTGGAGCGGCGCGAGGCGATCGCCGCGATCTGCGACCGCCACCGCGTACTGATCATGGAGGACGACGCCTACGGCGAGATCCGGGTGGAGGGCGAACGGCTGCCATCCTACTTCACGCTCACGGGCGGCCACGGCGTGCTGCGGCTCAGCACGATTTCGAAGATGCTGGCCACCGGTCTGCGCGTCGGCTGGGTGACGGGCCGCGCCGACCTGATCGCCGTGCTGCATGCCCTGCCGGCGGAAGGCAACATCAGCCCGCTGATCACGCGCATGGTGGCCGAGTTCTGCCTGAGCGGGGGGCAGGACGCGCACCTGCAGCGGGTGATTCCCCTCTACCGCGAGCGCCGCGACCGGCTGCTGGCGGCGCTGGCGCAGCAGTGCACGCCCTACGCCACCTGGACGCGGCCGGAGGGCGGCTTCTTCCTCTGGTTGACGCTGGCGCCCGGCATCGACGGCGTGCGGCTGAACGCGGCGCTGCGCCGCGAGCACGTGGAGGCGCGGCGCGGCGGGCCGTACTACCTCGACCGCGAGGACGGCCTGCACCTGCGGCTCAGCTACTCGATGCTCGCCGTGCCAGAGATCGAGGAAGGCGTGCGCCGGTTGGGCCGGGCGCTGGCCGCGTCAATGCGTTCCTGAGGCCGGCGAGTCCACGCTCACGACGCCGCTGCCGCCGTCCACGCTGATGCGGGCGCCGTCCGGAATCACGCGCGTCCCGACTTTGGTGCCGACCACGCAGGGCACGCCGTACTCGCGCGCCATCACGGCGCAGTGCGAGAGCGCGCCGCCGGTGTCGGCGACGATGCCGCCCAGCGCCGGAAAGAGCGGCGTCCAGGCCGGCGTCGTCATGTCGCAGACGAGGATGTCGCCGGCCTGGATGCGCTCGGCTTCACTCAAAAGCCGCACCACGCGAGCCGTGCCGCTGACGACGCCCGGCGCCGCCGGCAGGCCGCGCAGGCCGCCGGCCTTCTCTTGCCCTGGCAGCTCGGCGCCGACGTCATCGCCGGCCAGGTCGTGCCGCGCACGCTCCGGCGGCGCGCCGCCGAGCAACGCGGGCGGCGTGCCGCCGCGCCAGCGCTCCATCTCCTCGCGGCGCCCGTGCGCTGTTTCGCCCCGCGGCGTCGTGTCTCCATCGAGGAAGGCGCGGATCTCGTCGACGGTCAGGTAGATCACGTCGTCGCCGTGCGCCAGCACACCGGCCGCCGCCATGCGCTGCCCGGCCTCGACGAAGGGCAGGCGGGCGAGCGAGAGGAACTTCTGATCGAGCACGAGATTGTGGTTCTCCTGCAGGCGCGGGCCGTGCTTGACCAGGTCGTAGATGGTCATGAACTCTTCCAGGCCGTCGCGGTTCGCGGCAAGCCGTGCCAGCGCCTCGGCCAGCCGTGCCTCGGCCCGCTGCGCCTGCCGCCGCTGCCCCGCGGCCGGGTCAAGCTCCGTCAGCAGCATCAGCCGCACGCTGTCCAGCGCCCGCCAGGGTTCCTCCGCCCATGATTTGTCGGCGATGTCGAAGTTGTCTTTGCGCCAGCCGTAGGCTGCCACGTACTCGCGCAGGGTGCGGAAGAAGGCGCGGCCGCCCTCGAGTTCGGGCAGGCGGACGTAGACCTCGGCGCCGGGACGGCTGAGGATCGCGTCGCGCACCGGCGCCGACGCCTCCTGCGCCAGATGCCAGAGGCGGCTCGCCGCTTCGACGGAGAGGTTGTGCTCGCCCTGGATCAGCTCCAGCGCCTCGATCTCGGAGAAGCCGAGCAGCCGGGCGCACAGATCGGTCAACACGCCGGTGATGTGCCAGCCGAACATCAGCGATCCGTGGATCTCCCACATGCGTTCAGATGCCGCGATCGTCCAGCCGGCCAGCTCGTTCAGTTCGGCGTTCGAGAGGCGGGGGTAGGGCGTGCCGAGCAGACGGCTGCTGGCGGCCTCGACCTCCGGCTGGAACTCCTGCTCCCAGCGTTGCGGCATCAGCACCGCGCGCTCGAAGGTGGCGCGCTGGATCGCATCGACCGCCGCCGGCAGCCGGGGGAAGTCGTCGTCCCACGCCTGGTAGAGAAACGTGTTGAGGCGCAGCGAGCGCACGGACACCGGCTGGCCGATCGCCTGCATGCCGCGCGTCATGCCCGGGTCGAAGCTCAGCCGGCAGAGGTCCATCCCCAGCGGGCTGATCGGGCCGGGCATGTGCTTCTGGTCCCAGCGCCACGAGAGCCCGGCGTCGTCGGGACTCTCCCAGGTAACGGGAAACGCGTCGGGGGCGCCCTCGGCGGTCCTCGCGCTGAAATTTGCTGTCATCGAAGCTGCTCCTTCGTCGGCGCGGCCGGCCGATCAGCTGCCGGGGCGGAACGGCGCGCCGTCGAGTTGCCGGTGCGTTACGTTCCGGTGCGCCATGGCGGCCAGCCGCGCTCGGGCTGCGTCAGCTCGTAGAGTACGCCGTCGGGGCCACGGAAGTAGGTCCAGGCCTCGCCGCTGGGCTCCTCGATCACCTCGCTGACGAACTCGACGCCGGCCGCCTCCAGTTCCCGGCGCGCCGCGTGGACGTCGTCCACCTCGAAGCCCAGCACCGGGCAGCCGTGCAAGGGGAAGTAGCGCGAGGCCGGACCGAACACCTCGAACTGCTGCCCGGATGGCAGGCGGAAGCCCGCGGCCATCCTCGTCGTGTCGGTCTGGTTCGGGGAGAGGCCCATCACTTCGCTGAAGAAGCGCACGGTGCTGGCGAAGTCGTGCGTGCGCACCCCCGCCCAGCGAATCCTCTGGACTTCCATCCCGCCGTCTCCTCCCACTGAGCCGTGAGACTTCAGGCTGCCCGGCCGGGAAGAGACGAGCGATGGCCGCCGGGATGCTCACAGCTCGAAGGCGCTGCGCTCATCATAGAAGCTGCCGCGCAGCGGCGCGGGTCTACCGGCTGCCGTGGCGGCCGCGCTCTGCCGCCAGCGGGCGGCGCCCTGCTCGTAGAGGGGCAGCGGCACCAGGCGGAAGTCGATGCTGATGCGGGTGAAGGCTTCGAAGTTTTCCGTCGTGGCGTGCAGCACGCGCGCGTCGAAGACGAGCAGCTCGCCGTAGTCGATTTCGAGCGGGCGGCAGATGCCTACAACTTCGTCCTGGAACGCCTGCTCGGTGGCCAGCATCTCGTAAAAGCGCGGGCGGCTGCCGATGAACGTTGTCGCGTCCAGGCCCTGTTCCGCGGCGAAGCGCAGGAGCAGCGGCGTGCTCTGCTCCAGCGTTGAGATATGAAACGCTGCTGTACCCCGGCAGCGGGTCAGCGGCAGCCAGCAGTTGATCTGCTCGAACGGGTCGCCCACGAGGATGTCGTTGTGATGGGCGAGCAGTTTGCCGTCGGGCGCTCGGTAGCGCAGGGGCAGCGACGCCGGCACGTGGAAGCGTAGGAATGGGTTCACTTCAAACACCACGTCGAACTGCAGCAGATCGCGCGCGATGAGCTTGACGAGCCGGTGGTACGCCTCCCTGATCGCTGGATTGCCCTGGACGGTCGGCGGATCGACCAGCTCCTGGAGCGGCGCAACGCGCCCGCGGCGCACCCGCTCGTGAAAGCTCTCGAAGGGAAGCGGCACGTCGATTATGCCCGCTTCCTGCAACGCGGCAGCGATCCGTTCGCGGATCTCGATCTGCGCTGTGGGAAAGGCAAGCCGCTGCATCCCGCCCGCGATCACGGGCGCCCGCGTCAGCAACTCCTCGAGCGGCCGGTCGACGCTGAGCGCCGTCATAGCCTTCCCTCCCGCGGTGGAGACTCAAGCGGCTTCGTTGGGCCATCGTAGTGAGCCCGGCGCGAGGGGGTCAACGGCGCCCGGCGATTTGGTGATGCGTCTTTCCACCACAAATCGAAGGGAGTGGCACGCAGCCGCCAGGAGAGGCAGCGGCCATCCGGGACCGGCAGAACTGCGGCGCAGTTGGAACCGCAACGGTTCCTGTCTTGCCCTACCCGACAGACGGTGATACGACCCGGTCATACGCTGGCGCAGGGTGCCGCGCAGGGGGTCTGAGCGATGTGGTGGCAGCACTGGCTCTGGGGCTTCTGGAACGGTCTCACGGCGTGGATTGTGCTCATCGTTCATGCCTTCGGCGGTTGGCGCGGCTTTCCCCTTTATGATCTGACGAAGAAGGGTAATTGGTACGATTTCGGCTTCCTGCTGGGCGCGGGTTCGCCCTTCCTGGGCGCATTCGGCGGCAGCAGGCGGCGGCGCGACCGCGGCTGAGCACGCGGCAGGTTGAGCTGATCGGGCCGCCGACCAGCGGCCGTGCCTGCCCGCCCCGAAGGGCTTCGGCGCGCAGCGAACCTGCTCGTTCGGAGCGCGCGGCGGACCCGCCGGTCTGCTCGGCGTGGCCTGAGCGGCCCGTAGCGGAAACCATCTCCACCACCGGCAGTTCATGCCCTGCTAGGGCCACGGCGACCGTTTGGAACCTGCGGGCGAAAGTACGCGGATCGCCGAACGACTCCACCTAAACCGCGATGACGCCTGTAGCGTCGTCGTCCTCCGAGGAGTGCACGAGGTCGGCGGTAGAGACGTCGGCCTTGTTGCCGGCGGCCACGAAGCTGGAGATGCCGAGGTTGTGCCGCGCCGCGCGGTCCAGGATCGCCACCCCAGCGCGGCCGGCGTCACGCGGGTGGACAACGACCTCACGGTCGGCCACCGGCTTGAGTGAGCGGCATTGAGCTGAATTGCCCGGCATTCGGCCGAAAGGCGACCGGCAGGGCGGAAGCGAGCAGCTTCCGCCCTGCCGGTCCCAAGGCCGCCTGGGCAGCGCCGGCCAATCGGGCATACTGAACATAGCGGCGAACTGCACGCGCGGCCGCGGTGCGGCGTGGAGGTAGGTCGTCGTGAGCGCTGATGAAGGGTTGGTACTCCAGGCAGTGGCCGCCGCCAGCGAGGCAGTCGGTCCGCCACCTTCGGTCGCCAGGCGCGGCCTGACCTCGGCCGAAGCAGCCGAGCGCGCCCTGCGCGGCCTCTCCAACCGCGTGCCACGCCGCGAGCGCTCCGACCTCGCCATCCTCCGCGCCAACGCCACGACCTTCTTCAACCTGGTGCTCGGCTCGCTGGTGGCGACGCTGCTGGTGCTGGCGGTGGTAGATCGCAACGCCGGCCTGGCGCAGGATGCCGGCTTCGTCGGGCTGGTGGCGATCGCGAATATCGCTGTCGGCACGTTCCAGGAGATCCGCGCGGTGCGCATGCTGCGCGGACTGGTTGCCATCACCGCGCCGCAGGCGCTGGTCGTGCGCGACGGCGAACCGCGGCGTATCGCGGCCGAGGAGGTCGTGCAGGGCGACCTGATCGCCCTGCGCCCCGGCGATCAGGTTGTCGCCGACGGGCCGATCGTCTCCGGAATGGCTGAGATCGACGAGTCACTGCTGACGGGCGAAGCGAAGTCGGTGGCCCGGCGCGAGGGAGCGCGACTGCGATCGGGCAGCTTCTGCACGGCCGGCACCTGCTGGTACACGGCCGAGGCGGTGGGCGGGAGCGCCTACGCCCAGCAGCTTACCTTCGAGGCGCAGACGCTGGTGCGTCGCCTCACCCCGCTGCAACTCCGTTTCAACCGCATCCTGCGCGTGCTGCTCACGGCGACCATGGTGCTCGGCGTGCTGCTGCTGATCTCCTACAACGTGGCGGATCGCGGCTTCGCCGAATCGGTGCGGGCGGCGACGGCTACCATCTCGTCGGTCGTGCCGGAAGGGCTGCTGCTGAGCATGACCGTCGCCTTCGCCATCGGCGCGGTGCGTGTCTCGCGGCGCGGCGCCATCGTCCAGCAGATCGCGGCCGTCGAGGCGCTCAACTACGTCGATGTCGTGTGCCTGGACAAGACCGGCACGATCACGGCCAACGTCCTCAGCGTCGCCGACGTGCGGTGGCGCGAAGTCGAGGACGACCTCCTTCCCTGGCTCGGTGCCTTCGCCGCCGCCAGCGAGGGCGAGAGCCGCACCGCGGATGCGCTGGCGGCGGCCTTCGCGCACCGCTCAAACGGCGCCGAATCCGCCGAAGGCGTGCCCTTCAGCTCGGCACGGCGTTGGAGCGCCCGCACGCTTACTCTGCACGACGTGCGCCGCACCTTCCTGCTCGGCGCCCCGGAGACCGTGCTGCCGCTGTGCGCGGGTGGCGCCGAAGACCTGGAGGCGGCCTACCGCGATGTAGTGCAGGCGGGAAAGCGCGGCGTGATCTTTGCCGAGGCCGCCGCGATCGCCGGCGACGCGGTGGCGCAGCCGGTCCAGGCGCTGGCGCTGATCGTCCTCGCCGATGCGCTGCGGCCGGAGATCGGCACAGCCTTCACGACGATGGCAGCACTCGGCATCGAGCCGAAGATCATCAGCGGCGACAACCCGCAGACGGTGGCGGCGCTGGTCGCGCAGCTGGGGATCCGGCTGCGCGGCGATGTCATCTCCGGCGCGGAGCTGGAGCTACCGGATCAAGCCGG